>Ga0131853_10000121_pt1 | contig 122973 bp, 118 predicted proteins | sample TergutLab28metaG_FD_92764 | JGI IMG/M metagenome (GOLD analysis project Ga0131853, IMG submission 92764) | Labiotermes labralis P1 segment gut microbial communities from Petit-Saut dam, French Guiana - Lab288 P1 (version 2) (version 2) | ecosystem: Host-associated > Arthropoda: Insects >...
CACAAAAATAGTGCGCTACAATTAAGGCGTGACGTATTGTCGGCCTTAAAATCAAAAATTTTGGAGGTCGATAATAAATGAGTAAGATAATTGCAATCTATGTGCGCCGTTCTGTAAGCGACAATGATAACAACTCACTATCTATTGATAGTCAAAAAGTGGACTGCGTAAAATCCTTGCGAGGAGGTGAAGAATACCGTATTTACTGTGATGAGGGTAAAAGTGCTAAGGGCATTAAACATCGTCCTGCATTTATGCAAATGATGAGTGATGCCAAAGAGGGTCTGCTAGAGCGGATTATCGTCAAAAAGTATGACCGCTTTAGCCGAAATATGAGGGATTACCTCAATGTCACAGACGAATTGGACAAGTATGGTGTAGGCGTATCTTCATTGAGCGAACCGTTTAACACTACTACCAAAGAAGGTCGGCTCATGCGTAACAACCTTTTAAGTTTTGCAGAATTTGAACGTGAAACCATAGCTGAAAGAGTTGCGGATGCCTACAATACCAGAGCGCATGAAACTGGATTTTATCTAGGCGGTCAAGTCTGTTATGGTTACGAACCAGAACGACGGAAGGTTGACGGCAAAGCTGGCTCGGTACTTGTTCCTTCTGACAAAGCCCATGTGATTCAGAAAGCCTATGAAATTTATAAAAACCCTGACACTTCGCTTGCTGATATTGTGGATTACTTCAAAGATAACGATATTGAAGTAAATATCCCACGGCGGGCAAGAGCATACAGTGACGAACAAGCAATAAAAGCCAACGGTGGTATGTCCAATATGGATAGAAGCCATTTTTCAAAACTACTTGATAGCCCATTATATGTAAAAGCCGACAAAGACGTATATCAGTATCTCGTTTCCAAAGGCTATGAAATACTCGACGATATTGAAGCCTTTAATGGGGTTCATGGGTTGTTTCGGCACTCGAAGATAAAGGGTAAACAAGCAACTAGGGATTCTGGCGAATATTTCTATATCAAAGTTGGCTATCATGAAGGACTTGTCGATTCTGACACATGGCTTGCCGTACAGGATAAGAAGTCGCACAACAAACGTATACCCAATAACATTAGTGCAAAAAATTCATGGCTTGTTGGTTTAACAAAATGCGGGCATTGCGGATATAGCTTTACAATCAACTATAGTTGGAATAAGGCTAAAACCGTATTGTGGCGGTATTACATTGACCACGGAAAGAACAGGTCGAATGGGTGTGTACACAAGCGTGTGAAAACAAAGCCCGATGCTGTAGAAGAGGCTGTGTTCAATGCAATGAAGGAACGGCTTGAAAACATCAAAATCGCCAAAATTGCCAAGTCTAAACCAGATAGCGAAGCGGAAACCATTAAAACAGCTATTATTCGTGCTGACAGTGAAATTCGTGAGTTGATGGACAAATTGGCAAAAGCTGACGATGTGCTTTTCAGTTATATCCAAGGCAGGATAAAGGAAATTCATTCCAGAAAGTCCGACCTCGAAGCCAAGTTGAGAGCCAAAGCCAGAAAGCACAAAGAAATTGACACAGCTCCACTAGATAAACCACTAAGCCGCTGGGATTCCCTCACAACAGAAGAAAAACACGCCCTCGCCACAACGATGATTGATGTCATCTACGTGTCGGATGAGCGTGGAATTGAAATTAACTTTAGTATTTAACTGTATATAAGGTGTGTACATAGGCTCATCCAAGGCTAATACAATTGCCTCAGCTTCACCATAATCTAACTGCGACAAAAGAAGGCTGGCGGCGAATCTATTCTGTATCTGTTTAACATGAATATAATCCTCAGTATCTATACATCATGCCCTGGCTTATCACTAGGCAAACTGATTTCATCACGTACACCGTTAGACACAACAACCTGACCAAACAAACTTTTAAGCAAACATAGCCTACCTATCTTGTAAAGGCTCAAAATTGGCGTTGTATTTGAGACGATTATCATAAAGCCAAATCTCGCAATATTTTCATATCTTCGTGATAGTCATCTGTATCATAGAATATCCGTGTTCCAGGCTTTCTGCATTATAGCCACATTGTTTTCATAAAACCTGCGCTATAAAGCAGTATATACTTGCTAAAATGCCTCGCCTGCGTTTGCACCCTTTATACAACACTCAAACACGGAACCAAATCATCAACACGATAGTATAAGTCTCGTGTTAATGTTCTGGTTTCTGAATAAAATGCTTATATTATGTGCAAATTCATTTTTCAAAAACTACCTTAAAGTCCTCAAAAACCACAGGCATATTTTCTGTAAACTCATATCCCAGTATTTTGCCTTCTTCTGTAAAGAATCGCCTATGTGATCTTTGCCATGATTCTAAAGTATCATCTTCACCCTCACGTTTACAGATATCAAAAGTTATCTCGTTAAATGGCAAAATCGAAATATTTGTTGTTTCAATTACACAACGAGGATTCCCATTCCAATCAGTGACAATGCTATAGTCGCCTTTTTGCGGAATACGCTCTCCTTTACACTCATATGCAAGCAAACTACCTGCGGTTGATTGTTTCACTCCAGACAACACCAGTGCTAATAGACCATTTGCGGCTTCTTCTGTCAGGTCAAAGTGAAAACTTTCGATGTAGTTTGTTGTGCTACCCTTGCTTGTTGTAGTCAAAAATTCTCGCCAAAATTCTTTTATGGTCAACATAAATTTCCTCCCTAAATACGAATTTTCACTAAACTATAACATATCGCGTGGACTCTGTGTCCAAAAACGAGAGGACATTGAATATCGTGGGATTGTATCAATCCCACCATCCAAACCCCCGGTTGGAAGTTAGCTTTGATACAATAACATGATGCATTAAAGATAGCCCATATTTGGGCTTTTGCGTTGCAGTGGCATTATTATCATATAAATCTGTACCATTAAACTGTTTGTTTGCATAATATCTCGCTTTTGTCTGCACCCTTTGTGTGGCACTTGAACACGAAATAAGAACCTTAACACGATTGTACGGGTTTCGTGTTAAGGCTCTTATTTTTTAATACTGCTTACTCAATATGTTACACTCCAACGTTTACTGTCCACCATTCAACAATTTCTTTTAATTTACTTAAAATGTCAGGGGTAGGGTTGTGAAACTGGATCTCTGATATACACACATTGCTGTAGTCTTTGCCAAAAATGTTTTTGCTTGCACCCGGTTCGCTACCGCAGCCGCAAGGTTCACCTTTGTGAACACTACATATCTTAATATTTGCAATAATAAGCTCCTTCAAATCATTGCTTAGTGAGTTCCATTCCGGCTCGGAAACAACAGGTACATCACATATAAACCATTCCCCGTCATCTTGCATATTAAACACAACTAAACAGGGTGATTTTTCGTTTATGACAAAACGGCAACCATTCTCCCATTCCATATTCGGGGACAAACCTCTTGCAATTAAATAATCGACAAAATCCAATGCGTTTGTTAAGGCTTCGCCTTTAAGATTACTTTTAAGGGCATCTTTAATTTCCATAGCCGTTCAGTCCTCTCAAATTTTCTACTTCCACTGCATAAATTTTCTTCGCAACTCTACACTACAAGTGTAGCATAACTGTATGGATTATGCTCCCATAAATGTAAAGAGCGTCTGACTCGTGTCATTGTATCACTCTCGCCATCCAACCCCCCATACGGACTACAGCTATGATACAATTACATTAAGTCTCAAATAGCTTATAGTATAGGGTATCTCTTGAATACGAAACCCTTAACACGATTGTCAAGGGTTTCGTATTCATCATGAAACAAAACAAAAAACCGCGCATTACACGCGGTTTTCTTTATCATACAATATCACTTTAAGCTATATTTTCAATTTTACGAGTCGATTTACGCAATATAATTATACCGGCACCAACTAGTGCAATAAAAAGTACAGATACGCCTGATAGTATAAACATCTGTGTACCCCTACCACCGGTTAGTGGAAGCACAAAATCCCGCCAGTTTAAGATGTTATAGGTTTCATCATATCCGGCACGGGGTGTGATACTTGGCATCGGTACGCCACCGACCTCGGTCACACTTAAAGTCGGATAAGCGGGCATTGCAGCGGTATTAACAGTAATGCGCCACTGCCCTAAAGGAAGTTGAAACCCTGCCGGAGGCACAGTCTCAAGCAATTGATAATACCGTCCCGGCCTCATGCGAAAGACCATCGCGTCAGTTGTTGAACTTGTGCGCACCGTGCCAATTTCTGTCCACTGGTTTGCACCAGAGCCTATCATATCAGCCGTCAGTAATCCCGGCGCAGGTATATTGGGCATACCATCTCCATTGTATACAAATAATCTAAACTGAGCACCGGATAACCTGGCACCGGTATGGTCAGTCTTCCAGAAATCAAACTCATATGGCGTATTCCCAACTAGCTGCCAGATATGTCCTTCATAAGGTGTATCGTTAGCTCCAATAACTGGCGTAAGGAAGGACGGATTGTGATCATAAGCAGCAAAAACAGGTGTAACGCCTACTTGCTGGCTCGCTGTTACAAGCCAATGTCCCGGTGGGGTTCGGTACCCGGCGGGTGCCTGTATTTCCCGCAACCTAAATACTGTGTTAACTGTGGGCAGTAATTCAAGACGCTCATTAAAAGTCTCACCTATGAATACCATACCGTTTATGTCACTTTCCACATACTCCTGTGGAAGAGGAGGATATGCCCGTACCCACTCTGTTCCGCCACCACTGGCTGGGATTTCTCGCTCTAAAACAAACCTGGCACCTGGCAACCTGTTAAGCCCTCCCAGAGAGTTTTCGGTACTGGCGGTTGCGCCCACCTTATAGAATTCCAAGCGCAGACCCCATATGGCAATAAAGTAATATGAAGGCCCGGAGGCTACCATGTTATTAATCTGATCTTCTGTCCATAGTGCCGGTAAAGGAGCCCCTGAGGCCACAGCAGTACCATCTGGGTTTAGAGGTTGATTGTTAATATCCACTCTTCGCCAGCCGGCAAAATACAGGCCTGGGTCATTGGGCCATGCGGCACCTGTGGCGCTTATTGCGGCTGGTACTCGCTGGGTTGCAAGGTTAGTGCTAAGGGAAAGACCCTCAGGCACCTGGCGCACCACATTGGCATTAGTCGCAAGGCCGTCAAGTCGACCGCGGGTATGGCCAGCTCTAAATGTTACTGTAGACAACCATTCGCCAAACAAGTGAGTTTCATCCATAACCTGTCTTGGGCCATTTGGGCTATATATACGCCTTCCATTGGGTTCATCAGAATCTAACGCAAACCAATTTCCGCTAAATGCGCTATTGGGCCAGCCCGGACGCTGCGGAAGCTCGTTTTGCGCTGGTATGATGTTGATAAAGCTCCCAAGAATATGGGATCGTATCAAAGGCGTACCTACAGGTGCGGGAGAAAGAGCTGGGATATATCCACCAGCGGCAAGCCCGCCTGGGCCAGATGGATGGAAGTGTACAGGTGCACTAAATACCGCATAGTATCTTCTTGCCATCAGTACATTGTTTGTATTCAATGAAGCCGGCATGTTGTTTATATTGGGAATAGGAACAGGGAACCAGTTGACAAAGGTACGAGCACCCCATGTAGGAGCATATTGCGAGTTAGGTACTGGCCACGGAGCAGGCAGAGGTTGACCTATAATAACAGGCCTATGCACCGCACCCACTGGTGCCATATCTACGGCATCGCCACCTACACCAGGATCAAAAATCAGATATGGCCCCCAGATTGCAAAAATAGTTGTGTTGCCTTCTATCGGAGTATCAGCAGTTACCCATGTCATCCCAGGTGTACATACACCGTCAGAATTTCTATGCCATCCCAATAGTGAATATCCCGCGTCACGAGGGATGTTGAACAGCTGAATCCAGTCCCCTCCACTGACATTGGTTGCCCTGGGAGGGAACTCTGCGGCAGGGTCTCTGGGCCAGCCGCCTCTGTTACCAGTAAGACCTCCGGTTCCTGCCCAGTTGCCAGTAACACCAGTACCGCCCCACGTGGACCATATATCATCTACACTACGCAGGTGGGCATGACGAGTCTCTAGAAGGCGTGTTGAGTTAACGGAATGCCCATCAGCAATACGTACAAATCTTGTATCGTTCGCAAAACCGGAATTTATAGAAGAATGGTTGGTGTTAAATGCTAGCTCACCGCCCCATTGGGTATAAATACGCAAATAATCATTGCCGTTTGCCATTGGTTGGAGTTCATTTGCTGGAAATAGATCAAAAAACGCTTGATTAAATCGTGTGGAACTCGTAATTTGCGACCCGTAATCAAATCTAGCTTGCTGATCTGTGTTAAACGAATATGAAGGGCCGATTTGTGTATAACCATTACGGGTATAAAACACACGCCACCCTGGTGATCCACTTACGCTATACATACCCTGAAACCATACAGTACCGGTGGCAGTATCCCATTGTCCCCATCTAACGTTATTCATTTCGGTAGTGGTAAAACCGATGGCCATGGTACGCACAATTTCTGTAACCCCTGCAGGGAGATCATTGCCATTACCTGCTAAAATCAAATCAAAGGCTGGCGCCCATACAGCATAAAGGTTTAGAGTTCCGTTGGGAAGCACACCGGCTTGCACTGTACTTAATGGCGTAGAGATATGAAAAACCCTATCAGTATTGTTGAAATTATTAATTTGGTTGACAGAATCCCATATAGCAGAACCAATTGGCGTCGGTTGCCCGTTCGCCTGAAATACAGGCAAATTAGGATCTTCTGCCCAGCCAACAAATACATACCCGGCTCTCCTTGGGTTTCTGGGCCACCTTTGATTAACGGGATGAACGGTTGCTGATATAGCATTACCATAGCCATATCGCCTTCTAATCATTGGGCTGTAGCGGTCTGCATAATTTACATTTGCTGCCTCAAGCTGCCCATTGTGATATCTCAAGTTTGTTTCGGGTATAGATGGCGCAGTGATATCGATGTTGTAACCACTTACAGTAGTCCGAGTTAAAAAGAAACGGTCACTGACATGCCCTTGGTATGGGCGATGTGTAGGCCAATATGCATAACCGTGGTTGCCTTCAATGTTGATGTTTGCAACCGGAGCATTAAGGTGAAAGTTTACATAAACATTGGGCGGGGGATTATGCCGCCAGTGGGCGTATGCTGTTATATTGCCGTTAATAATTGTGTCACCGGTAATCCGATTAGCGCCTTGGGTTTCCGGCCAGCTGTTCATCCAGTAGTCATAACCAGCCAAATCAGCAGGTATAACAGCCACAGGCCTGTCCCACCAGCCATTAAATATATGCGCGTCTCTTGTTGGGGCAGTATCGGGTGGCATACCCGCAAATATAGGCTGATGCGCAATAAAAGTTTGCCCATCGAATGTTCCCGCGTTGTAACGGATTCTGCGCCCGTTTTGGTTTATTGTCCTTTCGTGCTGAGGTAAACTTGGAAGAATATCGCGATAGTTTATTACATTGCTGGTATGTGGGGAAAAATTCGAACTCCATTCCAATGAAAAGCCCTGATTACCATGGACACCCCCGTTTATGTTGAATGTCACCCTATATACCCAATGGGCATATACCGTCATATCCTCGGTAACAATACCCGTTGGGGGATACATGCCGTCGTTTACAAGCCTCGCTTGGCCAGTTGGGAAACCTTGAGGCATTATGTTTATAGCCGCCTGGGGAGGGGCTTGGTTATTAATGTGAGTAGAGGCAGAGCCCGCAGGGGCAAAACGCCGATTATCTGTGTTGCCAGGGGCTGGCCCACCTTCAATCCAACCATCGGGGGTCGTCCACCAGCCCTCAAGGCTGTATCTTGGCCTATTTTGACCATTGCTGCCATTAGCCCCTGGCACAGCCATCCAGTTACTGGGCATAGCCACATTGGGCGCAGAGCGAGGCATCCATGTACCTGCGTTTGGGTTTACGACGCCGCTTGCCCCAGGGTTTACAAGGCCAGAGCCTGGATAGTATGGGGTGGTAAATGCAGGGTTGCGAGAATTATCTGGAAGTAATCTGGGGATATGACTAGGGTCGCCAAAGGGCGCATTGGGTATCCATGGCCGTTGCCTATTTTGCCGATACCATTCCAAGGGAATTGCATTTGGCTGATTCCACGGTGCACCATCTACAGATGTCCCTGTAGGCAAACCCAAGCCAGTGCTGGCATCGCCACCCAAGCCGGAGTCAACAATACTTCTACGATTTAACACCCAGCGATATAAGCGATGAGGCTGAGATGAGCTACCCGCACCCAAGGAAGGAACCTGAGTTATCCAGCTGGCATCGTAATTCATGTCAAACATAACAAGGTGGGTTACCAATTGCCATCTTGCGGCAATTTCCACTGCACTGGTGATTATAGAGTAGCGATTCATGGATACTGCTGGTGGTGGCGCTGGATGCGTAGTATTTTCATTGGGTATACGATAATTGTACCAGCCCCAGAAGGTGAAGCCACTGCGTTCAGGGTTAACAGGGAAGGTAACAGGCAGTCCAAAGTTTTGAGCCTCATCAAAGGACCATGTATTGGGAATACGCCTGTATACATATGAATTAGGGTTGGTTGGGGCATTGGGGTTGGCTGCGGGGAAGAATATCCCATTGCCATTGAACGTAACATTGAAGCCCCATACGGCATATACAGTCAACCCACCTTCAGGGATAGGCGTGCTACCAGAAAATCTATTGGCGTAGTCGGTTACGAGGGGGTCGCGCCCATACGGGTCGAGACTCCACCACATAAAGGCCCGTCCACCAAAGTCTGGTGGGTTGGGCAAAACCCCTAATGTACCATTGGTGCCAGTAAGACGGTAGGCGTGTCCATCAGGTGTAACGCCACCGTTAGGGTGAAAGTCTACTCGCCGCCCGGCTCCAAAAGGCATGATTCCAATGTACCCAGGAGCATATCCTATGTAGTCGTATTCATCATAATAATCGGTTTTAGATGAATAGTATTCGCTAGATGGAGCATCTCCTATGTCTGCATACGGATTGTAACCATAGTCTTCGATATATTGGTATAGGGTACTTTCATATTCTTCATAGTCCCCTGTTATGTACGCATTGTCATCTCCATAGTCAATGGCAAATACAATCACTGCTGTAATAATCAGTAAAAAAAGCATAGATGCAGCAATGCGAACCTTAGAAAGGCTTTGGCATCGCTTTCTTATTTTTTTATATATCATAAGTTACCCATCCTTCCATCCAGGGAAAATTCATTAAACTAGACATGAACAGTATACAATCGACATGGGAAATATCAATCTGTAAACTCTCCCATTTCATATTTGTTATAAAAACGTAATCTTACAAAAAAATAACGAGTCAAACTATTTTATAGCAATTCACCTTTAAATCAGCCGGAACTGTTTAAAGGGGGAATTGCTATACATAATTTGACTCGTTATTTATCAACATTTGATTATATGCTACTATAGCAAATTAATTCTCTACTAGCTGTTAGCCATGCGTTTATAAGCCGCAAGCCGCCGTTTTGCATCCTGTTCACAATTGACAAACAGCGTCTCGGCTAAATCTGGGAACTGACGCTGCAAGGTAGTATACCTGGTTTCACTTTGAATAAATTCCTGGAAAGCCTCCGGCTTTGGATCCTTAGAATCCATAATAAACGGATTCTTACCCTCATCAGCCAGTAACGGATTGTACCGATACAGATGCCAATATCCGGCCTCAACCGCCCTTTTCATCTGAACTTGAGCATTAGCCATACCACCCCTAACCCCATGGTTGATACAGGTAGCATAAGCAATAACAATAGAAGGCCCAGGGAAGGCTTCCGCTTCCTTGATAGCCTTAATAGTCTGGTTGTAATCCGCACCCATGGCAATCTGGGCCACATAAACCGTACCATAACTCATAGCCATCTGCCCAAGGTCTTTCTTCCCAACCTTCTTGCCACTAAAGGTAAACTTAGCAACCGAAGCCGCAGGAGAAGCCTTAGAAGACTGCCCGCCGGTGTTGGAGTACACTTCTGTGTCCATAACCAGCAAGTTAATATCCTCACCGGACGCGATTACATGGTCAAGCCCGCCAAATCCAATATCATAGGCCCAACCGTCGCCACCAAATGCCCATACAGACTTCTTAACCAGCATATCATCTTCCATTTGGATATGCTTATAAAGCTTATCCCAGTCACAACCGCAACTTCCACAGAAATCAATTGCGGCTTTATTAGCTTTGCGGAGGCGCTCGCTGGCAGCTTTGGATTTTTCTCCATCATTGAAGGCTTCTAGCCACTCACGACCAGCGGCTTGAAGCTCCGCTACTACTTCATGATTATCTTCGAACTGTACATCCGTTATTTCCCTAACCACCTCAGCCAACTTATTCCGGCGCTGCTTAATAGCAAGCTGAAAGCCCATGCTAAACTCGGCAGTATCCTCAAACAGAGAGTTAGCCCATGATGGGCCTTGCCCCTTGGCATTCTTGGTATAAGGAGTAGAAGGCGCACTGCCGCCCCAAATCGACGAACATCCCGTGGCATTTCCAATATAAAGCCTGTCACCATACAATTGCGTAATAAGCTTAGTATAAGGCGTCTCACCACATCCGGCGCACGCGCCTGAGAATTCAAGTAGTGGCACCTCAAACTGGCTGCCCTTTTGAGTATACTTATCAAAGGGGTTATCCTTATGGTCAAGTGCAATCAAATAATCCCAATGAGGCTTTTCGGTATCTAACCGTGTCTCAAACGACTCCATTACAAGGGCTTTTTCCTTAGTGGGGCACTCCATGGCACAAACCCCGCAACCATAACAGTCCAGTGGCGAAACCTGAATACGATACTCAAAATCCTCCGCACCGCGGCATTTCAACGTAGCCATAGTATCCGGGGCCGCCTTAGCCTCATCAGCAGTCACAAGAAACGGACGGATAGTAGCATGAGGACATACATAAGCACAGCGATTACACTGGATACACTGTTCATGCACCCAGCGAGGTACGTCTACAGCCACGCCGCGCTTTTCAAAGGCAGAGGTCCCCTGCTCAAAAGTACCATCTTCCCGGCCCTTAAACGCAGACACAGGAATCAAATCACCTTTAAGCGCATTGATAGGCATAGCAAAATCTTTAACAAAAGAAGGAATCTTGCTAAGATCAGCTCCAGGCGCATCTTTTGCATTGACCCAGTCAGCAGGCACAGCAATTTCCCGCACCTCAGCAGCACCGGCATCAATACAGGCGTAGTTTTTATTAACAATATCGTCACCGCGATGCCCGAAGGAAGCTTTTGCAGCATCCTTCATATGATCTATGGCTTCATCAATTGGGATGATATTAGTAAGCTTGAAAAATGCCGCCTGCAACACAGTACTAATCTGCCGCATACCTATTTTCTTTACGATTGACGTAGCATCAATAGCATAGAACTTCGCCTTCTTACTAGCCAGTGCCCTCTTCATGGAAGCGGGCAACTTCTCATTCAGTTCTTCATCATTCCAAAGGCAGTTGAGCAGGAACGTACCTCCAGTTTTAAGGTCGCTAAGCATATCATACTTATCTACATAAGAAGGATTATGACAGGCCACAAAATTAGCCGCCTTAACCAAGTAAGTTGAACGAATAGGTTCCGTACCAAAACGAAGATGGCTTTGAGTCACGCCCCCAGACTTTTTAGAGTCATAGGAGAAATAAGCCTGAGAATACATATCCGTATGGTCACCAATAATCTTGATAGAGTTCTTATTTGCCCCAACCGTACCATCAGATCCAATACCCCAAAACTTAGCGGAATAGGTGCTCTCCGGCACAAGATCAAGATAATCCCCGACTGTCAATGAAGTATTGGTAACATCGTCGTTAATCCCCACGGTAAAGTGGTTAAGAGGCTTATCCTTCTTTAGATTTTCAAATACAGCAACAATTTGTGACGGAAATACATCCTTAGAACCTAGGCCGTAGCGTCCACCTACGATAGTAGGCATTTGACCGCCTTCCTCAATAAACACTGTACATACATCCTGATAAAGGGGCTCCCCTAAGGAACCAGGCTCCTTGGTACGGTCAAGCACAGCAATCTTCTTCACAGACTTAGGAATAACACTAAGAAAATGCTTTGCAGAGAACGGCCGATACAAGTGAACCGTAATAAGCCCTACTTTTTCACCCTTAGAGTTAAGATAATCTACAGTCTCCTCAATAGCCTCACAAGCAGACCCCATAGCAATAATTACATGCTCAGCATCAGCCGCACCATGATAATTGAACAATCCATAATTGCGTCCAGTAATTTTATTAATCTCATTCATATACTCTTCCACAACTTCAGGGATAGCCTGATAGAAGGTATTATTAGCCTCACGAGCCTGGAAGAATATATCTGGATTTTGTGCGGTACCCCTGAGTACAGGATGCTCAGGATTTAACGCATTGGCACGAAAACGAGCAATAGCCTCATGATCCACCATGCGCTCAAACTCTTTATAATCAATAACTTCAATTTTCTGGGCTTCATGAGATGTCCTAAACCCGTCAAAAAAATGCAAAAACGGCACCCGTCCCTTAATCGCAGAAAGATGAGCCACAGGCGCAATATGCATTACTTGCTGCACACTGGAAGAAGCCAGCATGGCAAATCCAGTCTGCCGACAAGCCATAACATCGGAATGATCACCAAAAATAGAAAGAGCCTGACTAGCCACTGCCCGCGCACTTACATGAAGTACCCCAGGCAGAAGCTCTCCGGCCATTTTGAACATACTGGGAATCATAAGAAGCAAACCCTGACTCGCAGTATAACTGGTTGTCAGCGCCCCAGCCTGCAAAGAACCATGCATAGTAGCCGCAGCCCCAGCTTCTGATTGCATTTCCACCACTTGTAGTGGCTGGCCAAAAATATTTTTCTTACCAGTTGCCGCCCACTCATCACAAAACTCCGCCATATTAGACGACGGCGTAATAGGATTAATCCCGGCAACCTCAGTAAATGCATATGAAACATATGCAGCTGCTTCATTGCCATCCATTACTTTCATGACTTTTTTGTTCACTTAATTCCTCCTTTGGATAAACTACTAACTAATATTAAATTCTTGACCGTAACAATTACTATTATACTTTACCATTATCAACCTGAAAAGAGCACAAAAAAAGACCGAGCCCGCTTTTGGCTCAATCTTTTATCTATTTTCTATCCTATTTATACAGATTACTCTGCATAGCCATATTCAATATTTATATCACAATCATATCCCGGTAGTAACAACCTTACTTCCTTAGCTATCAAATCCCTCAATACCAGAGCATTATCCTTTTTAATCACAAGGGGAAACTCTAAATCAAACACAATAATCGGCTTAGGCACTTCATCTATTATCCTAAACTCGTTGGGGTGCAAACTAGGATGTTCTTTTGCAATAAAATCTTGAGTTATGCCAACAATATTGCGCAATCTTTCGTCTCCTAAATCAATAGGAGTTAGCTGGATAACAATAGGAATCCTCAATTGTTTATCCACAGAACATCTGATTTCTTTAACTATGCTATAAGAATCTTTAAGGGGTAAATCCATAGGAACTTCAACATATACGCTTGCCATATCCCGCCCCGGCCCGTAACTATGGACTACTAAATCATGCACCCCCAAAACACCTTCATGGCCTTTGATAATTTCCTTTATTTTATTAGCTATAGACCCGTCAGAAGGGTTGCCGATAATCCTGCCCAGGGATTCTTTGGCAACATTGTACCCTGCCCTTAAAAACACAAGCCCAAGTAAAACCCCGACATAACCATCAATGCTAATCCCAGTGATTAAGGCAAATATCAAAGAAAACAGTGCCACAGCGTTAATGAGTACATCATTGCGAGAGTCCACTCCAACAGCCATAAGAGTATTAGAATTGATAGCCTTTCCCAGCTTCTTGTTAAAGACCATCATCCAAAGCTTCACAACCATACTAAAAACCATTACAACAACGGCCCAAATACTAAAATATAAAGTCTCCGGGTCAATAATAGCGGTGATAGAACTACGCACCACTTCATAACCTGTCACAAGAATAATCCCAGCCACAGCCAAGCTAATAAGATACTCTATACGGGCATGTCCAAAAGGATGCTCCCGGTCAGCCGGCTTTGCCGACCACCGAAACCCCAATATAGTAAGCAAAGAAGTTAAGCAGTCCGTTAAATTATTAAAGGCATCCGCGGTAATAGCAACACTATTAGTTATAGCCCCGACAATAAACTTCAAGACAGATAAAATAATATTCAATAAAATGCCACTAACGCCGGAAATGATACCGTATTTTTCCCTAACAGTCGTGGACTCAGTATTTTGGTAGTCCTTCACAAACAACTTCAAAAGCAACATTAATCCAATTTCTCCTTACAATAAAGATACCATCTACTAAACGGTCTCCATAGTAATCATTTCCCTACCCCCAAACACAAAAGTGTTACGTTTCCGGTTCTGACAAAAATCATATTCAGATTTCATATATGATATCTCGTTTCAATCATTGGTATAACTCCTTTCACTTATATTGCGCTCAAATCCTTTGTACCGCGTTCCCTGAAACGTCAACTCCCCAAAATCACCTTCCACAAGCATACCATACTCTTTATCAGGAACCTTTAGCTCAATCCGGTCTCCGCCTTCCATTTCAAAGGTAGCAAAATAAGTGGTTGAGGATGAATGATGATGCATACCCATGTTGCTATTGTGCATATGCATGTTGCCCTGCCGCCTTACTGCCATGCGCTTGGTTACAACCTTTGCGCTTACAGCCAGCATAGGAGAGTTATTATTGCTGTTCCACTCCATACCGCCTTTTATCAGTCTCGCAATTATGATACCTATTACAACTGCAAAGCCAATCACGACAATCACAGGCACTATAGAAGACATTGCGTTAAAACCGCTACCATATGGTGAAAATCCCATATAAACACCTCACATTCTTTCAAAAACTCAGTTTCAGACTTTTGTGTATATAAGCACTCCATCCCTTTGAAGCACTAAATCAACTTCTCCTCCAGTGATAATATCATCAGCATATAGGAAATCTACATCTTTCTTAAATAAACATCCAATTAGATTCAACACCATTTTATCATATATCCTAGATAAATATGCTAAATTAAACAAAAAAGGATTGAGTTATGATTCACTCAATCCCTTGCATGTTTGTGTTTTATGCTCTTAGCAACTCATCTACATATTGCATTGCTTTCCTCTTGCCTGGTGCTGGTAGCATATCGAACTTTTGGTAAAAAAGTTGTGACTCCTCAATCTCTTCATCTGGAATTGTAAGCGTCGTAACACGCGCCTTAGATTTATCGCCCCTTACATACTCTAATATTTCATTCAGGCCCTGTAAAGTGTCTTCGTGTACGCTCATTCTTCAAGCTCCTTTCCTATCATCTTAACAAATTCTCTATACATATCTTTTTCTTTATCTGTAATATTATCCTTTTCGCTTTTTGCATAGCAGTTTGCTAACATAATTTTTTCTTGGCGGATAAAATCAATATATAGAACACGTATACCACCGCTTTTACCAGTGTTGGGCAAACGCCACCTTAGTTTGCGTAAACCGCCTGTGCCTTGGATTATATCACCTGCGTTAGATTTTTTCATTAAGAAGTTTTGTAATTTCCTTAAATCTTCATCACCTAAACCGAATTCAGCCCAGCGCTTATCAAAGATTTGAGCAGAAATGAATGACCGTGTCATTATTGATATCCTCTCTAGTGATTTACCTTTTACATAGTTGCCATTAGTATATCCTAAGTATTGTAAAACAAAAAGGATTGAATCATTAACCGACTCAATCCTTTTACTATCATAAAACTTGAAAAACTATTACTTCATATCATTAAGCTTCAAAAGCATCTCCCATTGACGGTCAGTCTGCTGCTGAACTTCCTCAATCATCCACTCATTGCCAGGCTGGAACATATGGCTAAAGCGGCCTTGTGGCTTCAAGTAATCCGCTACAGGAAGCTTGTTTTTGGGGATATAGTTAAGTGTCAAATCACCATCAATAATTTCAAACAGCGGCCATACACAAGTTTCTACCGCAAGTTTAGCCATATCCATAAGCTTAGAAGTCTCATATCTCCAACCTCTTGGACATGGAGCCAAGATATTCATAAAAGCAGCGCCTTTGGTGTAGATAGCTTTTTCTGCTTTCTCGCTCATATCCTTAAAGTTGCCTAATGGCAAAGTTTGAGCTACATAAGGAATATGATGCCCCATCATAATAAGGGTAAGGTCTTTATTCCTTTGAAGCTTACCTGGGATTACAGTACCAGCAGGTGAAGTAGAAGTAGCGGCAAACTTTGGAGTAGAGCTAGAACGCTGGATACCTGTATTCATATATGCGCCGTTATCGTAGCATACATATACCATATCATGTCCGCGCTCCATAGCACCAGATAGGGCTTGAAGGCCGATATCATAGGTACCGCCGTCGCCGGCGAAGGCGATAAACTTGGTTTCGTCTACTTTTTCACCTTTACGCTTTTTGGCATTGTAGGTAGCTTCAACACCAGAAATGGTAGCGGCTACGTTTTCAAACGCACTGTGGATAAAGGAATCTTTCCACGCGGTATAAGGATACAAGAAGCTGGAAACCTCAAGGCAAGATGTCGCACAAGAAATTACTGCATGATCTTCTGGTTTAAGTGCCCTGAGTATGGTACGCACTACAGGAGTAGCTCCACATCCGGCACATAATCTGTGGCCACCGGTAAATCTCTCTGGCCGCTTGGTCCATTCTTTCAAATTATAAGCCATAAATTAGCCCTCCCTTACGCCTAGGTAATTGAAGACCTCTTTAACCTTACCGGTCTTTACAATTTCCAAAAGCTCATTGTAAACAACTTCAATATCATCAACTTTAACATCACGTCCACCAAGACCGTAGATGTAGTTGATTGCTTTAACGCCTTCTACACGGCCATACATAGCAGAAGTAACATCGGTAAATAGCGGGCCGCCTGCACCGTTCATGGAATCAGCTCTATCCATAACAGCAATAGCTTTACAGCCAGAAAGGGCTTTTACGATTTGCTCAACTGGGAAAGGCCTGTAAACACGGATTTTTAGAAGCCCAGCTTTAACGCCTTGGCTACGCAACTTGTCTACTACCTCTTTAGCGGTACCAGCGGTAGAGTTAATGATTACGATAGCAACTTCCGCATCGTCCATTTTGTATTCTTCAAATAAGCCATACTTACGTCCGGTTACTTTTTCAAAATCCGCGGCTACTTCTTCAATTACCTTGATGCAGTTTTTCATAACTTCTGCTTGCTGGCGCTTGGATTCGAAGTAGTACATAGGAAGAGAAAGAGGTCCCATAGACATAGGGTTAGCTTTATCCATCAAGTGATATGGAGGATTGTATTTTCCTACAAACTTCTTAACTTCTTCATCTTCCATAAGAAGAATATTTTCAACTTTATGGGAAGTGATAAAGCCGTCAAAACAGTCCATTACAGGAAGCATAACATCAGGATGCTCCCCGATTCTTACTGCTTGGATGAAGTTATCATAGGCTTCTTGGTTATTTTCGCTGTAGATTTGAATCCAGCCACTATCTCTTGCGCCCATAGAATCGGAATGGTCGCAGTGGATGTTAATCGGGCCAGACAGAGCGCGGTTGATGGTAGCCATCGTGATTGGAAGCCTATAAGAAGAAGCAATGTATAGCATCTCCCACATAAGCGCCAAACCTTGGGCGCTGGTTGCGGTCATAGAACGGCCGCCTGCCGCTTGGGCACCAATACATGCGCTCATTGCACTATGTTCTGACTCAACAGCCACAAACTCTGTATCTACAAGGCCGTCGGCTGCGTATTGAGAAAAGTACTGAGGTACTTCAGTTGAAGGGGTAATAGGATACGCCGCAACAACATCAGGATTAATTTGCTTCATTGCAATGGAGACTGCTTCATTGCCGCTTAATTTATCTCTAATAGCCATTATGCTTCCTCACTTTCTATTGCTTTGAAGGGGCATATTGCCTTACATACTAAGCAGCCCTTGCAATAATCATAATCAAAGCCTTCAATATTGCCTTCTGCGTTTACTGGAATGGAGGAATCTGGGCAAACCAGAACGCAAAGCATACATTGCTTACATTTTTCGCTAATCCATACAGGCTTGTGGCTTCTCCAGTCACCTGTTTGGAATTCTGCGGCGCTGCCCGCCTTAAATACATGGCTGCCATGGGTCATTTCTTGCCATGTTTGGGTTGCTACTGTTTTGCCTATATTCATATCCCATTTACCTCCGATACTGCCCGCTTAATGGCTTTCATATTACCGTCAATAACTTGGGGCTTATTTGCGAATTTCTTTTTAAGTGAATCTTCCATGTCGTTAAAGAACTCGTCATCAGACATAACGCCAGACACTTTGATAATAGCTGCAAGCATAGGCGTGTTGGGGATATTGCGGCCAATACATTCTTCTGCAATGGTTCTAGCGTCAATGGTACATACCTTGCCTTTATAACCCTCTAAACTTGGTTTAATTTCATCAGGGGTTTTTGAGGTGTTGACAATGATTGCACCGTCTTCTTTAAGACCTGCGGTTACATTAACACAGTCAAGTAACGTCTCATCAATTACCACAACAAAGTTAGGCTCATAGATGTTACTGTGGATTCTAATTTGCTCATCAGAAATCCTGGTAAAGGCGGCGATTGGCGCACCCATACGCTCTGGGCCGTACTCTGGAAACCCTTGAACGTACTTGCCTGTGTTAAACGCTGCTGCGGCTAGTAACTCGGACGCGGTTTTTGCACCCTGTCCGCCTCTGCCGTGCCAGCGCACTTCAACAACTTTTGACATTTTGTTACCTCCTATTAAAAGGTTTATATAATTAACGGAATGTAGAAAATCTTAATAGCTACAAAATCCGCATATTATTCTTAAATTTTAAGTAATGAAAATTTTAAATAAAAATTAATATTAGTTAAAATTTTCTATATACCCATTTAACACAAGTTTAATTATACGAAATATAAATAGTTTCGTAAACCAAACTAAAGTTCTAACACGAATAGAGCATTAATATGTAATATTTGCACATAATTTGGCATATAAGCATGTTTACATTTACTATTAAAGGCGTATAATAGGGCAAATATTGCTAGAAAGAGGTGTAGTATGTGTATTTTTTGCGGGATTGCAGACGGTAGCATACCTTCTTATAAGGTTTATGAAGATGATTATTATCTGGCCATAATGGACCGATACCCCAGCGCAAAAGGCCATGTGCTAATCCTCTCCAAGCGCCATGCGGCAGATTTATATGAGTTGAATGAAGAAGAAGCCGTAAGGCTGATACCCCTAACCCAAAAGGTAGCGGCGCATATCCGTGCCAAACTAGGCACCCCAGGCCTTAATCTAATCCAAAACAATGGCAAAGCCGCAGGGCAAGTGATAGACCACTTCCACCTGCACCTAGTCCCCAGAGACGAAAACGACGGTATAATAATTAAAGGAAACACACCAAACCAGTCTGAAAAAGAACTGGAGCAGATGGCGGAACTACTAAAACTACAATAAAGGAGCAAATCATATGAGCAATGTTTTTAAAGAACTTCAACAGCGCGGTTTCATAGCCCAAACCAGCCACCCAGAGGAGATTGAGTCCCTTTTTAATAATGAAAAAGTGACCTTCTACGCTGGTTTTGACATAACTGCCGACAGCCTACACGCCGGTCATCTAATGCCAATGATGATGATGGTACACCTACAAAAAGCTGGCCACCGTCCTTTAATCCTGATGGGCGGCGGCACCACAATGATAGGCGATCCATCTGGCAAAACCGAAATGCGCAACATGCTGACCAAAGAAACAATAGATATGTATAAGTTGGGAATCCGCCCCCAACTGGAAAAGCTTTTTGACTTTGGCGAGGGCAAGGCTCTAATGCTGGACAACGCAGACTGGTTGCTAAAACTTCAATATATAGACTTTTTAAGAGAAATAGGGGCCCACTTCTCTGTAAACCGTATGCTAACAGCCGAAACCTATCGCGCCCGGCTAGACCGTGAAGGGGGTGGCCTAAGCTTTATAGAACTCAACTACATGATAATCCAAAGCTATGACTTTCTACATCTAAACCGCACCTACGGCTGCAAAGTACAAATAGGCGGAGACGACCAATGGTCCAATATCCTAAGCGGCGCAGACCTAATCCGCCGTGTAGACCGCAAACAGGCTTACGCAGTAACTATCCCACTAATAACAAATGCTGATGGCTCAAAAATGGGGAAAACCGTCGCGGGTGCTCTGTGGCTAGACCCAAACAAGACCACCCCCTACGAGTTTTACCAATATTGGCGCAACACCCAAGACGCTGATGTAAAGAAATACCTTGCCCTGCTTACCCTGCTACCTATGGAAGAAGTAGAACGCCTAGGAAATGCTGAGGGCAATGCAATCAACGAATCCAAAAAAGTCTTGGCCTATGAAATCACAAAGCTAATCCACGGACAGGAAGCCGCCGAAGAAGCCGCAAAAGCCGCTGGGGCCCTATTTGCAGGAGGCGGCGACAGCAGCGCAATGCCCACCACCACCGTTACAGCCTCCGAACTAGAAGCCGGAATCCCAATACTAGACGCCCTAACCCTTACAAAACTATCCCCCTCAAAATCTGAAGCCAGACGCCTTGTACAACAGGGCGGCATATCCATCAACAATGAAAAAGTAACCTCTATAGACCACAACATACAACCCAGCGACCTGCAAGATGATAAAATCATAATCCGCAAAGGCAAAAAAGATTTCCACGCAATAAAGCTAAGTTAATACTCATACAAAAGGCCGGACATTTCTCACTAACCAAGAAATGTCCGGCCTTTTTGATATCTACTCAACAAAAGAGCAAATTAAATCCACAGCCTCATCAATAATATCAATAGGAACAGACTCTACATATGTAACAGCCCTGGCTGCAACATCTAGACATTTTGCCTGTTCACACATAACCTCACCTGTAGTATTAGTTCTGCCGTCTAATTTAATATGGGTTGGAAACCTGCTAATCCTCGTTTCCAACAGGCTGACCACAATCAAACTCTGTACATTTGTAATCACCTGTATAATTTTTGAAGCGCTCGTCTAGGCATTTTCTTGCATAAATACTAACTCTAAAATGGCCTTAGGTAGCCTGATTGCTTGACTATTGCCCCATTTTTGGATTGTTGTTTGCATGCGCTCCACCTCCTATTGCGAGTATATACCTCGTATCTACATATCGTCAATGTACGTTTTCGGGTTTAATCTTTGTCAAGAGCTTGCGAAAGATATTTTGAATTTGGGCAAAAAAATAACCCAGAGCGGTTGATTGCTCTGGATTATCGGGGTTTACTGCTCATAATCTCAATTATTACGCTGTTGGGTTTTAAGGCTTGTTACACGGCAGTTTGCTTATTTTCTACCTATTCAACACCAATTTTCATGCACCTATATGTTGTAGACATCCCCAAGTGTTCATAGAACTCTCGTGCGTTCTGGTTACATTCCCATACCAACAGTTCTAGGCGAGTGGCTCCGATTTCTTTCGCATATGTTTTTGCTTTTTCAAGCAAATGCTTACCTATGCGCCTACCTCTTGCTTTTTCAGCCACACACATGTTCTCAACACGAAGTATTGTTGCCTCTCTGAATGCGGAGTCATCTTCTCCATACTCTAAAGCCTCTGTTAGACAAGTCCCGAGGACCTCACGATTTTCTTCAAATACAAATATTTTTATATCTTCATCCTGTAAACATTCTTCAAAGTATTCTTGATGCTTGGTGCTGTTGCCACCAAAATACTCTTGCAAAAATATATCAGGATTACCCTCAGCATGTATAGCAAGCACTTGCTTTTCTAACGCTGCGATAGACTCAAAATCTGATATGTTAGCTTCTCGTATCATATTAGCAAAACTCCTCTGAAAATATAAAATCGTCACACCACCCACAACAAGCATGAACAACGTGCGAAACAAAAATACCTTACCAATAATTGTATCATACCCCATGTCGAAATTCCACACAAAATTTCCTGTTCTTTGGAAGAGGCCGGGGACGCAGAGAGCAAAATATTTCTGCGCTTTTCAGAAATATTTTGCTCGTCCCTTGATAGACTGGATAGGCATAACGGACGGTAGTGGCAGAGAATTCCGATTTGCGGTTTTTTGTTTTTTCTCTGTTGGTATGATGCAAGTCGGCTCGACTCTGATCTTCACTAATCAACAAGTGATAGGATGCCTGTTTTCATTCAACTGAACCTTTTCCACCATCAACACGTCTATAATAGTGAAATCGATTTCAACCAACAAAAAAGGTGGTGAACATGGATAATACAGATTTCCTAGCTCATCTAGCTACTTGCGAAAACGCCCTAAAACGATAACCCCATCAGATAAACCGCCCTTCCCAGTAAAATGGGAAGAAACCATGGGCTGGTTTATGGTACCAAAACTGAGAGAGAAAATTTCCTGGGCCATGTACGACTGGCCCGAAAAGACCCGCTCAGAAGTTTACGAGCTAGAAGCGGTAGGTCGCGCCAGCGTCCACGGAATAGAAGGAGTAGAAATCAATGCAATAGAACACGACGGAGGCATCCACGAATATACACCCCAAAACCGCAATATAACACATACCTTCGTAGCCCAGCTTACAGACACCCACTGCCGTTTCCTATCCCAAACCCACTACGAAGGAGATATAAAACGACTTTACACATTCCTAGACGGAGATGACTTCCCTAACAACTGGGGTTTCGGGGAAGATAACTGCGGCTGAAGTAAATATAAAACCCAAGGGCATAATCACCAGAAACGGCAACGAAATCAAAACCGCAAACCAACCTTTCCTATTGGATGTTGTAGGGCGATACACCGTAACAATAGCCGGAAAAGAATACGACTGCCTTTGCATAGTAGATGTAGAAACCTACAACAGCGGCGTTCTCTCAGAGCAATTTATAGATATAAACGGTCGCACCATTCTATGGCACAGATATAACAAAGACGACTGGAATCTAGCTGTATACAAGCAACCTTGGGGTGAAAAATTCCCCAATAATTGCCGCCTAACTGTCAACGGAAGTCTATATGTACACTGGTATGATTGTATAACGGATTATATTCTGTAAATTATAAAAAGAAATACAATCAAAAACGCTCACCGGGGCAAAAATCTTGGTGAGCGTTTTATTTTGTTGTAGTATAATAGAAAAAAATTTCGACGGAAAGCGGAATAACTTATGGATAACCAAAAACAATATACTTCACTAAAAATTCCACCACGAAACCAACAGCCTAGGCCCAACAATCCCCCCTCACAATATGAGGATATCTTTTCCGCCGCCAAGTTTGCAGAAATTGAATACGAAAGCATCCCTACACCTTCTGGCTATCAAGCATCACAGCCAATAGGTCAAAGACAATCCGACCCGATAAAAGATAAATTCCAAGAAATGCGCCGTATTTTCTATGATAATCCATATTCCCGCAACGATGCCCATCTTTTTTATATGCAAGCCAAATTTATGGCAGACTTTAATGACGACTACCCACTACAAGAGCCTTTTTCCATGTACTATCCCAACTATCAACACATGAGTTACGAACAACTTCGAACCTATTTCACCTGGCGCGCCAACACCCGCCTGGGGGTACATGCTCACACATCTTTGTCTTATATTTATGTTTATATCTACGAATTGCTATCCGGCATCGGCTCCAAAGGCCCGGCACATGGGCGTGACATGCTAATGAATCTATGGAATGCCCACCGAGACGAGACCCCGGTACTGGATAAATATATCCCGGAGTGGCTAAAGGATTATCACATATACTATGGCCTCCCCTTTATGGATTTTGTAAAAGAACACGACTTTATTAACTACTACCCAGAGTTATTCATGCTAAGCGCCGACTCTAAGCACTGCCTTGACCTTTGGAATGAGATATCCAGCTATAATATTACCAAGTCCAATTTCTACAAAGGCAATGAAGATGAGCTGCATGGCTGCTTCCATGCCGTAGTCGAGGCCATAAAAGCCTTTTGCACAAGCAAGGGCACCACAATAGCCAAGCTACTGACCCACGAAATATATACAGGGGTACCATGGAGGCCATATAATCAAGCCCTATTCTATCCCTGGATAAAGCAAGCAGACCGCAAGGTAGAACTGCCGGGCCCAGAAGTTTATTATTGCACCAATAATATCTGGACAGCAGATATATCTATGCATCGCACCACCCGTGGTGATATCGTCGGATATATAATTAGAGAAACCGAATCCTGTTTACGAAAAGCACTGAAGCATAAGCATCAAATGACCGCCTACACTCAAAGCATGGCCAAGTCCTTCCGCGGGTTTACAAAAATAGGTTTCACCCGTCAATCCCTGGGTAAAATTATAGAAAAGACCGTGGCCGACTACCACCAAAGCACCAAGCGTACAGTTGTAGTAGTGGATACCAAAAATCTAACCCGTATACGTCAAGAGTCACAAGAAACACAAGACGCCCTAATTGTACCAGAGATAGCAGCCCCACCTCATAAACCCGCGCCTCCACCGCTAAAAAACCCTCTAACATCAATAGAAATAGAAGCACTTACCGCCTTCATCCAAGAAAACATCGACTTGAAATCTTTCGCCGACTCAAAAGGAATAATGCCAGAAGTCTTGGCAGACAACATCAATGAAAAGCTAAGCGATATCATAGGGGACAATGTCCTGGATGAAGATTTCAACTTATACGAAGATTATCTAGACCAAATAAAAGAAATGGTGATTACAGATGAGTAATGTCCCCTCACGGATAGCCAATATCCTAATCAACGCCTTAAAAGGAGGCGTAGTACCACGCGTAGGCCTGGAATACATCACTGTAGGCCGCGCGCAGGAAATCGCCGCAATCCTCCATGATATAGACCTAATATCCGAAGGCAGCGCCTCATTCCGCTTCATAGTAGGAAAATACGGCAGCGGCAAAAGCTTCCTATTACAAACAATCCGCAACTACGCCACAGCAAAAGGCTTTGCGGTAGTTGATGCGGATCTATCCCCAGAACGCCGCTTCGCCGGAACCAAAGGCCAAGGCCTAGCCACCTATAAAGAGCTAATCCAAAACCTATCAGTAAAATCCAAACCCGACGGCGGCGCCCTCCCCCTAATACTAGAAAAATGGATATCAGGTATTCAAGCAGCGGTAAAAGCAGAAACCGATTACGAGGGGGACATATTTAATAAAGAAGTAGAAAAACGCATCTACACAGTAGCCGGCTCACTGGAAGGGATGGTAAACGGTTTCGAATTTGCAAAGGCAGTAAGCACCTATTGGCAAGCCTATCTAAACGACGATGCCACGACAAAAAGCAAGGTACTAAAATGGTTTAGAGGCGAATACCCCTCCCGTAGAGAGGCCAAAGCCGACCTAGATATTAACTTTATAGTAACCGATGAAACCTGGTACGACTTTCTAAAACTATTTGCTATTTTCCTAACAGGAGCAGGATACAATGGCCTGTTGGTAGTTGTGGACGAGCTGGTAAATATATTTAAAATCCCCAACTCCATCACCAGGCAAAATAATTACGAAAAAATCCTAACTATGTACAACGATGTGCTACAAGGCAAAGCAAAGCACATCGGGTTCCTTATGGGCGGCACCCCCCAGTGCATCGAGGATAAATACCGAGGCCTGTTCAGCTACGAAGCCCTGCGCTCAAGGCTGGCAGAAGGCCACTTTGCCTCCGCGGATATAAAAGACCTGTCAGCCCCTATAATCCGCCTACAAATGCTGACTCACGAAGAGATGTATATATTAGTAGAAAAGCTACGCGACATGCACGCAAAGCTTTTCAATTACGCCCCCTTACTATCCCATGAAGACCTAGTATACTTCCTGACGGTAGAATATAACCGAGTAGGAGCCGAGACCCATATAACCCCAAGAGAAATTATCCGCGACTTTATAGAGCTAATAAACATCTTACACCAAAATCCCGATAAATCCGTAGCCGATATACTAGGGAGCAACAGCTTCGAAATGGCTAAAGGCGGGCTTTCTGATGAAGTTATCCATAGTGAGTTCCAGGAGTTTGAGATTTAATATATATGAACCTAATAAAAAAGCACATACCGCCTCAAATTTTGTTTTCTTAGAATGGATATCAGTGTTTGCAAAAAGAATCACTTGATTGGGTTATCAAATAAAAAGTTCACGATACACAAAAGGCCTGGATAACAATCCAGGCCTTTTAGTTGTTAGTAGGGTATGAAACTGAGGAGTTAATCGACTAAGCTAATGATATTACCATAGTCTGTAAGATCTATCTTGCGCTTGGAATCCTGTGATTATTGGCCTTTCCCACCAAGTTGTTTCAGTCCATCCTCCAGGATGAACCCTTCGCAATGTACCACCGTTATCTGTTGAAATAATAACTCCTCCCTGCACTCTTGTTTCTATATGAAATCCGAAAGAAACAAAAGACCATGGGCTTACGGGAGTAAGAAAAGGCGTTACTTCAGTCCATAAGAGATTTCTTGTTGTATGACAAAACGCGGCACCTATATGGTTGCGCAGTATATTTTGGGCCTCTGTAGGAGTTCGCACGAATCTATAAACTGGAAACATACGCTCTACAGCAAAACCAGCATCATATACTTCGTAATTTAGAGAATCAAACAAAGGTTCAATTTCTCCATAAAGGAAGCTTATTCCATTTTGTTGGATACTATAATACGCATAAACAGGGTCGATAACCCCACCATTTAAGGCACTAACAAATACTGCCAATGCATAATCGCATCTAGCATCTAATGCGGCTTCAAGTACTCTGCTTGAGTATTCTATATTGCGAACTTGTTCTGCTAATTCTCTAAGTCCTAAATCAATTTCAGCCAATGAAACATTAGTAATAGTGTATATGATATCGTCTCTTGTCATAAAATAACAATCAATGGTTCCTATCTCAATATTAACACCAAATTCTGCGCTTATTGAATTTGCAATATCGACATATGGTTGATGTAATAACCTTACTTCATCATCAGTCAAATACATAAGCTGATCGGGTTCAATTCCTGCTGAAACGGCAACAGATAAATTCCAATCAAGGTTGCCTGGAGCTTCATGTGCAAATACAACTGGGACAGAAACAATAAACACTAACAATGCTACAAACAACAGTAAATGTTTTTTCTTCATAAGGCATCCTCCGTTCATTCATAGAAAATTTATTTTCTTTGTTTAACGTAAAATATCTTGAATCTCTTTAAAAAAAGAGGTTATACCGTCTTGTTGAATACGGTAATATACTTCAACAGGGTCAAGAGCTCCATGGTCAAAGGCATCAATCAGTACTGCTAACATATAATCATAATCAGACTCCTGAATTGTCTCGAAAACCTTACTTACATATGTCATCCGACGCAGCTGATCGCCCAATTCCCTAAGCCCTAAATCCATTTCAGCTAAAGAAACATTGGTAATAGTGTATATGATATCATCTCTTGTCATAAAGTAACAATCAATGGTTCCTATCTCAACATTAACACCAAATTCTGCGCTTATTGAATTTGCAATATCGACATATGGTTGATGTAATAACCTTATTTCATCATCAGTCAAATACGCAAGCTGATCGGGTTCAATTCCTGCTGAAGTAGCAACAGGTAGATTCCAGTCAAAGGTACTAGGTAAATCTCTTGTGATATATTCAGTTGTGCGTTCTCCGACGCATGAAATAATGACGATTAAAGACATCACAAGCAAGCACAATAGTACAAAAAATCTTTTTTTCTGCATAAAACCCCCCTTTTTTAAAACACATTAATAGCATAAATTAAAATGAGTTCGTATGTGCTTTTTTCGCGCTTTTGGAAGGAGAAACCTTACTGTGGCAAATTATACTCATCGCATACATCGCAGTTACAATCGTCAGTGCAGATAGGCAATACAACAACTCAGCCCTGAGGAGGGCGTATTATTGGTGGATCTGTCCCATCACCAGGACCTGCATTAGCGGGTGATATGCAGATAGGCAATACAACAACTCGGCCCTGAGGAGGTCTTAGATCTGGCGGACCTGTTCCCCCTCCGATCGGGCCTGCATAAACAGGTGCTATTGAACTCAATATCAATATCAAAGTGATTGCTGCGGCAACTAACCTTTTCCTCATACTTCAACCACCTTTCCTCACTAACTGAAAACCCACTCAAGAATTTCAATAATAATACTTTTTATTTGCGAAGATTTCGCATGTCGGCCTGACTTCTCATAATGCCGAACCAGGCGCTTGCAATACTCAAGTGCGATAAAATGATCATGATTTTCACGAAAATATGGTATTGCCACGGTTTCTATATACTCACATTCAGAATCGTTGGGCCTAGACGTGCGGCGGTTTATATTAAGATAGCACTCTTGAGCCTTAAAATATATCTGCCACAACTCATTTGTGCTACATGAATCCATTGCCTTTTCTATCTCGCGCTCCGCTTCCGAATGTTTTCTTTTTCGTGTAATACAATGAATCTTATGCCAGAGGGCTGCAAAATAATTATCTGTCCCTTTAGCTAAATATTTTAAAGCTTGATCAAAATAATCTATAGCTAAATCCCAGTTTTCACTTCTCTCGAACAGATAGCCGAAGACAAATGAAACGCGACCAATGTTAATATCATCTCTTGTACTTTTAGCCTTTATCATACATTTATCAAGTAGCTTCTCAGCTCTACACAATTTATTTACTCTTATATAGTTAAGCGCAAGTCTACTGCCTAAATAAAGGAAACGATTTATATTCCTTTCTTCTGGATGCATCTGCATAGACTTTTCCGTGAAAAATATAGCCCTATATGGCTTTCCAATATGCGCATAACACATAGCTAAGTCATAATAAAGCTTTACATCGTCTTCCGGCAAAAGATTTGCATCCCCATCCAGCAATTCATATGCTTTTTCTAAAAATTCTGTACCCTTGATATATTCACCCTGTTTGTTATTAAAGATACCCATACTATAGTTGTAATGATATTGGTTTTCATTATCAGCCCTATACAGATAAGTCTCCGCGGCATCAAGTCTTTCTTTGGCGCTTTCACAATCATTTTCAGCCATCAGCAGCTGTGCCTGAAAAACCCTTGCTAACATAACCAGGTCAGGGCTGCATGGATCTAAATTATCAATATTGGCCATACTCAAATGTATCTCTCTGGCCCCTTCTAAATCCCCACCCCTAATAACATCTCGGAAGCGATAAAGCCCCTCTTTAAACACAACATCTTCATCCGGCGACACTGGCAACCCATGTAAATCAAAATGAGTCATAAACTTGTTTACTTCTTTTTCTGTATAAACTCCGTCGCCTCTTTCCACAAATTTAACACTGAGCGCATCTAATTTTGCTATTTTAGCAAAATCTGCCCGTGTCATACCATGATAATCCCTTAATATAGCTAATCTTTCTTCTACAGATAATGTGGCCACAGATATCACCTCGTAAAGTGGTATATATATCATCATTTTCCAAAATTCGACGTTGTTTCCATATTATATGACCTTCTTGCACGGGTGTCAACATCTGTACGCATAAAAATACTATAAAAATATAAATTTCAACCTGCATACGTATCCACTTCGATTCATTCATAGATAATCTACCTGTTTACGAGCTGCCTAAAAACCTTTGTCGTTATCATCAAAACCCGGACAAGCAAGTTAGTACCTGCATTGTCCGGGCTTTTTATTAAGACATCGGTAGTACAAAAAAAGTAACTTCTCTCAACTCTCTATCCCAGAAGGTAAAGGCATCGAAGTTTTCGATTACAAAGCGCAGAGGTACCAATACCCGGTTATTGTGCAATTCTGGTGTGCTCATTCCACTTTTTTAGACACTTTATATCAATTTTTCATCCTTCATATTTTCGTTTGACTTTTACGCAGAAAATATATGACCATAAACCCATACGTCAACTCATGTTTCGTGGTATGATTCAATAAAACAAGTTCAATTGATCTACGAAAGGGGCCACCCCATGGATGTTTTTAATAGACTGGCACCGTTTATCCAAGACTTTATTTACCTTAATAAATGGGAGGAGCTTCGCGCAATACAGGTCGCCGCTTGTGAGACTATATTCGACAGCGACGATAACCTCCTACTCTCTTCCGGCACCGCATCCGGTAAAACCGAAGCGGCCTTTCTTCCTGTACTTACCGAGCTTCATTTCAAGCCCTCAAAATCTGTAGGGGTACTATATATTTCCCCACTCAAGGCCTTAATCAACGACCAATTCAAACGCCTGGAACAGCTACTTCTGGATTCCCATATCCCCGTATGCAAATGGCATGGAGATGCCTCTCAATCTAAAAAGAACGATCTAATCAAAAACCCGGAGGGCATCCTACAAATCACCCCAGAATCATTGGAAAGCCTACTAACCAACAAGCGAGGCGCAAGCCTTCAAATGTTTTCTGATTTACGCTTTGTAATCATAGATGAGGTTCATCACTTCATGCGTGACGTTCGTGGGGTTCAGCTTCTATGTGTACTTGAGCGGTTACAAAAACTCACAGGAATAATCCCTAGACGGATTGGCTTATCTGCCACACTTGGAGATTTATCTCTGGCACAAACCTGGTTAAACACAGGCACAAACCGCAATTGCGCAGCCCCTATAACCGAGGGAGGCAAAAAACGTATCCGCCTTCATATAGAGCGCTTCGTAAATTATGCCGACGAACGCGACCTAGTGGAACGCAATTTCGATGGTAATATCACCAATATAAGCGGTGACGGTGCTATGGGTACCCGCGAGCATTACGAGTATCTCTTCAAGATGACCTTGGACAAAAAGACAATCATCTTCACCAACAGCCGAGAAGAAACGGAGTTTGTAATAGCCAACCTACGAGATATAGCCATGAAAAATAAATCCCCGGATATATACCGCGTACACCATGGCAATGTAGCCGCGCTAATCCGCGAAACCACTGAGGATGAAATGAAATCTGACGACGAAAAAATAGTCACCGGGGCCACAGTAACCCTAGAGCTAGGTATAGATATAGGCTCATTAGACCAGGCAGTGCAAATAGGTTCCCCTCTTAACGTATCCAGCTTCGCCCAGCGCCTAGGCCGGTGCGGGCGGCGAGGCCAAGTGCCACAGCTACTATTTACTTTTGTGGAAAGTATTCAAATAAACCCCGCCGACACCCTAGGCCCCATTAACTGGGAATTTATACGTATGCTAGCCATAATCCAACTGTACACCCAGGAACACTGGATGGAACCCATCTCCCCGCAAAACCACGCCTATAACCTTCTATATCACCAAACCATGAGCCACCTAAAAAGCAGCGGCGAACTATCCCCGGCCGCACTGGCGCAGTCAGTCCTAACCCTAGGATGCTTCAGGCATATCCCCCAAGAGGATTATAAAGAACTACTAGCCCACCTACTCCAAATTCAACAGCTGGAACGTACAGAGCGCGGCGGCTTAATAATCGGCCGCCAAGGTGAAAAAGTAGTCAACAGCCATAAGTTCCTAACCGTGTTTCTGGCCCCAGAATACCTTCTGGTAAAAGACGAAAACCGCACCATTGGCACAGTGGACAAGGTATACCCCGTAGGGGTACGCTTTGCCCTAGCCGGGCTAACCTGGGAAACCATAGACGTAAACGAAAAAGCAAAGGTACTTTTCGTTAAAAAGGTACCAGGCATATCCCTAGTAGACTGGAACGTAGACTTCGAAGCCAACCTCCATACCGTACTGGTGCAAAAAATCCGCAGCATACTATTAGAAGATACTATGTATCCATATCTCAGCGAGCGCTGCAAAGAGCGCTTAACAGAAATCCGCTTCATAGCCCGCAACAGCGGCATCCTAGGAAGCTTGGTAACCCCAATTTCAGATAAAAAATATGCCGTATTCCCATGGCTGGGAACACGGCAGCTTATGACCCTACACTACGCCCTTTCGGGGAGGAAAATAAAAAACAAGCTGCCATGGACAACTTGTTTATATCTGGATGTAATATTTGAAGGAACAGCAAGCGAGCTTACAGCAATAATCATTGATATATTAAAGTCAAAGCCCGATTTATATCAATTTCCCTTACCAGAAAAAGTCCAGATCAACGGAAAATACAACGAGTTTATTCCCCTTAACCTGCTTCGCAAGCAGTTTATTGAAGATTATCTGGATTATGAAGGATTGGCTTCAATGCTTAATATTTCATGATGTTAAATACAGCAACAACAATTTCCAAGCATTCTCCACAGCCTTCATATGACTACGCTCCATACCATGACTGGCGGCAACACCAGGCCCAATAAGCGCCCCCTTAATATCGTGTCCGGCATACCTTGCCGCGGAAACATCTGAGCTATACCGCGGATAGATATCCACAGCAAAGGAAAGCCCAGCATCCTTGGCAAGATTTATAAGTCTTGTAGTCATTTCATAATCATAAGGCCCACTAGAATCCTTTGCGCAAATCGACACATCATACTCCGTACAAGAAAGATCATCCCCAATACATCCCATATCCACAGCTAAAAACTCACTGATATTCTCGGGAAGATGGCTCAGGCCGTGCCCTACCTCTTCACCTACAGTAAATATCGCGTAAAAATTATATGCTGGGGTGATATTCTCATCCTTCATGTATTTCAATAAAGAAAGGATTATAGCCGCTGATAGCTTATCATCCAAAAAACGGCTCTTGATAAATCCATTTTCTGTGATTACAGTTTTAGGATCATAGCAGATAAAGTCTCCAGGAAGGATCCCGAGAGCTCTCACATCATCAGAAGATTTTATCTCCTCATCCAGCTTTACATGCATTGTCCTGACTTCCCTGACCAAAGATGTCGCATCTTCAAAAACATGAACCGCAGGAGAATTGGACAAAATAGTACCGGTGTATACATTACCCCAGCGGGTATAAATCTTACAGTACTCACCATCCAAAGTTGGCATTATAGGCCCGCCTATACTAGAAAGACTAAGAGTACCATCCCCATTATAGCCCCGGACACATAGACCCAAAGTGTCTACATGGGCAGATATACCCACTATTTTGTTCTTTTGGGTAAAAGATTTAACCACCAAGTTGCCTTTATTGGTTACATAGTTTTCATACCCCATAGCATCTACATAGAATTTTAACTTCTCTATAACCTTAGCCGTATACCCCGTGGGACTGTCTACTGCCAAAATTTCTTTAAGTACCTTAGTGAAATAATTCTTGTCCATACCCATCCTCCTGTTTTTTACCGTCACGCAAAAAGATTTCCTTTTTATAATCTTCTTATATGAAAACCACCGTCGGCATTGATTACCTGCCCGGTGCAAAAATCCAGGTTTCCATCTGCTATTGCCATTACGCATTTAGCTACATCCTCCGGCATACCAAATCGTCCCATTGGCACTAATCCATCGCTGATTAATTTTTCGTACTTTTCTTTTACGCCCGCGGTCATATCTGTAAGAATAACCCCCGGCCGCACCTCGAATACCCCGATTCCACAAGCTGCCAACCTATCAGCAAAAAGCTGTGTCACCATAGATATTCCCGCTTTAGAAATGCAGTACTCCCCGCGATTTACACTGCTGGTATAACTGGAAATAGAAGCAATGTTAATAATACGCCCGCTACCCTGCTTCATCATCTGATTAGCAAAAAGCTGGCACATGAAAAACGTACCCTCCAGATTAATGCTCATAAGCCGCTGGAAGCTTCCCTCTGTAGTCTCCAATATATCCAAGCGAGTCTCTGGCGCAACCCCTGCATTGTTTACAAGAAGATCAATTTTCCCTTCGCGGGCTATGATTGTATTCAAGAAATTCTGCCTGTCTTCCGGGATAGAAATATTGCATTTTATATAGTTAGGGATTTCTGACATTTCCCTGGTACCAGAGGTATACACTCGCCATCCAGCCTTAACCAGGGCGTCTGCGATACCCTTTCCTATCCCACGTGTGGAACCTGTTACAGCTGCGACCTTCATTCACTTCTCCCCCATCAATCTAAAATCACTCTAAAACTTCAGGGAAATTGCGCCCATAATGAAACAGGTACTGCTGGGCAATCCCAGCGGTGGCCATTAGCCCCTCAGGAAACCCATCTGGATACAGTTTTGACATTACCCGTTTCATCCACACATCCATTGGGCAAACTTCTACCCTGGAAAATCCGAACAGCAAAACGCAGTCAGCCACTTTAGGCCCTACCCCGTGTATCCGGAGGAGGGCCTTTCTTATATCATCAGTAGATTGCGATTTTAAGCCATCAAGTGAAATATATCCACTTGCCACCTGCCGTGCTGCATCAATTATGTAAGGGGCACGGTAACCGGGTTTAATAGAGCTAAGGTCTTCTGGGGTCAGATGTGCTAGTGCCTCTGGGGCCGGGAACGTATAACCGCCTGCCGCAAGCTCTTCCCCAAAACGGCGGCAAAGCCCATCTACCATTTTCTTAATACGAGGGATATTGCTGTTTTGGCTTAATATAAAAGTAATAAGTGTCTCCCACGGGTCTTGACACATGACTCTAATCCCAGGAGAAAAGGCCGTTGCCGCCAAAAGAGAAGAATCGGCGGAATAATCCTGAAGAATCGCCCCATAGTCCCGGCCCAAGTCCAGATAATCCTTCCATAAAGCTTCATATTCATCAATAGAAACATCCACAAAAACAAGATTGCCATCCATTAGCCTAAGCTTTAGCCGCCGCCCATGGGCAATACCTGTATATCCAGCCTCGTCTGCCTCCCAGCGAAAACACTGGCCACAGTCCAAAATCTGAGCAAGGTCAAAATTCTTTATTCCAACTAAAACGGTGTCATTACCCCGCTGTTCAACTTTTGTATAGTCCATATCTATCCCTTTAACAAGTTTTTTATATCTGTCGCGTGAGCCATTAATAATAAATCCTGTCTATCCTCTTCTTTAGTAGATATTGCAGGTGCCACCTTTGAAACCCACAGATTCAGAGTTTCTTTTTGTCTTTCCATAAACCACTTATACAAATCCAAACAAAGCCCCTCATCATCCATATGAGGAGCCAAAGCATCCTTGATTGTGGGGATATCCCATACGGTTTTAAGCCTGCAAATCATAGCCAGTGCAGCCAGATGTTTCTGGGTATAAAGCCGCTTTATAGGCGGCGGAAGAAGCCCGTCCCGGATATAATTTTGTATCATTGCCCGGGTGACAGGCAATGCCTTTTTTTCGCAAAATTTTATTAGCTGTGTGATGGTAAAGGTAGGGCTGTATTGGTGGATATCACTAAGAGGGTCATTTATCATGATTACACCACATTATTTTCAAAGAAATCAAACGCAAGTGGCAGACACTCTTCCCAGAAAGGCCATACATGCTCTCCAGGCCATTCCATATATGTGTGGCCGTAATCTAAAGCCTTCAAGTGGGCATCAAAACGGCGATTATCATCTAATAAGAAATCCGCGTCACCACAGGTTATAAACATCCGGGGTTTTTCCTCAAGCTTCGCCACTCTATCTGCCAAGAAAAATAAATCCGCATTATCCGGATAAACAAGACTTTCACCAAGGATAGCTTTTAACTCGGGAAAGGGAGGAGGCACCATATCCTTTGAGGCTTCGGTACGGGCTCTCATATCCATTGCGCCGGAAAAACTTCCGCAAGCGGCATAAAAATCTGGCCTGGTAAGGGCGCACTTAGCGGCACCATAGCCACCCATGGATAACCCCGCGACAAAGGTATTCCCCTTAGTATGGCGGAAGTTAAACAGCTTTTCAATAATCTGAGGCAGCTCTTTAGTCACATAAGTAAGATACTTACTGCCATGAGCCATATCACTGTAAAAACTACGCTGAACCTCCGGCATTACCACCATATAATTGTGCTTCACAGCATAGTGATAAACCCGAGTTTGGCGGCACCAAGCTGTGCAATCATCGGAAAGGCCATGGAGTAGATATAGCACCTTATCCACAGGAGCTTCGGGTTTTTCAGGATTAAATGGAATAATTACTTGAAGATGGGTAACAAAACCCAAAGAAGCTGATCTAACAGAAGTAGAAATCTGAGCCATAGCGGCCTCCTTTTTGAAATGTGGACTCTAGCGCCCAGCACGACAAGCATGTCTATTTGATTATTATGGTTTTGCTGGTATCATACGATAAAACTCAAAAGAAGGGAAGATTCTAATGAAATATCTAGACATGGCAATAGAAATGGGAGCAAGAAACGCGGTAAAATTCAACATAGAAGATATAGTGTTCGACCCAAGAGTAGCCCTAAAATGTATCTTCGGCTGTAGTGACTACGGCCGCAACCACACCTGTCCATACCAAAAGTCCCCACTATCCATGAAAGAATATAAGGAGATATTTAGCAACTACTCCTGGGGGATAATCATAGGCTGCGCAGACAAAGCCGAATCCCAGAAAATATCTTTCGAAATCGAAAGAGCCTGTTTCCTAGACGGGTACCACTTCGCATTTTCACTATCCGATTGCGGATTATGTAAGACATGCTCAAAAGTCACAGGGGAAGCATGCAGAGTGCCATTAAAAGCAAGGCCTGCCTTTCATGCTATTGGTATTGATGTATTCAAAACAGTGCAAAAATTCAACCTCCCCCTATATGTAGCCCAAGACCGCGAAGCCGAGCTTAATTGGTACTCAGCCGTGTTTGTAGAATAGTCATACTTTTATATCAGCCATGCGTATAACATAATGGCAGAACATACGGGGAGGGCACCCATAGATGTGTGAGCACACCACATAAAAACAGCAAGGTTCGCCGTAAAAATAACCACGAGGTGAACTATGGAAAGTAAAGTAATATTATATGATGCCAATGACACAGAAATAGGCGAGACATACTCCCGCCGTGCAAGACAACTAGTAAAACAGCAACGAGCAATCTGGGCAGACGACACCCACACAGCAATAAAATTCATGCCCGATCAAACAGAAGAATGGGAAGAACCACAAGAACCAGCCAAAACCCATACACCATCAACATCTGGGGCACTATACACCCTAGCGGAAAAGCGCATAAAAGACCGCAGACAAATAATCCTACACTCAATTTTCTTTATACCTGGATATTTCATAATATCGCTGTTATGGATGATAGCCACTAATGGGCGCCTACACCATATGAGCTACCTGACGATGGGCTTCGCTTATGGCGCATGGACAATTGCCTACTTCTCACATCTTAGAAACTTTATTAAGACATACAACTACAAGCTAAAACCAGAAGACTGGGAACGAAGACGAAGGAACAGACTAGAGGCAGAAGTGGATAGGCTAAAGAGAATGGGCTATTCCGACTAGCAAGCAACCTAGAATTGCTATAACCAAATCATCAAAACCAGAAAACCGCTTTCGTCATTATCATCAAAACGGTGCCTACGTATAGCAATTCCCCCTTTAAACAGTTCCGGCTGATTTAAAGGTGAATTGCTATAAAACGTAAGCGCCGTTTTTTATACACATTCTTTACTCCATATCCCTGACCCGCAGGGGTACCCCTATATTATCGGCAATACGTCTACAGTTTTCTAATCGTTCAGGGCTAATCGTCCCCTCCACTACCGAGAAAACCACAGCAGTATATACCTTAGCCTGCCGTGCAAACTCAAGCAAAGATTCAAAAGCCCCTTCATACTTGGGCCGCGCCATCCTCTGATATTCCTCCGCATCATCAGCGTTAAGGCTAATAGAAACCGTATCCACAACCCCAAGCCGCCTTACATCAAATCCAGGCTGCATAAGAAAAGCCAGCCCATTGGTGTTGATACGCACCAATAGAGCCGACTTTTCATATAAGGAGGAGTGATTCCTTTTAATATACTCACTAATTTCAATTACAACATCAGCCCGCATCATGGGCTCGCCATATCCGCAGAATACCACTTCATCAATATCAGGATTAACCATTAGCTTTTTATCAAGAGCTATCTTAATCTCTTCAAGGCTAGGCTCTCTTTCTAGCCAAAGATTTTTGGCATCTCCAACACCATCTGTATTATTCCTGATACAAAACACACAATTACAGGAACATTCATTAGTGATATTAAGATAAAGCTTATTGCCTAAGCGGTATGCAATGGTCATTATCTATACAGAAGCGTTGAAAGCTTCGTTTACAGCGTTTTGATGATCCCGAGTATGAGTGCGGTTGCCATTGTGTGTACTTGAACCATAAAAATGAAGGCATACATGGCCATTCATATTATTGTTGGGGTTGGTAGACCCAGCATGAGGCATACCGTTGATGGATGCTGCAATTACTCTTCCATTAACATGTACATGTACAGGCCGTGGCTGCCAGCACCAGCGTCCAAAGGCACTAAGCATAGCGGCAGTATCATCAGCGGTTATAGGCTCAACATCTGCATGTCTGCCATTGGAAAAGCTTGCTACCTGCCATGTAATTCCAGTACGTACATCCACTATTGTAAGAGGAGTGCCGCGAGTAGTAAGCAATCTAGCCTCATCCCAGTGAAGACGCTCTACAGTACCATTAAATTCAGGGGCTACTACAGTCCCTTCAACTACTTCCACCAAAAATTCAGCGTACATATATCCGGTTTGGCCATTAACTTCTACCGCAAACCATACCCCGTCACGTGCATCTGTTACATAAACCAATTGCCCTGGGTTGGCTGTCATAATACGGGCAGAGTCAGTTGTTGGGCCTTGGCGCAAGTTTAACCTTGCAGTGGTGCGGAATCGTTGTGGGCCTTCTTCTTCATATATATCATATTCTTCATAATGTATGTATTCATCGTAAGCGCTAGTTGCAGATGCTACGGATGCTGCTTGATGCATGTTGATACCAATGGGTGCCAGCACTATAGCTGACAAAATTGTAACTCCGATTACCAATTCCTTCATAAGTACCCCTCTTTTGTTAAGATTGCGATAATTGCCAAACAATTACGCTTTAGCAGATATTTCGCCATCTGTGTAATTTTTCGCGGTTTTAATAAAAATTCAGATAAAACCGTGTAATATCTTGTAGTATTATCTTAATATTTTCTTAATAACTTGTCAACATTTCTGTGATAATAATTTTCAATAATATTTTTCCAGCTCATACCGATTCCAAATTAAAACCTGTCTGACAGAGCGGTATCACATTATTTCATCCGCTGCATAAATGAAAAGGCCCGATTAGCGTCACGTGACACTAGTCGGGTCTTTTCATTTGATGCATTTAAAATAGATTTAACTTAGAGTTTCGTGCTTCCGTTAGCCATTTGGCGCTCTTGAGCTTCGATCATTTTCTTAACCATGTAGCCGCCAACATAACCGTTTTGTGCAGAGGTTAAATCTCCGTTATAACCTTGCTTCAGTGGTACGCCGATTTCATTGGCTACCTCGTATTTAAATTGGTTAAGTGCTTCCTTTGCTTGAGGTTTTGCGGTATTGCTTGTTTGGATATTCATAGTTTTGTCTCCTTTTTCTCTTTTTATGGCTTGCTAGGAAAATTCCTCGCTACCATTACAAGCCTAGTATGAGTTAAGGAGTTTAGTTTTATGTGGATTATGCAGTGTAAATTTTTGTCTATTTTTCTTATTTACTATTCCTCAAGGGATAAATATTTTGTGAATTGAATATTGTTATATATAGCGAATTAATTCGCTATAACATCAAAATTTGAATGGAGGTTTAGTATGAAAAAGCTGTTTGTTCCACTGATGATGCTGACACTACTGTTGACATTGATGATGGTTACCGGCTGCCGCAATCAATCTACAAGAAGCACACGTGATGCGGTTCCTGTGCCCGCAGGAGGCTGGGATACTCCTTTTGAAACTACCGTCAATATCACTGCCGTAAGAGATGTAACAGCGGGTTTGCTGTTTGACGGTGACGACACCTTAGACGACAACCCCTGGACCAGGTTATTCCAAGATCGCCTGAACATAGAAGTCGAATATGTCTGGACTATGCCGGCAGGGGCTGAATACACCGACAGGCTAAACATGGCAATCGCATCCGGAGAAATCCCAGATGTCCTTGATGTCGGCTTCATCCAATTTAGGCAACTTCTAGAGGCTGGTTTACTCCTAGACCTCACGCATTACTACCACAACTATACTTCAGAGCGCATAAGAAGCTTTGCCGACAGAAGCCCGGGCACCCTTGATACCGTGACTGTTGATGGCAGAATAATGGGTATACCCAATTATTACTTCGGCGTTATCGATCAGCCAAGAACAATGTGGCTCAGGAATGACTGGTATCAAGAATGGCGAGCCGAAGGCGGCCCCGAACTCCTTACAGTAGCGCAGTTTGAAGATTTTATGCGTTGGACGATGGACGAAAAGGGCGCAGAATACGGCATTGCCCTTGAAAACCTTCTTACATGGCTATTCTACACCGGCCCGATGTTTGGTGTATATCTAGGTAACCCCGGCGGTGGCTTTGGAGCGGGTACTCACTTCTGGTATCCTGACGCGACCGGCAGAATCCTACCCGGTGAGGCACATCCTGAGTTCATAACAGCCCTCACGTATTGGGCAAGATGGTTTGAGGAAGGCTTTATCAGCTCCGATTTTGCGGCAATCGATTCAGCCAGAGGTGAGGAAGATATCGTTGCGGGCAGGGTTGGTACACAACCATGGTTGCAATGGAACGGCTGGGTCAACAGCCCGCACCTCGTATCATTATGGGGCGACGACGCATATCAAATTCCTATTAATTTCCCGACAATCCCTGGTGTAGAGCTTATGGGGCAAGCCAACTTCGCAAGTGGCACGATTACCGTAGTCCACAGAGATTTCCAAAATCCAGCGGCTTTGATGAAAATGATAAGCCTCGCTGATGAAATACTGTTCTGCCTTGACTCCGAACTAACCGATGAGGAATTCCACGACTTTACAGCCGGACGCCGCGAGTGGGCTCCCGTTCCTTTCCGTATCACTGACCCGCAAACAGATATCCTGCAATATCAGCATGTGGTCGAAGCTTTACGGACAGGGGACACAAGCCGTTTGTATACAGCGGGTATGCAGCTTAAACATAATGAATCCAGAGCCTGGATGGACGACAGGGATCCCTCCGGCCTTGGCTCTTATCTGCAAATGGGACGCATTGCAGGCAGCGCGTATAGCGCTAACTGGGAGCTAATTGAAAGAGGCGCCCTAATCAGAAATAGCCTCTGGGGTCCGCCTCCTGTAGAATTTAATGACATAATAAACCCCAGCGACATTATTCTTACAGGGGTTACCCAGATAATCATAGGCGTTAGACCCGTAAGCGATTGGCCGTCAATCCTTGCTGAATGGTATGCAGCAGGCGGTCAGGCAATGGAAGACGCCGTGAATCTACACTTTGGTCAATAATAAAGCATCTTCAGCGACACACGGGGCCGATTTAGAAATATTTCGCAGTAATGATGAAAGGCGGCGATTATCCATGTTGAGACAGCTTAAGAAAGAATGGCCGTTGCACGTCCTGTTGATTCCCGGTCTGATTATAACAGCTATCTTTTCGTATGGCCCAATTTATGGACTTATCATGGCTTTTCAGGATTTTAGCCCCGCACATGGATTTTGGGGCTCCCCATGGGTCGGCTTAGATAATTTTAGGTGGATTTTCTCAGAGGCGCAATTTCAAAGAGCTCTTTTCAACACTTTTTTCATATCACTTATGAAGATATTCTTCGGAGTTGTGACTCCCGTCGTATTCGCCTTGCTTTTAAATGAAATAAGATTATCTAGCGTGAAAAGGGTTTTTCAAACCATCATATATATCCCCAACTTTATTTCCTGGGTTATATTGGCGGGGATATTCATGACTATTCTGGGTTCACGTGGAATCGTCAACACAACCATTGGCTTGTTTGGACTAGGACCGGTCGATTTTTTGACCGACCCCGGCAACTTCCCATGGACGATGATATGGACTGATGTGTGGCGACGCTTCGGCTTTGGCACAGTAGTTTATCTAGCGACCATTGTCTCGATAGACCCTGGCCTATACGAATCCGCAGTAATGGACGGAGCGGGTAGGTGGAAGCAGACAATAAAGGTAACACTACCCTTAATGACTCCCATTATAATTTTAATGTCAGTGCTCGCCCTTGGTAATGTTTTAGATGCAGGGTTTGACCAGATATTCAACCTATATAGTCCGAGTGTCTTCGAAACAGGTGATATTATCCAGACATATGTATTCAGGGTCGGCCTTCATGGCGCAAATTTTGAAATAGGTGCAGCTGTTGGATTCTTCAACTCGGTTGTATCCCTGATACTGATGTTAATTGCATTATCCGTCGCATATAAAGTAGCAAACTATAAAGTGTTTTAGAGAGGGGGCAAATTTATGCACTTAATGACCAGAGGTCAAAAGATATTCAGGGTTTTCAACTATATTATTTTACTACTGGCATGTTTGTCGTGCTTACTCCCTATCTTACACATTTTAGCTATTTCACTCAGTTCACCTCACTATGTAGCGGCTGGTATGGTAAATCTGGTTCCACGGGGGCTCACCTTGTCATCTTATCAGTTCGCTATGGAAGGCGGAAGGTTTACCCGGGCCTTTTGGGTTTCGATACAGAGAGTCGTCTTAGGCGTCAGTATCACAATGTTTTTACTGGTTACTACTGCGTACCCGCTTTCCAAAAGCAGTCAGCGTTTTAAGGGCAGACATTTTTACATGGCATTTTATGTAATAGTCATGATATTTCAAGGCGGGGTAGTTCCTTTCTATATCCTGATTTTAAATCTTGGAATGATGGACTCTATGTGGTCTTTAGTGCTGCCGGGTTCGGTACAGGTCTTTTCCATGATAATCCTGATGAATTTTATACGCAGCCTGCCGCCAGAGTTGGAAGAGGCATCAATGATAGATGGAGCGGGGCATTGGAAAACCCTGTTTCTGGTCTATTTGCCGGTGCTTAAACCCGCACTTGCTGTAGTGGCGCTATTCGCGTTTATGCGTCACTGGGAGGCTTGGTGGGATGGTATGATGTTTATGCGCAACCAGAATGGCTGGCCCCTACAGACATATCTACGCCATATGATGAACAATTTCAGAGATTTGATGAGAGAAGGCGGAGGGCATCAACATCATCTTATAGGTATGCTAAATGAACAGACAGGCCGTGCGGCTCAGCTATTTATGAGCCTTATCCCCACCCTTATTATATACCCGTTCCTCCAGAAGCACTTCACAAAAGGCTTAGTTATGGGAAGTGTAAAAGGATAGATAGAAAGAGCCACGGCTATCACAACTGCCGTGGCTCTTTGATAATATTTAAATCCACAATATGCCCCGATGATTTGGCCATAAGCGATCCTAGCCAACTATAGCAATTCTCCCTTTAAACAGTTCCGCCCGAGCCGAAAATAGCGGACGCATCAACGCTTTTTCGGCGACAGGCGGGACTGATTTAAAGGTGAATTGCTATATTAGGCAGTTTTCAGCTTAGGCCTAAGCACAACAAAGGCCGCAGCAGCACTCAGTGACACTGCCGCGGTCACCAGTGCACCATACTTTACTCTTTTTCGTATTCTACTAGATTTAGCGGCAATAAGCGCCACTTCTGCTTCCAACTCATCCAGATAATCCTCAGCTATACCACCAATATCTTTCCAAAATCGTATAATTTTCTCTTCATTCATAGGGCAACCCCTTCCTTTTCTAAATACGCCCCCAGCTTCTTTCGGGCACGAAACAGAATTGATTTTACTTTACTCTCACTCATGTCAAAGCGTTCGCATACATCTTTTATGCTCTCTCCATGGAAATACCTAAGCACAAAGGCCGCTCTTGCAGATTTATCTAAAGTAGCAAGACCTGCATTAATAGCTTCTTGCACACGGGCGCTTTCGTATTCTACTTCCGGGCCGCCTTGGGCTGGGATACAGTCTTCTAGTTCGCTTAATAGAAGATTAATTTCTCCACCGCCACGTCTGGCGGCACCCCTGGCTTGCCATTTGTTAATGGACAAATTACGGGCGATTTTGGCCAAATATGCGCCGAATTTTTCCGGCCTGTTCGGGGGAATCACGCCCCAGGCTTTTAGTAAGGTGTCACTTACAATTTCTTCAGCATCTTCATGTGCGCGCAAAATGTTAATACACACCTTGTATAAACGTAAGCCGTATTTATTGCGGGTTTCAGTTATCGCTTCTTCCTTGCGGTTGAAGTACAGGTCGAGAATCTCGTGGTCTTCCATATTTACTCACCCCATTAGCAATCTTAGTTAATTTGTCGAAGCTTGAATCGATGTTTAACTTGATTGTCTAAACATATAGACAGTTTCTATATGGGTCGGTTGCGCTTACAGCGGTTTTATTTCCATTATTGACCCAATTTCCTGTGCAATAACCGTTTCATCAGTCATTAGGCATACCATTTCTGATTGATTGGCACCAATAAACTGGCCTTCTATTGTAATATTGCGATTGGTGGTTATGCGCACTTCTACACCTCTACGAAACGTATCACCATTGAAATCAAAGCTTTCTATGGGAAAGGTGCGATAGCAGTTTTCTAATACATGATCTATTTGGTCTGGGTTGAAGGGGATAATGCTGGCGCGGGTTATAAAAATACGGATTGCGCCTGCTATTGCTTTATATAGTATAAAAAGTATTCCGGCACCTACTACCGCAAAAATCACATCATTTATTCCTATCATTTAATTCATGCCTCCTTTGTCGGCAGAACAAATATGTTGGCATCTATGCATACATATTAATCTCGGTAAGGTGTTTATAAAGCCCGCCCCGTGCCATTAGTTCGTCATGGGTTCCCATATCCTCTATGCGCCCTTCATTGAGAACAATGATTTTATCCGCTTTCTTAATAGTAGAAAGGCGGTGGGCGATTATTACCGTGGTGCGGTCTTGCATTACATCGTCCATTGCGTCTCGGATTTGCCGCTCTGTTTCTACATCCACGGCAGCAGTAGCTTCATCTAGTATTAGAATGGGCTTGTTGCGAAGCACTGCACGAGCTATGGATACGCGCTGTTTTTGGCCGCCGCTTAGGCGTAGGCCGCGTTCTCCAACCATTGTTTCATATCCTTCTTTAAGCTCGTTTATAAAATCGTCTGCACGGGCTACTTTTGAGGCTTCTTTTGCTTCATCAAGGGAGGAGCCTGGTGCACCGTATTTTATATTTTCTGCCAGAGTATCGTTAAAAAGAAACACATCCTGGATTACATTACTCACAGAGTTTCGAAGGCTTGCAAGAGATACATCTTTTAGGCTATGGCCATCTAGGGTTATATTTCCTTCTATTGGGTCATAGAAGCGGTTAAGCAAGTTGATGAAAGTAGTCTTCCCTACCCCGGTTGGGCCTACCAGTGCCACCCGTTCGCCTGGTTTTATTTCTACAGTGATATCTTTAAGTACTTCAGCGCCTTCGCTGTAGTGGAAGCTTACATTTTCATATTTTATATGCCCCTTCACGTCTTTTAACTCGTAGGGGCTTTCTTTTTCTTTTACATCAATTTCCGCGTCCAGGATTTCAAAAACCCGTTCTCCGCCGGCAATTGCGGTTTGCATATCTTCATTGATACGAGCTAGAGCTGTTATTGGCTGATAGAAAATAGCAAGGTACATAATAAACGCAACAATATCCGCTACAGGAGCATAGCCATGGAGAGTCATATAACCACCATAGGCGATAACAATTACTGTACCAATACTGCTGAAATACTGGACAGAACTACCATAGGCAGCACTAAGCTTTAGTGCGCCAAGAATGGCGCCAGCCTGCTCCTTGGCGTTTTTCCTAATTTTTGCATGTTCTTTCTGATGCTGATTAAAGACCTGAATCTCCTTCATCCCAGAAATATTGTCTTGTAGGTTTGCGTTAAGCACCCCAAGGATTTCCTGAGCCCTACGGAAAATAGGCAGCACCTTTTTGGCAAACACAATAGAAATCACAAAAAGAACAGGAATTGTGATTAAGCTAAGTGCCGCCAATGTAGGATTAATAACAAAAAGGATAACAGCAACGCCAATAAGAATAACAAGATTAAAAAGAATATCCGGCACAGCATGGGCAATTAGTACTTCTATATTATTGGTATCATTGATTACACGGCTCATAATCTGGCCAGTTTGCTTATCATGGTAAAACTTCATAGAAAGCCGTTGGAGTTTGTCATATACAGCAGCCCGCAAATCAGCTACAAAATGCCAAGCGGCATAGTGGGTGTAGTACGAACGGATATAGGAGCATACCGCCAACCCAAGATACACCGCCGCCAGTATAAGCCCAAGGCGAAGAGCCTCCTCAGCCAACCTAGGGTCAGCGTTTACAGCCATTTCTGTAAGTCGGCGAACCACAAGAGGCGCATACAACTGGGCAGCTGTCATGCCCACAATTGCCAATAAGGATATGATTAGAAATATCCAGTACTTTCTTGCAGACTTAACAATTTGAACCATTAATTTCATGAAGCACGTCTCTCCTTATTTTTCATACTCTATTTGCTTTATTGCTATTTCATTTATTTGCAATTCTTGGATTACCACATCGTTTTCGTCTCTTTTCATTATTCTTATATAATTTTTATAGACCCTGCATACCTTAGGGCTACAATCAAAGTAAAAAATCTCTCCATCCATCATAGTGATTTTTATTTTAGAATATACATAATCCGATGCTTTCCACACCAAGTACATCACAAGCCCAAGCCACCAAAATTGAAACACCCAAGAAATGACCAGTGCCACCCTAGTAACATCTGCTTCATAAGGGGAGCCAATAAAGGTAAGATTAACAGAAGATAATATAATAGAGGCAATAACCACCCACCATAACATTAAGTACAACCACTTATTTATTGCCCTGGCTCTATTCATCATCAATACCATGCGTTTAGATTTCCTCATAACCACATATAGCATAGCCAAAGTCCACACAATCACAAAAAAATAAGCAATCCCTGCCGCCAGGATACTAGCTTCCACCTCAACAATCGTTAATACAATCACCAAGATTGCAACACCAATTGTGGATGTAATCAAAGGTACAATGGATATGTAGAATAAATGAAGCAAGCATATCCCCATCATTTGCTTATTAAGCTTCTTGTAGTTGCCCGATTTTTTGGATATCCAAGGAACTAGGAAACCAGAGCACAGCGTAAGCATTAAGCCCAGAATCTCCGGCCATCTATTCATAAGTGTGTTGTATAAAAACTCTGCCATGACTACCTCCAGGCCCTCGCCTGTTCGACTAGCTTTTTATATAAATATACATCCCTATCTGTAAATACACCTTCAACAATATCGGAAACAGGGAACCACTCAACGCCACTATTTTCATCCGGCTTTATAACCCGAGAGGCATCTTCATCCGCAACAAAAAGATATGCAACAGAAAGATGTAGATGGCTATTGACGTATTTACCTCTTTTGATATGCCCCCATACTGTCAACACATCCAGCGACGCGATCTTATCGGAAATAGACGTAACAACAACCCCCGTCTCCTCCTCCTCCTCCTCCGCCTCGCGAGTAGCAACAGCCAGCATATCCATGTCCCCATCTGCATGGCCACCAGTCCAGGCCCATGTATTTCTTATATTGTGATGGATTAATAGCGTCTTTGTAAAATCTTTATTTAGAATAAAACCGGAACTAGTAATATGAGCGATTTCGTTATCACGTAACAAGATATTATGAGGAAACATTTTTATGCAATCCAGGATAACCTTTTTATCCTGGGCTTCTTGATCGTTTTTTGGGATATAGCTGTTGATTTCATTGACATAATCCAACTTTCTCACCTCCCCAAAGTGTTACTTTCCCGGTTTTGACAAAATCATCAAAACCGCCTATCGAATAACTCGGATTTTATCTGATAGCTTAGGTAGCCCCTCGGGAATACGCTCCCCTGGTGCTACTATGGCAACCCCTGGTGGATATGCCGCGACAACTTCCGCAGCAATCCGCCCATGAGCCTGTTCCCAGGCCACGACTTCGGTGTCCTGATAGATTGCCGCACTTGGAGACATTACTATTTCTGGGTCAAATCTGGAGATAACAGGGCTTAACTTTTCGGCCTTAGCTTCCAGTCCTTCTTCCAACTTAATATTCATCGACCCAATGGCACCCCACATCCGTTGAAAGCCTTCATCTATATCAGCTACAGTAGTCATCCCAAGCATATGAAATCCTCTTGCCATTTCCAATTGCACACGATATTGCGAGGCCAACATCGCTGATATAGCCTCCGCCTTTTCGTATACATTAACCCTAAACAGCAACTTACTAAGGTCTATATCGTAAATTCCATGCATCCCAATCCGCTCCCGCCCTGTAAGGCTTATGGCCTGGACTTCATTGGCAGCGAGAGCCATCCTAAGCCCCTTTAAGCGGTTTACATAAGTCTCAAATATCTCTGGCCGCTTCCATAGCATGTTCAGCACATAACTAAGTTGTCCCATCATCATATATGAAGGGCTGGTAGTCTGCATTACTTGCAGAAAATATTCCATCCGCCCAACATCTATGCGGTCGCCTTTTACATGAAGTACCGCCATCTGCCCCAAGGCAGGCAAAGTCTTATGAAAGCTTTGTACTACAATATCCGCACCCAAATCCAGTGCGGACTCAGGAAAATAATCATGAAAACGAAAATGAGCCCCGTGAGCCTCATCAACAATAAGAAGTCCCCCGCGGCTGTGCACTTTATCCGCAATAGTCTTAATATCGGAAACAAACCCTTCATAAGTAGGGCTAACAATAAAGACAACAGCACCCTCTTCAATCTCATCAAGAACGATACCGCCGGATAGTCCGTCCGGGGTAATCTCAGGCATTAGGTATATAGGCTCAGCCCCTGCCATGGCTATTGCGTTATACATGCTTACATGGCCGTTGCGAGCGGCATAAATTTTCTGGCCTTCATTGCATGTGGCACATATAGCAGCTACAATCCCAGCAGTGGAACCATTAACCAGCAAGTAGCTTTTGTCCGCACAATAAAAGCTTGCAATAGCGTCTTGAAATTCCAGTATAATACCATCCGGCCTATGCAACACATCCATTCCGGGGATTTCTGTTAAATCCAAATTTGTAAGCCCTTGTGGAAAAAACATAGGGTTACCCTTATGCCCAGGCATATGGAAGGGATAAATATCCAACCCCAAATAATTTTGCATATGTTCGTACATAATGACCCCTCTTTCTACATATATCACCATACCATAAAATAAAAAAAATTCCCCTATTTCCACATATCGTGAATATATCGCCAATATAATATGCAATATGCATGTTCGATGGACATAATCTGAGACTCATGGTACTTTCTACTATACATCGCGACCCGGTGTTTTTTTGTTGTTAATAAAATAATTCTCATGAGAGAGGGATACACATGCGTACAAAAATCACACTAGCTTGCGTAGATTGCAAGCAAAGAAATTACAACACAATGAAAGAAAAAAAGAACCACCCAGACCGTATGGAAACCAAGAAGTATTGCCGTTTCTGCAATAAGCATACTTCACATCGTGAAACTAAATAATTAGTTTAGTAAGGAGCTTAAAATGGACAAAGACAAAGATAAAAGTATGATTGAAGGCGGCAGCGACGTAGTTTCTGGTACATTCCATAAATACCGTTCAGAGTTTCGCAAAATCGTATGGCCTTCCAAGGAAACATTAGCAAAGCACACCGTTACTGTCGTAATAGTATCTGCTATCTTCGGTGCATACATCGCCCTCAACGATGGCGCCTTTGGTTTTCTATTCCGTCAGTTCGTCAACCTAGTTGGTGGAGCGTAAGCCATGCTTGATGAATCCAAAATAGAAGTAATGGATGAACTAGAACTGGAGTCGGAGCTAGAATCGGAAGAACTTGATGAGGAAATTGATCAAAAAGAGGAATTAGAAGAAGAATCAGACGAAGAGTTCGAATCAGAAGATGCCATAGTAGCGCCTAAAAAGAAAGTAGACCCGCCAAAGTGGTATGTAATCCATACCTATTCTGGCTATGAAAACAAAGTAAAAGCCAACATCGAAAAAGCTATAGAAAACCGCGGTATGCAAGATTTAATCATCCAGATAACCGTACCAACCCAAGAAACCGTAGAAATCAAAAACGGTGTAAAAAAACGTGTCCAGCGTAAAATTTACCCCGGGTACGTATTGGTTAAAATGAGCATGACAGACGAAACCTGGTTTGTAGTAAGAAACACCACAGGTGTAACCAGCTTCGTAGGCCCGGCATCGAAGCCTATCCCACTAACGGATGAAGAAATCATCTCTATGGGAATAGAAATGCCAGACATAGCACTAGATATATCAGTAGACCAGCTAGTAAGAATAATAGCAGGCCCCTTCGATGGCAGTGTTGGCAATGTAAAAGAAGTAAACGCCCAAAAGAAAACCGTAACGGTTTCTTTAAGCGTCTTTGGAAGAGAAACACAAGTAGAACTAGACTATCATATAGTCCAGCGCATGTAATAACCTAACCCCAGAACCGCGTGATGCGCAGTTCCTTATAAAGTTTTTGATTAAACTTTTTTCAAAAAGTTTATGGGGGTGGGGCAAAGCCCCACGGTTTTTATAAATTAGGAAATCTTAAGTTAGGAAATCTTTTTGCCTTACGGCAAAAACCGTAAAATTAATTCTGCGTTGAAGCGTTCGCAGAATTAATTTTACTGATTAAGTGGGAGAGCATCAGCTCACTAACACCACAAGGAGGCAATAAATATGGCAAAGAAAGTCAGCGGCTTTGTAAAGCTGCAAATCCCAGCAGGTAAGGCCACACCAGCGCCACCTGTAGGCCCCGCTCTGGGTCAAGCCGGGGTAAACATCCCAGGCTTTTGCAAAGAGTTCAATGAGCGCACCCAAGGCCAAGCCGGCCTGATTATCCCCGTAGTTATCACCGTCTACGCGGATAGAAGCTATAGCTTCATTACCAAAACTCCACCTGCGGCAGTTCTTCTAAAAAAAGCTGCCAAACTGGAAAAAGCAAGTGGCACCGCAGGCCCCAAAACCGTTATCGCCAAAGTATCCAAAGCACAAGTACAAGAAATCGCCGAAATGAAAATGGTAGACCTTAACGCCGCCAATTTAGAGACGGCCATGAGTATGATAGCCGGCACTGCCCGCAGCATGGGCATTGTCGTGGAAGATTAAGGAGGATACCATAATGAAAAGAGGCAAAAAATATAATGAGGCCGCCAAAAAAGTAGAGGCCCTAAAGTTATATGATGTAAACGAAGCACTAGATCTGGTACAACAAACCAGCATAACCAAATTCGACGCAACAGTAGAAGCTCATATCCGCCTAGGCGTAGACAGCCGCCATGCAGACCAACAAGTCCGTGGTGCCGTTGTACTTCCTCACGGTACAGGCCGTGAAGTAAGAGTACTGGTATTCGCCAAAGGCGAAAAAGCCGCCGAAGCTGAAGCAGCCGGAGCCGATTATGTAGGCGCAGAGGACTTAGTAGCAAAAATCCAAGGCGAGAACTGGTTCGAGTTTGATGTAGTAGTAGCTACCCCAGATATGATGAGCGTAGTAGGCCGTATAGGTAGAGTACTAGGCCCCAAAGGCCTAATGCCAAACCCTAAAGCTGGTACTGTTACCGCCGATGTATCTAAAGCCATCGCAGAAATCAAAGCCGGTAAAATCGAATATAGACTAGATAAAACCAATATCATCCACGTACCCATAGGCAAAGTTTCCTTTGGTACAGAAAAACTAGCCGATAACTTCACAACCCTTATGGGCGCAGTAATAAAAGCAAAACCCTCCGCCGCAAAAGGCACCTATCTTAAAAGTGTAGTTGTAGCTTCCACTATGGGCCCTGGGGTTAAAGTAAACCCAGTTCGGATAACTGAATAATAATTAAAATCACAATTTATGTATAAAAAAGCCTGGGAATTTGACCTCCCAGGCTTTTTTCTTTCACATTTATTTGGAATCCGTATTATCAGTAGATACGAGGCTGTACTGTAGATTATTATTACTTGCCAACTCTCTATATGGCCTTTGGGTTTGTAGCGCAAGCCGTACAATATTGGCAATCTCAAGATCTACCATACTATGTATGACAGTCCCGAAACCAATGGCTCCAAAAATCCATATAATCCCCATACCTTCAGGAAAACCAGTACCAAAATAAAAGAGAATAACCGCGGCCACCTCCGCCACGCCATGGACTATAGCAACAGCAAATGAGAATACACGTAGTTTAATCCACGAAATCTTAAATTTATCAATTTTAGATAAATAAAGCGCACCGGGAAACGCCCACACTATATGACTAGCCGCTCGAAAAACGATAACTAAAGGAAATCCTCCAAAAAAGAACCCTATAGTAGTACCTAAGGTGACACCAATGGCAACCTTAGGGGAAATAAACATGGCAACAAAAATAGCTACATGGCTTGCCAAAGTGTATGAGGCAGGCCCTATTACCACCCTTGGGGCAACCATTGGGATAAGTATACCAATGGCTATCAGGACGGCTGTAGCTGTTAGCTGAAACACATTGGATTTACGTGCTGTTACTTGCATAATAATTCCTCCTTAATATATTTACATATGTCATGACACATGTAAATATACCATGTAGGATTATTCTCGTCAACAGCAATAGACCTCTTTCGAAATCACGTTTTATGATTTCGAAAGTAGGTTTCATTATAAGTCTTTTGCTTCTTCTGAAATCACGCCTTTTGATTTCAGAAGAACTCCAATAGCGGGAACAGGCCCTTATTTGCTTTAATCGCTATAAAGATAGCCAGCCTTGTCCAAGGCTTGACACACTTGTTCGAAATGGATTTTATCGTTGCAGTTTATTGTGTGGAGATGAACACCCATAGTAAGCTCAGATAGTAGCTTAATCTCAGATGATTTTACTTTACGGATAAAAACATCAACATCCTCTCGGCTTCTAAGGTTAAGCTGTCCTGTCATCTCTCCGTATAACTCATGCTCGACTATTACATTTACAACAACAGCCCCCAGGTCAACTATTGAGTACAACTCATCTTCGGTGTTTTCAGGACTATGAGAGCAGGCGATTTTTCCAATATACTGATTTGGTTCTCTAAACTCGGGAATCATATAGCCTCTTGCTGTTGCAATAATATCATGCCCTTGCGCGCGTAAAAGCGCTATATCTCCAACAATAACTTGACGGCTTACATTTAGCCTTTTAGCCAATGAAGAAGCACTCACAGGTGCATTGCCTTGGTTAATTAGCTCTAATATTGTCTCTCTTCGCGAAGACGCATCCATGATAAACCTCCTTTATACCGATTCCAATTAAAATCCTATCTGCCTATCGCGGCAAAACCACTTGAAACGCTTGTTTCGCGTTTCAAACCGCCGCTCTGTCAGACAGGTTTTAATTTGGAATCGGTATTAGTTATCAGTATTTCAAAAAATACAAAATAATACTAGTAGCAACCCCAACATTAAGTGACTCGCATTTCTCATTCATTTCAATATTAACCTTAATATCACACATATCCAGCAGCTCGCCACTAAGACCGTCTCCTTCATTGCCAACTAGGACGGCCTTTTTTGTATGGACTTTTATTGTGGCCAAGCTGGTACATTCTTTTACATCTGTGCCTATAATCTGATAGCCTTTATCTTTTAACTCTAAAATAAAATCCTTAATGGGCCTTTTGAGGATGTTTATATGAAAAATCATCCCCTGAGAGGCCTGTATGACCTTTTGATTATAAATATCCACGCTATTATTTATCACAATGGTATCCACATTAAAGGCTACGGCGCTTCTTATTATTGTACCAAGATTGCCGGGATGGTGGATTTGATCTACCAGTAAAATACTATCGCCATATGCCGCCTCTTTTTGTTGGTGGCATATCCCCATTATTTTTGTTGGTGTAGCCATCGACGATAGCCTGCTCATCACATCAAAGGTCACCTGAAAGGTAGGCATGTCGAAAGTTTTACTTGTCTCTGTTGTGATTACTTCCTTTAGCGCTCCGGTTCTAGAGGCTTCCAGTACAAGATGATAGCCTTCTACAATAAACAGCTTCTGGGCTGTTCTGTGGGTTTTGTCCTTGAGTTTTGCCCATTGCAAGACCCTGAAATTATTTGTGGAATTGATTATTGCCATATGACCACCCTATTCATTTTCCAATCTCCTTTTATCAAGGCTTCTTTGCACAATCACTCCTATGCCAAGCCCTCCATATAGATAGTATAACAGGAGGGATAACAATGGAAAATCTAAATACCAATATAAAAGAATCTATCTGGGGATTAGATACCCTAGTAAGGCTAGATAACGGCGACCTAAGGCCAGCAATAAACTTAGATAACGCCGCCACAACACCGCCATTCAAACAGGTAATGGCAGAAATAGATAGTCAAATGCGTATGTATGGCTCAATAGGCCGAGGAAAAGGCCAAAAATCAGCCCATACAACCGATATCTATGTAGATGCCCGCGAAGCCATAAAGGACTTTGTAGGAGCAGACGAAAGATATACGGTATTCTACTGCGCAAACACTACCGACGGAATCAATAAACTTGCTTCAGCCCTAATCCGCAGCAAAGTTGACATGGTACTATCCACCAGAATGGAACACCATGCTAATGATCTGCCTTGGCGCGCCCGTGCCCGGGTAGTATACGCAGAAGTAGACCCTGAAGGCCGCCTAAAAATAGACGATATAGAACGCCAATTACGCCGCTACAGAGGCCTAATAAAATATGTAACAATAACAGCAGCGTCCAACGCCACAGGTTATATCAACGAAGTCCACCATATAGCCAAGATAGTCCACCGATATGGTGCAAAAATAATTGTAGACGGCGCGCAAATCGCCGCCCACCGGGAGTTTTCTATGCTAGGCTGCGCCCCAGACGAAAGTATCGACTTTTTTATCTTCTCAGCCCATAAAATGTACGCCCCCTACGGCGGTGGGGCGGTAATAGGGCTAAAAGAAGAACTGAATAAGCACATCCCAGCTTTCTATGGCGGCGGTATGGTGGAGGCCGTATTTGATAATCGGGTATGTTATGCGCAAGCTCCCGATAGCTACGAAGCTGGCTCCCCCAACTTCCCCGGCTTAGTAAGCATGGTATCCGCGGCAAAAACCCTGAAGGAAATCGGATTCGAATATATCACTAACCACGAACAAGAGCTTATGCATCGGGCAATAGAGGGCCTTAGGCAAATCCCAGATGTAACCCTATACGGCGATAACGATTACACTGACGATAGAGTAGGCATCATTCTTTTCAACGTTCATGGCATCTTAAGCGCAGATACCGCTGACTATCTAGCCGGAAAACACGCAATAGCAGTACGTCATGGTGCATTCTGCGCGCATCCATATATACGTCGCCTAACTAGGGAAGCGGAACGTCCAGGCTGTACTCCCCCCAGCGGCATGGTTAGGGTCAGCTTTGGCATCTACAACACAATCGAAGATGTAGACGCACTACTTGCCGCGGTAAAAGCACTAACAGAAGAGACTATCCCAGTATCATTGGGTGCATATAGTAAAAAAAGGCAAGGTGAACAAAAAAACGGTCACACCCGGCCTTACGACCGGGGTTGAGCCAGTAATAACCTATTGCAACCTAGCAAATATGTACAGATTTGGTTATAATACGAAGATAAATTCAAATAAAGTGGTGATAGCAAGTGGAAAATCCAGTTCTATATATCTTTGCAGTCTTCGGCGGCCTAGGCTTATTCCTATACGGTATGAAGATGCTGGTAGACGGCCTGGAGGTAATGGCGGGAAACCGTATGCGCTCTATTGTTGAGCGAGCTACCTCCAACCGTTTCTTCGGCATAGGCGTGGGCGCACTGGTCACGATTGCAATACAAAGCTCTACCGCAACATCCGTTATCGCCGTAGGTTTTATCAACGCCGGGCTTATGTCCCTTGCGCAGGCGATAAGCCTCGTAATCGGCGCTCATATCGGAACAACTTTTACGGCCCACCTCTTTGCCTTTGGGCTAACTACTGTTGCGCCGCTATTTATCTTTATCGGCCTGGTTCTATATCTATTCATTAAGAAAAAAACCATCAAGGATTTTGGATTTATTGTGCTTGGGGTTGGGCTGTTGTTCTTTGGGCTTTCGGTAATGGGTGATCCCCTTCGGGTTTTTGCCGAAACGCCAGGCTTCCAATCCATGCTCACCGCTTTTGAAAACCCTTTCCTCGCAATACTGGCGGGATTTGCCTTTACCGCAATAATCCAAAGTTCCACCGCCGCAACCGGTATTTTGGTTTCCCTTTATGTAAGCGGGGTTGATATCAACTTTACAACAGCCGCGTATTTGATATTAGGAATCAGCATTGGCACCACGGTTACAGCACTTCTGGCTTCTCTGGCAGGCCGCCGTGAAAGTAAGCGTCTAGCCCTTGCCAATCTGATATATATAACCGTAGGTAGCACTGTGTGTGGGATTCTTATGTATATTTTTCCAGGAATGCTTCAGTGGTTTCAAAACACCTGGGCCGACGGCGAACGCCAGATTGCCATGTTCTACACATTTTTTAAAGGCGGCTTGACCATACTATTCCTACCCTTTGTAAGCCACTTGGCACAGCTTATGTACAAAATAATGCCTAAGCGCACCCAGTCCACAGATGCTATAGAACTCCACTATATAAAAACCGCAACCCAAACCCCAAGCGTAATAATAGAGCAAGCCTACGACGAGCTTAACCGTATGGGTAAGATGACCCTCGAAAACCTTCAGCTAGCCTTAGAAGCCTTTGTAACCAGCGATGAAGAAAAAGCCGCAAAAGTAATGGAAACAGAATCTACAATCAACTACTTAAACCGCCAAATCACCTCTTTGCTGATGGAGTTGGAAAATGTAGAATCCGTAGCAGAAATGAGAAAAATCGGCACACTGATGTATATAGCCTCAGACCTAGAACGGATAGGCGACCACGCAGAAAATATCACAGAACACAAAATCCGCACCAAGAAAAAAGGTAATCTCCGCCTATCAGACATGGCAATGGAAGAAATCAGTATCCTAGGCCGAGCAACAGTTACGATGATATCCCTAACCATGGAGCTGTTTGATAAACTCTCGGAAGAAACCTTAGAAAAAGTACAGCTAATGGAAAAGCATATAGACAACCTAGCAAAAGAATATACAGAACACCATATCCGTCGCCTGAAAAACGAAAAAAACAACCCAAGAGGCGGTGTGATTTTCGTAAATATGATAACAAGCCTAGAACGCTGTGCCGACCATGCCAATAATATCGCCTACTACCTGGCAGAAATTCAGCAGTTTAGGGCTGAAGCGTAAGAAAAAGGAAATCTTTTTGCCTTCGGCAAAAACCGTAAAATTTATTCTGCGTAGAAGCATCGCAGAATAAATTTTACTGATTTACTGATTTACTAATTATGTAAATTTTTTATAAACCCGCTAAGAATCTAACTTAGCGGGTTGTTTTTTTATTTATTAGTGATACACTAAATTTTCAGGAAAATAAAAACACGGAGGCAATAGAATGGAAATAAAAGAAACAGATCCAATGGAAAATGAAATCACCAAAACAGAGGCTGTAGAAACTGAATTAGAGGAAATAGAAATTGAAGAAGAAACAGAAGTAAAAGAAACAGAAGCAATAGAAACAGAAGCAATAGAAACTGAGATTGAAGAAATAGAGAGCAAGGAAATAGAGGTTGAAGAAACGGAGATTCCTGAAGAAACCGCAGAAAATCAACTCCAAGAATCACAAATAGCCCCAACAACAGAAAACGACAACCCTTCAAGCAAAGGCCTGGTAATAGGCGCACTGGTACTAGTTGCCATCATAATCGCCATGGTAAGCTGGCTGGTAGTCTCCAACCGAAGAAACACCCCCGCAGAAATAGTCTTCGATGACGTGGGAACCCCCGCCGTAGCCGACTATGTACCCGCTACAACAGAAGATACCAACGTCGAAACAGACCTCCCAGAAACCGATAGCATCGTAGTAGCCACAGTAAATGGCATAGAAATCACCTCTGATGACGTAATGTTCGAATTGCGCCGTGCTGAGGAATTCTTAATGTGGGACTATATAATGATGTTTCCAGATGATGCCGAAATAGACTTCGAAAGGGAATTTCGCGACGGAATAACCTTCGGCCGCGCAGTAGTAGAACAGGCAGTACAACTCGCCGCCGAGTTACGTATACTAACAAACTACGCAGCAGAAATAGGCATAGAGCACTCTCCGGAAGAAATAGAAATGATAGCATCCCATATAGCCAGCCTAGTAGAAGAGTACGGCGAAGACGAGCTAAACGACATACTAAGTCAAGATAACGTCCGAGGCATTGGCCACCTAGCAAACATTTTCAGAAACCAAATCATAATAGATAACCTAGTAATGACCTTAATGATGGATCCAGTAGAGTTCGCAAGATTCCAGCCATATATGGAAGAAGTCATGCCATGTGATGCACTGGAACGTTCGGTAGAACTGCTTAGCCGGATACAAGACGGTGAGGACTTCTCATCTTTAATATTCCAATACGGAGAAGATCCCGGCATGGATCAATTCCCAGACGGCTACACATTCATAGTAGGCGACATGGTACAAGAATTTGAAGACGCGGTACTAGACATGGAAATAGGAGAACTAAGTGGCCTAGTAACCACCAGCTTTGGCATCCACATCATTATGAGAGTAGAGCCAGACCCGGATAATATAATGCCAAACTCAAGATTCTTCCGTGACGGAGGAGAAGAAGAACTACTAGGAGCAAAACACCTACTAATCCAATTCGCACAAGACCGCCCCGAAGATGAAAGAATGATAGAAGCTATAGTAGCCGGCTTCCAAGTTATGAACGAAGCCGCAAATATAGTATTCCTCCCCGCCTTAGATGATATCAGCGTAGGCTAATCTACGTATAAAAGCATCACCGCCTGGAAATTGATATTCCAGGCGGTTTTTTATTACTTTTCCTTGACTCCGCACTAGGCAAAATATAGAATACAAAAAATACATCCAAAAAGGAGCAACCCATGACCAACATGCCAACTGTAAAACTAGGAGTAGTAGCAGTAAGCCGCGACTGCTTCCCAAGCAATCTATCAGAGCAGCGCCGCAAAGCAGTAATTGCAGCACTCTCCGCGCGCAAAATCCCAGCAACAGAAATCGCTACAATAGTAGAAAACGAAAACCATGCAATGGAAGCCCTAGCAAGCCTACAAAAAGAAGGCTGCAACGCCCTAGTAGTATACCTAGGCAACTTCGGCCCCGAAGGCCCCGAAACCATGCTTGCCCAAAAATTTGACGGCCCGGTAATGGTAGTGGCGGCCGCCGAAGAAACCGGCTCTAACCTTATAAATGGCCGCGGAGATGCCTACTGCGGTATGCTAAACGCTTCTTACAACTTGGGGCTAAGAAAAGTAAATGCCTACATACCGGAATATCCGGTAGGCACAGCTGACGAAGTAGCCCAGATGATTGGCGAGTTTATGCCCGTAGCCAAGGCGCTAATCGCCTTAAGAAAACTAAAAATCTTTACTTTCGGCCCAAGGCCTTTCGACTTCCTAGCCTGCAACGCCCCCATTAAACCCCTATTCGACCTAGGAGTAGAAATCCAAGAAAACTCCGAACTAGACCTATACGCAAAATTCAAAGCCAATGAAAACGATCCAAGAATTCCAGAAGTAGCAGCAGACATGGCCAACGAGCTACACCAAGGCAACAAACAGCCAGGTGTGCTAAACCGTCTAGCCCAACTAGAAATCACTTTGCTAGACTGGGCCGAAGCCAACAAAGGCGCATCCGAATACTTTATCTTCGCCAACAAATGCTGGCCGGCCTTCCAAACCCAATTCGGCATGGTACCCTGCTATGTAAACTCCCGCTTAGCCTCCAGGGGCATCCCAGTAGCCTGCGAAACCGACATCTACGGCGCACTAACAGAATATATCCTACAAATAGTAACAGACCTGCCTCCAACACTACTAGACATCAATAACACAGTGCCATACGACATGTACGAAGCTAATAAAAAAGACCTAGGCTCCTACAAAGCCACAGACCTATTCATGGGCTTCCACTGCGGCAACACCCCAATCTGTCACCTAAAGCAAGGCGAAATGAAATACCAGCTAATAATGAACCGCCTGCTAGAAGACCCAGCTAATGAACCCGACATAACCCGCGGCACACTAGAAGGCCAAATAAAAGCAGGCCAGATAACCCTCTTCCGCCTACAATCCACAGCCGACTGCGAACTAAAATCCTATATAGCCCAAGGAGAAATCCCCGACATAGACCCATGTTCCTTTGGAGGAATAGGCATAATAGCAGTAGATGAAATGGCCAGATTCTACAGACATGTACTAATAGCAAAGCGCTACCCCCATCACGCCGGCCTAGGTTTCGGTCATGTAGGCAAAGCCCTATTCAGCATTATGAAGATGCTAGGCGTAGAAGATGTAGCCTACAACAAACCAGCTGGGCAACTATATTGCGGCGAAAATCCATTCTAATAAGGTGTTTAAAAGGGAGGGGCTAAGCCCCTCCCTTTAATAAAAGGAGGATAGAAATTGTTAAAATCTTTAAGAAAAACGGTATGCAAAGCCAATCTGGACCTGCCAAAACTGGGCCTGGTTCTATTCACATGGGGCAATGTAAGTGGCATTGACCGCGAAAGAGGCCTAGTGGTAATAAAACCAAGCGGCATCGCCTACGACAAACTAACCCCGGAAGATATGGTAATAGTTGACCTAGAAGGCAATATAGTAGAAGGCAAGCTAAACCCATCCTCAGACCTAAAAACACATCTATGCCTATACCAAGCCTTCCCAGAAATAGGCGGGGTAGTTCATACCCATTCCACATATGCCACAGCCTTCGCCCAAGCAGGGATAGGTCTACCCTCCTACGGTACCACTCACGCAGACTATTTCTACGGCACAATCCCCTGCACCAAAGTACTGCGCGACAAAGATATAAAAGGCGACTACGAACTAGAAACCGGCAATATAATAGTAGAAACCTTTACCACATACGACCCCAACAAAACCCCAGGCGTACTGGTAAACAACCATGGCCCCTTCACCTGGGGCAAATCCCCCAACGAAGCGGTACACAACTCCGCAGTGCTGGAAGAAGTAGCCAAAATGGCCTCTATAAGTCTAGCCTTAAACCCAAACATGGAGCCAATAAAACAAAAATTACAAGACAAACACTATAGCCGCAAACACGGCCCAAACGCCACCTACGGAAATAGCGACGAGCTCAAATAAATGTCCAAGGGAGCGCCATATGTACTTTAAGCAAATAACAACCCCAGGCCTAGGATGCTATTCCTATGTCATAGGCTGCCCCAAGGCAGCAACAATGGCTGTTGTAGACCCACGCCGGGATATAGCAATCTACCAAGAAATTTCCAATAAAATGGGCATGGAATTAATGTGTATCTTTGAAACCCACGTACACGCGGACCATATATCCGGCGCACAAGAACTATCCGCCGCCACATACGTACCCGTCTACGCCCACGAAAGCACACAAGTAACCTACAAATACAAAATATTAAAGCATGACGATGAATACACCTTTGGCCCCGCCCATGTCCGCATACTACACACCCCAGGCCACACCCCCAACTCCATATCCCTACTGATAACTGACCAAACCAGAAGCAAGAACCCACAACTAATCCTGACAGGTGATCTGCTATTTGTAGGAGATATAGGCCGCCCAGACCTACCAGGTGAGGCAATACTAGACCAACAAATCCAAGACCTATACAACAGTCTACACACAGTCCTGGGCCAATTACCCGACTACCTGGAAGTCTACCCAGCTCATGGGGAAGGCTCCCTATGCGGCAGTGGAATGAGTGCAAAGCCCCATACAACCCTAGGCTATGAGCGCAAAGCCAACCCGATGCTGCGCCATCGCAACTTCGAATCATTCAAAACCGCCATTCGCTCAAAAAACCCGATGCGCCCCCAAAGCTTTGCAAGCATAATATCCACAAATCTAAGCACTGTCCCGCCCTCTCCAGCCCGAAACCTACCCGATTTTTCCACGCCCCCAAGCCTAATCCCACATCTACAAAAACAAGGCACACAAATACTGGATTTGCGTGACAGCTATGCTTTCGCCTCAGCCCACATTCCAGGCAGCATAAACATTGACTTCACTGGAGGCCCAAAATTAAACTGGGTAGGGGTAGCCATAACCCCTGGCACTCCATTACTACTAATCCTCCCTCCAGAGCTACAATTCGAAGATGTCTACTTAGAGCTACAACGCATAGGCTACGACAATGTACAAGGCTACCTAAATGGCGGTATCAACGCATGGATATCCAGCGGGAAACTTACTCAAAGTACACCCTATATAACAGCCGCCGAAGTAAAATTGACGATGCCCAATCCACCAGCAATAATAGACGTACGCTCTCCAGAAGAATTTGCCACAAAAAATATAAATACATCCATTAACTACACCTTCGACGATATAATAAACCAAGCTCCCTACCCCGCCCAGTCAGACAAAGAAGCAGTAATAGTATGCAAAAGCGGCTTCAGAGCCGCAATAGCCGCAAGCTTACTAAAAGCCCAAGGCCACAAAAATATATCAATACTAATAGGTGGCACGGATGCCTGGAAATAAAGGGTGATTAGAAGCAAGTGGCATTTGGAAATAATGGATGCTTAGAAATAAAAGAACGGCTACACCGCATTGAAAGTCTAATAAACTTTCAATGTAGCGTAGCCGCTTTTTTTATGATTCCTGATTACATAAATTCACAACCATTTACATTACATCAATAACGGCGCAAGCCTAAAGGATTAACGCTGTCCTAAGGATGGTAATGATGGACTACTGGTAAGCACGGCGAGGAGTTACCTAGCGCACCTACGCTGCCGTCCCTGCGTACCTTCTCGGCTCACCACAGAACCATCCCTCGGGCACACCCTCCATTGACGAGTAGCCTCAGCTTCATCCTCAACCGGATACATGCATACAGGGAGTAACTCTGGATATTCAACGATTTCGTCACACAGCATAATAGACCTTCCACCTGGCGGACTGCCTGGGGGTGTTCCACCACCAACATGTGGCTCAGCAGACACGACAACAGCTAAGCTCAATATAAAAACCAGTGCGATTAAAACAGAAACAAACCATTTTTTAATCATCATACACCTTCCTCTACTCGATCACTAATATATTTTTCATAGACATCTGTTGCTATACTCTTGAACACCAATGCATTAGCAGTATCATTTGCTTTTGCACAAAAAGCACTGATAGAATTGCAATAATCAATCGCCTCATCATACTGCATATGCTCCAAAAGTCTAGGCAAAACACTATCTCTCATGAATTCAAAGGACATAGGATTATCTAACATCAATGAATGCTTTAACGCATCTAGCAAAGCCACCCAAACAGGTCCCCATTCATTGTCTTTAGTAATCATATCCAAAGCTTCATCCACGCATGAAATGCCTTCATCAATCCTATCACTTCCAATTTTCGCAAGTGCTTTGTGATACATGCAAGCAATAAATTCTTCGGTTCCTGGGGTTGTATCCTCAAATGCAGCATCAATATTTTCTAATGCATCATCATATCTTTGAAGCTTATTATAAATTCTTGCTATAGCACAATAAATCCCGCTTGATTTCATTCCAAGATGTTTCTTTGCTTTCTCTCCAAGCTGCAACATATTAACAATCTTTAATGCTTCATCTTGCCTGCCTACTCTACTATACTCATACGCAAGTATCCGCTGAATATGTACTTCATAGACACGATTTCCAGTTTCCTCAAGCAACAATAACGCTTTTTCCAAATAATCAATTGCCCTGTGGGAATAACCCATATCCGACAAACAACGCCCTATCACATAATAAAACGTACTATCAACCCATTCGCGAAACCCATCGGCCTCTTCGGCTTTACTAAAAGCTTTCATCGCTTCCTTATAGAGCCTCGCAGAAGCTTTACAAATCCCAATCATCCGATAGTAATAATGAGTATGCTCATCATCAAACTCCCGCATATGTCTTTCTAAGTACGCCATCACACTCTCAAAGGCTTCTGTATCTCCCCTTGCCCGATGGTATCGCGCAAGAAATAAATGATACAGTAAATCAAGAGGTCTTTCCTCCCATTTGCCTTTACATCTACTTAACTCTGGCAACATGGCTTCGGCATCCTCTAGCTTGCCTCTGTCAATCAGGTTTTTCCAATCATACAGCTTCTCGTGAAGTTCCCTTCTCTCCACTTTGCTTAGAGGTTTGGCTTTTTTCACCATACTCATCTCAAGCACATTGTCCTTGTCTCTGTCTTTGCCCATGTCGAAATCCCCATATTCATCATTTTTTGTCAGTTTTTGCTAGGCCTTGGAGTGAATTATATTCATCAGACAAGCAAGTGTCAATACCCAACACAAAAAAATTTTACTTCACGTCACAATCAAGCTTGCAATGCACCAAAAAACACGCATCCCAGCACAAAAAAAGCCGTGCCTGCCATGACAATGAGGGGTATTGTCATGGCAGGTACGGCTTAACAAAATTATACATCTATTTAATCGTTCCATGATATTCTGAAAACAAAGTTGAAACCGAGTCACAAACCGCCCTTACTTCAATTAAACTCTGGGATAACTCATCCCTTGCTTTATCAACATCCCCTTGCATAAGAAGTTGCCTGGAAGTAAAAGTACTCATTCTAAGTTCCTGCATAGAGGAGGGCATAAGACCTACAAGCCTATTTTGATTCTTTATTACATCAGTCAAACATTCTTCCAAAATACATTGATTTTGCTCCAGCGCTTTAATTTCATCCAACACCTGCTTAATAATCTGAGAATCAGTCACCATCATTCCTCCCTTGCAGAAGAATAGGCTGCGCTAAAGCAGAAGTAATATCCAAAGCTCGTTTAGCAGCGCCTCTGTTTTGTACCGCAACATCCCTAACCTCTAATATAGATTGAGCCAATGTAGATTGTGTCATAAGAGCATTACTAAGACTCGTATCCTCAGAAGGCCTTGAGGGTATACGATTAGCAAGTCGGGACTGGCCCATCATCAGCTCAGACAGCGTTTCTTCAACCGCTATCTGACGCTGCCGCAAGGCTTGAAGTCGCTCTAATATTTCATTAAGAAGCTCATTATTCTCCACAACGCACATCTCCTTAAGACAATCCGCCAACCAAAACTAATCCTAGATTGCAGACTTAATACCTTTAACAATAGCTTCATGCCCATGAACAAGCCCGTAAGTTTCCTTAGCAATATTATGGGTTATTTTTAAAAGGTCTTGGATATCATCTATTTTCACGTCCATTTTATCCATACGTCTTTCTAAAACAGCAACATCAGCTTTAATAGAACGAGTGTCATCTTTTATAGCGTCAACATCAAGCTTGACTACCGCAACGTCACCTTTGATTGCTTCTACATCATTTTTAACTGCTTCTACTTCACTCTTAACTGCTTCTACTTCACTCTTAACATCAGAAACTTCCTGTTCCAAACTGGTCAAGCGCAGTTCAACATTATCCAGCCGTTGTTCAACTCTACTATTACCTTGTGTTACTTCGGCGAGTATTTGCTGCAATAATAATTTATTTTCATCCACTACAATTGCCCCTCTCGTTATGATGCATCAATTATATTCATTTTATTTAAAACAGTAAAGTCGCTAAATGCCATCATAAGTCTCACCCATCTAGTATGATTGTGTCGGTATAGCAATACATTTTCGCAAAACAAAAAAGGGAGCCCGCAAAGGCTCCCATTTTTTGTTTCATCATTAGTATAAAGTTGTAATCTTTAGTAAAGAATTTAGAAGTTAGTTGCTAAGATTAGCGAGCAGAGATAACTGCTGCTGTTCCAACTCTGGCCAAGTTGTAATCAGCTGAGTAGCCGAATACGTTGAACAGGAAGCGGAATGGAAGGTAGATACGGTTGTTGCGGAATACTGGGGCAAGTGTGCCTGCTGGGCCAGAAAGACCTTCAGCAAATTCTGCAATGTCAACGGTACCTGGTGAGCCGTTACCACGGATGATGGTAGCGGTGGTGCTGTTTTGGGTCAAGATAACGGTTACCCATTGACCTTGATAGTCCCAACCAGAGATGGTGGCTACGCCTGCGCTCCAAGTGATATTATCATTGGTTACGCCAGCAGCTTCAGCAAACAAACGAGCAGATACTAGACCAGCTTCGTGAGTCATGCCAGGAAGTCTTTCCCAGATCATTTCTGGTGCGCCATCAAAGGTGCGAGCTGAGTCAAAGCGTACGCCGTCAAGAGAGTTAGCACGATAATCTTCTGTGCTAGCGGCTACAGCTTCAACGATTTCAAGAGCGTATGGGAAGGTGTTGAATACGCCAACTGGTGGGTTAGCGATTGAGTGAACTGGATTTTGAGCGGTTTGAACCCAAATGTGGTTTTCAGCAATAGCTGGACCAGTTACAATCAGGAAGTATCTTTCGCCTTGATATACGTGACCAAAGAGTGTCAAGCCATCCAAGGTAATTGTTCCTGGGTTGCCTGGAAGAGATTCTCTGGTAACTTCAAGTTGGATCCATGTTACGTTGCCAGCGGTTGGGTTAATGTTTCTAACAGTTAAGCCAAGACCGGTGGTTGCATCTGTAAGAACGTCATGACGGCTAATGCCAAGGCCAAAGCCAATGCCGTATCTTTCAGCTACGCCAACCCATAGACGGGTACCGAATTGTAACATACCGCCTTCTGTTTCGGTGATTGTTAAAGCACCAGCTGGGGTATGGTTGATGTTTTGTTCGTGGCCAATGAAGTTAACTTGTGCGATGTCACCGATATGCTCGATAACAACTGGGTCATATACATTGGCTACTACTGCTGTGTTAGCATCTGGGTTAAGTCTTGATACGCCAGTGCCTGTTACAGTTACTTCAACTTCGTCAAGACCGCGGCTTGCAGATCCACCTTCAACGCTGATGAAGAAGCGAACGTCCAAACGAATTGGAGAGTTACGGAAAGCAACATCATCATGGCCGGTAACTGGGAATCTTAAGGTTACGGTGTTGTCTGTGAATACAGCGTCAACATGTTGAGGTTGACCTGGAGCTGGACGATGGAAGGTTCCACCGTTACCATTATCCATGTTTGCTGTACCAGCAAATTGAGCATCTGTTGGAGTACCTGTGCCGGTGTTGTAAACATACTGAACGCCGGTGAAGATGAAGCCTTCAGGTACTTCGAAAGTGATTGGACGTCCACGTGCAAGATCCAATGCGTTAACTACGTTTTCTTGAATACGTAGTGTAGCGGTTCTGCCTGTGGTTGGCCAATCTGGAGCATTTGGAATATCTTCAACAACGTTAGGTCCTACATTGTTAAGGTTCCATGCATAACCTGAACGGAATTCTGGAAGGTCATCGCCAAGTACGCTAAGGGTAAGAGCTGCGGTTACACGACGTGCTACCAAAAGGTTGCGAAGGTTATAATTGCCATCAAAGGCTTCCCATGTTGGGATGTTAATGCCTCTTGGGGTTAAACCACCGCTGATCCAGATTTGGTTAGCTGGGCCAGAGTGACCTACTCTTACTTCTACGTTTACGTCACCTTGAAGAGGTGCGTTGTCTTGTGGTACTAGTTGTAGTCTACGGATTTGGATTGAACCAAGACCGCCAGCTACAAGAGAGTTGGTGCTACGTGTTAAGGTTGTGCGGATAATAAGTTCTTCACGGCCTTGTTGGTTAACAAATGCTGTGGTGCTGTCGATAGAATCTACAACAGTGCCAGAAGCAGTAATTATGCCAAGAGGACCATAAAGGTTAAGTCTGTAATCAGCATGTGCGCCAGGTGTAAGAACATTGCCAGCTGCACGGGTGCTCCAAGAATAGTTTGGAGGAGCAACAAGTCTAAAGGTTACTTGTTCTGTTCCGCCGAGTGGTACTAAACCACCAACTACGCGTTCTTGGATTGTGATTGCGCCAAGGTTGGCATCCCACTCGAAAACTACGGGATCTCCGTAAGTTATATCGATACCGGTTTGACCAAAGCTTGTTAGATAGCCTTCTGCAAGTACATGTGCAGAACCAACGTTGTTAAGGTAAGCATAAAGCTTATTTGTTGGTTGGTTTACACGGATTGGGAATGGTAATGGAATAGTTATTGAACCAACCGCTTGAGGTGAAAGACCTGCTGGTGCGCTTAGGATAATAACAGCTCTTTGATGGTTTTGAACGAACATTTCCATTTCAATCAAATCATTGATTACGCCATCCCATGGCATAACAGGTACTGCTGCGGTTGCATTGAGTGGACCCCACCATGTAGCTGTTGGTGCAGATGGAGTGTTATTAACTTCAAATGTCAAGTGACCCCAAGGACCAACTTCGTCGGGAGCAGTTGATGTGGAATGAACGTTTGTTGTACGGGTAGGGGTTGCAACCCAAATGTCCCATCCAGCATCTACATTGTGGAAAGCGATTTGAGCGTTGGTTAAGTCAGCTTGTGCTTGAGTCATTCCAGTAGCTGGAGCAGTTACAGCAAAAGCTGGAGGAGTACCAACAGCAATAGTAGCAGCGGCTAAACCAGCAACATCAGAAAACAGACCATAACCTGTTGGAGGAACAGTTCCACCAGCATCTTCGTATTCATAATCAAATAGGTCTAAACCTTCTTGAGTTAATACATGTGTCCGGCCTCTTCTGATGCTTTCCCAGATTACTAACTCTTCAGCAGTTAAAGCTGCCAAAGTGGCTGCATTAGTAGGATTAGTAAATGTGCCTACTGGGGTTCCTGCATTGTGGAATGTAGCATTGAAGGTAGCTGCAGCACCAGCTGCTGGTAAGAAACGTAGATTGGTGTCATTGCCACCACGAAGGATAAGTTCAATCCTCACATCTTCACCAGCAACCAATTGAGACCATACAAGGCCAGCATTGATTGTTATTGCGTATTCTGCACCAGGATCATTAGCATCGGTTCCTGTTGGAGCAGAAATAGGGGTACTTACTGTACCAGGGGTGTTAGCAGAAACAATTAAGTTTGCTGGTACTAGTGATAGAATCATAGCTAGTACCAGAAGTAATGCAATTTTTCTTTTCATACTTTCTCCTTTCCGGTTTTCGAAGTGCGTAACCGTTAACGCATAGTTGCGTAAATTTTACGCAGATTTTCGTTTCTGTTTCGCTAAGTGCTTACCTTAGTCTTTTCATTAGTATATTGGGTTATGGTTTACCTTGTGGTAACCACTTTGCGGTTTGGGCTGTGAGGTAAATGTTCAGCCCGCGAAACGACGGTACTCTGGCCTTTCAAAATTATCACCTTACATGCTTGCTATTATCGCCTCAGCTGTTTTTCTTTGGTAAGAGTGTAATTAAAAAATATTATGAATGGATTTTCTTATATTTTTTATTTGGTTACCAGCTTGAGTATGCAATTTTAGCGGTGGCTTTGGCTTGGGTAGCCTCACATCCACACATAAGGGGGGCCGTTTCCCGCAAAAACCAGTACCTCCTTTCCTTTTTTAATGCGGCATTGCCGCTTATAATGGTAGTATAGCACCGGGGATAAATAATGGTCAACGCTAGTTACTCTTTTGTAAGAGGTTTGTAACATTTCCGTCACATCTGCCTTACATATTAAGTTTAGCGTTTGCCCTAGTGCGCTTTTGCCAAAAACTGTGGTTTTGGCGCACATTTGGGGTTATTTGCCTCCCCTGCTACCGTGAGGAATATACCACGTGAATGTGGGGTGTTCAATACTTTTAGGTAAATTGTAATAATCCTGTAACATTTCCTCTTTTGGCTGAAACTATACCACTTTGCAACGATTATAGTATTAGGATATATGTTTATTTTATGTATTTGTTTGGATTTGTAATGGGTTTGTAATAAAAAACAACCCCTAGTTAGCGGGGTCGCTTTTCACTTTTTTGACTTTCGCTTGTCCGCCATATCCTTAGCCTCTGCATATTCTGGGCTTGGGTTAACAGGTATGATTCCGATACTTTTGTCACAACCGGAAAAGTAACACTTTATTACTCATGCTCTCTCAGTATTTTTGCATAATCAGCTAAACCTCTTTTCATTATATCTTCAGGCTTGACCCTCTCGCCATTGAGTTTTGCTGTCTCTAAAAATACTTCATAATCATCGTGTCGTATGATAACTTCAACTTTTCTACACAGCTTATCAAAGTGTGGATTTTTGATAGCCCTTTCAAAATCTTTTTCAGTAAGTTCTTTAATCATAAACCTTTACCCCTTTCATAAAGCTTACTTTCAAAGTTAGTCGCTCTTCTTGCTGATATGATTCTTATAATTTCATCATCTTTCCCACGATAGCAATAGCAGACAGTAAGCTCACGGAAAATATCATCTTCTCCGATGACAATAAATCGTTCTTCATCAATCGAATGCTTCTCGTCATAAAAATAGATTGCGTTGTCATCTTCAAATACTGTCTCTGCTTCTTTGAAGGAGACTCGGTGTTTATATATATTGGCTTTGTTTTTGAGTGGATCCCATTCAAATTTCATTGATGCCTCCTATATAACTATATTATGACTCATTCAGTATACCACATGCTAGGGCTTTATTACAGTTCTGTTTCAATAGGCATACGAATAGGCATAAAACTTCATATGGGAAAACTAAAAACACCTGCTTACAAGAATTCTGAATTCATGTAAGCAGGTGTAGCAAATCAAGTGAAAAACGGTGTTTTGGTTTCATAAGCTTATGGTGCTGGCTAGTTTTAGTATTGAATCTTTTTTCTTATTGGGAAGGACATGAGTGTATATGTCTGCGGTCATTTTTATACTTGAGTGGCCCAGTAGTTCTTGCATTACTTTTAGGTCAATACCGTTTTCTAATCCTCTGGTAGCGAATGTATGGCGTAGAGCGTGTTGGCCGGCGCCTACTATTTTTGCTTTTTGGGCTATGCAGTTGAACCACCAGCGGGCATTTATAGCGTGGCATAGCTTTCCGTTAGTGCCTGGGAATAGAAGGTTTTCTGCGTTGGGGTGATCATGTTTCTTCTTATTATATAGCAGCTGGAGTAGAGTATCTAAGAGGGGGATTTCTCGGTAACCGGATTTTGTTTTTGGGGGGCCTGTGCCGAAGGTGAAGCCGGTTGCTGTGTTGATAGCGGTCACGGTTTTATTTACCCGTAAGATGCCTTTATTGAAATCTATGTCATCCCAAGTTAGGGATATGGCTTCGCCTATTCTTAGACCTGTGCCTAATATTAATATAAAGCAATCGCCAAAGTGTTCATTTTTGGCTACTTCTATGAAGCGCTGCTGTTCTTCGGGGGTTAGGACTCTTATTGTGGTTCTTGCTCCTTTTTTAGGGAGATTTATATTTGAGGCTGGGTTTTTATTTATTAGGTCGTTGATTAATGCTTGACGTAGGGAGCCCTTCAACATGCTAAAGACTTTGATTATAGAAGAATATGATAGGCCGTTATCGCTTAGGCTGTTTACAAACTGCTGCACTATATCGTGGCGTAGTTCGGAAAGCTTGTAATGGCCTAGGGCGGGGATTATCCAAAGGTTGGCGGCGCTAATGTATGTGCGGAAGGTGTTGGGGCGTACACTGCGCTGCTTGTATACTGACATCCACGTGTCGAACCAGGCTGCAAACGTAAGTCGTGAAGGTTCTAAATAATTGCCGGAGTCGCGGGCAGATTTGACTTGTGTAAGCCACTCTTTGGCTTCTTTTTTTGTCTTGAAATACTTGGCTTTGCGCTTTTGTTTGCCTTTTGGATCGTAGCCTGTAGTTATTCGGGCTTGGTACATTCCATTGAATGCGGTGATGCTGCCTTCACCTTTGCCTCGTGCTGCCATGTGGGTCATCTCCTATTTGATGTGATTTTTATGCATTTTGTATCATTCTATTGGATGGACATTATTACATATTAATTGGTGCGCGGAAAGTGTTTATAGGTATTGTTAGATGTTTGTAATGATGGATAAATTGAGTCGTGAATTTTTATGAAAAATTTTTCAATAGGCATATAATAGGCATTTTGGGGATTTTGGGTTTTGGGGAAAAAGGTTGAAATACCAGGGTTTGTTGGGGTTTTTGGAGGAGGTGGTTTGCTAATACGCACTTCGAAAACCGGAAAGGAGAAAGTATGAAAAGAAAAATTGCTTTATTTTTGGCTTTGGTGATGATTATTTCACTTTTGCCAGCGAATTTATTCGCGGCTCCTGGTGTAAGCGTTCCCCTGAACGATTCCACTGAAGGCCGTACTGAAGCTCATGGCTCAGAAATTTTTACAGTAACAATCCCCATGACCGCCCTGCGCGGTAGAAGTTTTGATGAGTGGGTACCAGGTGCCGTTGGAGGCCAAGGTATCCCATTGTATGTAAGCCTTACAGGTACCGGCGACGGCAACCTTCGCTTCCCAGTAAATAATCAATGGGCAAGGCGTTGGGATGACCCTAATATTCCAGCATACACCGGTCAAACATGGCCTCTTGGTGTAGATGCTAGTGATGTGAGAAACGTTTTTGCATCAAGAATAACCGATACTAATTTTGACCCTGGAAGAAGAATGACTGGACAATTCTATCGTGTTGGCCATCAAAGCGGCTGGGTAGTATTGGATATGGAATTGCTGATAGATGATCACGATTTCATTGACGGCACTGCAGCCACAAACTTAGATGATCTACGCGAAGAAATCCGTGTAGCAGAAGCAAATCTTGCTTTTGCAAGAAGCTTCCAAGCTGGCGTAAGGGCAATTGAAAATGCGTATAATGCATTTGTTGCAGCAGTTGACGCCTTGAATACTTGGATAATCGCCAATGGCCCTCTTCCCCCATCAACTCCAGCGCTGCAAGATGCATTTGATGCTTTGTTGGCAACAGCTGTTACAAGAGCACTTGCACTACAAAACTTACCAGTTCTCAATGTGCCTGCAACTACAGTTGTAAACATTCCTGGAGTAACTCCTAATGCACCGATTAATACTAATATCACAGGCGCTCTTAATGCTATAAATAGTGCTATTGACACCTTCTTTACTGATCTTGAGGCTGTTGATGCTGATCTTGATCCAGATGTGTTAGCTGATCCAGCAAATGCCCTCGCTGTATTCAATGCTTTTGGTGACCTTCAGACTGCCCTCGGTACTGATATGGCAGGTTTCGGGGTTCTTCTAGCTCCTGCTGGCACTGTTGGCAGCCTTCTTACAGATTTGCAAGATGCCAATGATGATCTTGCACAAGAAGTTGGCGACAACCCAATCCTAGGCACATGGCCACTTATTCCAGGCGGTGCTTCAGGTTTTCTAGACATTGAAATCCCAGTTTATCGTGTACGTCATGCTGATGCTCGCTTAGAAATCAGACTTGGACATCCAGGTGGTCAAATCTTAGCTCAAGGTCCTTTAGCTAACTTCACCGACCGTGGCATCTCAGTTGAGTACGGCAATGTTGTTGTATTTGAACACACAGCAGTATTAAACTCTCTTACCATCCGCGAAAATGCACCTGGTGCATTAACACGCAATGTTCCTGGCACAAACCCATCCAACAGAAGCGTAGCCATCAGGCTTACTGCTCCTCACGGCTATTCATGGGAACGCGCCGTAGGCAGACCCGGTCATACATGGTATGCCAATAACACCGTTCGCCAAATGGATAGAGGTCAGTGGATTCTAGATACCGCTAGTAATCCAGTTTATGTATGGAACGCTGACAACTCTGGTTTTGCTTATAACAACCCCAATTGGCCTGGTTCACCATTTATTACCTCACCAATGAACCTATTGCAGTTCCACTGCACAGTTGACGGCATCTATACTCTACCTGATGGCAGAGAAGAAATGCTAATTATCATTGATAACCTTTATCGTAACCCAGACATGCCACTTATCCCTGCATCATTAGTACTTGATAACCTCCGCCTCATAGCTGGCCCTAATGCTCCAGCCGTGCAAGAGGAAGTTAATATTGATGTAAGAGTAGGACATCTGTGTGCATGGGGTTATATCGGATTTGATTACACTTATCCAAATCCGATTCAACCAGCCCTAGTATCACTACAGCCAGGAGCTCAACCTACTGCTCCTCCAACAACACCTCCACCAGCTGGTCAAGCTACACCACGCCCACGCCCAACTCCTCCTTCAGGTACAACAACCCCTGGCGGTTATGAACCTGCAAACCCACCATGCTTCTTCTTCACAAACCCAGCAAGATTCCCACAAAACCTTAACCAAGTAACCCGTGCAGCTGCTGACAGGCCAGCCGGTGACACTGGCTTGGCTCTTGACTGGCAAAACATCGGCTACCGCCTAGGCGTAACCGTAGCGCGCCGTGCTGAAGCTGGTCTTTCCTTAGCAGTAGGCGGAGACGAAGTAACTCTTCGCTCAGGTAGCATTACAACTGCCGCTTCAACCGGATGGGCTGGAAACAGCGCTACCCTTGTAAGAACCGGCAGAACCCAAAGACTCCACGTGCAAGAAACAGTTTCTAATGCATTGGCTCTAAGCCCAAGCCACCCAGTTACATTCACCTTCCCAGAAGGCGTTCAAGTAGTTGGAGTTCGCTATCGCGTAGATCCCAATGGCTTTGGGTGGGTAAACCGTAATCGCACTGAGCCATTCGCGAACCACACTCGTTTCATTGATGATCAAACTGTTACAATAGCAACAACCCTTGACAGACATAGCTCTATCAGAAGACTGGAGATATATTTCGACATCAGCGTTGAAGCTGGCTTTGTACAAAAGTACGGCACCGATGAAATCGTTGTAACTGTATCTGGTTCAGGTGTAGCCAATCTTCCAGAAAATGATCGCACTATGACTGTTGCAACAGTAGTTGATCCTGTAACTGTATCCTTCCCAGAAGCAATTAGCGTTCCAGCCCTTGGTCTTGAGCATAACCTTCTTGCTCTTACACCAATCGGCGATATCGTAATCACAGAAACCGAAGCGGGTATGCTTCGCCACAATACCGCGATTGAAGTCTTCATTATGAGATCCTTCATCCAACGTCCATTCGATATCACCTTGGTACCTGGCGCTTTGGTTGTAGATACCGCATCAGGATTAACTTTATCAGCAAGACAGACCCTCAATGTAACCCGTGATGGTCACCAAATTGTTGGCATAACATTTACAGTAGTAAATGAATCTCGTACAACTACTGATGGCGGTACAATCACACTTTCAGCTAATGACATTTTCGGACACGTATATCCAGGAGAAGAATACTGGTTAGTAGTTTCCGGTAATGCCGTAGCAGCAAACCACAGTCTGGTACACGGTGAAAGCCAAGTTAACAACCAACCAATCCGTGGTATCTTCACCTCATTGCCATATTACGGTGAGTTAATCGACTCCGTAATTGGCTTTGAAGACGGCGACCGTGCCCACTCCCTAGACGGCGTACGCTTCGACCCAGCAGTAGCAATTGGCGGAATCACCCCACCAATCATCTGGGAAAGACTCCCCGGCATGGCTCACGAAGCTGGCTTTGTAGCAGCTCGTTCCTTTGCAACAGTAGCTGGCGTAACCGAAGATAACATCAACTGGGCTTCCGGAGTTGCAACCATCACTGGTTTCAACTATCAAGGTCAACGCCTAACCGTTATCTTGACTCAAGGCTCTACCAATGCAACCATCGTTGTTGACGGTGCTGTTGGTACTGTTGACATCGCTGACTTTGCCGAAGGTCAATCCGGCCCAAGCCAAACTGTTACACCAATCTTCCGCAACAACCGCATATACCTTCCATTCCGCTTCCTATTCAACGCTTTTGGTTACAGCGATGACTATGTACTAACACGCGAAGGTAATGTTGCAGTAGTTCGCGCTCGCTAATCTTAAATCACTAACTAAGTAGATGTGCACTAAAGATTTACAACCCCATACAAATGATAAAACAAAAAAGGGAGCCACTAGGCTCCCTTTTTTGTTATAAAAATACCAAATACCATAGAAATATTGAACAAAACCCAGTTGTAATGTAAAATAAGATTCAAATACAAATCTGTATTAGCACCATCACAATCCAGTAAATAAAGCGAGGGATACAGTTGAAATATGTAAACCCAACCAACGACCTAGCCTTTAGAAAGGTCTTTGGCAGCAACGAACATATACACATTCTGGCTGGCTTTATCAAAGATTTCTTCTTTATCGAGCCTGAAGAGCTAGTGATAGAAAACCCCTACAGCATAAAAGCCTACAGGGAATATATAAAAGAATCTGAAGTATTTAAGTTTAGACCCACAATATCTGATATAGCCGCAGAAATGAGATTTGCAGATTACAGGTCAGAACTTCAGCTAAAAAGGGGTAGCTATTTTGACGAGCGAAGCCTCTACTACCCATTAGATAAATATATAAGCAGATACAAAGTAACACCAGAAGCCCCAAGTGCTTACGCAAGATTACGCCCAATATATGCAATGAATATACTAGGCTATAACCACTTTGCAGGTGATAAAGATGCCTTACGGATATTTAGATTATATGATCCAGACCGCAAAAAGTCTTTCCCCAAAAACTTGTTAAATATAGCTTATTTTGAACTATCTAAACCTAACATAGAAACCAGTAACCAAAAATATTGGCAAAAATATTTCCTACAACAAGAGCTACCAGAGGAAACACCTGATTATATTTTTGATGCAATGCAAATAATAGATAGGGCAAACATGCGAGAGGAGGAAATTGATATGTTATCCCGCACTGAATACTTGCAATCAGTATTCGATACGCAAATAGACTATGCTCGAAATGAAGGACATGAACAAGGACTGGAACAAGGACTTGAACAGGGTCTGGAACAAGGTCTTGAACAAGGTCTTGAACAAGGCTGGTCAAACGCATTATATGAGCTTACAATCAAATTAATAAGACGAGGTCGTCCAGTTCAAGAAATAATGGAAGATACCGGGTACACATATGAGCAACTAGAACCCCTAATTAAGGCAGAATCCATAAAGCAATAATCCCATCTGATGGAAATAACAAAAAAGGAGCCGCATGGCTCCCTTTTTATATATATTTATCATTCATCATCAATATCACTACTTTCAGGCACTACAGCAATAATACACTCATCAGCAATACGCCCATCAGCTTTTGTCACAGTCACAACAAGCTTTTCATAGGTAAAGGTATCCCCTTCTTCCGGGGTACGGCCCAGCTGATCCATTATCCAACCGCTTACTGTAGACACATCCGATTCTTCATCCATATCGAAAAACTCAAACATCTTATCTATGTCAGTTGTACACAGAACTTTGTAGCTACGCCCGTTGCTTTCTTCATCATTTTCATTAACGGGTGTAAATTCTTCTACTACCTCGTCGTTTTCGTCCCATATATCCCCTACCAGCTGCTCCAGTATATCCTCCATGGTCACAATGCCTTCTGTACCGCCATATTCGTCGGTTACTATGGCCATGTGGCTTTTTTTCTTTTGCAGTAGCTTAAACAGCTCTGTCACTTTAGCGGAAGTTACTGTGTATACCGCCGGGGTTATTATGCTGTCTAGACTTTGATGGTTGTGGCCCACGCATTTTATGAAATCTCTGATATGAATTAAACCAGTAATATTGTCTAGGGATTCCTCATATACCGGCAAGCGGGAATAGCCGCTTTCCATGAAGATTTCTGCGGTAGAGTCTATGCTTGAGTCTTTTGATATCCCAATTATATTTACCCTAGGGGTTAAAATATCTTCGGCTTTTAGATCGTTAAATTCTATGGCGTTACTTATAAGTAGTGAGTCTTCTTCGTTTATGGCTCCTTCTTGCTCTGCTTCTTCCACCATGTACAAAAGCGCTTGGCCGCGGAATCCACGCTCTGCGTCCTCGTCTTCTTTTGATTTACTCATAAAGATGCGGCTTAGATGGGCTTTCCATTTTGATAGGATTATGTTTATTGGTTTGAGTAAGGTCATAAGCAGAAGCGCCACTGGGGAGCAGAATATAGCAGTGGCTTCTGGGGCTTCTTTGGCTATTGTTTTTGGGAAAATGTCAGTGAAGACTATTACAACAATTGACACAACAATCGTAGAAATAATCGCCCCGTATTCCGGTATTAGCCGGACAAACAAAACAGCCGCTAATGTGGCTGCAGTTATGGCTACCAAGTTATTGCAGATTAGCATGGTAGACAGCAGCTCGTCGAAGCGGTCGGATAATTTTAGAGCCAGGGCGGCTCGCTTATTGCCTCCGTCTAACATGCTTTTTAATCGGGCACGGTTTAAAGCGGAGAAGGCCATCTCAGCCGCGCTAAAAAACGTGCCCATCATTAACAATATAAATAGAAAAATTACGGTTACTACTATGTCGATGCTCATTTCAAATTTACTCCTCGTTATAATATACGCAATGTGTATTTATCTTCTAGTATACGCCTATTTCCAACATATATCAATTAATATTTACTTGGGGGACATCCATATTAAGATACGTGTCAGGTACAACACCGCTGATTATAGTGTCAACTAAAGATACGTGGCGGGTTACATAAATGGTGGAAGAGTGTACAGGGTTGATAATCCGCACTTCGGATTCAATAGTCAGCCATACAGAAAAATGGACTTGATTGATGCCAACTGCCGTGAATCTGGAGTCATAATCAACCAAAGCGTTTCCTATCGGGGCCATACGGAAGGTAACGCGGGGGCCAACCTGGGATAGAGTATCAAGACCAAATGCCATGCCCATGGGCACCGATACGGTTTCGGGTTCCAGACTGTTGAGCCTGTTTGAGATGCGCATGGCGGCTTGGTTGCTGATATCATTTACCAAAACTGTGTTAATAGACAGTACCGGCCCTGATTCTCCTGCCAAAGTATGTTGTGCTATAAAATCAGACGCAGCTATATTGCGCTCGGATATTATTTCGTGAATCACTTGGTTGATTACGTTGTTTACTTCTGTTTGGAGGTGTATCTCCGCGGCCTCTAATACCAATGGGAGGATCATTCGGTCAAAACGGTAGTAGCTGTATGAGAAAGCAGCTATGACTGTGAGTATCATGGCTAGGGCTATATATTTTCTAGGGATTAACCATGTGCTTTTACTGCGATGCCTTTTGCGCCCCCGGCTGGAGCGCCATCTATGTAATCGTTTAAACCAGGATTTTCGCTTCATGATATGCTCCCGCTGGTGGTGGTTTTATAGTCTATGCGGGCAGAGCACAGGAAATATCTTGTTCATTTGTATAAAAAAACACCTGCTTCCAAGATTCTTGCAAGCAGGTGTTTGTGGGCATTAGTTATTTTGCATAATTTTCTGATAAAATCCATCAATTTCTCCAAAGTATCCTAGTCGCATTTCATCTTCACTATTTGCTTCTTTATATTTGACCGCAATAACCCTTTCAAATATCCCTTCTTTTTGCAATGTATCCATTCCCAATCCCGCATCCAGCAGCTTTTGGCATGTATCATGTAAGTACAGGATTATCTCCATCATGGTTTGCTGCTTTGCTAGAGGAGTGTATACGTCTGAGGGATGGTATGCATTTTGCTGTGCAAAGCCTAGCCTTATTACTCTTGCAATGGCTAGTGTTAGGCGCTCTTGATCGGGAAGTACATCTGCTCCTATTAGCTTTGCTATTTCTAGTAGGTTGCTTTCATTTTGAAGTATGGATAATAGTCGCTCCCTTAGCTTAGGGAAGTCAGGACCTACATTTTCCATAAACCAGGGTTCCAGGTCACTTTTGTAGCCTGTGTAGCTGTTCATCCAGTCTATGGCGGGAAAATGGCGAGCGTAGGCCAATTGCTTATCCAGCGCCCAGAAAGTGCGTACGAAGCGTTTAGTGTTTTGGGTTACCGGTTCAGAAAAATCCGCGCCCTGAGGAGACACGGCTCCTACTATTGTTATAGAGCCTTCTCTCCCTCCTTGGGTTTTAATATATCCGGCACGCTCGTAGAAGCTTCCTAGTCTGCTGGCTAGGTAAGCCGGGTAGCCTTCTTCTGCTGGCATTTCTTCTAGGCGGCCGGAGATTTCCCTTAGGGCCTCTGCCCAGCGGGAAGTCGAATCGGCCATTAGTGCCACATGGTAGCCCATGTCTCTATATGCTTCAGCTATGGTCATTCCTGTGAATATGCTGGCTTCACGGGCGGCTACCGGCATGTCTGATGTGTTGGCGATTAGAATAGTTCTGGCCAGCAGTGGCTTATTGGTACGGGGGTCTATTAGCTTACCGAAATCTTCTAGTACTTCTGTCATTTCATTACCGCGCTCACCGCAGCCGATATATACGATTATATCTGCGTCAGCCCACTTTGCAATCTGGTGTTGGGTCATGGTTTTACCTGTACCAAAGCCGCCAGGGATTGCGGCTGTGCCTCCTTTGGCTACAGGGAACAAGCAATCAATTATCCGCTGACCGGTGACCAGCGGGCGACTTGGCGCCAGTCTATCAGCTATAGGGCGGGGCGCACGAATGGGCCAGTGCTGGGTTAATGTTAGTCCCTTTCCACCTATGGAAATAAGCTCTGTATCGGCGGTATAGGTGCCATTGGGCAAACATGTTTCCACTTCACCGGAAATGTCTTTTGGAACCATTGCACGGAATGTTATAACCGCTGTTTCTTCCACTTCTGCAAAAACATCCCCTGGGTTTAGATGCCGACCGGGGGAAACAAGAATCTTTACAGCAAAACGAGGCTCATCATCCATTGCGGCGCGAGAGGGGAATACGATTTCTGATAAGGACTCTTTTGGGCGGGGAAGCTGGTAAGTAAGTACATGGCGTGGGGTCTCTTTATTTACTCTTAGGGGGCGCTGTATTCCATCAAATATATTGCTTACAATACCTGGTTTTATGCATACAGACAGTGGTTCACCTGTGCCTATCACTTCCATTCCCGGGGTCAGGCCTGATGGGTCTTCAAACAGCTGAATTATCACTCTATGGGTGCGAAGGGTTACCACTTCCCCAAGTAAGGCCTTTGGGCCAACCTTTACCAGCTCTGTAACAAAGAAACCGCTTTCATGGGCTCTTACTGCTAGTATGGGGCCATTTATAGTTCGAAGTTCGCCTTTTGGCATGGATTCACCCTCCTTGGAGTATTGCAAGTTCTTCTGAAAACAGCTGCCTAGCTTCCGCTAATCGTGCCCAAAGCGTGTCCTCATACACCATGGCTCGGTTATTGGCAAGCAGTTTAAAGCCGCCAATCAGATTTACATCGTCCGGCTCTGGAGTTAGGCCTGTAGCCTCTTGGATAGCCTCTGCAAAGCTCATATCCTCATGAGATAATTGAATAAATGAAAACGAATATCCCACACTGGCCTGGGCCGCCTTTATGTTATCAATTAGGAAACTTTCATATTCAGGGGACTTGGTAAAAGCTATTATATCTGCCTTTACTTGGTCAAACAACTGGGCCGTTAGACGTTCTCTTAGATTGGAAAGATTTCGGCGGGATTCTGTCGTAGCTTCGGTTATACGCTTGTTCATCACCTTGGCTATGGCCTGGATTTGCGCTCCTATTTGGGCATTGGTTTCGGCCTGAGCTTCTTCCGTAGCTTGCGAAACTTCTTTATCAAAATGAGCAGACATTTCGCTCCGGGCTTTCCTTTTTCGCTCATCTACTTCCTTGGCGATAGCCTCAGTGAAGTATCCTAGTTTTCTTTCATCTGTAATCATGGTTTCTCCTATAAGTCGGGAATTATTGATACTAAGGGCAAATGTTTTTTTGGGTAAAAGCAATTGAGTATATCCTTGCTTTTCCTTGCAATACCTTCGGTTATTAATATTAGTCCCGCATCTGGGCAAGCTGTCTCAATGGCCTGATTTAGTTCTTCCGATGTGTGAACAATATGACCATGCACACTAGCGAGACCTAATCCTGTTATTGTGGCCTGGTTATCGCTTATTACATATATTTTCACTTATACCCGCCCCAGAATCATAAAGGAAATTAGCAGCCCATAAATGGCAATGCCCTCGGCCATTGCTACAAATATCATAGCTTTGCCAAAGTTATTTTCATTTTCGCTGATGGCGCCGATTGCTGCCGCCGCGGCAGAGCTTACAGCGATACCAGTGCCAATAGAGCAAAGCCCGGTTACCAGGCCGGCACCGATAAATGCTGCCGCAAGAGCCAAATCACTTACCCCACCGGCGACAGGTGTAGCAAAAACAGGTCGCGCAAACAGAAAAATAACCGCGAGCAAAAATACAGAGATAAACGAAATCAGATTTACCGCTAATGCTTTCTTGCCACGCCGTCTGCTAGGTTTTCCTCGAAAATAAAAAATAACTGGCCCTCCCATGGCAACCCCAAGTAAAAGTGCAATAATAACAATGGACATCTCTCTCTTCTCCTATTACAGCCGCTTTACCCGGCTGGAAGCGAAATCCTGCCCGCCTCCGGTGTAAAAACGGCTGAAAATTTCATAAAAATCTAATCTCAGCACCTGTATCCCTACCAGCAACCCTTCAATAGCCATAACCAGCACATTCCCTAAAATCAAGATCAAAAGATTTCTGGATCCTGCCGCCCCCTGAGATAGCTGCATTACTACATGCATCATTCCGGCGTGGCTTATGGCAAAAGCCCCTACTCTCACAAATGATATGGTGTTAGTTGCATAGGTTAAAAGAGTCTCGAATAACTCAATTATCGTATTAAAAAGGAACATCCCCAGCCCGGCGTCCTTATCTTTAGGGCGTTTTTCCAGAAAATGAATAATAGGGTGCTTTAAAGCTACAAAGAATAAAGGAATCACTATAAGCCCAATAATCGCCGGGGAAAATCCTTGCCCCCAAAACAGCGTCCTAAAAGCCAGCCAAAGTACAGCACTGTAAAACAACACCCCTGCAACCCCATTTGCTCCAAACAGCAAGTCCCCAATACGCCCCTGCCTTATTGCATTGTACATATGCAAGCACATACTAAGAACAATAAGCCCAACCCCAACCCCTACAGCAAACAAAAGCGTTCCGGTAATATCCGTCATAGGCCTGCGCCAAAGAGCCGGCAGTAAATCCTCAAAGCCAAAAATACTCCCATACAAAAACCCAAACACCATAGCCGAAATACCTACGATTGCCAAAATCCCTCCCAGTGGCTTTTTCATAACCAGATGAATATATAGCCCTAGCATCCCCAAAACCAATCCATGGCCCACATCCCCAAACATCAGCCCAAACAGCAATGTATATGTGACAGCCAGAAGTGGGGTAGGATCCATTTCACCGTATACAGGAAGGCCATACAGCCGAGTAAAAAATTCGAAGCTGCGTATAATCGGTGGATTTTTTAGGCGGATGGGAGGGGCATCGTTGGTTTCTCCATAACGGGTAAAGAGAATTAAATCATCATGAGCTATTTCTTCCTCTAGGGATTTAGCCTCTTTTTCCGCCATCCAACCAATAAAGGTAAATATACGTTTTCTTTTACTAAGGGCTGCATGTTTTTTCACATCAAAGGACTCGTAAAGGGATTTTACTTTGGTACAGGCTATGCTTAGTCGTTCTTTGCTGCCTATTGTTTCTTCGATATTTTTTTGAGCAATGGCTTCGCGTTCCATCTCCAGTGCGGCTTGATAGCCTTGCCAGTACTGAAGTAGTTTTTTTGGATCAAGGCGCTCTGACACAGTGTCATCATTAGCTTTAACAGGATTTTTTAGTGAAATTCCTTCGAAGTGCAATGAAGAAAAAACAACATCTACCGCATCGCCATGTTCCCTAGGAGTAAAGTACACAACCCAAACATATTCTTTGTTGCGCTTGCATACCTGTAGAATAATTTTCTCATCATCCTGCAAAAAGGTTTCATATTGACGAAAATGATTTATAGGCATACGCCCAAACCTATGATGAATTAAAGTCATAGATTCTATTAAATTTAAAGGGGCATCGAAGTCTTCAAAGGGCTGTAGCCTATTTATATACGCCCTTACTGCTTGCAAACGATCTTCAAGTAATTGAAGCTCCTCCCCATGCTTATCAAGCTTGGCCCAAGCTGCCTCCACCAGATTAACTGCAGCGGTACTGCCAATAGGAAAATGAATTGAAGGAGCGGAACCCACCATAGGGAGGAATTTATCCACCTTTTCCATTGTTGCGGTGTAAGGATTTAACGTGGTAAATGGAGCTAATTGCCCCGGTAGGTTGGGAGCAGACTCCAATTGGATGTCATACCTGGAAAGATAGCGATTTACCACATGATTCATGTGGGATATATGGCCTGTTATGCTTATGTATTTCATTTTCTCTACCATTTTTCACCTCAGTTTATGAAGATACGCTAAAACAGGAGCCAAAGATTCGGGGTATCTGCGAGCAGCGGCTTGGTATCGTTTTTCTATGGCTTTGGATAACTGCTGCTCTAGGGCAGGCTTGGCAAAATCAATATCCCTGGCATAAGGGCTTCCAGCTATTTCATCCAAAAGAGCAGCAGGGGATTCCGCATGAGCCATTTTTTGGGTCATCTCTGGGCTTAACTTATATCGTATGGGTACAAGATATCCATACGTGGCATCACCTTTAATGCGATGATATTTTTTCAAGCGGTACATCCACAAGATGTTATTCATATCAATTTCAGCACCCAGTGCTCCCCGTAAGGCCACTTGGTTTTTCTTATCCAAACGGGACAATCGCTTCCACTGATTAATATAGTAGTGAAATTCACTCACATCCTTGTTTGCTATAGCTGTTATAAACTCCCGTAGGGTCTTATCTGTAATGTATAGGCAAAGAGCAGCAGCAGATTGAGATGTTGACTCTTTTGCGCTTATAGCTTTAACCTTTGTGTTAATTGCCGCATAATTCATTTCACTTGAAGGATATGGGCACGCCAGGTTTGACGCCATTTGGATTCGTTTTCGTAAAATAGATTCTTTATCGCAGTAATACGCTCCTTGTGCCAGCGCTCTACTTCATCAAGCTCGGCCTGGGTATCGGATTCGGCCTGTTGCTTTAGATTTTGAAATTCTTTATCTCCTCTGCGCTTTATATCTAAAATACTGCGCTCTATTTCTTCTTTTATAAGCTGAGCTTGTGCAGCCTCTTCTTGCTTTATTTCATGTATATCAACATTACCGGCATTTTCAATTTCCAATAACTTAGATATTAGCTTGTCCATATCTGTAACCCCTTTCCTCAGATTTCATAACCTATAATAACCATAATTTACATATATTTCTAGTCTTGTTGGATAAGATTCATTTTTTTTATCAGGGTATATGACATTAAATCCAGTGTTTCTCCATATTCAGTCATGCGAAAGGTAACATACCCTTCCAAATGCAGATTGTTGTTTTTTTTGATAAAGGTTTTAATGTCTTTAGAAAGGGCAACGTACAATGGTGTGCTTCTTAAATCATCTGCCATGGAGCGCAGTTTTGGAGATTGGTTGAATATTGGGTTTTCTTCTAATGCGATAGTAATCAGTAACTCCATAAAACCTTCAATAAAGGAATCATTAGGCTTAATAAGGCAGTGAATTGAAAAGAGACCGCACTTAGAAGATGAGGTGCTTCGTACAGCAATATCATTATCATCAGCAAAATTTATTATTAAGTCTTTATATTTGTAGGTATGGATGGTGAGTGGCTTCATGGATAAAATCATGCTCCTTGATTTACAAAAGATAATTACACTATATGCCAGCATATAGTCCCATTTATCATGTCTATTATTTTTAGGTTTGTATAAAATATAAAGATGAATATTTCCCGAAAATGATTATTAATAAAAAGGGAAAAAGACTTTACTAAACTGTTTTAGTAGATTATACTTTTTCTACAAGATTCGCATATTTTGGGGTTGTTAGCTAAACGCAGTATGGGGGGCAATAAAGTGAGAAGTAAGGCTTTTTGGTTGATTGTTTTGGCGGTAGCCATCTTAGCGGGAATTATTAGTTGTATGTCATCCAATACTTCCGGGCATTCCGGTACCAATACAACCCCTGTGCCTATTCTCCCTGATATATATGATAATGAAGATGTAGACGGATATCTTTATCAAGACATGCCCTACTTAGAGCCTTGGGACGAATACGAAACAACCCCAGAACCTACACCTGATCCTGGCTTATTGGATATGCAATCTGATACTGTTTTTGTTGCCGGGCGCTATGCCGGATTTTTTACATGGGGTCATTTTCATCATTCTGCTGTGGATGAGCCTGTAGTCTTTGCCGAAAGCACGGTACTAGACACCTATACCGATGTGGATTTAGACATTTCTGATATTATTGATATGGAGCAATTGGAGTTGGTGTTTGCTTTGTTGGCAGAGGCTATTTTGGCCTATGCTCCAGAGTCGGCACCTTTTTTGTTTAGAATAAACGAGAATTGGCTTACTAACATGGTGATAGACCACGAGGGACTGCGGGTGCTATTGACTCCGGATATTGCCCCATGGGATTTAGGTTTTTTCTCTGTTTTGATTTCATATGAAGACCTGGGAGAAGCCTTTTTGCTGGAGGTAGAATTGGGATTAAGGGAACCGCCGCGGCTGCCAATGGTAGCGCTCACATTTGACGATGGGCCTCACTTTTATACAGATATAATTTTAGATATATTAGAAGAACATGGTGGGCGAGCCACTTTTTGCGTGTTGGGGTATCGGATCCATTACCGCCCAAACACAGTAATAAGAGCTGTTAATTTAGGCCATGAAGTTGTCGGCCATTCCTGGGATCATAGTGATCTTACTCGCCTTAACGCAAACGCAATATCCAACCAGATAACCAGAACCAGTGCCGCCATAGAAGAAGTTACCGGTGTTAGGCCTCCTCCTATTTTCCGGGCACCTTTTGGCCTCACCAATACAAGGGTTATTAATGTATCACGGGATTTGGGATATTCACTTTTGCATTGGTCTGTTGACCCGCAAGATTGGGCTAATCGGGATGTCGATCATATTTATAATCATATAATGGATCGTGCTATGGATGGAGCGATAATTCTTTTGCATGATATTCACACCACTACTGCCGAGGCGATGAAACTGGTTATTCCTCGCCTTATAGAAGAAGGATTTCAATTGGTAACCGCTTCTGAGCTTATTGCCTATTTTTACGGTGAAACGGAACCTGGAGAGATTTATATGGGACATAGGCCACCTTGGTTCTAGGGGCGATTATTAATGCCGCCGCTATTTTGGTGGGGGGCAGCGTTGGGCTTTTGTTTAAGGGACGGGTTAGTGAAAAGATTTCTGTAACTACTACCCGTGCTATTGGGCTTTGTGTATGTATTATTGGGATATCCGGGGCACTTGACGGAGATATTATGCTATTGGTTGTATCTCTTATGTTTGGGGCGCTTATTGGGGAATTTATAGATATCGATGCTAGGCTCAAGACTTTGGGCCTTTTTTTGCAGAAAAAATTAGCCTACAGCGACAGTAAACCTGTATTTGCTGAGGGCTTTGTCACTGCCACGCTATTATTTTGTGTTGGGGCTATGGCTGTGGTCGGGTCTATTGAGGCTGGGCTTAGGGATGATTATAGTATTATTGTGACTAAATCTATAATTGATGCCACTGCCGCCATGGTTTTTGCTTCAACTTTGGGGTTTGGGGTGCTGTTTTCGGCTTTTGCGGTGCTAATATATCAGGGTATTATTGAGTTTTTTGCCGGGTTTTTACAGGGAGTACTTACTGCCGAGCTTATTACTCAAATTTCTGCTGTTGGCGGGCTTATGATTTTGGCTCTTGGGGTAAATATGGTTGTGGGGCCTCGGATTAAGGTGGCTAATCTGCTTCCTGGGCTTTTGTTTGCGGTAGTATATTATTTTTTCCTACTCAACGCTTTTTAGTGACATTACCATGTCGATCGCCACCAGCTTCCGGTAGGTTATTACATTAACTACCAAGGCAAATAATATTGAAATCCCACTGGCAAGTACAAAACTTACCGGTGAAATAATATGCGGAAATTTCAACATGTCTATTTCTACGGTTGTCAGTATAAAACCGTTTAGGAAAATCCCAGCCACAAGGCCCAGAGCAATCCCCATTATTGTTACCACCATGTTTTCACGATACAAGTACATAGCTGTTTCAATATCTTGGAATCCTAGAACTTTTAGCGTGGCAAGTTCACGCATACGTTCTAGGATATTTATTTCTGTTAGATTGAAAAGAACCACAAGAGCTAGGATGCAAGCTGCTACCATCAGCACTATGGTTACAATGCCCAGGGCATCGGTTTGCTCTCGCAGGTTATCTCGCATCCAGGCAGTATTGGTTACTGCCAGCACTGAAGGGTGTTGACGCAGGGACTGGATATCTGCTTCGCCTACAATAAATAGCCCATTGAGATTAGGAGAGCGCTGAAAAAGACTTTGATAATATTCCGGTGACATGTATATATAATGAAGCAAGTAATTTTCCACTATCTCAGCGGCGCGCACTGTATGAGACCAGCCATCTCCTAGGGTTATTGTGAAATCATCTCCAGCCCGTATGCCCATTTCTCTTGCCAGTTTTTCCGTTACCAGCACACCATCATTGGTGGGCGCAACATCTCCTACTGTACTTGGTAAAAAGCCAAATCTTGGAGATACCAGGTTTACAAAGCTTGGCAGCCGCTCAATATCCTCTGGGATGATAACAGAAGCGGCAAATCCCCCAACAGGAGTATGAGCATCTACAGTCATAGCCCTAATAAACAAAGCATCTGCTCCCATTGTTGCCACCAGTAGCTCTGCCTGATTGGCATAAGATAGCTCCCTTGTGTGGACATGGGCGTCATAGGCAATGATATCTTCGAACTGCAACCGTGCCACACTGCCAATAGAATCCCCAAGGCCAAAGGCCGTAACCAGCAGCGCCGTACACCCAGCAACCCCAGCAAGGGTCATAAAAAATCGCCGCTTATACCGGAAGATATTTCGTGAGGTAACTTTGCTAATAAAACCCAGACGCTTCCATAAAAAGGGTATCCGCTCGATTAACACGCGCTTCCCCGGCTCTGGGGCTTTGGGACGCATAAGGCTTGCAGCTTCTTCTGTTACTGCGCGGATACATGTAAACATAACAGCTGCTGTAACAGACACAACCGCCGAAAGAACCGCAATAGCTCCAAGTCCCCATGGGAAGGGGTGATTTGAAGATGGCATTGTATACAAATGCCCATAAGCATCAAAAATAACCCGAGGAATAACTTGGGAGCCGAGAATAGCCCCTATCACTCCGCCGGATAGCCCAGAAAACAGGGCATACATAAAATACTTCATGGAAATAGCACTGGATTTATAACCTAAAGCCTTGTAAACTCCAATCTGGCCACGCTGTTCTTCCACCATACGGGTCATTGTAGTAAGGCTTACAAGCACCGCCACCAAGAAAAATACCAAAGGGAATACATATCCCACGCTTTCTAATCGCTGGGTGTCTTGGAAGTATGACTCGAAGGCTACTCCATTTTGCCTGGTAAACACAAACCCGCCGATTTCATCCGCCAGAACGGCTTCCATTTCTCTTCGCCATTCTAATGCCTTGGCATTGTAGGCATGAGAAACCTGGTGCAAATCCCTGGAGCCTTCCATGATTACATATATATCCGTATACACCGGGGCGTTATATGTACCTGGATAAAGGTATGCAAAATAGCGCAGAGTTCCGTCCCCAAGTATAGTGTTGCCTCGCACAGCCGTTAAATATAGGGGTGAGTTGACCACACCAATTATTGTGAAGGAATCTACAGAAAGATTTGCCCCTAAAAGAATCACTTCATCCCCAATAGAAAGCCCGCCCTCCCTAAGAAGCCGCCGTTCTACAGCAATTTCATTATAAGAAGCGGGCAATCGGCCTTCCAATAATGTAGGCGTATTTATTGCCTCTGGCAAAACAGGCAGAGAATAGGTACGCATGGCACGCCGATTATCACGGACATAGATATACACATCTACAATATTTGTAGCCATTGCAGACTCTACACCCTCTATTTCTCTTATGGCATTTACATCATCAGATGTAAAGCCTATGGGATGGCGAAGCTGTAAGTCATATAAGTTGGCGCGGCGATAGCTAGCATCTGCCGCGTCTCGCATGTGGGTGGCAGTGGCGTGTATTCCAACAACTATAAAAGCCCCCATCAGGGCAATCAAAGTCAATGAAATAAAACGGTTTCTTGTGGAATTAATTTCACGAAGTATATCTTTCCAAAATGGGCTCATACTATCACCACTCAATCTCTGAAACAGGTTTTGGCGATTGATTATCTATTATAGATTCTACTTTGCCGCTTTTTATTTTCACTACCCGGTCTGCCATGGGGGTTATGGCCGCGTTATGGGTTATAACTACAACAGTTACACCTCTTTGACTGGCTTCTTGCAAGATTTTGAGGATGCCTTTTCCTGTCACATAGTCAAGTGCGCCGGTAGGCTCGTCACATAGTAGTAGTTTCGGGCTTTTGGCTAAAGCGCGAGCAATAGCGACACGCTGCTGCTCTCCGCCGGAAAGTTGGGCAGGGAAGTTATTAAGCCTGTCAGCTAGACCTACTTCTGTAAGGATAGCAGCCGGATTGGCGGCACTTAAGCGGATATGGGAAGCCAGCTCCACATTTTCCAGAGCTGTTAGGTTTTGGATTAGATTATAGAACTGAAAAATAAAACCGATATCATCTCGGCGATAAATAGTACGCTTACGCCTGCCCAGTTTTGTAATATCCTTGCCGCCAACGATAACAGTACCATCGGTGGCATAGTCCATTCCGCCGAGGATGTTTAAAACAGTGGATTTCCCGGCACCGGAAGGGCCTACAATTACACTAAACTTGCCTTCTTCTAGTTCGAAATTAACTCCATCAATAGCCCGGATATTAATGTCTCCTTGCTTATAATCCCGTGTCATATTTTCGAAAATTACATAACTCATCGAAACCCTCCATTTCATGCTATTCTCAAAAAGATTCATCTGGTGTATAAACCTATTATACCGCTTTTGTCATTATCATCAAAACCCAGATTTCAGACTCACAATATTATATCTCGTATAATATTGTGATATTAAATTACGAAAGGAGAATGACATGGCAATACAAGCTACAGGAGTATTATTAGAAGGCTGTGTGCTATCCCTTATTTCTAAAGAGGACACCTATGGTTATATTCTTACCCAGTATGTAAAAGACTCATTGGGGGTATCTGAATCCACACTATACCCAGTAATGCGACGCCTACAAACCGAAGGATGCCTAGAGGTATACGACACCCCCCACAACGGCCGCAATCGGCGTTATTATAGAATTACAGAATTAGGCCGAGAAAAATATAAAGCTGCTATAGAAAAATGGCAGGACTTTGTAAAAAGAGTTGACAGCGTAATATATCAAGGAGGAGAAAAGCAATGAATAAAAGTGAGTTTCTGTCCCAGCTATCCCACAAGCTACGAGTATTACCTGAAAACGAGGTAAGGGACGCATTAGATTACTACGAAGGCTATATCAGCGATGCCCACGACGAAGCGACAGCAATTGAGTCCCTAGGAAGCCCAGGCGAAGTAGCATCCACAATTCTTGCTAATTATTTATCACAAAAACCCAACAACTATCCAACAGCAATAGATACACCCCCCACCCGCAAGCCAAAAATCAAAACTGCTTATATTGCACTCCTTGCGATTTTTGCGGTACCTGTAGGTATACCTCTTGCGGCTTCGGCGTTTGGTCTTATTGTGGGGCTTCTTGCGATAATATTTTCTGTTGTTGTGACCAGCATTGCACTACTGATTGCTGGGGTTTTGTCCTTAATCACCGTCCCATTTGCTTTGATTAGTGACTTCTGGTTTGGGATATCGACATTAGGCCTTGGGCTTGCATCTCTTGGCCTTGGAATTATAGTGTTTAAAGTTAGCACAAAACTAGTGGGAGGCTTCTCAGGAATTACTCAGTTTATCAAAAGACGAGGCCATAAACCTGTGGCAGCGGCACCTATGTCGTTTAGCTCATCTGAGCAATACAGTAATTCAAATTCATTGCAGCAACAACCCATCGAAAGTCATGAGCCTATCGTAAGAAGATGGCGTTCCCCTAGCCTGCGTCTCGCCTTTCTTCTTCTTTTATTAGGTGCGGCATTGTTTGGTTTAGCCTGGGCAAACGGCGCAAGAGGTGGCATAATTTACTGGCAAAACGGGCGCTTTAATATAACTACATTTAACAGAAGCTCCCAGGCAGATGAGACTGTAGAGATGACAATAGATGAAAGAGTGGGCGGATTCCACACTGTAAACATTAACGCAACACACCGCAATGTAACAGTTTTACCCGGGTCCACAGATCGTACCCAGTACACCGGGACGCCAAACGTAGATATCAGCATGGAAAATGGTATTCTTACCATAGGACAGTTGACTACGGGCACAAGCTTTAGCGTTGTGCATATGGATTTTTCGCCAGGTAGTTCAAGGGATATCAGGATTTACTTGCCATATTGGTTTTTTCAGCAGCCAAATAGTCGCTTACAAGTGCGTACAACCACCGGAAATATAAGGATAGAAGGTAACTTCAACACTGTAGATGCATCATCCACCACAGGGCGTATACAGATTAATGACAACGAAGCTATCATGAATACGCTTACACTCCGCAGTACAACCGGAAATATGACAGTTAATAATATCTATTTCGTAGATCAACTCTCGGCACAAGCTACAACAGGCAACATAACTGTAAACAATATCCAAAACCCCGTTAATTCAGTGAGCTTACGGGCAACCACCGGCCAAATAAGAACAGAAAACATTGATGCTTATACTCTTCAAATCCAAACTACTACAGGTCGAATAGGAGTAAGTAATGCAACCTGGTTCAATCTTGATATCAGGGCAACTACGGGTCGTATAGGCGTAGGAAACGGATACGCGCAAAGTGCCGAAGGAAGCCTAACCCAAACCCAAATTTCAGCAACCACCGGCTCCGTAAGCCTAGAAATGCGAAACAACCAAGATGATTTCCGGTTTAATATGACATCCTCCACAGGCAGATTGCGTCTAAATGGCAGCCGCCTAGCAGACAGAGGCACCATTGGAATGGGTACTGGCGTAAATACCATTGATATCCGAACAACCACCGGTAGCATAGATTTAGATTTTATACGGTAAAAACTTGACATATCATGGAACCCTGTGGTAATATCGCCTCGTAAATTTGTCCTACAAGGAAACCTTGTAAAGGACTCAGTATTTTTTAATCCGCTAGGAGGATTCTGTTCATGAAGACAGGCACAGTAAAATGGTTCAACGCTGAGAAAGGCTACGGCTTTATCTCCATCCCAGACGAAGACGATGTATTCGTCCATTTTTCCGCCATCCAAACTGAAGGCTTCAAAACCCTTGATGAAGGCCAAGAAGTTCAGTTTGACGTAGTTCAAGGCGCAAAAGGCCCACAGGCCAGCAACGTATCCCGCGTTTAATCAAAAACGCATCATGTGCAGTTTGAAATGATGGGATCGATAATAAAGATTATGTAATTATTAAGACTATGTAATTATAAATTATGTTATTTTTAATTATATAAGTATTACCGTTCCAAATAATTTTACGCACAAAACTAAAATCCCTTTCCTTTTGGTGAGGGATTTTTTTATGCTATTTTGCGATGCATAAAAAATTATCCTCAGACCATCCTATAAAAGATATAAACATCTCAAACGAATAGAGAATAGGATGGTGGGATTATGCGAATTTTTGCCTGTATACTACTTATGATGGGGCTTTTAGGCGGGCAGCCTGCCCAGGCGGTTGCCCATACGATGCCGCTTTCTCGTAAGATTATTGTTATAGATGCAGGTCATGGCGGCTGGGACCCTGGAATGGTAAGCGGCAAGATTGAAGAAAAGGATATAAATCTCAGTATAGCCAAAAAACTGCAAGTCTTCCTAGAACAAGGCGGTGCGACAGTAATCGTCACTCGATTAGAAGACATAAGTCTAGCCGATAAAAAATCCGGAGACATGCAAGCAAGGCGGTTAATTGCCAATACCAGCAAGGCAGATATCTTTGTAAGTATCCATCAAAATTCCTACAATAGCGCCAGTGTAAAAGGCTTTCAGGCCTTTTATTTCAACGAGTCAGACAACAGTAAAAAACTGGCCTCCAGTATTCAGGATCGGCTTAAAGAGTTTGTAAACCCTGGCAATAAGCTAGATTCTAAGTCAAACAAAAACTACTATGTATTAAAACAAACCGAAATGCCTGCTGTACTGGTAGAATGTGGCTTCTTAACAAACTCTGGCGAGCGTAGTAAGCTGCAAACAGAGGAATATCAAGATAAGATTGCATGGGGGATTTATTTAGGGATTGTAGATTATTTTCATACACCAAGTGAAACTGCCGCTCCAACTACAGCGAATCAAATGAAGAACGATCTCGTCTGAGCCAAAAATCCCGAATGCTTCTACGGGTTTTTGGTGACAGGCGAGTTCGATTCTGAATTAATTCGCGATAAAAATCCAGGTTGAATAACCTGGATTTTTATTTTATACTGTATATGTAAGCGCTTGTAGCTCAGGGGATAGAGCGGCCGCCTCCTAAGCGGTAGGTCGCATGTTCGATTCATGCCAGGCGCGGGAAAGCCCTGTAATCACATGATTACAGGGCTTTTGATTTGATTAATATTTATACACCCATGGGTCTATCCTCATCTAATGTTACAATTACATTAATTTCTACATTACCGCGCCTAATAAGTAGCTCCATTTCCTCTCTTGGAGAAGCACTATCCAAAACCTCTCTTAGTTCTGCAAAAGAACTGATAATGGTACCGTTTGCAGCAACAATTATATCTCCTGGTAAAACTCCAGCGCGGTCAGCAGCACCCCCACGGTTTACAGACGCTATAAGCACCTCATGGCTGTCTTCATAAATTGAAACTTGAACCCCCAAAATAGCACGGCCACTAACAAATCCAGATTCAATTAGCTGATTAACAATTGTCTTGGCATAACTTGACGGTATAGCAAACCCAAGGCCTTCAACATCTACTCCCGTTGATTTGGCACTCACTATCCCTATAACTTCTCCATGTAGATTTATCAGCGGCCCACCAGAGTTACCACGGTTGACAGCAGCATCGGTTTGAAGTTTATTGATTGAAACACCGTCAATATTAATATCTCTGCTGATTGCGCTAATGTAACCAACGGTCATGGAGTTTGCAAGCTGACCTAAAGGGTTACCAATTGCCGCTACCTGCTCTCCTACCCGTACAGAATCAGAATCTCCAAAGCTAAGAAAAGGCAAGTATACTCCTTCTACTTTAATAACAGCTAAGTCACTTGCTGGGGCCCGTCCTACTACAGTAGCGGGAAGCTCAATGCCGTTATACATAAGTACTGTGATACTAGTAGCATTTTCGATTACATGGTCGTTGGTTACGATGTACCCGTCATGTGAAACAAGAAAGCCAGAACCTGCGGATGGATGGGATATAGGCTGACCAAAAATATTATGGCCTGTGATTTGTGTGGAAATGGCTACAACTGCTGGATTTGTTATTTCAAATAAATCTGGTAAGGAGAGGCCGCTATCGTACAAATTGCTGCTCAATAATTCGATGCTATTAGCTGCGATATCGGAACTGTATTCCGTAACTGTTGAGGCATCATCAGAAAATGAAAAAAATTGGCTTTGAGCGATTCTGGCACCTGCATATCCGCTACCTAGCATTAGAAATGCCGCACTTACTGCTATTATCATTGTTATTACCAGTGGCTTAGTTTTCTTCACGCTTGGTGGGGGTGTTACCGGGATGTGAATTAAATCATACATGTAATATGCTCCTTTGATGTTGTAATTTTGTTTATATATACGTCAGTATGATTGCTTCAGCTGAGTTTTTCGTGAATGTAATGTAAACGTTTCGTGAACATATCAATCAAAAATCATTTTTTCAAGCTCTGCAATGCGGGCATCCTTATCCTCGATCACGCGCTGCCATTTCTCCCGTTCTTCCAAAACCCCTTCACAAGGCCTATTCTGGTGAGGGTGCTTATGAAGCTCACAGTCGGCTACTTGTACATGCATGTCAACCTTTGAGTCTTTTGGTTTTAGATTGATATAGAGCCTACAAAATTTCTTGCCAATTTCCTCTGGGGCAATGTCTGTAGTGATGATTTTACAATCCCCGATATCATCATGCTTTACGCCTACAATTTCAGCAATAAGCCGTGTTAGTATATCTGGATATTTAGTGAAAAGCATATTTAGTAAGGTATCCGTTTTGAAAGTAAATTTTTTTATTTCCATCAGCGTTTACGAGCCTTTCTTTGCCACTGAGCCTTCCTGTGATACTGCTTAATACGATCTATGAAATCCTTCCCAAAGAACAAAACCACGTTTGATATAGATACCAATAAAGCAACTCTGCCTGGCCATGAATCAAAGAAAAGCATAAACAAGAGAAATGCTATATTTAAATACGCCAACCACTTTATCTTTACTGGGAGTATGAAAAATATCATTATTTCGAAGTTAGGAAACAGTATTGCAAAAGCCAGAAACAGGGATAAATTAAGGTAGAAATTTGTCGCAAATCCTGTAATAAGCCCTGCGATAATGGTCCCAATCATCCCACACAAATAAAAAACATTGAACTTAAACGCACCCCACTCCCGCTCCAAGGCTGTCCCTATAAGCCAATAAAAATAAAGCGCAAAGATAATGAATATCATGCTCATATTAGGGGGGAGAAAGATAAACGTAAGCACCCGCCAAAATTCACCCTGCATAATTGCCACAAAATCAAAGGTGAACACGTAATATCCCAATGGAAACGTGAAGCTGGCTATAAAAAAGATAGCCATACCGCCTACTATATATGTCATTAGGTTGTGTATTGCGTATCGGCTAAATTTATACTCTAGTTTTTGAAGAAAGCTCCGCTTATACATAGTATCAACCCTCTCTTGTGCTGACTAATCTATATCATCAAAAATTACAGGTATGAGATTTTTAAGCTCTGCTAATAGCGGAATCGCAACTTCACGTATTTGTGGATGGGCGTCATTGGATGTTCTTAGCTTGAAGAAGTGCCGCCATTCTCGTACGTTGCCTGTTACGATGATTTCTGTTTTAAGGCTATTGGGAAGAACAGCCCTGGCTTCTTGAGGCGTTGCGCCCATTTTTATCAAGGAGAGGTATGTTTTTTCGGCTTCTTGACAGGATTTTTCCCATAAGACGTATTTTTCCTCTCCTTCTTTCCAAAAGAAAGGCTTGATAACTGTAATTTCATTGCCATATTTTCCTTTAGAATAATTGCAGTACCGTGTGGATTCTTGGGCGAAGGAGAATAGCCTATGCCTTACGATTTCATGGCTCACACCTCGGTCACATGTAAACTTTACAGATAAAGCCGGGGCATGTTCTACCATGGCTTCGTGGCCTAGCTTTACCAGCATCTGTACAAACTTTACGCAGCTTTCATCTGTGATTTTATCTTCAGATTTGTAACAGATTCGCCCGGCTTTTTCTATTGCTTTTAAAAACCCTATACCGTCAACATTTCCAAGGATTTCATATCCTGCTTCTACTATTTTCATTTTAACCTCCGACATGCGTTTTTGCTTATTATACATCATCTGCATAAATACAGGCTAATCTTCAAATATTAAATCAAATCAAATGATACCGATCTGTCAGACAGGTTTTAATTTGGAATCGGTATGAAGAGGAGCTTTGCAATGAAAAAATTAATCGCATTTATTCTTATAGTGGTTATTTTTATAGGAACAACTGCTTTTGCCACAGATGCCTACACATATAAGACCGTCTACCCCGAGGACTATATACCCACTGCCAACATTAAAACAGTATACTTAACCTTTGACGATGGCCCAACAAAATATACTACCCAGATTCTAGATATACTAGCTCAGCATGATGTCCCAGCTACATTTTTTGTTGTTGGCAACCGAGAACACACTCACTTAATGGGTGATATTGTAGAGATGGGTCACTCTATTGGGCTGCACAGCTACAATCATGATTTTGACCAGATATATTCCTCAAAGGATGCGTTTTTTGCTGACTTAAAGAAGATTGATGATATTGTGTATGACCAAACAGGAGTCCGAAGTAATATTATCCGCTTCCCCGGTGGCAGCAGCATAAAGCGAGGGGCATCTAAATCCACAATAGCTCAGATTAAAAAGGAGATTGCCCTTAGAGGGTATCAGTTCTTTGATTGGAACTGCGATAGCCGGGATAAAATGGGTATCAAAACAGCCTCTGGTGCTTTTTCTAAAATAAAAGCGGCAGCAGAGGAAGTTGGAGATTTTGTTGTGGTGCTTATGCATGATACCGAGGAGATTACAGTGGAATATCTTCCTCGGGTGATTGAATATTTTAAGGCTTTGGATTATGTATTTTTGCCTATTAGTGCAGCTTCACCTGCGATACACCATACATGGTAATCGACAGCCATATCATTAGCGATATAAAATCATATAAAGCCAGCGGCTAGTATAATCCTCCTAGTCACTGGCTTTTATAATTCCAAAAAAAATTTCACGAAGCTATTGACATTAAAATATATATGATATATATTGCTTATTAGAAATAAATATTATTAAATAATCACAAGCAATAACTTTAGGAGGTACTCTATGAATATGTTCCCTCAAATAATGGAAAACAGGCGCTCTACCTACAATTTGAGTAATGAGTTTGTGGTCTCAGAAGAGAAAACAAAAGAAATTATTGCGCATGCTTTAAAATTTACGCCCACAGCCTTTAATGCCCAAGAACAACGTCTTGTGCTGCTTCTTGGAGAAAGACATAAATGGTTTTGGAATCAGGTAAAGCAAAATCTCAAAGCTATCGTCCCAGAGGCAGATTTTCCTGCTACCAATGAACGTATTAATGGCTTCTTAAACGGCACTGGTACAGTTTTGTTTTATCAGGACACCGCAGTTATAGCTCATTTGCAAGAACCATTCCCACTTTATAAAGACAACTTCCCAATATGGGCGCAGCAAGTAAGCGGCATGTTGAAATATACCGTATGGACTACCCTCGCTGATTCAGGGTATGGCGCAAATATTCAGCATTACACCGAAGTAGTTGAAACGGATGCAAACAAGGAGCTTAACATCAACAGGGATTGGAAAATGGTAGGGCAGTTGGTATTCGGCAAGGCAGAAAGCGATCCAAATCCTGATAAAACATTTGAGCCGATTAAAAAGCGCTTGATCGTTTATAAATAGCAGTGAAAGCACCTAGAAATACGCTGCAAAGACAACTTATTCTTGAAGCACTGCGAGAATTTGAATTTCATCCCACTGTTGAAGAAGTTTATTTGCGGGTTAATAAAAAGTACCCAACCATAAGCAAAGGTACTGTCTATCGCAATTTGCGCCAACTTGCAGAGCAAGGAGATATTGGTGCAGCCAATTTGCCCAATGAACAAGGACGGTATGAAAATCGCAGTTCAAGGCATTACCACTTTAAGTGCAGCAACTGTAATGCCATATTTGATGTAAATATGGAATATGTAAACGATATAGATTCACTGGCGGAAGAAAATAATGACTTTCAAATAGAAGAGCATGATATTGTGTTTAAAGGCATATGTGCCGAATGCAGTACAAAATAATAAATAAAGGAGCATAAATATGAGTAAAATAACACAATGCCCTGTAACTGGACATGGGCGGCCTGACTTCTCTAATGGCACAAAAAACAAAGATTGGTGGCCAGAGCAACTAGAGATTGGCATTCTGCATCAAAACTCCAATAAGAGTAACCCTATGGGGGATGACTTTGACTATGCCAAGGCATTTAAGGCGCTTGACCTTGAAGCGGTAAAGCAGGATATTTTCGCACTAATGAAAGATTCCAAAGATTGGTGGCCGGCAGATTACGATCACTATGGACCTTTCTTTATCAGAATGGCATGGCATAGCGCAGGAACGTACCGTACAATGGATGGTAGAGGCGGCGCAAGAGATGGCACACAGCGCTTTGCCCCCCTAAATAGCTGGCCAGATAACGTAAACTTAGACAAAGCAAGGCGGCTTTTGTGGCCCATTAAAAAGAAATATGGTAGTAAATTATCCTGGGCTGACCTTATGATTCTAGCAGGTAACTGCGCTATCGAATCGATGGGTGGAAAGACAATCGGCTTTGCAGGCGGCAGAGCTGACGTTTGGGAGCCCCAAGAAGATGTTAACTGGGGCAGCGAAACAACATGGCTTGCCTCTGATCGGTATGGTGAAGGAAGAAAACTGGATAGCCCTCTTGCCGCAGTACAGATGGGGCTTATATATGTAAATCCCGAAGGTCCAGACGGCCAGCCTATACCCGCAGAATCTGCAAAAGATGTGCGTGAAACCTTTGGCCGTATGGCCATGAACGATGAAGAGACTGTTGCCCTGATAGCGGGGGGCCATACCTTTGGCAAAGGACATGGGGCAGCCGCAGCAAAACATGTTGGCCCTGACCCAGAAGCGGCTCCTATCGAAGAGATGGGCTTAGGATGGAAAAGCAGCTACGGAAAAGGGCACAGCGGCGATACCATTGGTTCAGGCATAGAAGGGGCATGGAAGCCAAACCCAACAAAATGGGATATGGGCTACCTAAAAGTGATGTTTAAATATGAGTGGGAACTTGTAAAAAGTCCTGCCGGTGCTTTCATTTGGTTAGCTAAAGATGTTGATGATGAAGATATGGTTGTTGACGCCTTTGACTCTGCTAAAATGCACCGCCCAATGATGACAACCGCAGATTTATCTCTGAAATTTGACCCAGTCTACGAAAAAATTGCAAGAGGCTACCTAGCCAACCCAGATAAGTTTGCAGACGCCTTTGCCAGGGCCTGGTTCAAGCTAACTCATAGAGATATGGGGCCGCTTGTGCTTTACTTAGGCAAAGATGTGCCCAAAGAAGAGTTTATCTGGCAAGACCCACTTCCTAAAGCAGCTTACATCCTAACAGGAGAAGATATTGCGGATATTAAAGAAAAAATTGCCTCGTCAGGGCTTAGTATCTCTCAACTTGTAAAAACCGCTTGGGCAAGTGCTTCTACTTTCAGAAGCTCTGATTTAAGAGGCGGAGCAAATGGTGCAAGAATACAACTTGAACCGCAAATTAGTTGGGAAATCAATGAACCTGATATGCTTAAAGAGGTTTTAGGAAAGTATAAAGATGTGCAAAAAAACTTTAGCACAGGCAGTAAGAATGTTTCCCTTGCAGATTTAATTGTTCTTGGCGGAGTTGTTGGTATAGAGATGGCAACAATGAAAGCCGGCAAACATATAAAAATACCTTTTACCCCAGGCAGGACTGATGCAACACCAGAGCAAACAGACATTAAATCTTTTGCTGTACTTGAGCCGATTTACGATGGCTTTAGGAATTACCTAAAGCATGATTTGGACACCCCAGCAGAAAAACTTCTTTTGGATAAAGCCCAGCTTTTAGGTCTTAGTGCACCAGAAATGACTGTGCTAGTCGGCGGGCTAAGAGTACTAGGCATCAACTATAAAGACACAGACTTGGGCATGTTGACTGATAAACATGAAACACTTACCAATGACTTTTTTATAAACATTCTTGATATGGAAATCATGTGGAAGAAAACCAATGATAAAAATATCTTCAAAGGCATAGAACGGAAAAGCGGAAAAGAACAGTGGCGTGCTACAAGGGCAGATTTAGTATTTGGTTCAAACTCACAGCTTAGAGCTATTTCTGAAGTTTACGCCAGTGACGATGCAGATGATAAATTTATAAACGACTTTATTAACGCATGGAACAAGGTTATGAACGCAGACAGGTTTGACCTATTGTGAGCATGAGGGGAGATAAAAATGAACGTAAAAAGATTACTATTTATGATAGCAGGCTTCCTGCTTCTTGGCGTCGCTTTTATTGGCATATTTGTACCAGGGGTGCCTAGAACAGGTTCAATAATAGGCGCATCTTTCTTCTTTTCAAGAAGCAGCAAAAGACTTGAGGCTTGGCTGGAGCGCACATATTTCTTTGGCCCATTCCTTCGGCACTATAGATACGGAGAGGGTATACCTACCTCTCTAAAAGTATTTAGTATTAGCCTTATGTGGGTAGGCATGATAATTTCTATGTGGATAGTAAATGAGACATGGATGTATGTATTTCTAACAAGCCTTGGTCTAATTATTACTGCTCATATATTAACAATACGAGCTAAAGTTCTATCCTTAACGCTTAAAGAAAGAGGTTGATTAAACATGTTAGATATTAACAAAGATACATTCCAATCCGAAGTATTGGATGCAGAGGGTTTAGTGGTTGTTGATTACTGGAGAGAATCTTGCCCAGACTGTGTAGCTCTTATTCCCGAGCTTGAAGATTTTGTTAAGAGGAATAGTGGCCGTGCAAAGTTTTGCAAGGTCGATGTTAGCACCAATAAAGATTTGGCTAGGAAACAGGGCCTCGCAAGTATTCCAAGTATTATCTTTTATAGAAATGGTAAAAAGGAGCATGTTTTTACTGGAGATTTTGTGGAAAAGATTAGGATGGAAGGTGTCCAAAATAAATTGGATGAATTATTGGCTGTGTAGCCTTGGTTTCTTAGTGAATTAAAAAAAAGAGCGCCTCTGCTAGTAATATGGCAGAGGCGCTCTACGTATACGTGCTTATTCTGCTTCAAACATATCCTTGCCTACGCCACATAATGGACAAACATAGTCATCGGGTACATCTTCCCACTTTGTGCCGGGGGCTACACCATGGTCTGGGTCACCGGCTTCAGGGTCATACACATAAGAACAAATGCTGCATACATACTTTTGCATTGATACTTCCTCCTTTTGATGAGCAAAAATCGCAATGCGTTTTTGCAAATGTTTTTCCGCTGGCTAAGTGTTTCTATTTTATTTGGAAAGGATCTTTTCAAAATCCTTTGCTCCGTGCTTACACAATGGGCAGATAAAATCTTCTGGAAGGGGTTCACCTTCATATATATAGTTGCAGATTCGGCAGCGATAGCCCATGCTTGTGGACTTATCTGGCTTTGGCTTTATGTTTTTGTGGTAATAGGCATAGGTCACGCTGGTCGTGTCTGAGATTACTTCCCCGTGAGTCATTAGAGCAATGAACATAGTATGGGTATCAATATCCACTGTAGAGATTACTTTGCCTGAGATATACGCATTGGTATGCTTTGTAAGATATATAATGCCGTTTGCGCTTCTAGTAATTTCTTCGTAGCCTTTAAACTTATCCACATCACGGCCACTGCGGAACCCAAAATCCTCGAATACTTTAAAAGGTGTATCTTCGGTTAATATTGATATATTGAATTCCCCTGTTTTTACTATCATGTCATGAGTATAGTTTTCTTTGCTTACAGTTATTGCGATTTTATGAGGGGATATACTTGTAACTTGCATAAGTGTATTGATTATGCAGCCATTATCCTTGGCTCCATCTTGTGCTGTAAGCACATACAGCCCGTATCCTATTTTATATAAAGCTTCGGCCTCCACATGATACCTCCTGCTATTTAGTACGTGCTATTGTTATATCATGTTTTGATGGTTTTGCCAAAGGTTTTATCTGCAGTAAAGTGAAAAAGGGAGCCTAGTGGCATCCCTTCTTGCTTTTTCATTATATGAGGTTATTGCTAAAGACTTCCGTGTGAAGAATATTAATCAATAACCTCGACCAGTCGCCGATTAATTTTATTATTGTAAAAAGAATCATGAGACATGCTGCTGGTGATATCGAAAGGAATTTTTTTCTCACGTAGCACTGCCTTTACAAACATGTTGATGGCAATGGATGGTGTAATGCCAACATCGCTGCAAAACGCGTCAAAGCTACGTCTTACATCATCATCGATTAGCACATGGAGAGTGTTTTGGCTCATATTACCACTCCTTATGGGTAAAAATATGTGATTTCTACAACAAAAGCCCCCAGACCGGGGGCTTTTGCTGTTTTATCTTTGGTATGGGTTATAAATCCTTAATACATACTTGCTTTAAGTGCTTTAGATTAACGAGAGCGAACTACTGCAACATTACCTTCGCGGGTTAGTACATAGTCATTTTGATAGCCGAAAGCGTTGAATAGGAAGCGGAATGGAAGGTAGATGCGGTTGTTGCGGAATACTGGTGCTACTGTGCCGCTTGGGCCTGATTGGCCTTCGGCAAAGTCAGCGATATCAACTGTTCCTACAGCGCCGTCAACTACGATGGTTGCTGTGGTTGAGTTCTGGGTCAAGATAACGGTTACCCATTGACCTTGATAATTCCAACCAGAGATGGTTGCTACACCAGAAGCCCAGTTGATGTTTTCGTCGGCTACGCCAGCGGTTACGGCGAAGGCACGAGCAGCTACAAAGCCAGCTTCATGAGCCATACCAGGTAGACGTTCCCAGATAACTGGTGGGGTGATTCCGCCGATTGCTACTACTGGGTCGAAGCGTACGCCGTCTAAGGAGAGTGCTTGGCCGCCAGAGATGCCATCTTCAGGAATGATGTTTTCGATGAAGCGTACTGCATATGGGAATGTGTTGAACACACCGTTAATAACGATGTTGGCGCCAGTTACGTTGTGGTTTGCAACCAGGCTATGGTTACGTGCCACAGCATTACCAGATACAACTATGCTGTAGATTTCATCGTAGTATACGATACCAAATACCTCATTACCGCTAAGGGTGATAGAGCCTTGGATATCTGGGTCAGCAGCGCGAGTTACTGTCAACTGCATAACAATTGATTCACCACCAGCAGAGAGAACTCTGTGGTTACGTGTTACAGTTACTTGCAGGCCGCTTTGATTGTCGGTGATAACTGTGCCTTCGTTTACAAGGGTAATATCCCAAGGACGAGGAAGCAGTTGTCTGCCAACATAGATCCACAGATGGTCACCCATTGCCAGGCTACCGCCGCGGGTTTCTTCGATAATGATATTACCGATTGGTGTACGTGGGATATTGTTTTCACGACCCACGAAATCAACTGCTACTGGACCACCTTCAAGAGTAACAGTTATTGGATCCCATACGGTACCGATTACTGCTGTGTTGTCAGCTTCTGGAAGAAGTGCAACGCCAGGGCCGGTAACGGTTACAGGGATATCACCATCATATTTGTGCTCAAAACCAGCTTCTACGCTTAGACGGAATTCTACTTCAAGGGTACGAAGTGCTGTGCGGCCTTGAGGTAAACCGTGGTTAAGAGAAATGATGTGGTCAGAGATAAAGCGTACGTTAGGGTTGGTGCCTTGACCTGTAGCAGGACGTGTTTGCCATTCGGTCCAACCAAATCCAGGTGCTCCAGTTGGGTACAAGCGATATCTCATTTGCATTGGCTGGATGCCTTCTGGGAATTGGAAGTTGATTGGGTGACCAGGACCCATGTGAAGCGCGTTGCCTACGTTTTCAACGATGCGTAGGGTTGCGGTTGAGTTGGTTGCGCCGCGACCGTCTGCAACTGTGCGGTCAGATTGTGAGAAGTAGTGGGTTATTGCTCCAACTTGCACGGTGCTACCAGAGCGGAAGTCAGCTGTGCCAATTACGTCAAGAGAAAGGCCAGCTGCTACGCGGGTTGCAACGTGAAGGGTTCTTGCATAGGTGCCAACACCTGGATTCCAGTCGGACCATACGCTTGAACAGTTGGAGTTTTCACATCTGAAGGTGCCTGGGCAGGTGTCAAGTAGGCAGAAGCAAAGGAAGTTTGGATTGAATTGAGCGCCTGTTACTGCGCCTGTTACTTGGCATGCGCCTGTTGTCGCTGTGCCGTGTGGGGAAAGTCTACCAACGCGTGCGTCGATGTTTACAGCTCCGGTTGCAGGTGCGCCAGCACCGGCGATAAGAACTAGACCTTGAAGTTGAAGTTGGCCAATTAAGTCAGCAGTATGCAAGTCACTGTGACTTCCAACGTTAGGGATAACTATTACACGCTCATGACGGTTGTTGTCTGGGCGGAAATAGTCATGTACGAAAACGTCGTTAAATCTGCCATTTTCAAGGAATGTTGTTGTTTGAGCAGCTGTTAAGCCTGATTGCCAAATAGATCTTGGATTTGGGGAAACCACATGCAAGTTGTGAGATGTTACTGGTGACCAGAAATAGTTGGCTGGTGCAGTAAGTCTTACAGCAATATGGCTAGGCAGGTTAAGGGTAGTTTCGTTGTATACAGCGTTGTTACGGAAGCCTTGTACTCTGTTGGCAAGGTTTCTGTTACCCATGGTTGCGCCGCCAGCTCTAAGTGCGTAAGGAGCGATCTCTGCAATTGTTACATTGCTAAGATGTGCTTGGTTGTCGAAGTAGACAACTGAGCCGTAACGGATATCAATACCGCGTCCTGGAACGCTGGAGATTGGAGCGTTTAGCAATTCAATAGTATCGCCGAACTGAGTAGCACGAACGATGAGGCGTTCGGTGTTACCACGAACTCTTGCGATTGGCATGGTGAAACGTAGCCATCCATTGACACCGACTGGAGGTGCTCCATTTGGGAATTCAAGGGTTACAAATCCTGTTGTAAATGGATAAGGGCCTGTAACAAAGGTAGCTATTGGTGCGCTTGCGCCATCTAATGTAGCAACAAGAATGTTGTTATTATCAACAACAGTAGTGTTTATTGCACGACCTACTTCTGTGCCAACACGCTGCATAGGAAGTTGGCGGCGATCTGGAGTACTTGGGAATCTAGCGCCATCGGTCAACTCAACGCCAAATGTTACAGCTTGGCCAACGCCACCACCGGGTTGTGTACGATGAACTGTATCAAGTATACGATTAAGATCTATGCTAACTAATACTTCGTCAGCTACACGGCCGTATCCTGTGCGTACTGGTTGCTCTGCTGCAAGTGCAGCAGAAGCACCAGGTGCATTAGACCATGCGGTATTTGCAAATGGGAATTGTAGGCGAATCGGATAAGTTGTGATATCTGTCGCTGCAAGGTTGATTAAGTTTGCAAGTGTCCATGCCGCATATGGCAAGAATGGAGTTGCAGTGCCAACAGCGGGAGCTGCTACTGTTTGTAGACGTACAAAAACTGGTTCCCAGATATGAATATCTACGTTAGCCGCAGCTTGATCGGAACCTGTTGGACGTCCCTGATGGATGATGCCATCAGTGGTGGTGTTTAGTCTTAGTACCCATCCAGTATGGACCCAAACATCATCGGCACTCCAAGCTTGATCTTCAGTACGAGTACCAAGCACTGACCATGATGTTTCACTACGTACTACATGTCCAGTAAGGCTGCTTGCCAAGGGCGCGTTAAATGGTGCTAGAACTGGTATTGCGCCAGGAGCGTCAGCGGCTGCAAGGGGGGTAGTGTTTGTAACAGCAGCAGCTTGGTTTGTAAAAATAGGTGGAAGTGCTACACCTGTAAACAATCTAGAGCCTGTTGGTGTAGGTGGCACGAATGTTAAGTCAGCAGTGCGCCACTCACCATTACTGCCGTTACCAGCAGCATCTCTCAAAGTCCATGGATCAAGTTCACCTGTCGGTATTCCAGTTGGAACACCTGCGCCAGATAGCCATGGGGAAACCAATTGAGATCTGCCCTGTGTGCTTGAGATAATGTGGTTAGACACGGTACCCGGCCTTGCTTCAGGCTGAGCGAACAATGTCGTTGGCAAAAGCGAGAGAATCATAGCTACTGCCAAAAATAAAGCAATTTTTCTTTTCATACTTTCTCCTTTCCGGTTTTCGAAGTGCGTATTCCCCAACCAAAACCCAAAAAGAGACAAAAAATCAATCAATTCGGCACTTTCGTCCGTAACAATTATGTAATTATGCCTATTCAATGCCTATAAGCAGCCACCTACCCCCACGCTAAGTTTTGATGATATTGCCAAACCCGGTTTTGATGATACCGACAAACCTTTTTGACACCCACCTCCCACTAATGTAAACTCAAAAAAACACCAAAAAGGAGCCCTCCATGGATCAAAAACAATACATAAAACCCACTGTAGAAATCCAATTCGCCCACGAACTTACTGCCCTTCAAGCCGCCGATACCACCAACCCAAAACCAGAAAACTGGCAGCTAAGCCCAAAAGCCGTCCGCAATTTCATCCTCGGCGACAAAAAACAAAACATAACCCAAAAATACTACGGCAACGATGCCTTAGTGGAGCGCTGTATAATAACCCTGGCAGGCAACCGAGGCCTAATGCTAGTAGGCGAACCAGGTACAGCCAAAACCATGCTGTCAGAGCTATTATCCGCAGCAATATCCGGCACCAGTGTCAACACCATCCAAGGCACCGCAGGCACCACTGATGACAACATAAAATACTCCTGGAACTACGCCCTATTACTAGCAAAAGGCGCATCAAGAGAATCACTAGTCCCTGCCCCACTATATATAGGTATGGAAAAAGGCCTAGTCACCCGCTTCGAAGAAATCACCCGCTGCTCCGCAGAAATCCAAGATACCTTAATCAGCGTAATGAGCGATAAAATCCTCTCAATACCAGAACTGGGCGAAACAGGTTTCTTATTCGCAAAGCAAGGCTTCAATATAATAGGCACCGCCAATACTCGCGACCGTGGTGTAAACGAAATGTCATCCGCCCTAAAGCGCCGCTTTAACTTCGAAACCGTTTTTCCGATAAATAACGTAAAACTGGAATGTCAAATAATAGAAGACCAATGCACCGCCTTACTGGGAGACAAAAAGCTAATAGACAAAGACATAGTAAACCTAATAGCCACAACCTTCCACGAACTACGCCAAGGCCAATCCGCCGACGGAGTAAAAGTAGACCCACCCTCCGCAGTAATGAGCACAGCAGAAGCCGTGTCCGTCTACTACCAAACCGCACTTACAGCCCACTATTACAACAGCGGCCGCCTTTCGATAGACAATCTAGTCCAAAACCTACTAGGGGCGGTAATAAAAGAAAGTCGCGACGATATTTCAAAACTAAAATCCTATTTCAACACGATAGTAAAGAACCGTAGCAAGCAAAAAGGCCCCTGGGAGGCCTTCTACGAGGCAAGAAAATGGATCAAATAAACAAAGTCTTCGACCTAGATAGCCCCATAGCTTTCTTCCCCATACGCCACCATAGCCCCGCCTGTGCCTACCACGTACAAAAGGCCATAGAAATATACAAACCCGAAATTGTACTAATAGAAGGCCCCAGCGACACAGACCCCCTGCTCCCATTTATGGCGGACTCCCATCCACCCATCGCCATCTATAACTCATACCAGGACAAAGAAGGCTCTCACGCCTGCTACTACCCCCTGCAAAGCTTCTCCCCAGAGCTTGTGGCAATAAAAACAGCCGCTAAAAAAAACATACCGATACACTTCATAGACCTGCCGCTGGGCAGCCTGGTTAGTGACGCCCGCACGCAAGAAAAAGAAGCCACAACAAAATCCTGGTATGACGACTACTACCTACAACGTAGCCAATACATACAAGCCCTATGCGAAAAAGAAAACTGCCGCAGTCATAACGAGCTATGGGAAAAATTATTCGAAATGCCCGCACTATCCCTATCTACAGAGCAATTCATCAAAAACCTTTTGACCTTCTGCTATTATTCCCGAGTAGGATACCCAGCAGAGCTTCAGCGGGAAGAGCAGAACATAATCCGAGAACATTACATGGCCGAAAATATCCTAAAACACCAAAAAAAATACACTCGGATACTAGCCATAACCGGAGGCTTCCACACTGCCGCACTAATGGAGCTCACAACCACCGCCAAAATCCAAAAAATCAAACCCCTCGAAGGCAATGCGTACCTAATCCCCTACTCCTACGAGGAATGTGACCAATTATCCGGCTACGAAAGCGGTATGCCCCACCCATCCTACTACCACGACCTATATTCCCGCATGATAGCCGGGGAGGAAGATTTTTTTCACACAACCACTCTAACCTACATCGCAAAGTTAGCCAAAGCCCTTCGCAAAAATAAGGAACCCATCTCCCTATCAGAAGAAGCCGCCGCATTCTCCATGGGTCTAGGCCTTGCCTCCCTCCGAGACAAGCCCCAACCAGGAGTTTATGAGTATCTAGACGGAGTACAATCAGCCTTCGTAAAAGGAGAGCTTAATCTCGCAACCTCCTTTATAATGAAGGAAGCCCTAAAACTCCTACAAGGAGAGAAAATAGGCACCGTAGCCGCCACCGCTCCAGTCCCGCCAATAGTGGTGGATTTCCTAGCCACTGCCAAATCCTTTAAAATGAACACCGCAACCACAGCCCTTAAAACCATCACCCTGGATATAGTGTCCAAGCCCCGCCATCGTAGGCAATCCATCTTCCTACACCGCCTTGCCTTCCTAGACAACCCCTATGGGAAAAAAACCTACGGCCCAGACTACGAAAACCGTACCGGTACAAAACTAATACGAGAAAAATGGGAATATACTTACACCGCCCATGTAACCTCCGCCCTAATAGAAAAATCCCATATGGGCGGCACAATAGAAGATGCCTGCACTTCAGTACTTGCCGAGCAAATAAAAAACCATTGCCATTCCTCAGAAGACGCAGCTGATTTGCTGCTTAAAGCCGGACTGATGGCTCTTATTGAATCCGTCAAGCTAATCCACCTAGTACAAGACAATATTGGGCAGGATAATTCCTTTATCTCTCTTGCCAACTGCTTCAAAAGCCTAGTATTTCTACAAGGAATAGAGCATATCCTACGCCTAAACCAACTAGCCTCCATAACTCAAGCCAAAGATGAAGCCCTTTCCCGTATAATCCCAATGATACCAACCCTAACCGCCGCAGACGAAAAAGAAGATTACAATCTAGCCCAGCAAATAAAAACGCTGTACCAACCCACAAACGAACCCTTTATAGACGCGTTAACAGACTTTTGCCAAAAGCAAAACATCCCCCCAACCCTAGACGGTGCCGCTACCGGCCTCCTTTACAATGCAGCCCATCTATCCCTAGATGATGTACGCCACCGCACCAATGCATATCTGAAAGGAAGCGCAGTCGTCCTCACCGGAAGGTTCCTAAGAGGCATCTTCCTCACAGCAAAAGACATCATATTTCACGATAAAGATTTTCTACAAGGCCTGAACAACACGATAGCCACCATCCCATATGAAGAATTTTTACAGCTACTGCCAGACCTACGCCTAGCCTTCACATTCTTCACCCCCAGAGAAATCGACCGCATAGGCAAAAATATATTAATAATGCTAGGCATTAAAACCCCACCAGAAAGCATCACGTCCCTACCCCAAATAAACGAAACAGATCTAAAAACATTAAAATCCATAGACGAACAAGCAGCAAACTTCCTAAAAGAAATGGGATTTTCATTATGATAAAACAAGAAGAACTAAACCGCTGGCGCCTAATACTAGGCTCCTTCTCAGAGGACTCACTGAGTTCCGGCAACCAATCCGAATTCCCCTATCAAGAGATAAGCGACTTAATGGACTTTCTATACCACCGAGAATATGGCGAGGATAGAGGCGTAAGGGAAGAAGGCGGAGGCCTAGGCCCCTCCCAAATGATAATCCCAGATTGGATTAGAAAAATCCGCCGGGTCTTCCCCAAAACCGTAGTAAGCCGCCTGGAAAACGAAGCCCTAGACCGCTACCAACTAACAGAAATCCTAAATGATAAGAAAGTATTAAAATCCCTAGAACCTAACATGCACCTACTAAAAAACATCCTAGCCCTAAAAGACCGAATGAAGGGCGAAGTACTGGAAACCGCAAAAAAAATAGTCCGTCAAGTAGTAGACGAACTATCAAAGAAACTAGAAAACGATGTAACCAGAAGCTTTATGGGCCGCCTAAACCGCCTGCAAAGCACTACATTCAAATCCAGCAAGAACTTCGACCTAAAAAAGACTGTAATAAAAAACCTAAAACACTATAACCAAGACCTAAAAACCATAATCCCCCAAAAACTATACTTCAACCCCAGAATAAAACGCTACAACCCCTGGCATATAGTAATCTGCATAGATCAAAGCGGTTCCATGGTAGACTCGGTAATCTACTCTGCAATAATGGCAGGCATCTTCTCAAAGCTGCCAATACTAAGCGTAAAACTGATAGTATTCGACACAGAAGTAGTAGACCTATCCGGCTACGTAGATGATCCGGTAGAAGCCCTAATGAGCGTACACCTAGGAGGCGGCACTAACATAGGCAAAGCCATAAACTACTGCGAAAGTATAACCGAAACTCCACTAAGAACCATAATGGTAATGGTAACAGACCTATACGATGGAGCAGGCTACACCCCGATGTACGCCTCAGCAAAACGGATAATAGAATCCGGCACAAAACTATTCATACTAACCGGCCTGGACACCCAGTCCCAAGGCATGGTAGACCAAAATGCCGGAAAGAAAATGGCCGCACTAGGGGCCAAAGTAGCCACTCTTACCCCAAACGCCCTGGCGGAATGGGTAGCCGAGGCAATAACAATGTAGTATAATTCCAGCACTGTAGTGCAGGGTGTGGGTGGCGGATCCTCCGAAAGGGGGTGAAGCCCTATGATGGACGCTAATACAGTCATAGCAATTGTTGCATTGATTACGTTGATAGTTGTCTTGATAGATATGCTCGCAAAACGAAAATAGCCGCCCCTGCTAGCAATCAGGTTAGGCGGCTTTTTCATAGATAAAATCACTATGGATCTGTCACTGCACCTTGCGGCTACAGCGCTGAGCGGAGACGGTAATCTCCGCTCAGTTTTATTATAGTCCCATTATATTCATTTTATGCTCCCCTGTCGAGTGCTACATCGCTATCCATATATAGAACATAAAAAAGGTGAATCATTCATGTCAACCCTAATCCAGCTACTCCCCGCAATAGACGAAAACTATCTAATAGGCATAGCCAACAAAGGCCTGGTAAACCGCGCCAATAAAGAACTGGAAAGCACGGATATTAATATATCCCTCACAGACTCTGTAATAGAGGCTGTGTTTGGCGATGGCACCACTGTATCCATAAAAGATACTCCAACAAATCACACCTGTACTTGTACATCCCGAACTATATGTAAGCATGTGATAATGGCCTTACTAAAGGCCACTGAGATACTTAAGGGTTTACCCCAAAAAACAACCCAATCAGCACCAAGTTACAACTATCTACAAGACCACACCCAAGAATCCCTAATAAAAGACCACGGCAAAAAAACATACGACAATGCCCTTCACAGCGCCCAAACAACTCACCCCTACTCGATAGAAGAAGCCCCAAAGCTAACCATAACCCTACTAGAAGGGGCAATAACCGTAACTTTCCTACCAGGCTCCAACCTAGCCGAAGCCTTATGCAGCTGCAAAGCCAAAAACTGCCATCACCGCGTGGAGGCTCTCTTCCACTACATAAAATATAAAACCGGAGAACTAAACTTCTCCCCATCACAGACAGACACCACCGTAGACCTATCAATAATACCCCACGCCCTTGCTTTAGTAGAAGACATCTACCGCATAGGGCTGTTTCGCTTGCCTCCAGAGTATTCAACTAAATGCGCCCAGTACGCTACCTTATGCCACGGCGCAGGTTTCCAAACCCTAGAGCGGCTCTTTGAAAACAGTGGCAATCAACTGGATTTATATGAAAAGAAAAACGCCGCTTTCAACATCAACACTTTAATACATCACCTAGGAAGGATTTATCAAATATGCAGCGCCCAAAATGCCTCGGCCCTAGCCGGGCAGTTTAAGCGGCAATATCTAAGCCTACCCACTATCAGGGTTTTAGGCCTAGGCGCCTATCCATGGCACACCGGGTCAGGATTTTGTGGTGTTACCGCCGTGTTTTATTCCCCTGAGCTTAAACGCCATCTAACCTTTGCCATTTCTCGCCCTGTAGATAATAAAAAGCAAGCACTTAAAAATATCAATCAATTCTGGCAAGATAAATCTGTCTGGGGCCTTCATATGAGCTTAGATGAGATCTCAAAAGGTGAATTATCTCTAAACGGTGCCAAAATCAGTGATAACGGGCGGCTTTCTTCATCAGAAAGCACAAAAGGCAATCTGATTAGTGCCCATACAGATATAAGCGAACTTGCTATAGATGATTTTTCACAAATCAAGGGGCTATTTAACCACGAGGATGATTACCGTGGGGTTTACGCCATATTAAAGCCCGTGCGGATAGAAGAAGGTAAGTTTGACCGGATAACCCAGGAATACAAGCTTCCTATCTACGATAAAAACGATAAATGCCTATTCCTGACCATCCCCTACTCCACAATCAACGAAAGCATCCTTTACCACTGCGAAGTAATAAAAACCCAGCCAGAGGCAATAACTGTAAGGCTTACAGTATCCCAAGAGCGCTTTGATATACTAGTATCACCCATCGCTTTCTGGACAAAGGAAGGCATAAAAAACATAGGCCGAGAGCAGCTTTCAGTCGACGGCAAAAAACGTAAATCCTATTTTGCAAAATTCTTTGGAGGAGCAGTATGAGCCCCGTATTCGAACATATCCGGCAAGCAAAATACCTACTACAGCAGCTACTAGAAAGCGGTTTCCTATCAGGCCGAGGCTTTGAGACAGAGTTATCCGAATGTCAAGAATCCGCCAAAATCCTTGGGCTTTCCACAGCTCATAATCTACTAAAGCGGCTATCCCAATCCCTAACCGCTATGCGAGGCGGTCAAGACTTATTTACTGAAGCATCCTCTATATACAGCGCTTTAACCGCATATTACAATTACATCACAAGTAAACTTATCTTGGAACTAATATAAGGAAGGTGTCCAAATGGAACAATTGTTACTACAACTTATAAACGAGCACGCGCCCCAGTCTTACTCAGACAGCACTAATCAAGCCATAGCAGCGTACCTGATAGGGCAGATTAAATTCGAAAAAATTCGTCCACTATTAAAAATACACAAGATTCACTGGTTTACAGATGACCCAAAGACCAGAAAAATAGCCCGGGACTTATCCCAAGACAAAGAAAACCTTCTTCCGCCCCTAGGCCGTTATTGCCGCGTTATCAGATATACAGGAGGCGAACGGCGACTATTTCACTTTATCTCGACCACAATAAAAGGAGCCGTAACCACCCCAGAGCTTTACAAAGCCGGAGGCATGGAAATGGAAGACCTCATAGCAGACATCCTATCAACCCTTCCGGAATACTGGGGAACAGACTCAAAAAGCCTGGGATTTGAAAGCTATCTCAACTGCTTTGAATATATATACAAAACCCACCCAGAAGCTCTCGAAAAATTAGCAAGAGACGGATCAAAACCAGGTTTTTCTTTATTTGCCAGCACATATTTATACGCCGCCGACTGGGCAAAATACAAACACCTGGAAGATAAAATAATCAATCTATCCGGCCAGCTCATAAACAAGAAATCGGCCGATGAAGCCTTTGAAGCGGCAAGTGAGGAGGCCTACTTCACCAACTCCTCATACCTAAAGCCCCTTCAGAAACATAGCCGTAAAAACGCAAGCGCAAAAGCCGATAAGTTCGCTATGGATTTATTCTTTTTTGCGTACGCAACTCAGCCCACGCCGCCTATTTTACTAGACCTAATCAATTACCTTCTTATCTACTGCGAAAAAAATAACGCATTCTCCAGCACTACAAGGGCTCATACTATCATTGGCGGAATGAATGCTGACGGCCTTTATGATACAATGCTGCCCAAAGTATTAAAAGGCGCGTGCCCGATGCCTCATTTCCTTGCCAATGTCGTCACAATAGACCACTCCCTTAAAAATCATCTGGATAAAGCAGGGGAACTAGCCCTAAAACACGAAGCCGCCACCCTAAAGGCCCTGAAAATGACAGACCTGCGAGGGGGCATGGCCTTACTTAGTGCCTTCTGGGAAAAAGGCCGCCTAATGGAAAAATTGCAAGAGTATGAGAAAAAAGTACTACTAACCCTAGGTACCAAAGATGAAAATCTAATGGCATATTTCCTAGGTACCACTAAAGAGCTGCCAAACCGCGTCCCTAATCTGGAGATAAACGAATACAACCTAGCTTGGAACATAGCATGTATGGTTGCCTACAGCCCCCTACCAGCACGACTGGTAACTTTCGCATTGTCATTCAACACATGGCCCAACTTCTTTGGCAATCTGCTATGGAATATCCGAGAATATTACGGAAATGAGTTTGCTACAAAGTTCGTAGACGAGGTAGATGCTCCCGCCCACGAAAAAATCGCGTCCCTTATTACAGTATCTTTCTACTGGCATTCAAATGAAGCCTTCTTCATCAACGAAGCCGCTCGCCTAGCCAAAGAGGATACTTCCCTTTACGAAAAAGCGTTCCCAACTGCCTCAGCAGAAGCCCGTGCGACAATCTTAGCCATGGCTTATAAACAGCAGCCAGATTACAACCCCGATTGGTTAATAAGCTGCATACAAGATGCCTCAAAGCGTGTCCGTGACCTTGCGGTAGAATATTTAACCCTTAAACCGGAACTAAAACCCCAAATAGAGAATCTTGCCACAAGCAAGAAAAAAGCCCAGCGCGAAGCCGCCGAAAAGCTGCTAATAGCGTATAACGCACCCACCTCCTCAGAGACCACTGACTTCGATGCCCTAACATATGTAATCCAAAACATCCCAACCAAAGCCGCCAAGGCCATTGAGTGGACAGATTTTGAAACCCTACCGAAAGTCCGCTTAAATGATTCCGACGACTTAGCCGACGACCGCATAATCGCAGGCTATATCTATCTGATGACAACTCAGACCGAAATGGCCCTACCCCAATCCGCAAAACTGTTGCGGGAATCCTTAAATAAATCCGACTTATGCGCCCTAGGCCGCCAGCTTTTCCATATATGGAAGAACAACAAAGCCCCAGCAAAGCAAAAAACCGTACTAGCACTAGCAGCAATAGACGGCGACGACGAATTCGTACGCGAACTAACAAAAGACATAACCTCATGGGCAGAAGCCTCCCGTGGTGCTCTGGCTGCCGAAGCCACCAGGGCTTTAGCACTGCAAGGGGGTTCGCTGGCACTTATGACCGTAGACTCCTTCTCCAAGAAATTCAAAAATAAGCAAGTAAAACGGGTAGCAGAAGAAGCATTTAGATTCGCAGCCCAGGAGCTAGGCGTAGACCCAGAAGTATTAGGTGACAGAATAGTCCCCAACCTAGGCTTTGACAATCGCGGCCAGCAAACAATAGACTACGGCAACCGTCAATTTGTAGCCACAATAACCCCAGACCTACAAATCAGCCTGAAAAATGACCAAGGTAAAGCAATAAAAACGCTACCGACAGTAGGCGTAAGCGACAACACCGAAATCGCCACCGCCGCCAAAGCCGCCTTCACCGCAATGAAAAAAAGCCTAAAATCCGTAACATCACTGCAATGCCTGCGCCTAGAGCAAGCCCTTTCAAATAACCGCACCTGGGATACCAAAGCTTGGAGTCAATTATTCGTAGAAAATCCCATAATGAATATGTTCGCAATAGGCCTAATTTGGGGTACCTACGACAAGGATGGAAACTTAATAGATAGCTTCCGCTATATGGAAGACGGTAGCTTCGTGACTGTAGAAGAAGATGAGTTAATCCTCTCAGATGATGCCCAGGTAGGCCTATGCCACCCACTAGACCTAGGAGAAATGCTAACAGCCCAGTGGAAACAGCAGTTAGAGGACTATGAAATAAAACAGCCGGTAGACCAGTTAAACCGTAAGGTATTCCTGGCTCCGGCCGGAGACAATAAAGCTGATTCAGTAATAGAATTCGGCGGAGCCGTAGTCTACGCCATTTCTCTTCTAGGCAAACTACAAAAAGCAGGCTGGTACAAAGGCTCTGTAGTAGATGCCGGAGGCTTCTTCAATTTCTATAAAGAAGACACGAAACAAGGTATTGGGGTACTTCTTAACTTTAGCGGCTCATACATCGGGGTAGACAACAGCGAAGAGGTAACCATCTACGACGCGGTATTCTACAAAGCCGGGACAGTAACTTACGGCTCATATATCTATGACGAAGTAAAAAAGGAAGATCGTATCCCTTTACACCAAGTACCAAAGCGGTTCTACAGCGAAGCTTGCTATGACATAGAAAGAGCCGTAGCCAACCGCTTAGATACTGTAGAAAAATGGGAAAAAAACCGCAGATACTAAACGACAATCAACATAAACAGTGAATATTTGCAAGTTCTACTTGCCCCGATGATTTTGCCAAAAGCTTTTTTGGAATTTTGTTAACGTTTAGTTCATAAGGTATTAAGAGGCTGGAACACAACAGCCTCAAGTTCATTCATAGCTTCGTCGAAGAGAGAATCATGGACGCTTTTGTCAATGGTTACGGCCATAAGCTTTTCAGCCATTTCAGTTGAAATATCAATAATGGCATGATGTACTTCACCCTTGACGCGATTAAGCTCGAAAGCGACATCATTTGCGGCGCGATTCCTTACTTCTTGGGCCTCTATTTTGGCATCGTTTATGATTTTATCCCGCACTTTATATGCTTGTATGCGGGCGTTACCTATCATAGCAGTGCATTCAATGTCTATGTCCCTTATTTTTTGTTCGTACTGGGATTTTAATTCATGGGCCGTTGCGTTTTTATCCTCGGCTTCGGCTAGCTCTCCCACCACGCGCTCTGCTCGGGCTTGTAGCACCTTCTTTACCGGCTTGTATAACAAAAAAGTAAGAAGGACAACCAGAACGATAAAACTAAACAATGGCGGAATCATGTCAATAAACGTTTGAAGATCAACACTGAATAATTCCCTGTACTCCGGCACACTGTTAAGCAAAATCATTATTTGAGGATTCAAGAAGCTCATCCCCTTATTTTAGTAGCCAACAAATCTCATTAGATTGTCTATGTTGTTGTTGATTAGCGGGTTAGCAAACAGCAGTATAAAAGCGATAACCAAGCCGTATACGGCGGTGGTTTCAGCAAGTCCGCAACCGATAAACATTGTTGTGGTTATAGCCCCCCTTGCTTCGGGCTGGCGTGCAACTCCTTCGACCGCGGCAGCGGCAACTTTGCCTTGCCCCAATGTTACGAGGAAACCGTTTAAGAGTGCGATGGCGGCCGCAATCTGAGCGCCAAAGATTACAAAAGCTAATGGATGATGCATAATATTACCTCCTAAATTATATATATTTGATTTAATCCCCCGCAGCCAATCCAACAAAAGTCAGGCTTAAAACGGTGAAAATAAAGGCTTGTAAAGCACCCGCCGCAATATCGAAATACAGATGTAATGCAACTGGGAAGATGAGACGGACAACAAACGGAGCAAGCCCATACAATAAAGACATTAGAATAAATCCTCCAAGAATGTTGCCAAACAGGCGAAAGCTTAAAGAAATTGGTTTTGCTAATTCACCCATTATATTTAATGGCAGGAATAAAAAGTTAGGCTCAATAAACCCTTTCAAATGAGATTTTGGATGATATCTGAAACCAACAAATTGAATTAGGATAAAAGAAGTAACCGCTAGCGGAAATGTTACACCCCAATCGGCTGTGGGATTCCTTATTCCAAAGACACCGCTTATATTGGAAAACAGTAAGAACGCAAACAGTGTAAAGAACCAAGGAGCAAGATAGTCTAACTTTTCGCTAGCACTACTTCTAAAAAATTTCTCGAAAGTCTCTACACACATTTCCATTATGTTTTGAAGCCTAGTAGGTTTCTTCACGGGGTCCCACTGTCTTGACTGAATACGTACAACAATACCAAAGGCTATAAGGACACCCATAATAATCCATGTGGCTATCGTGGTTGATGTGATTAAAAAGACGACATTATCTGTGACTCTTATATAGCTGTAAACTTCGATAGAAAAGTCCACCATGATTAACCCACCTTTTTAATATTTGCACCATTATCAATTATCCTTCGTATTTTTCTCTGCTTCTTCAACGATGACACTTATTTCGTCAATGGCATCCTGTGTGGAGTTGGTATCTTTCCCCCTCAAGGTATCAGGGTGAGGATTCTTAATTAAAAATTTCATTGAGTATGACGCTATGGTTAGTGAAAAAATCCCAAAGGCAACACCCATAAGATTCACATGAGTACCGTGTAATAACCCAGCGATAAGAAAAACCCCGGAAGTAAGTACAACCCGTAAGAAAAACTGAACTTGCATATGCCGCCTTGCGGATTTTGATTGCATATCTATAGCGGCAGTTACAGTCTTTTTCAACCACAATACCTTAATAATATTTACACACATTGCCATAGACACACCAAGAGCAAATGGTATTGCTTCCGTTGACCGATAAAATATATATCCGCCCAATGCAATAACAGCGGAAGCGCACACAATAACAATAATCATTCTCTTAGCTACTGCTTCTACTGAATATTCCATATCAAATCCCCTAAAACTTTCTGGCTAAATCAATTAAAGCCTTGATAGCCGAAAAACACCCTAGAAGGGTGAACACAATAAGCAACCACGGCGATGCACCTAATATGTTATCTAAAAAACGCCCAAAAAATAAACCCATGGCTACACAAACTACTATCGTAAATCCGATTTGTGACATTAATCCCATAGCGCGGAGCATTTCACGTTTTTCATTTTTAGATAGCTTTGCCATGCTAACCACCTCGCATATGATATCTGTTTCTTGTTCTTCACTTCGTTCAATGTGCCATCACCAACATACAATACATAAAAAAAGAGGACTCCATTTTGAAGTCCTCGCACTATGTACTCAACAAAAAAAAGGCGGCGAACTCCTAACGAAGTTCTCCGCCCTGAAAACCTGACACCTTGAAAGCAGTGTAAAAAATATACTGCCCAACCGAAATGCTTATTCAATTAATACAGATTATACATAGCTCTCTTGCTTCCGTCAAGACGGACATTGCTTTACATCACAAGTAATAATGTCATTTATCCCGTGATTCTTTCCTTTTAAGTTTAATATCATATATAAATCCTAATATTTGTAACGCAATAATAGGCATCATCGTCACCATTGCTATTACTCCGAAAGAATCGGCTAAAATGTTGGAATACTCTACCGATTCAGATATACCTTGCGTAAATGCCAATACAAATGTAGCAGTCATTGGGCCAGCCGCCACAGCACCCGAATCAAAACCTATGCCTACAAAGAATTTGGGAGTAATGAACATCAGAACCGCCACTGCCATGTAACCGGGTAGAAGATAATGCCATAGCATGATACCGGGTATAACAATCCTTAACATAGACAGACCAACAGAAAACGCTACACTTATTGCTAAAAAGAGCAATACGGTTTTTCTTCTAATATATCCGTTGGTTATGTTCTCTATTTGACGAGTGAAAACATATACGGCTGGCTCTGTCAATACGATAAGCAAACCCAATATAAAACCGACACTGATAATTAACAATCTATTACCAAGTATCGCTATTCCATAACCTACTATATGCCCCATATTCATAAAACCGGCGTTTACACCAACAAAAAACAGAAACAGTCCCATATATGCATAAATAAAGCCTGTGAATATTTTGTAAAAAGTCTTTTTTTCTAAATGAAATTTGAACTTTTGAAAAACCAATAGCATCAAAATAATTGGCAATAGGGTAAATAATGAATCTATTGCAACACTTGGCATTTCAATAAAAAACGGAGTTAGCAGAGAACCTTCGGAGTGGTGGAGTACATCTATAAACCCATTAACATCTTCGACTCTTATAAACAAAGTCATTATTAAGATACCAAAAGCAGCGCCAAACGCTGTTATCCCTACCAACCCAAAACTATCTTCTTTGGCTGCTTTACTGTCTTTCTTCATTGCAGAAACTCCAAGAGTCAACGAAAGTATAAATGGAACCGTGACCATGCCTGTGGCCGCACCTATTACATCAAAATCTATGGCAAGCATATTAGAGGGTGTAAAATATGCTAATATAAACGCAATAAGAAGAACTGCGCTCATTAACACACGCATAGAGAAACCTTTAACAATCCTTACCATTCCCAAAGATAACATAACTCCGGCACCTATAGCAATAAGCGAACGGATTAGACCAGTCCGCATTAGTCCGCCGGTAATGGAAGATATTTGAATCGAAAGTACTTGTACGCTTGGTTCGGCAAATGTAATAAAAAAGCCAATTATAATAGCAACAATAATAACGAACCATAATTTATTAGAAGTCAAAAGAGTTATACCCATATTATTACCGAGCGGAATAAAGGCCAAATCAACGCCATGTAAAAGAAAAGATAATCCCACCGTTATGGCTGATGCTCCAATAACAAATTGAATAATCTGCTTGCTCGGCACTGGCGTAATTGTTTGGTTAAGGATAAGAACGAAAAATACTATAGGAGCAACCGCGACCAAAACATTCTTAAACTTGCTTTGCAAATTGTTCATTTAGTTTCACCCCAAATAAAATATAAAAAGAGAACCTCATATGGAAGCTCTCTTACCTAAATCGAAAAGTGATACTATAGAATACACAATCGCATATCTTATTATCAAAGTAATCTTTGCCTTGTGCTATGAAATTTATGCGTTGGGTTTCTCTACTGATTTATTTTATACATTCATCACTGTTGCGTTATTTCGATTATGGATAGCCTTTATAATCATCCTATAATCCATTTAATTACTTTTTACAAAATTACTTTTTACAAAACGCCCTTGACAACGGCTATCTGAGGAATATTGGAGGCCAAATATAGTAATCTGGTTCTACCAAGGCGGGCCGAGGTACACCAATACACATTATGCACAGGGTGCAAACTGTCCCGATACTTTGGTCAAAACCGGAAAAGTAACACTTTCTATTGCCTTTGATATCATAAATATGCAAACATCTCGGCACCTAAATTTGAAAGAGAAATACCTCAAAGCTTTTTTGGAAAATTGTAGACAAATCGCAGAATATGCTATAACATAGCAATAGGAGCTAACGGCAGGGAATTATTCCAGCCAAAATAAGAAGTAAGTAGGAAGAGCAAGAGAAGTAAGTAAGAAAAGCAAGAAAAGAAGTAAATGAAATAAGGAAAACTGCGGAACCATTGAGATTCAGAGCCTCAATGGCGCCTGAAGGGATGAGGAAACATCGCCTCCAGACACAGGTATACACCTGCTACCGCAGCCCACGAAGTATATAACATTCACTGCCCCTCTTCAAGCTTGACTTCCCCTCCAAGCTAGAG
>Ga0131853_10000123_pt1 | contig 121778 bp, 121 predicted proteins | sample TergutLab28metaG_FD_92764 | JGI IMG/M metagenome (GOLD analysis project Ga0131853, IMG submission 92764) | Labiotermes labralis P1 segment gut microbial communities from Petit-Saut dam, French Guiana - Lab288 P1 (version 2) (version 2) | ecosystem: Host-associated > Arthropoda: Insects >...
GAAGGCCCTGTAGATGCAGGCTCTGTTGCAGGCCAAATTGCAGCCATGGCCAAAATTCGTGAAATAGAAGACAAGCGCGGCATCAAGGTAGAGCTTGTGGCCGACGAATGGTGCAATACCCTTCAAGATGTAAAAGACTTCGCCGATAACAAAGCTGGGCACCAGGCGCAAATTAAAACACCCGACCTTGGCGGCATAAACAACACCATAGAGGCTGTGCTATACTGCCGCGCCAACGGCTTTGGCGCATATCTTGGCGGCAGCTGCAACGAAACCGAGCGCAGTGCGCAAATTTGCGCCCATATTGCAATGGCAACATCCCCTGTGCAAATGCTGGCCAAGCCTGGCATGGGCACAGATGAGGCTTTCCTTATTGTGCATAATGAAATGAAGCGTATATTAGCCCTGAAAGACATTATTGGCAAAAACGAAATTCCAAAAGCTCCAGACAAGAAAACAAAAGAAGCATAAGCATAGCAGAATTTTGATTAGTAGCGGGCGGCTTTATAGGCCGCCCGCTATGCTTCAAAAGGAGACATCATGACAGTAGATGCATTTTGGAAAGAATACTTAGATTATGCAAAGCTTGATAAATCCACTAAATACCGCAATAGCTACTACTTTGATACCACCGAAGAAGGAGCCACAAAATGCCTAGATTTGGTTTTGGCCGGCAAGCAAAGAGCCACAACCGGGATTTTAGCAGACTATGACGGAAACATCCCTAAAGCAGGAGAGGACTATACTATCATCACCGACTGGCACGGCGTGCCACATTGCGTAATACAAACAACAGTTGTAACTATCATGCCCTTCGGCGATATGACCTTTGAGCTTTGTCATCGTGAAGGAGCATACAATAGCCTGGAAGCTTGGCGAAATGACCACATGCGCTACTTCAAAGAAGAGGGCTACGATTTCTCAGAAGATATGCCCATCCTGTTTCGCGAATTTGAGGTCGTATATACAAGGAGATAGTATCATGACAATTGACAGCTTCTGGCAAGGTTTCTTGGCTCATGCAAATCTGCCTGCCACCACCACATATTACGATAGCTTCCATTTCTGCAATAGCAAAGAGTTAGCTAACGAACTGCTGAAATTGGTTTTATCCGGCCAAAAGACGGCCACAACAAGCATCTTAATTGCATATGAAATTGAAGGGGAGCCGATGCCGCAAGTAGGCAACTACAGCATAGTCACCGACTGGGATGGCACGCCCCATTGCGTGATACAAACCACCGCCATAACCATCATGCCCTTTAATGAAATGACCTACGTTATCTGCAAGCGTGAAGGCGAAGACGAATGTCTAGAGACATGGGTCGAAAGCCACAGGCGTGCCTTTGAGTACGAAGGCCAGGAGCTGGGATTTCAGTTTACAAAAGATATGCCTATATTGTTTGAGGACTTTAAGGTGGTTTACAAGAGGTGAGATTCAATGAGAAAATACGCATTGCCAGCAATATTATCTATATTATTGGTCTTCGCGGCCTGTGGCGGCCAATCTGACACCACACCAGATACATCTGCCCGTGACCAAAACCTTGCAAAACTCGCCAAGGTCTGGGGTTTTGCGAAATACACCCATCCGGCTTTTCTAACCGGTGAAATATGTTGGGATGAAGAGCTGCTCAATCTAATGCCCGTTATATATTCAGCCGATGAAGGTGATGTAAACGGCATACTCTATGATTGGTTTGTAAGCCTGGGTGATGACGGCTTCGACGGCCATAGCACCGTAACTGTAGAATTGCAGACAAATATGCCCTGGACCTGGGGCATTGAGGTAAATTTAACCCAGCAGCTAAACGAAATCCAAGGGCTATCGTTGATGGACGCATCTCTTTACGACGATTTGATAAACTTTCATGTACTAACAGTCGAAGGAAATCTTTCGTATTTGAGTGAGTTAACTTGGGTTTCCGGCCTAGAAATCATTGACGAAAGTGACACCACTTTCCGTCCTATGGCTGATTTTAGCTGGCTCAGTGAGTCCAATTTAGGACTGTCACTATTTGAGCGACTTTCGCGTTTTCAAGCAATCCGACCACTTGACCGCACATATGCCCCGGTTTCCTTTGACAATCTGGGCAACAGTGTTTTCTTAAGCCAACAGATCCACGAAAATATGGACTTTGGTGATATGCGATACCGCCTGCTTGGCCTATTCCGCATGTGGAACGCCATTGAGTATTACTTTCCATACAGGGATATTCTTGACAGAGACTGGCGCGAACTGCTGGTGGAGCATATAACAATGATGCTCGAAGGTGACGATAGGCACAGCTATGAATTAACCCTTGCCTCACTTTCCATGAATCTACACGATGCGCATGTCAATATTGTAAATGTTGGTTTTACGCCCGCTGATTTTGTATACGAAAGATTTGGCCGCAACTATGTGCCAATATGGCTTACGGAATCAGAGGGTCGCCTTGTGGTTTATGAGAGCATTTCCGCTGTAGATGGCGAATTTCTGCCTGGCGACATAATTCTCGCTCTAAACGGAACAGATATTGATGAAGTTACAACAGATATGCTGCAATTTCTGTCTTTTCCAAACGAAGAAAAGGCATTGGCATATATTGCGTTTTATCAATCGTTGATGTCGCACAGTCAAATTGCTGATATTGATGTTTTGCGAGGCGATGTTATGCACAGTCTTCAGGTCGAAACAACGGATGACCGTACATTCCATCGGATGAATGTTACACTTCCAGGCCACGCACTTCTTGAAAGCAACATCGGCCTTATCAATCCCCGACATTTATCGTATGACAATGAAATCCATGATATTATGCGTGATTTCGCCGATACAGATGGACTTATAATTGATTTGCGCCAGTATCCCGGTCATCACACCATTGGGTTGCTCGCACAGTATATTTTGTACGAAAACCAGCCCTTCTTTGTCATTTCAGCGCCCTCACCATCCGCTCCGGGCACATTTGTGGATTTGTCTCCGCAATATGCCGGCCCTATAGATGGCCACCACTTCAACGAATATTTTTATGATAGACCCGTTGTGATTCTAATGGACGAACAGACACTTAGTTGGGGAGAGACCATGGTTATGATGTTACGTACCGGCCCGAATGTAACCGTGCTTGGCTCAAACTCTATCGGCGCAAATGGGAATGTCACTATATTGCCATTACCGGGTAGAATTTTATTATCATTTTCCGGTCTGGGCGTTTTTACACCAGAAGGCGGCCAAACCCAGCGCATTGGCTTATCGCCTGACATTCGTGTAGAGCGCACAATACAAGGCATCAAAGAAGGCCGCGATGAGCTAATGGAAGCGGCCATCGAATATATATTAACCCACCCATAGGGACGAGCTGTGCTCGCCCACATATGTAGAAATGGCACTCTGCCGCCCACTATATACAGGAGATAACCTTAATGAAAAAATACACCTTGCCAATAATCTTAATAGCAATGCTGGCTCTGGTAGCCTGTGGAGAGAGCGCTACCGCCGACGCTGATATCATAGAAATTTCCGAGGCCGTTGAGGTCATCCGGATTGATGAGGCAAATATGTCTAACGAAACCATCAACACTCCTACTTATATCGCTATCAATTCTCCAAGCCCTATCATCCCGGTGGTGCTAGATATTGATGACCCACTAGAAGCCGCCCACGCAACCCTAGAAGCTCTGCGGGCAAAATGGAGCGAATCAAATAACCACACTGCCCAATATCAGCGCTTGCGGGAATTTGCCACAATAAAAAACACAGGCACCGTGTATTTGTCAGATATTGTTATTTCAACAGTACAGTTTATGCCCGGAGACTGGCTCGAAATATGGGATTTTGACGAGAATATACAACCTGTGCTGTGGCCTGTTTTTGTTGTATTCTTCAATGCTGTAACCTATGATGATGTTGACGACCTTATCGAGGAGCTTCTGGCTTTTACGGGCATATCAGAGGACCGCATCCAGTTTTTCAAACCTGATGGCGAAGCGCAGCCAATACGGCCAAACCGTTCTAACAGACTGCATGACTATCTGCTGGTCAACAAAGAATTTTATCAGATAATGCAGCCATATCTGCGCTTGCGGGAGTTTGCGAGTATCGTAAACAGCAGCACCACCTATTATCACGATCTCATCATACGTAGCATTGGTGATGACGGGCTGATTTCTGCCGAAGATTTAGAACGAACCGACCGCTTTGTTGTATGGTTTCTTGGCCCACAGCACATGGAAAATGACACACTAATTGCGGAGATACTAGACTTTGCAGGACTAAATAGCGACCAAGTCACATTCGGATACTCGGCTATAATCCCCGAATTTAATCGCGAAGATTTTCTTCTGGCCAATACACAGCTGGGAGAACTGGCCAATCAATATCAGCTTTTGCGGAAATTTGAAGATATGCAAAATGTGCCCACCAGTCGGCGCGGCGTATGGATACATGAGCCAATACGGCATGTGAGCAGACCCCGACATGCTGGTGATGAGGGCTGGCTGCCCTTCAGCATGTCTTTAGATGTGGCACACTACCCGCCCTCAGAGGATTTTATCGCGGATATGCTAGCCTTTACAGGCATCGACAGGGATTTTATCGTGTTCGAACTATCATCCGTGTCGGCTGCTAACCTGGAAACTATAGACATGCTTGACGAAGAGAGCATGGCAATTTTTATTGCCCTGCAAGCCCATATAGATGCACTGAACGCGCCGTTTTGGCATGAACCAAGCCTTTTCCATCCCGTAATTGAAGATATGTTGCCTCCCGTGTTTTTCAATGAAGACAGATTTTATGATGATTTCTTAGTGCACCTCTATGACGGGGATTTGCTTGGCTTTTTACCTGCCGACCAAATTCTTGCCTACTTAGAAGCAATCAGAACTGACATAATTGAAGCAACAGGCATCCCCAGCGAAAGATTAACCATCTGGGAAGAGGAAGTTTGGTCAATAATATGGGAGCAATAACGTAGGGGCAAGCCTTTAGGTTTCGGCATGATTCTTGCCGAAACTGATGACTCGCCCGCATACAACAGACGTATATTAACCAAGGAGGAGAACCTCATGCGAGAATTTAGAGTACTATCGCCCACAGCCATACTAGGCTATGGCTTCCCTGCCGCATCCTTTGAAGAAGGCATGCGCCGCAAACCCCACGTAATAGCCGTAGATGCAGGCTCAACAGACCCCGGCCCATATTACCTTGGCAGCGGCAAATCTTTTACAGACCGCGGGGCCGTTAAGCGCGATATGGAATTTATGCTGCAAGCCGCTTGCGCCGAAAATATTCCTGTAATAATAGGCACAGCAGGTGGCAGCGGCGCGGATAGCCACTTGGAATGGAATGTAGAAATTATCAAAGAAATTGCCACCGAAAAGGGATTGAGCTTTAAAATGGCAGAAATTTCCTCACAGATTAAGAAAGAAGATGTGAAGAAGAAGCTGGAAGAAGGCAAAATGACGGGTATGAAGGCTGCGCCTGTTCCTGTGTTAAAGGATATTGAAGACAGCACAAATATTGTGGCGCAAATGGGGCATGAACCTATAATTGCCGCACTGGAAGCAGGCGCACAGGTAATTATCACCGGCAGAGCATACGATCCCACGGTATTTGCCGCGCTCGCTATCAAAGAAGGCTATGATGCCGGCCTAGCCCTTCATATGGGTAAGATATTGGAATGTGCCGCAATAGCCTCTACGCCCGGTAGTGGCTCCGACTGCATGTTCGGCTATCTGCGCGATGATAATTTCGAGCTGGCTACGCTAAATTCTGCCAGAAAATGCACCACAACATCCGTATCAGCCCATACCCTTTACGAAAAATCTGACCCAACCCGGCTTCCCGGCCCCGGCGGTGTATTGGATTTAACACAAACCACATTCGAGCAAACTACAGAATCTACAGTAACCGTGCGCGGCAGCCGCTTTATTCCTGACGATGCATATTTCATTAAGCTTGAGGCGGCTAAGCTGGTAGGCCACCGCACAATATCTTTTGCCGCAACAGCAGACCCCATAATGATTTCCCAGCTAGATGACATAGTAAAGGCAGTAAAAGAGCGCGTACACAATAATTTTGATAATATAGGTGACTTTTTCCTGGATTTCAAAGTATACGGCCAAAATGGTGCAAGCTTCTACGACAGTTTGTCTTCCAATCGTAGGGGCGGCACCCTGCCGCCCGCTCCCGAAGCCGCTATCATCATCGAAGCCGTAGCATCTTCCGAACAACTAGCCGACACAATCTGCTCTTTCGCCCGCTCCACCCTGCTGCACTTTGGTTATGAAGGCCGCAAATCCACTGCGGGTAACCTGGCCTTCCCCTTCTCACCATCAGATTTTCGCGGCGGCGCAGTCTACGAATTCAGCCTATATTGCCTAATGGCCGTAGACCACCCAAATGAATTTTTCCCAATGAAAATTTACGACTTGAAAAAGGGGGCACAATCATGATAAAATTATTTGATGTGGCCGAGGTAATCCGCTCCAAAAATTCCGGCCCATATGAGCTAACATTTGACATCATGTTTAAAGAGCAGGAAGCCTTCGAGGACTTCGCAGCAAGAAATATAATGACCCCTGAGGTCTTTGCCAAGCTCTACGGTATAGATGAGGATAAGGTTATGTCCGTCATAGCCTTTCCACCGTCCAAAGCAGTAAAAATTACTATCGTGCGCCCCATGTCATCCGGTGCTCTAGGCGAAAAAGATGTATACGGCGCGCAGCAACACGGCCCATTGTTAAACTTCGAGTATCAATGATGAGGTGAAGAACATGAAAAGGTTGATAATCTCAATATTTGTGCTGGCCTTAGCCATATTTGCGCCAACTACCCTGCGTGCCAATGAAATAAATGTTACAATAGACGGCACATCCGTAGATTTTGCGGGCCAGCCACCCGTTATGATTCAAGGTCGCACGTTGGTACCCATCCGTGGCGTTTTCGAGTCACTAGGCTTTGATGTGGACTGGCACCAGGCCGCACAAACTGCCATACTTACACGGGCGGATTACACAATACTCATCACTATCGGCAGTGCCACCTTCACCACAAACGGCGCAAGCCATGACCTGGACGTGCCCGCACAAATCATAGGTGGTAGAACCATGCTGCCCATCCGCGCTGTGCTGGAAAGTGCAAATTATGCTGTGGACTGGAATAGTGTAACACACACCGTGGTAATAGATTCGGTTGCTAGAGAAGCCCTGATTGTGCCGCGCATGACATCAACCATAGCTGCAGGCACACAAGCAAGCTTTATAATACGTCCCGATGGCGCCCTATGGGCTTGGGGCGAAAACAGCAACGGACAACTGGGCGACGGTACAACCAACAGACGCTATAACCCGGTAGAAATCACAGATAACCTTTTGGCGGTTACTACCGGCAATATGCAAGTCGCCGCTATTCGACAAAACGGCGACTTGCTAACCTGGGGCACAGGCCATTCCGGCCAAATCGGTGATGGCTACAACCAGCGCCGCTTTAGCCCTACAATGGTAATGGAGAATGTTGCCTATGTATCTTCCGGTCTAGACCATCATATTGCAATTACCACCGATGGCAGGCTTTGGGCCTGGGGTGGAAATTCTCAGGGTCAACTGGGCGACGGCACAACAGAGGTCAGACTCAGACCCACATGGATTATGGATGATGTTGTGGCGGTTTCCGCCGGGTGGTCGTACACAATGGCCATAAGGGCCGATGGCAGCTTATGGGCTTGGGGCGGTAACAGATGGGGCAATCTGGGTGACGGCACACAGATTGACCGTCATAGGCCCGTTAGAATAAAAGAGAATGTTAGGGCTGTATCTGCCGGCAATTTACATACCATGGCAATAACCACCGATAATGCACTGTGGGCATGGGGCGACAATTCCAGCGGGCAGTTCGGCAACGGCACAAGAACAAGCGAAGCGCGACCGGTATGGATTATGGGCAATGTATCCATGGTTTCTACTTGCGCTTCCCACGCCATGGCAATTACCACAAACAATGTATTGTGGACTTGGGGATATAACGGCAGCGGCCAGCTGGGTGACGGTACAACAACCGACCGCCTGACCCCGGTCGCCATAATGGACAACACCATTTATATTTCTACTGCCGGTGGCGGCTGGGCCGCAGACCGACACAGCTGGTTGGGTCACAGCCTAGCCATACGTACAGACGGTAGCCTATGGGGATGGGGCGGCAACATATGGGGTCAACTGGGTGTACAAGGAATATCATTTGTTGAAAGACCTACACTAATTGCAGAAAATGTAATGTTACCGTAGGGGCGAACTAGGCTCGCCCGCATCCGAAAGGAATGAAAAACCATGAGAGAAATTCACGTAAACCAAATCACTGATGCAGTGTCCGAGCTATGTATCAAAGCCTGCGTGGTTGTTGCACCCGATATCCGTGAATACATGGAGCGGTCAATAGGTGCAGAGACAGGCGTGGCACGGCAGGTATTGGACGATATGATTAAAAACCAGGACATTGCCATTGCACGCAAAATGCCAATATGCCAGGATACCGGTATGGCCGTGGTGTTTCTAGAAATTGGCCAAGATGTGCGGCTGGTTGGCGGTAATGTGGCAGATGCCGTGCATGAAGGTGTACGCCGCGGCTACGAAGAAGGGTATTTGCGCAAATCCGTTGTAGCAGACCCCATAAACCGCATAAATACCAAGGACAACACGCCTGCCGTGATACATTATGACATCGTGCCAGGTAATGGGGTTAAGATAACCGTATCACCTAAGGGCTTTGGCAGCGAAAACATGAGTCGCCTGCAAATGTTCGTACCCGCAAACGGCCTTGCAGCCGTGGAAGACTTTGTGTTAGAAACCGTAACCAAAGCAGATGCCAACCCCTGTCCGCCAATTGTAGTGGGCGTGGGCGTGGGCGGCACCTTCGATTATGCCGCAAATATGGCTAAACGTGCCTTACTGCGCAAAATAGGCTCACGCCACCCTGATGATTTTTGGGCGGATGTGGAAGCGCGGCTACTTGAGCGCATAAACGCTACAGGCATTGGTCCGGCTGGTTTTGGCGGTATGACCACGGCAATGGCTGTGCATATAAATACCTATGCCACGCATATTGCAGGGTTGCCGGTGGCCGTAAATATCGGTTGTCATGTGAATAGGCATGAGGAGATTACACTATAAGGGGGACAAAATCATGGCTGTATTTTGGATAAAAATCATCGCATTCATCGGCGTTTTGGCCATTTTCTTCGGCTTTAGCAGCGATAGACTACGCAAACTGATTTTCAGGAAGGGACGGAAGGACGATGAGTAAAACTATCGAGATAAACACGCCCCTTGACCGACAATTGATAGAGGGCCTGAATGTCGGCGATGTGGTATATATCACGGGCGAGGTCTACACCGGCCGTGATGCCGCCCACAAGCGCATGGCGGACATGCTTGCCGCAGGCGAGCCGCCGCCGTTTGACTATGTCGGAAATATCATCTTTTACGCAGGTCCCGCCCCTGCCAAACCCGGTGATGCCATCGGCTCTATAGGCCCCACAACCGCAGGCCGCATGGATTTATACGCGCCGCAATTGGCCGAAGCAGGCCTCACAGCTATGATTGGCAAAGGTAATCGCTCTGATGCCGTAAAGCAGGCTATTATCAAACATGGTGGCATATATTTTGCCGGCGTTGGCGGTATTGCGGCGCTTATGAGCCGTTGCGTCACAAAGGTTGACCTTGTGGCCTTTGAAGACCTTGGCACTGAAGCCATAAGACGGCTGGAAGTTAATCGCCTGCCGGTTGTAGTAGCAATTGACTCGAAGGGGAATGACATTTATGACAGAAACGCTTAACCGCAGCTGGATACAGGACCAATTTTTGCGCAAACCATACAGGGTGCATGCCCTGCTATTTGTGTTTTACATTGCCTATGGCTTCATATTGGCCAGTCCGCAGGAAATATTGGACGGCATGATGATAATTCTGATTGCACCCAACATCCTGGTCACAGATTATATCTACATCGCGGGCCTTGGCGCAACCTTCGTAAATGTTGGTATAATGGGTCTTCTTGCCGTTTGGGTATTGGTTGCCACACGCCACCGCCCCTTCGGGCTGGATATGGGCGTATTGGGCCTGGTTACAGGCTTTGCCTTCTTCGGTAAAAACCCACTTAATATGTTGCCCATCCTAATCGGCGCATATCTCTTTTCACGTGTTACTAGGCGTCCTTTTGAGCAAAATGTTGTGCCTGCCCTGCTAGGCAATGCCCTCGCCCCTGCCGTTAGCGCGCTGGTGCATGTATATTACATACCAACGCCGCTAGGCATTGCGCTCGGCGCGCTTGTGGGTATTTTCATCGGTTTTACCATCAGCCCGCTGGCCGCGTGGATGCGCCGCGCCCACGAAGGTTACAATCTGTACAACATCGGCTTTACAGCAGGTATATTTGCACTGTCTTTAATGGCATTGTACCGCAATTTGGGCATAGAATTCGAGCCGCGCGCCCTATGGAGCAGTGGCAACAATATAGCATTGATGATTTTTCTCGCAATAGTCTCCATATATTTCACCGTAATTGGTTTGCTAGCAGACACCGGCCAAAAGGTAACATTAAAAGAGCTGCTGCTGCTCAAAACCGAGGATTTCGACTATTTCAAATGGTATCGCGAAAAATCATATATAGCGATGGGCATATTGGGCTTTGCTTGCCTGGCCTTTATGGCCATCATGCAGACAGAATATACCGGCTTGGCCATCGGAGCAATCCTGTCCATCATCGGCTTTGGAGCCTTCGGTAAGAGCTTGCTGCACGCCATACCTATTGTTATCGGTACATTGCTAGCAGATTTTGCTAACCTAATCAGCTTTGGCGAGGCGATGAACAGTGATGGCGCACTTGTTGCCATACTGTTCTCTACATGCCTAACACCTATTTCAAAAACATTTGGTTGGAAGTGGGGTGTTGTTGCGGGCTTTTTGCATCTTTCGTTGGCCACCAACATCGGCATATTCCACGGCGGCATGAACCTGTATAACAACGGTTTGGCAGGCGGTATTGTGGCCTTCATATTGCTGCCGATTATACGTGTAATTACTCCAAAAAGGGGGCCGCAATCATGATTACTGTCATCACCGGCAATGGCAAAGGCAAAACTACATCCGGCCTAGGCCAGGCAATGTCTGCTGCCATGGCGGGCAAGCGTGTATATATCGGCCAGTTTATGAAGAGTGGTGACTATAGCGAAATTAGTATGCTAAAATCCGCCTTCCCAGAAATCACCGTAGAACAATACGAAGGTGGCATGGTGATAAACCGCGATGCCAAGGATGCCGACAGAATCACGGCGCAGGACGGGCTGCAACGTGCCACATCCGCCATAGAATCCGGCAAATACGATATGGTTATGCTGGATGAATTTAATGTGGTACTGTTTCTGGAACTAATTGACATGGAACAGGCTCATAAGCTAATTAATTCCAAAGGTAGCACAGACCTAATCTTAACCGGCCGTTATGCCGCACCCGAAATTATAGAAAAAGCCGACAACGCTTACGAAATACTACAAATAAGGCATTACTTCAATGATGGCGTGGCGGCTCGCAAGGGAATTGAAATGTAACCTCTAGTAAATTCTGGTTTTTGTCAAATTTTTCTTGACAAACCTTGAATAAAGAAGTATGATAGTTATAATCGCAGGAGTTGTGCCAATATGAAAAGGATTTCACGCAAAAAAAACAGATTTGCCGTACTTTTTGTCTTTGCAATGGTGGCTTTTGTGGCAGTGGCGGTGCTCTTATCGCCGCTATTTGAAATACGCGAAATCGAAGTTGTCGGAAATAGTGCCATATGCAGCGAAGAAGTTTTAGAGCATGCACAGCTTGAAACAGGCCAAAACATGCTGGCTTTCAGCGCAAACTCGGTACGTGCGCGGGTTGTTCAGCTGCCGTTTGTACGCTCCGTTGATATTGTACGAGAATTTCCTGATAAAATAGTTGTAACAATAGCAGAGCGTACGCCGGTTGCAAATATACGTGTGGCAAATTCTGCCACATATCTGCTTATTGATGATAGCGGCATGGTTCTGGAATCAGCATCCACACCTGTGTCTGGCCTACCCGTTGCCATTGGCGTGGATTTTGCGAGCTTCGCCGTGGGTGAATATCTTATTGTAGAAGACGACATGGTATTTCGCGACATGCTGCGCCTATATAGGCTTTTTACACGCTACAGCTTTTTCCCGGACAGCGTAGACATGTCCGACCCCACGGATATCACATTTCAAGCAGAGCATCTAAGTATTTTCTTTGGAAGCATGTCCGACATGGACCGCAAGATACAATACATATCTGCAATTAAAGAGCAATTTGCACCGGAAGCAAGGGGATTTATCGAAATACGGGATATAAACGAACGACCCAGATTTGGGCTTATACGATAGGAAATACGCTTTAGAAAGATGCTTTAGAAATACACAGGAGGTTACATAATGGTTGACATTGACAGAGAATTTATCGACCAATCCTTTAACCAAAAGGCAAAGATATGCGTTATTGGCGTGGGCGGTGGCGGAAATAATGCCGTGGACAGAATGATTGAAGATAATGTGGAAGGTATTGATTTTATCACCGTTAACACCGACAGCCAAGTGCTTAAACGCTCAAAGGCACCCACACGTATACAGCTTGGCGAAAAGCTGACGGGCGGCCTGGGTGCGGGCGGTATGCCTGAAGTTGGTGCAAAGGCCGCAGAAGAATCCAAAGATGACATCACAAAGGCCATACATGGCTCAAATATGCTATTTGTAACGGCTGGTATGGGCGGCGGCACCGGAACGGGCGCGGCACCCATCATCGCACGTATTGCCAAGGGCCTTGGTATACTCACTGTTGGTGTAGTCACAAAACCATTCTTCTTCGAGGGCAAAGTACGCATGGACAATGCTACACGTGGCATTGATGAGTTACGCAAAAATGTCGATACCTTACTTGTAATCCCCAATGAAAAGCTGTTAGACATCATGGATGAGAAGGCAACATTTAAGGATGCACTAAAAAAAGCGGACCAAGTACTAACTGAGGGTGTGCAGGGCATTTCTAGTCTTATTTCCAATCCCGGTGATATTAACTTAGACTTTGCTGATGTTAGCACCATCATGAAAGACAAGGGCATCGCCCTTATCGGCATCGGCCGCGCATCCGGCAAAAGCCGCGCAATCAAGGCCGCAGAAGAGGCCATTAACAGTCCACTTCTCGAAGTTTCCATCAGCGGCGCACATAGTGTGCTGGTTAATGTTTCAGGCTCATCCAGCCTTACTATGTTTGAGGTTAACGATGCATCCAAATTTGTACGCTCCAGCTTGGAAAACGAAAGTGCAAATATCATCTTCGGTTCGTCCATTAATGACGATTTAGATGACGAAGTTGTTGTAACCGTTATGGCTACAGCATTTGATGGCCTGCGCCATACCGAAATTCCAGCAGTACCTGTGTATGAACCTGCTGCTCCGACTTTTGAAGAAGTAAATGCCGAGGTTGTAAGCGAAGGGGACGAGGTTGCTCAGCAGCCGCAGACGGTTGTTCCGCCTGCGCCTTCACTTGGTGAAATTGGCGAAGAAGAGCAAATTAGACTGCCAGTGTTCTTGCAAAAAAACCGCAGAGGCGGCAGGGATTAAGATAGGAATTGGATTAGCATATGCAAAATACATTTGTGCCACTGATTTTTCGCATGAAATATATCAATCGGTGGGGTCTCAAGTTTAACACGCAAAACGAAAATGTAATGCAACATACCGCCGAATGCGCATTTATTGCGCATTTTTTGGCGATTATCGGAAACCGATATTTCAACAAGAGCTATAATGCCGACAAGCTAGCCGTTTGCGCTCTGTATCACGATGCAACCGAGGTATATACAGGCGATTTACCAACGCCCATCAAATATTTCAATGACGACATGGCAAATATTTACAAACAAATAGAGCAGGCCGCTTCCGAAAAGATATTGGAGCATCTGCCCTCAGACTTGCAAGCTGACTACGCCGCATACCTAAGCAGCGCAGACCTAACTGATGCAGAGCGGCAAATAATAAAGATTTCTGACCTGCTGTGCGCCTATATCAAGTGTATACACGAAATCAATACCGGTAATAACGAATTTCGCCTGGCCCACGCAGAAATACGCCAGCGCATAGAGGCCATCGAAAGCGAAGAGCTAAGATATTTTCTAGATAACTGCCTAGCGGCCTTTTCGCAACCGCTGGATGACCTTAGGGCCGAGCCATAATTCCACTCATGATATGTGTCGATGATAGGAGATGATAGGCGTTAAATCTTTAAGCATAGTTTTATGGTGCTTTCCTTTAATAGTAATCGCTATGCAACTGCTACCAGTTGAGTATTCATTAATAGCCGGATTAATCTTTATTGCTTTGGGCTTTGTCAAGCAGCTCAGGGTTTTCTTTTTATTTGGATTCACAATTTTTGGATATTTGTTTTGGCTGTTGTCACTGCAATATTTAACTGCATCTATATCAAATGCATCTATGTTAGTTGTTCTAAATAGACTTGGTTTAATTGGATATATAATCTTATTTGCTATTTGGGCGCGCTTTCAGCCATGCTATGAATATTTAAAATTAGGAAGCATGAAAGAATCCCTTAAAGCTCCTTTAATTTGGTGGGGAACTAATGAGTATATTTGGCGTTTTGTACTTATAGCTTGTACTCTCTGGATTATTCCAACAATAGTTTTCAGTTTTCTATACAACAATATATTTGAATTTATGCCCTACACTCTTTTATTTGTATCTATTAATCCTATTCTCGAAGGAATAGTATGGCGAGGATTTGTTCTAGGGAGAATGGTTGATTATATCGGAGAAAAGCAAGGGTTGATTATATCTTCAATTGCCTTTGGCCTTTATCACCTATCATTAGGATTTTCCATTTGGATTTGCTTGCTTTTTGCAGTTGGTGGGTTTTATATGGGCGGTATCGCTATAAAAAGTAAGGGTTTTTTAGCGCCAACAATCTTGCACTTTTTCGTTAATCTCGCTCTAATATCATTCGGCATTATTTTCTAATACATACTGTAGTAATTTCAGTTGGTATCAATCTCCTGAACCGGTTATCTCGCGCAAAATATTTTCATCTATACGCGATGAATCTATCGTATTTGCAGGTGCCGGGGTGGGTGCCGGCATTATTTGCACCGGAGCCAGATTTTCCGCGTTGATGCATCATGGTGGACTTCGTAATATGGCAACATATTATCTTCAGCATCATTTCCAAATATGCCCAACACTGAGCCAACCCAGTCTCCAACGCCGCCATCTTCCGCCAACATATCAAAGGCAATATTCTGTTCTATCCAGCCGGTTACACCGTTTGTAAAATCCGTGTCAATTATATTGAAAAATAGCAACACCGCCAGAAAGCCGCCACAAATAGTGGCCTGAAATATAAGCCGCTCCTTGAACGTAGATGGGGCTATTTTTTCGTTTGCGGCTCTCCCGATATTCCTTCGTATGTGGCCACTGCGTGTGGCCGCATCAGGCCTGCGATATCTTGAGCGTGCGTTTGAGCGTGGATAATCATTTCTTCCAATATTTGGGAATATTTCCATCTTAGCTTCTTCCATTTCCATAAAAAATCCCTCCTGAATAAGTTTGTCCAATACAATCTTATTCAGGTGGGATACAATTCATGCTATGCAATTTCCAGCCGTGCTATAATCTCATCGTCATCTTCATCGAATTTCTTGTCGGTCTCCACAAAGCCAAATGATGCGAACAAAGCCCTTGATGCGGCATTTTCCGGCTCATATGAGACATATATGCTGTCACTTTTGCCATGCGGCATGGTTTTAATCTTGGCTAAAACATGCTCTGCTGCTGCCCTGCCATATCCTTTGCCTTGATGTGCCTTGTCAACCAACAAACGCCATATATGGTAGCAGTTCGGCTCAAAAGTTTTACCGGCAGGGTCGGTTTCATTATAATAGCAGTACTTTACAAAGCCGACCAGCTCCTCATTTGCGAATATGCCATAAACTGTTATAGGGGCATTAAACTGTGTCATATATACATAGGCTTGCGCAAGACTCTTCATGGCACTAGCCACATAGGTCTCTTGATGCTCATGCACAGCTAATTTCACAAAATCGTCGTACATATCAAATGCTACTTTTTTCAGTTCAATCATCGTCAATCTCCTATTTAACCACAAAATTAACCAGCTTGCCCGGTACAAAAATCTCCTTGACCACATTCTGCCCTTCCAGGCGCGCCGCAACGGATGCCTTAGCCGCCGCTAGCACCTCATCTTTTGTGGCCTCGGCTGCTATCTGGATATTTTCACGCAGTTTGCCGTTTATTTGCACAACCACTGTGATGGTAGCTTCTGCCATCTTCGCCTTATCGTATTTTGGCCATTCTTGCTCAAATACAGATGTGGCCTGGCCAATGGTCTCCCATAGCTCCGCCGCCATATGCGGCGCATACGGTGCCAGCAACACAATTAAATCACACAGTGTATCAGCATCAATGCCTTCATTTCTAGCAATATCCGTCAACTTGTTCGTATGCTCCATAAAGCCCGAAACCACAGTGTTTAGTGTCAGATTCTCCATGCGCACGGATATATCGTATATCATCTTGTGGCGTGCCTGTTCGTGGGTTGGCGTTGCTGCCACGGTCTTGCCTACATTTTCACTAACCAGTCTCCACAGCTTGTTTAAGAAGCGGAACACACCTTCTATGCCGTTATCATTCCAGTCCACATCCAGCTCCGGTGGGCCAAGAAACAGAATATACAGGCGCAGCGCATCACGGCCATATTTTTCTATCAGGCCATCCGGTGATACGCCATTACCTTTAGATTTGGACATCTTAGAGCCAAAACGGTTTACCATACCCTGATTAAACAATTGTGTGAAAGGTTCTTCAAAATTCACCACACCAATATCGTATAGAAATTTCGTGTAAAACCGCGCATACAGCAGGTGCAGCACAGCATGCTCTATGCCGCCCACATAATAGTCTACAGGCAGATATTTTTCCATCGCCTCGCGGCTTATAAGATCTTTGTCGTTATTCACATCCACATAGCGCAGGAAATACCATGAAGACCCCGCCCACTGCGGCATTGTGTTGGTTTCGCGCTTGGCGGCACCGCCACAGGTTGGGCAGGTGGTATTTACCCAGTCCTCAATCAGCGCCAGTGGCGATTCGCCGGTATCTGTGGGCTGGTATGAATCCACATGAGGCAGGGTTACGGGTAAATCGGCCTCGGGTACAGGTACAACGCCGCATTTGTCGCAATGTATAAGCGGAATAGGCTCGCCCCAATATCTCTGGCGACTGAAAACCCAGTCACGCAGCTTGTAATTGATTGTCTTTTCACCTATGCCAAGCTTTGCCAGGTGGCTTGCCACGACTTCTTTGCCCTCATCAGCAGGTAGGCCGTTAAAGTCTCCAGAATTTACCATCACCCCATCACCGGTGTGTGCCTCTTGCAGTTCATGCAATTCGCCATCTGGTGAAATTACTTGTAAAATAGGCAGGCCAAATTTGGTTGCAAATTCAAAATCACGCTCGTCATGGCCAGGTACGCACATAATGGCACCTGTTCCATAATCTGCCAGCACATAGTCCGAAATCCATATTTGCAGCTTTTCGCCGCTAAGGGGATTGATGGCACAGGAGCCGGTAAATACGCCGGTTTTGTCCTTTTTGGCCATCCTGTCTACATTAGAAAGTACGCCCGCATCTTTTACATATTTTTCTACCGCATCGCGGTTGGCATCGGTTGTCAGGGCATCAACCAGAGCATGCTCGGGTGCCAGCACCATAAATGTCGCGCCATATAGTGTATCCGGTCTGGTGGTAAATACCTCAATTTTTTCATCGCGACCATCAACCGCAAAATCAATTTTCGCGCCATAGGATTTACCAATCCAATCTGCCTGCATTTTCTTGACCTTTTCCGGCCATTTCAATGTATCCAAATCTGCCAGCAGACGCTCGGCATATTCCGTAATTTTCAACATCCATTGCCGCAAATTTTTCTTTTCAGGCGGATTGCCACAGCGTTCACATTCGCCGCCGGCAGCCTCTTCGTTAGCCAGCACGGCCTTGCAATTTGAACACCAGTTAAGCGGCATTTCTTTTTCATATGCCAGCCCCTTTTTGAACATCTGCACAAAAATCCACTGCGTCCACTTATAAAACGCCGGGTCTGTGGTCGAAAGCTCCATATCCCAGTCATACATAGCGCAAATATCTTCCAGTTGCCGCTTGAACTTCACAGCACTTTCGGCCATGGCCTTTTCAGGATGCACGCCGTGGTCTATGGCATAGTTTTCGGCGGGCAAGCCAAAGGCATCAAAGCCCATGGGATGGATAATGTGATGCCCCTGTAATAGTTTGTAGCGCGCCAGCACATCGCTGATAACATAACTGCGCCAATGCCCAACATGCAAGCCATCGCCGGATGGATACGGAAACATATCCAAGCAATAAAACTTTGGACGTGTTTTGTCTGTATTTATAGGCGACTTTTCCCAGTTGCCCCGCCATTTTTGCTCTATTTGACGGAAATTGTATTTTCTATCTCTGTCTTCCATTTCTGTTTAGCTCCTCTCAAGTATACTCTCGTAAACATCTGCAAATATATCTTTCAAATCTATAATTTCTCCAAGAAACCCATTCACCGTTGTTCTAAAGCATACGGTATCACTGCGCTGCAACATCACAAAAACATCGTGTAGCACATACTCTTTGCCGGATAGCCAATATACCTCCACGGACAGCTTCTCGTCATCCACAATCCAGTATTCTTTCACGCCGTGCCTCTGGTATAGGTCCTTTTTGTAAAATCTGTCATTTTTTACTGTTTCTGGCGACATTATCTCTACAATCAAATCCAAATCACCAACCACAATATCCGGTATCGGTTCATTTTTATCATCCAAATACAGCTTTTCAGTGCGGGCATTAACATCTTCAAAAAAATCTATTATATTTTTACCAACGCGGGCATGATTGATGGATGGAACAGGCTTTTCGTAAACCACCCCATCCAACAGCTCTTTGATGACCGCCATATAATTCATCGCAACTCCTCCTAATTCACTATCCAAAAAGTATAGCATAAAACAATTGACTTGGCAATGGTTTTGCTATATTATGGAGTTATATCAACGTAATTTTAACACGAAAATATATTTCAAAGGAGAAATGACAGATGGAATCCATCCAAATGATTAAAGAGCTAACAATGGCCTTTGGTGCGCCGGGCTTTGAAGATGATGTGCTAAAGGTGGCTCGCAAATACGCACCCACTGGTGCCAACATTGTGGAAGATAACACGCGCAACCTGTACATCTGCCCAAAAAACGAGCAAAACCCGGATTTGCCCACCATATTGGTGGATGCCCACTCGGACGAGGTGGGGCTGATGGTACGCACAATCAAAGAAAACGGCACATTAACATTCACCACGCTGGGCGAATGGGTGCCGCATGTGCTTCCCGCCCACACGGTGTCTATCAAAAATGTAGACGGCGAGCTTATTACAGGCGTTGTAGCCACACGGCCCCCACATTTTGGCGGAGATGATGAGCCGCTTTCTATTGGCAACATGGTAATAGATATTGGTGCAACATCTGCACAAGAAGCCAGGGATGCCTTTGGCATTGCGCCTGCTTGTCCCATTGTGCCCCTAACCGAATTTGAGCATGACACCATACACGATATCATGATATCCAAGGCCTTTGACTGCCGACTAGGCTGTGCCGCCGTTTTAGAAGTGATGCATGACGTAAAAGACCTTACATTGGGCGTAAACGTGGTCGGCGCACTTTCTGCACAGGAAGAAGTTGGCATGAGGGGTGCCAAGGTGGTAGCAAACCGCGTAAAGCCGGACCTGGCAATATGTTTTGAGGGTACACCGGCCGATGATACTTTCGCCAAGGAGCATTTAATACAGACACGCCTAAAACACGGCCCTATGCTGCGCCACATAGACCAAGGCATGATAACACATCCTCGCTTCATCCGCTTCGCGCTCAATATTGCCAAAGAGCTACATATCCCAGTACAGGAAGCTGTGCGTACGGGCGGCTCCACCAACGGCACCAGCATACATTTATCAAATATGGGCGTACCCACCATCGTAATCGGTCATCCCGTGCGCTATGGTCATAGCCACAATTCCATCGCATCGCTTTCTGATTACAAGAAAGGCGTACGTTTGGCTGTAGAGATTATCAAGGCCATGAACAAAGATATCTTTGCTGGATTTTAGGAGATTGTTATGGAAAAAGACAACATCCAAAAACATATCCGGGCCGAGCGGCTGGATATTGTCGAAAAAGACGGCACATTGCGCCTTAGTCTGTTTAACGGCGATAGCATGCCGCCTGCGCTTATGGACGGCAAAGAAATTTTGCCCGGCCACCGCGAAGGGCAGGGCTTTGGCGGCATCATGTTCTACAATACCGAGGGTGACGAGTGCGGTGGCCTGATTTTCAACAGCAAAAAGAATGACGACAGAACCCACGAGAACCCACGAAATGGGTATTTCGTTGACATTTGACCAATACAAAAACGACCAGGTGTTGCAAATTTTGGTGCAGGAGCAAAGTGGCAAACGAAGCTACGGCTTCTATGTTAACGACCAAAATGCCGCGCATATTGAGGATACAACCGCGTTAGTCAAAGCACATGAAGAAGAAAAAGATGAAGTTAAGAAACAAGAAATCTTGCAGAAGCTTCAGGCAGCATCAGTTAACCGCATGTATATGGGCAAATTTTCCGATGGCCCCGTTGGACTTGCCATACGTGACAAAACCGGCAAAACCCGTATCAGTGCCGGGGTAGATGCCAATGACGTGCCGTACATCGTAGGGAGCACATTTATGCGTTCTGCAGAGGAGGAAAACTAATTTGAAAAAAAATACAACACTAGTAGTGCTTGCCGCCGGCCTAGGCAGCCGCTTCGGCGGCGGCAGTGCAAAGCAAGTAGCCCGCCTGGGCAAACACGGCGAGATACTAGCGGATTTTTCCGCATTCGATGCCATCCGCGCAGGTTTCACGAAAATAGTCTTTGTAATCAAAGATGACATGGAAGAAGTCTTTGTGGAAAATGTGTCGTCAAAAATCAAGGGTGCAGAGGTCGCCCTAGCCTTCCAGCGCATCAGCGACCTGCCCCCCGGTTTTGCTGTGCCCGATGGCCGCGAGAAGCCATGGGGCACTGCTCACGCACTGTGGGCCGCACGCCATGCGGTAAATGAACCCTTTATGATGATTCACGCCGATGACTTCTATGGCGCAGATATTTATAAATTTGCCCACAATTTCCTGACGGACGATGCCAATGGCGACTTTGATTACGCAATGGGCGGCTATCGCCTAGAAAATACATTATCCGACCACGGCGGTGTATCGCGCGGTGTTTGCACTGTGAGAGACGGCTACTTGACAGATGTCGTGGAAACTCTGGAAATCCAACGGCGGCCCGATGGCATCGCATATCCTGCGGGCGATAGCTTCAAATACCTTCCGGGCAGCACAATAGTTTCCATGGGCGCATTTGCTTTCAAACCTACGATCTTTGCCGAAATCGAAAAAGCCTTTACAGAATTTTTAAAACAAAATCAGCAAAATCTGCGTGCAGAGTTGTTTGCCACAGCCCTGGTCAGCGGCCTAATTGCCAGCGGCACTGCTACCGTCAAAATCCTGGAGACTCACGATCAATGGCTGGGCGTGACATATCAGGAGGACAAAGACCGCGTGCAAAACGCCATTTGGCAGCTAATTGAGCAGGGCAAGTACCCGGAAAAACTATTTTAATCATCGCACAACATCAATATAGCCGCCAAAAACAGCAGGTCCTGCATATCCGACCTGCTTTTTGGTACGCCGCCCCCTTGCGCATCAATGCTAAGATTGGCGGCCGAGATTTCCTGCTCCTGCGGGCCGTTATCTGAGCCTAAAAACTCGCGGAATGGCTCAGGTATGTCGTTTCGTATATCCATGGTCATATGTTACACCTCACTGATACCAATATATACCAGCATATGCAATCCACGAGGATAAATATGAATCTACCGCAAGATTTTATCACAAATATGCAAGAGCTCTTCACCAACCCACACGAGGCTGCGGATTTTTTTGCGAGCCTTGAAAAACCGCGTCACTACGGCATCCGCGTAAACGAGCTAAAAATTCCTGCACAGGATTTCGCAGCTAATTTCAGTGACATCGAGCCAATCCCCTGGTGCAAACAGGGATTTTACTATACAGGTAGTACGCCGCCATCTAAAAATCCATTATATCACGCCGGGCTGTATTATATCCAGGAACCCAGCGCAATGAGCGCGGCATCCATCCTGAACGCACAACCCGGCGACAAGGTGCTGGATTTATGCGCCTCGCCTGGCGGCAAGTCCACGCAAATTGCGTCGTCTCTTGGCGGGCGTGGTCTGCTGGTATCTAACGAAATCAATTACGGCCGTATGCCGCAACTGGTGCGCAATATAGAAATGGCAGGAATCAAAAACTCTATCATTCTATGCGAAAATCCTGCCAAATTAGCCGAAAGATTCCCTTCATACTTTGACAAAATCTTGGTAGATGCGCCATGTTCCGGCGAGGGCATGTTCCGTAAGGACCCTGAGGCCATCACCGCCTGGGATAAAGGCAAAGCCACACGCCTTGCCGCCATCCAACGTGACATCTTGCGTAATGCCGCCAAAATGCTGGCCCCCAGTGGGTTTATGGTGTATTCTACCTGCACTTTTACGCCTGTAGAAAATGAAGATATTATAGCCAACTTTTTGCAATGTCATCCGGAGTTTGATTCTGTATGTATCAGTCACGCACAATATGGCATAAGTCCCGCAAATACGGGCATCACCACCACAAACAACCATGCAGCCAGAATATGGCCACATAGGCGCCGTGGCGAAGGGCACTTCATAGCATTGTTGCACCGTAGGGGCGGCACCCTGCCACCCGCCACCAAACTGCAGCTACAACCCCTACCCAAATTCACCAACAAACATTTCAACAACTTCTATCAAAAATACCTAACAATCCGCCCCGCCAATATTCTAGAGCACCGCGACACCTTGTTGGCCATACCCGATAACTGCCCTGATGTCACCGGTCTTAACATTGTGCGCCTTGGGATACCGCTGGGAATCTTGAAAAAAGGCCGTTTCGAGCCATCATATGCTTTAGCAATGTCTCTAACTCACACAGGCTTCACCCAAATCATAGACCTGCCACCCAACAGTCCGCATATTGCAGCCTTCCTCGGCGGCCAAACCTTCGAAATATCCGCCCCAGATGGTTACAGCCTGTTTTGTGTGGCAGGCCACCCCCTGGGGTTTGCGAAAGTTCTAGGCAATCGCTTAAAAGGCCGCATAATCAGCTAGAAGTATAACATAGATATAATCGTTTTTACTTCATTTTTCAAGCGACTTTCAAGCGACGAACATATTTTTGTGATATACTGTACTCGAGGTGAGCTTATGCAAATCAACCGGCTATTTGAGATAGTATATATCTTAATGAACAAAAAGCGAGTAACTGCAAATGAACTGGCTGCACATTTTGAGGTTTCCAAGCGCACTATTTTGCGCGATATTAACGCGCTGGCAATCGCAGGAATACCAATATACACGATACAAGGTAAGGGTGGCGGCATTTTTATTCAAGATAATTTCGTGCTAAGCAAGACTTTGGTTTCAGAAGACGAGCAGAAGCAAATTTTGTTTTCTTTGCAAAGCATGTCTGCAACAGAGCTTATTGATACCAGACAAGTACTTGGCAGATTGCGAAACTTTTTTGCAGGCTCCAATAGAGAATGGATTGAGGTTGATTTTTCTCGATGGGGACATAGCGAAAAAGACAACGTAAAATTTGAAATGCTGAAACATGCTATCATTAACGAGTTTGCTGTGTCTTTTGACTATTTAAGCCCCTATGGCGAATCCAGAGGGCGCAAAGCATATCCTCTTAAATTGTCATTCAAATCAAAGGCGTGGTATCTGCAGTCATTTTGTTTGACTGAAAATGATTATAGAGTTTTCAAATTTACTCGTATCAATAACATGGCGGTTTTAGACAAGTCATTCAATAGCGGCGATTACAAAATCCCCCCAATCAAAGCAGTAGAAGAGCCAACACTTCCCGACTTTATCAATGTTAGGATTTTCGTTTCCCAAAACGCAAAATATAGGATTTATGATGAGTTTGCTGAAAGCGACATAGCGGTTAATGAGGATGGTTCGCTTACCCTATGCACAACTTTAGGGCCGTGGATATATGACTATATTCTTTCCTATGGTGCTGCGATTGAAGTATTAGAACCACAATACATCCGTGATGAACTGCTCATTCGTATTGAAAAAATTAAAAATAAATACTCATCCAAAACATGACGCGCTGTTGTCACCTTATATATGTTATGCTATAGGTGTGGTGCGAAACAATAAACGCACAAATATAAATTCTGAAAAGGAGATGTTATCATGCAAGAAAAATTTTGCGAAAGTTGCGGTATGCCTATGGGCGAAACCGACGAGATGTATGGAACAGAATCAAATGGGAGCAAGAGTGCCGACTATTGCAAAAATTGTTACGACAGCGGCGCATTTACAAATCCAAATGCTACCCTCGAAGAGACAATTGAGCTTGTTGCCGCTATGATGGTAAAAGACTTTGGTTTTTCACCGGATGACGCAATGGAGCAATGCAAGGCAGGAATACCCAATCTCAAGCGTTGGAAAACAGCCTAGGGCATATTCATTTAACTTAAAATCCACACAACAAAACTTGTAGTTTTGTTGTGTGGATTTTAAAATACTATAAATGATTAATAAACAGGAGTAACTATGCAGATTTTGCCGCAGCAAGTATAGCATCAAAGTTTGGCTGGTCAGTGATTTCGCTGAGATATTCGGTATATGTTACTTTACCTGTAGAATCTACCACAAAGGCGGCGCGGGTTAGTAGGCCCAGCTCTGCAATCAGTGTGCCGGTGGCTGCGGCGAAGGTTTTGTCTTTGTAATCAGAGACGGTGGTTACACTATTCACACCGGCTGCACCGCACCAGCGGGCCTGGGCAAAGGGCAAGTCCATTGAGATTGTATAGATGGTTACATTTGGCAGGCCTGCTGCACGCTTATTAAATTCGCGGATTTCCATATCGCAAACGGGCGTATCTAGGGATGGCACCGTTAGAAATATGCGAATGCCTTTGGTGTCAGCAAGGGTCAGCGGCGAAAGGTCGTTTTTGGTTACGATGAAATCTTTTAATGTGTCTCCGGGCTTTAGTTGTGCGCCGGTTAGGGTTAGCGGATTGCCCTGGAAAGTAATTTTCATAATAAATCACCTCAAAAAGTATTTGAGGTGATTATATCACATAGTATTCCGATTGTCAAGAGAGGAATTGCAAGTCACTATCTTTTTCTATATCAAATACCTCGAAATATGCTTTCTCCATTGGAATCCAGATATTGCGGAATTTTTCTACCAGGGGCGGAGCATTGCGCAGAGCTATGCGACGCATTTGTTCGATAGGGTTAACTGCAAGGAAAACCTTAATATCATAAGCATCCTTCAAAGTGGGGTGATGCGAATAGCTGCCCTCTACAACAGTGAGGCAGTTTGGCATAATCGCAATTTCCTTGCCAAAATCCCATATTTGGCAGTCGAAAGGGCGATATGTGAAAGGCTTGTGTGTCAACAATGGCTCGAGAGCTTCTTCTTTGAATCGCTCATGGTCTATATTGCCACCGGGCTTTGCCAATCGCTCTTCGCTACGCTGCTGTGGGCGCAGAAAGAAATGGTCCATATGTATCACGTTGCAAGCATAAATTTGGCGTAGATACTCGCTCAGCGTAGTTTTGCCAGATGCCGCATCACCGTCAATAGCAACTATAGTATGAGAATTTTGCGCAATGGCTGCATCAATACGCATTAAAAGTGGTATGTAGCGGCAGTATTCGTTTTGCACCACGCGATACGCGGGGCTATGTGCGGCGCGAAAAGCTTCGCTATGACGAAAAGGGGTCGGTGGTTCGCTATGGAGTTTATCTATTTCGGCTTCGTCAAAAGGCAGAATATCTTCGCGGCATAACTCCTTTAGTATAGCAGTTTTGCATGCGAAACTGCCATTTGAGCCATGATGCGATTGGGCGGATAGCTCAAAAATGCGGTGTAAAGTGTCCAAGGACAGATTTATGCCCAGATGCACGCGGGAGAAACCAAAGCCTATGGATTCTACATAATCCGCGGAAGATTCCAGGTAAGACCCACAATAGCTGTTCAATTCGTCCAGCAAATATTGCTTGCTTTTCGCGCTATTCTCTATTAAATGGCCCGGTCCAAATTCGCCTTGAAACAGCAGTTTAAGCAGGTCCAGGGCCTGCGTAGCCGGATAACGGGACAGCTGGGCCTTGCATAAGTCGGCCACTTCGGCCTTCATTTGTGTGTTGTACATAATATATCGCACCTTTCTGGAAAAATATACATCTATATCGAGGGAATATTGCATACAATGGTCGTTCCTACGCCTTTTTCGCTTTGCAAACTTACCGTGCCGCCGTGATATTCTGTGATATGCTTCACAATAGAAAGCCCCAATCCTGTGCCACCGGTTTTAACTGAGCGAGAACTATCTACACGATAGAACCGCTCAAAAATGCGGTCTTGATGCTCCTTTGGGATTCCAATGCCTGTATCGGATACAGAAATTTTGCACCCCCCATTTTCTTCATGTATGTCAAGGGTTACATGGCCGCCATCCTTGTTATATTTGATTCCGTTATCGATAAGGTTATATATAAGCTCGTCAAGCAAGCGACTATTGGCCTTTAGTTGCAATGGATGCCCTGTTAGCTCAATTGCTACAGATTTTTCATCCGCTTTGTCTTGCAGGTTAGATACAACTGATTTTGCCAGCTCATAAATGTCAAATGCGGTAAAGTTCTTTTCTACTTTACTCTCATCAAATTCGGATAATTTGATTATGTCGTCAATTATGTTTATGAGACGTTTGGTGTGAGAGGAAATTTTATCGGCAAACCCAACGACATCTTCTGTTTTTACCATACCGTTTGCCATCATTTCAGATAATGCCGAAATGGTCGTAAGCGGCGTTTTTAGCTCGTGAGATACATTGGCGGTAAACTCTCTGCGTTGCTTATCTGCTTTAAATTGCACTGTTGTATCCAAAAAGAAAATAATTGCTCCGCGATTGCCTTTTTCGCTTGCAACAGGATTTAGAAATGCCTTGTACATTTTGTCGTTTCTGGTAAAAGATATCTCCGAATGTGTACCTTCAATACATTCTTTAACAGCTTGTGTAAATTCAGGGTCACGATAAACATGTTGGATATTTTTTTGAGCAATGCCCTTTTTGGTATGTATTGAAAATATATCCAGCGCGCTTTCGTTGGCGGTTAGTATTAATCCTTTTTCGTCCAATATAACCAAACCCTCGCGCATATTAGAAATGATAGTTTCGATAGTTTCGGCACGATTTTTTAATGCCGTTAGCTGTGAAGCTAGTTCTTGTTTTTGCTGGTCAATTTTTTTAACATATGGCCAGAGCTCTTCGTACAATGAGTTGTTTAAAGTAGAGCTTGTAGCACTGCCTATATTTTCAAAATCAACTGCTAAAAGAGGTTTGATAATTCGTTTAGTTAGGCGATGGGCTGCAATATATGCCAATATCAAAATAATTGTAGTTACAATAATGAGGGTAGGCAATGTTGATGTAAACACCTCTCCTAAGCTATACAGGGTACGAGAAAGGCGCAAAACATTTCCATCAGATAACCTTGTTGCATGATAAAAAGTTTCGGCATCTAGTGTATCAGAGCTGCGTATTGCTTCGCCACTGCCGTAATAGAGAGCTTGTACAAATTCTGTGCGGTTGCTTCGGTTATCAGTAAAATCCGCTCCTGCGTGGCTGTCCCATAAAACCCAGCCATCGGGCGAAATAATTGTTATGCGAGTACTGCCACTATCTAAGCTCTCAATGTAGTCAAAATTTCCTTGATTAAGCAATCCCGCAACAAGATGGGTTTTGTCTCTGGTTGACTCCATTTCATATGTCTGCGACGCTGCAAAAAACAACAATCCAAAAGATGTCGCCAAGAGCAAAACACAAACCAATATTAATCCTGCAAAGTTCAAAAAAATCCGCTTTTGCATAATTGCTACACCCCCAGCTTGTAGCCAACATTGCGAACTGTTTTTATGTATACTCCAGCCGCGCCTAGCTTTTGCCGCAAAGTTTTTATGTGCATGTCCAATGTGCGACTTTCGCCTTCAAAGTTATAACCCCAGATGGTTTCTAGGATTCTATCTCGATTTAAAACAATATCGGCATTTATAAGCAGATAGTGAAGCAATTCATATTCCTTAAATGTCAGCGAAATTATCATATCATCAACAGTTACAGCTCTGCGAGCATAATCCATCTGTATGTCTTTATATGCGATGCCCTGCGGGTTGTTTGTAGCAAAGTTGCTGCGGCGCAACAGTGCTTTTACGCGTGAAATTAGCTCCATTACTCCAAAGGGCTTGGTCAAATAATCATCCGCCCCTAAGTCTAACCCCTTTACTTTGTCATGCTCGCTGCTTTTTGCGGTTAGTATTATCACGGGCAACTCTTGATAGCTGGAGATTTGCCGCAACTGCTTCAAAATGGACAAACCATCATTACCCGGCAGCATAATGTCAAGAATAACCAAGTCTGGCGGCGATATTTTTTTGTTTTCAAGGGTCATAAAAAAATCATCGCCACTCTCAAAGCCTAATGTTTCAAAATTAGCTGTACGTAAAGCATATAGAACTATTTCGCGTATGTCTTCATCGTCTTCTACTACCCATATATTCTGCATACCATCCTCTCCTAACTGTCAACCTGCTTTCCCGTTATTGAATATACCACCCATTCTGCAATATTGCAAGCATGGTCGCCAATGCGCTCGAAATATTTGGCTATCATCAAAAGGTCAACAGCCTGTTCGCCGTTTGCACTATCCTTGCGTATCAGTTCAATCAAATCAAATTTCACCTTATCAAAAAGATTGTCCACCACATCATCGTATTTGATAACAGACTTGGCAAGCTGCAAATCCTTCTTAACAAAGGCATCAATGCTTTCTGTTACCATCTTTACAGTGGCTGTGGCCATTTGCGGTATATGCTCCAACTTTTTGATGTAGGGCGCGCCATCCATAATTACGATTATCTCTGAAATATCATGAGTTTGGTCACCAATGCGCTCCATGTCTGTAATCATCTTTAATGCCGACGAAATCAGTCTTAAATCCTTAGCTACCGGCTGTTGCTGCAATAGCAATTTTAGACACAATGCCTCTATATCCTTTTCCTTTTGGTCAACCTCATCTTCAATTTCTATAACTTTTTTCGCCAGTTCCACATCCTGTTCTTTTAGGGCTTGCGATACCAGTTCAATAGTCTTTTCAACCAGTGCGCCCATTTCCAACAGCTTATTGTTGAGCTCATCCAATTGCTTGTCAAATCTACGCATTGTTATCCAAACCTCCCTGTTATGTAGTCCTCGGTTCGCTTATCGCTTGGCATCGAGAAAATCTGCTGTGTATCGCCGTATTCAATCAATTCGCCCAGCAGAAAAAAGCCTGTATTATCAGAAATTCTTGTGGCTTGCTGCATATTATGAGTCACAATGACTATGGTATATTCCTTTTTTAGCTTTATAACCAACTCTTCAATCTTTGATGTAGATATCGGGTCAAGTGCAGAGGTTGGCTCATCCATTAGCAAAACATCTGGTTGAACGGACAGCGCGCGAGCTATGCATAAACGCTGCTGCTGACCGCCTGACAGGCTCAACGCACTCTTTTTAAGTCTATCTTTTAATTCATCCCAAATAGCAGCATCTCGCAGAGATTTTTCTACAATCTCGTTTAATTTAAACTTAGATTTAATGCCATGAGTACGAGGTCCATATGCTACATTATCAAAGACACTCATAGGAAAAGGATTGGGTTTTTGAAAAACCATGCCCACCCGTTTTCTAAGTGCGTTTACATCGATATTTGCATATATATTTCCATTATCCAGCATAATCTTTCCACTAATTCTACAGCCTTCCACCAAATCATTCATACGATTTAGACTTTTAATCAAAGTTGACTTTCCGCAGCCGGAAGGGCCGATGAAGGCCGTTATCATATTTGCAGGGATGTTCATGTTAATATTTTTTAGTGCTTGAAAATCATTATACCATAAATTCATATCGCTTATCGTAAATTTATTCGCTTTGTCCAAAAATTCTTCACTCCTTTGCTATGACAACTTTATTAGCCGCGCAACGCGTGATGACAGTGCATTTATCGATATAACAACAATTAGCAATACTGCCGCTGTTGCGTGGGCTTCGCCGGGATGCGTGCCCTCATTTGCAAGAGCGTACATATGAGCTGATAAAGTGCGCCCTGTGTCAAATAAATTGTTTGGCATGCGCGCTACATTGCCTAGTGTAAAAACTATCGCTGCCGTTTCACCAATTATGCGCCCTATAGCAAGAATAACCCCAGCTAAAATACCCGGCATAGCTGCCGGAAGCACTATGCGTACAACAGTGCGAAGCCACCCTGCGCCTAGCCCAAAAGACCCCTCGCGATATGCATCAGGTACGGATTTAAGACTCTCTTCTGTGGCCCGCATTATAAGCGGCAGAATCATAATAGAAACCGTAAACGCCCCTGATATAAGCGAAAGTCCCCAACCAAGAAATATGCCAAAAAATATGAAACCGAACAATCCATAAACGATTGACGGAATACCCGCTAGCGTTTCCGTTGTAAGGCGCACAATTTTCACAAAACAACTGCCGCGCTTGGCATATTCTACAAGATATATGGCGGAAAACACCCCAAGAGGCACAGCGAGAATTAGCGATAATCCAACAATCATCAATGTTCCTACAAGTGCAGGAAATAGTGATTGATTTTCGGTTGTAAATTGCATGGCAAACAGTGATGGTCTTATATGTGGCAAGCCATTTGCTAAAACATATCCAACAACAAATATTAGCACACTAGCTGTTGCGATAATGCTTGCCCAAGTGAGCAAATAAAACAAGAGGTCAACAGGTTTTTTACGAAATGTATCCTTTAAAAACACCTAGGCACCCCCTCTTTTCTTTAAAACGGAAAACAGCGCATTTATCAGCAAAATGAACACAAACAACACAACGCCCGTAGCTATAAGTGCTGCTCTGTGGTCGCCGTAAGCATAGCCTAATTCAAGTACAACATTTGTGGTTAATGTTCTGGTGCCGCTCAAAAACTCATATGGCATACGCAAAACAGCTTGATTGCCCGCAACCATACGTACAGCCATTGTCTCTCCGATAGCTCGCCCAATTCCCAAAATAATAGCCGCCATAACTCCGGATTTCGCTGCGGGCAAAATCACTCTGAAAGTTGCTCTTTCATGGCTTGCACCCAAAGCGACTGCACCTTCGTATATTTCGCGAGGTATGGCGCGGATAGCACTTTCTGAAATAGTGATAATGGTAGGCAAAATCATCATACCCAGCAGCAGTGATGCGGTGAGTATGCTATTGCCGTTGCCGCCAAAAGTTTCGCGCACAAAAGGCACAAGCACTACCATTCCAAAATATCCATATACCACAGATGGAATCCCTGCCAGTAAGTTTATAGCAGGCTTCAATACCGTATAAATCGGTCTTGGACAAAATTTTGCCATAAACATCGCCGCAAAAATGCCGATTGGCACACCAAACAAAACAGCTCCCATCGTTATATACAGCGAGCCCACAATCATTGGAAGTATGCCGTATAGCGGCGGCTCCCATGTGGGCCGCCAATCTGTTCCGGTCAAAAAATCAAAGATACCAATGTTCCATATAGCCGGCAAACCCTGCATAAACAAGAATACGCATATCAGCCCTACCGCAACAATGGCGGCAGAAGCTGACAGCGCAAACAATATTCTTGCGGCAAGCTCACTGTTAATAGCTACTGCGCGTTTTCCCATCTCTCAACCTCTCCGAGAAAAATATCTCTAACCAGCTCAATGGTCATATTATCAATAGAATTACTAGGATGCACAATCACCGCAATTCCATCAATTGCTATTGTGAGGGGTGTTAAGAATTCCAGCTCACCCTCTCTAAGGTCGCGGCTGGACATTGCTATGTCAGCCAGTCCATCTCGAACAGCGCCGATGCCGTGTCCTGTTCCTGCGCCATGAATATCTATTGTGACATTGGAGTTAATATCGCGGTAAGCCGTGCTTAGATGCTGCATCAACGAATATACTGAAGATGAGCCATTAACCACGATTGTACCAGATAGCCCGCTTGCAACATATTGTAGTGCTCCTTCCGGCACAAAAGGCACATAGCCCCTGTCTGCCACAACTTCTTGTCCTTGTGCAGAGAAAATGAAGTCTACAAAATCTTGAGCAAGTGGATTAAGCCCTTCGGATGTGTTATAACCAATTAAAAACGGTCTTTGAATTGCATATGTACCGTTTAGCATATTTTCGACTGTTGGCATAACGCCATCAATGCTCAATACTTTAACCCTGTCATCTCCCAAAGCCACGCCGGTTGAAGCATAGCCGATGGCCAATGGATTTTCAGCTACATTTGTCATCATAACACTGGTGCCGGGTGCAACAACGGCTTCCATAGTGATGTTATCATTACCATCTACCGTAACATCTACAATTTCAACAAATGCACCCCGCGTTCCGCTTCCTTCTTCGCGGGTTATGACACTTATTAAACCTGATGTGCTAGAGACTGATTCTGATGACATATTTGTTGATGTTGCGCTGCCATTGCCGCTACACCCCATTAACAACACACCCATTGCCGCCACTATCGCAAGCCCAATAACAAACTTGATACATCTTTTCAACATTTAACATTCCTCCATAATTTATTTTGTCTACATGTCAAGAATAAATGACGAATGTAAACACCCTATAATCGGCATGTAAATTCCGTGTAAAATTTTTATGATATAACAGTTCCATTTCAACTTTGCTAAGCAAAAAATGTCTTGCGCATTTGTCCGTTTTATGTTATACTCTTTAGCAAATAGTTTTTGAATCACAGGAAATAAATATCAAGGAGGATATATTATGAAATTTAGGATATTTGCTGCCATTGTGGCGTCTATGCTGCTGTTACTTGGCTTTTCTGCAACAAATGTCTATGCAAATGAAAACGAAAACCAATATGGATATGAAAACGAGGAACGCATTCCTTCTGCAGCGCAAATTCAGCAAACCTTAACCAATATGCTGCCGGATTTTGAAAATGTTTATGGCTATGACCTGGTGACGGACCTTAATCGCTCCGGCTTTAGCTTGTATGACTTCTCCTCGCAGCTGCATAATTACCTTAACTTCCTATATGAAGCCGGCATATTCGACCACATGGAATTTTCTACATATGGACCAAATTGGCTTTTTCATTTTTTGGATGGCATTGTGATGGAGATGTCCATCGCGCCATCCACGATGTGGGGCAATGTGTCACTGAAGGGACTTGTGCTTAACAACATCTACATCCAGGCCCTTGGACTGGACCTTTTAATGGCATTTTTCTCTCATCACAGCATCGCATTTCTAGCAGAAAATCTGGATGTTGCTGCATATTTTGACTTTTTGATGCGAGATTCCAGCATTGCGGCGGTAATACCTTTTGGTGCTTCTGCCAGAGCGTATTTGACATATGGCGAAGATTCTGGATTGGCAGCTGTAATTGGCGTGGAAAATGTTGCCGCATTGGGCGCTATGGGACATGATATGCGTCTGGACTTTCTGGCAGGGCTACTGATGGATCGCATGGCTACTGATTTGGATGCAGTTGTTGAGGAATACGCGAATTTCATCGTCATTCCTGCACCTGCTGCGATAGTGCCCGTAAATATTTCCCGGGACGAGTATGTCCATGTGCTGACTTTCGACCAAGATACAGCCTTTGAGATAAATGCGGATATTGGAGATGAAACCCTTTTACTTGCTGTTAACAACACAGGTGACAACGATATATTCGTTGCTGTGCAGACATACGATGTATATGGCAACTGGCATATTTTCTTTAGCGATACTGTGCCGGCAGGACTTGGTATAGCTCAGGTGATGGTTCCTGATGTTGATTTGGGCAATTTTATAAGAGTGATAGTGTTCAGCGTATATGGCAGGATGATTTCTGGCGGGCTGGATATATCAATTTATTAGGAGGAATTATGGCAGAGACAAGAAAAATTGGCGTGGCTTTCCCCGGGATAAATGATGAGAGACTGGCCAAAATACGTGCGGCGGCACCGGGTTTTGAAATTGTGTGTGAAAAGGCAGATAATATTGCTGCCTATGCAGATGCTGAGGTGATTTTTGGAAATGTTACCAAAGAGGTGGTGCAGGGCACAAAGAAGCTGAAATGGCTGCATACGCAGACTGCTGGTGTGGATTTATATGCGCGCCCGGAAACCGGCCTTCCTGCTGATGTACTGCTTACAAATTCGTCCGGAGCATTTGGCATTGGCATTGCAGAGCATCTTATGGTGCTAACACTAATGCTTCTACGCAAGATGGGAGAATATGGTAAAGTACAAGCACAGTCCAAATGGGAAAACCTGGGACGCGTTGATACACTATATGGCAAAAATGTTACTGTGGTTGGCATTGGAGATATTGGCGGCACATTTGCCGCGCGCTGCAAGGCTATGGGCACCAATGTAACTGGCGTTTCACGTACACTGCGCGCGCAAAAGCCAGATTGGGCTGATGCCATGTATACCATAGAAAATGTTAACGAAGCTATCAAAGATGCCGATATCGTGGCATTGTGCATGCCGGGTACGCCTGAAACTGCCGGACTTTTTGACAAGAAACGTCTGGCGGCTATGAAAAAAGGCGCATTGCTGATAAATATTGGTCGTGGCACAGCCATTGACCAGGATGCATTGATTGATGCGCTCAATAGCGGACATATATCTGGATTTGGCACAGATGTGACCACACCAGAGCCGCTTCCAGCGGATTCGCCGCTATGGACAATGCCTAATGTGATAATCACGCCGCATACGGCCGGCGGCGATTCACTTGAACTGATACAACATTTAATAGTAGATAAATTCGTAAAATATCTGGGAGATTATGTGTCGGGCAAGTCGTTTAAACATGTTATCGACCCGAGAATAGGGTATTAAATTATGAAATCATATCGCAAGGAACTGACATTTCGAGCCGGGACGCGACGGGCATTTATTAATATTACACCGGATGTAGAAGTTGCATTGCATGAAAGCGGCATAAAAGAAGGGTTGTGCTTGGTTAATGCTATGCACATTACAGCCAGTGTATTTATAAATGATAACGAAAGCGGTCTACATCGAGACTTTGAGCGCTGGCTTGAGGGTCTTGCACCCGAAAAACCGCATAGCCAATATGACCATAATGGCTATGAAGACAATGCTGATGCCCACCTAAAACGCTCTGTTATGGGCCGCGAGGTGGTTGTGGCAGTAACAGATGGCAAGCTTGATTTTGGCAACTGGGAGTGCATATTTTATGGTGAATTTGATGGCATGCGAGATAAGAGAGTTCTAGTAAAAATAATTGGAGAATAGCTTAATTTTAAAGGGATTGCATACAATCCCTTTTTTATGCCTTAAAACTTCTGTAATAATATTTAACACTTTTGAAATTGCAATTTGATTTTTGTTATGTTACAATGGCATTACAATTTAGCAAAAGTGTTGTGACATCTTTACATAATAATTTTTTAACCATATGCTGGATGCCACCTCACTTTTACACCAAACGCGATTTTGAATTCAAATGCAATCACGCGTTTGCTATAGCAATTTAACTTTCTGCAGACTCTTTACCTCAACCAGCACGCCGTCAATGTCGTGTTTGGCTCGTAAATGGAAAACAGAAGCCAAAATTGCTAGATATTAGCGGCTGTATAGCCGAAAAAAATGGAGGAGTGCGCTATGAAAAAGTTACTTTTAACCTTGATGGTTGCTATGCTGGCTGTATTTATGCTTGCAGCGTGTGGCAATGACGAGGTAGTACAGCTTGAAACAGCTGAAGAAGTGCAAGAACAACAACAAGAGGAACAACAAGAAGAACAACAAGAGGAAGAGCAAGAAGTTGAAGAAGTTGCCGATGCTGGCATGGGTCTTGGCGAAGAAGCCCGCAATATGACACGTGCGGAAATTCTTGCTACTATCCCTGATGTTACCCCGCATGGCCAGCTTATTCTTGGCTCTGCTACAACAGCTACGCCAAACATCCTTGGCGGCTGGGATAACATTGCAGTTAATGCTCGTGTGCGTGAGCTTATTGGTGGCCATTTCGTGTCTACCATGGCTTCTAACATGGATAGAGAATTCTTCCCTAACCCAATGGTTACACGCAACATAGACATCAGCGACAATGCTGATGGCTCTCGTACTTACACATTTACAATTTACACTGACAACCAGTTCTCTGATGGTACATTCATCAATGCTTCACATTTCGTTGCTGATATCGCCCTCTTTACACATGTATATTGGGCAAATCTTGCAGACACTGCAGGTGGCGCATTTGAAGTAGTTGGTCGTCATGAATGGATCGCTGGCGAAGCTGATACACTTCGCGGCGTTCGTCTTTACGATGACGAGACATTCTCTGTTACTATTGACGCAGAATTCCTTCCGTTCATCTGGGAGACCATCACGTATATGATGTGGGGTCCTGCTCCGCTTCACGCACTTGCTCCTGGTGCTACTGTTGTAGACAATGGCGATGGCGTATTCTTTGAAGGTCTGACAGAAGAAGGCCTGACAGAAGCTATCATGGGTGCAGATGGCGACGGCTTCCGCTTCACATTCCCTGTTGGTGCTGGCCCATATGTATTTGAGTCTTTTGACCCTGCTTCTGCTCAAATTACTTTGAGAGCTAACCCATACTTCCGCGGCACATGGGACGGCTTTGTTCCAAGAATTGAAACAGTTATCTTTGCACAAAGAGATACACCTGTATTGGTAGACTCTCTTGCTCTTGGAGAAATTGACATGGTATCTGGTCAAGGCGGCGGCGACGTTCTTAATGCTGCTTTCGAGCATCTTGTAGGCATCACGCATAATGCTGTTGACTATCCACGTCATGGTTATGGTCTTATCCGTTTCCACGTTGACCATGGCCCAACACAGTTTGCTTCTACGCGCCAAGCAATCAAATGGCTTATTGATAGAGATGAGTTTGCTCAACTCTTCACAGAAGGTCATGGTACAGTTGTGCAAGGTCCATACTCTTTGAGCATGTGGTGGTATCCATATGCCTTGCAAAGAGGTTTCTACGATAGAATTACCCATTACACATTCAATCCAGAAATGTCCATCCAAATTCTCGAAGCCGATGGCTGGGTGCTTAATAGCCAGGGTGAGGATTTCGTGCTTGGTGTTGACGAAGTGCGCTACAAAGATGTAACCGGCATGGACCTTCTATGGTTTGGTGAGCCGGGCACAACAGACCCATCTATCTTCAATGTTGGCGGCAGAGACCTGATGAGACTTGAAATTCAGTGGGCCACCTTCAATGTTAACAGAATCACAGATATCATCAACATGCTTTTGATTCCGGAAGTACCAACCGTTGGCATGCTTATAACACCAACACTGTTTGACAACGCGCTTCCGCTTATGTCTCGTGCTGGTGGTACACCACCGGAGTTCCACATGTTTAACCTTGGCTCTAACTTTGCTCTGGCTTACAGCCCATGGGCGCAAGTTAACCCAGACCCAGCTTTCCTTGGCGGTGGCTTTAACTCCACATTCTCACGCGACTATGACCTCTTTGAGCTTGCTAATCGTTTGAGATTTATGGACATTGGCACAGATGCCGGTAGAATGGAATTTGTTGATGCGTGGACAGACCTGATGGTTGAAAAGAACAGTCTTGTTCAAGAAATTCCACTTTATGCTGATATCTGGTACTGCTTCATTCCATTCAGACTCCAAAACTGGAGCATGAACGCTATCTGGAACTTCTCTGAAGCCGTTGTAAGAGCATATGTAACCGAGTAGTAACAGAATAGCAATAGTTTAAACATTCGTTCTTAAACTATAATTCAAATAATGCCCCTTTCGTGTGATTGGGGCATTATTTGGGTAAGAGGAAGTATGTCATATTGCAGAAAGGAGGGCTATTATGCTTAAATTTATCATTAAGCGTGTATTTTATATAATTTTTGTATTGTTTATTGTAGCCATTGGTATGTTTGCACTGTTTCAGGTCATGCCAGGCGACCCTGCCCTTGTTATGATGGAGGGTATGCAACAAGATATGACGCCGGAGCAATGGATGGAAGCCTATGCCCGTGCAAGAGAGATTATGGGGCTGGACGAGCCACCGGTTTCACGTTTTTTCATTTGGATAGGCAATATGTTAACAGGTAATTTTGGATATTCTTTCTTTTGGAGACAACCCGTTTTAGATGTGATTGCCACCCCAATGCGTTGGACTATGGCAATGAATATTATGGTAATGATGCTTGTATTTTTGATTACAATTCCAACTGGTATCTATGCTGCCATAAAAAGGGGTAGACTTTTTGACAATGGTGCACTGGTGTTTACCATGGTGGGCTTTAGCTTCCCCGGATTCCTGTTTGGGCTGATACTGATTCTGGTATTCGCTGTGTTTTTGCAAGTGCTGCCAATTAATGGCATGCACTCGCCTATACAGCCCGACGCAGGCACCTTGGCCTGGTATCTAGATCGTTTGCGCTTTATGGCACTGCCAATGATGTCATTGGTACTTATGGGTATGGCGGGCATGATGCGTTTTGTACGCGCATCTATGATAGACGCCTTGAACATGGACTGTATACGCACAGCGCGCTCTAAGGGCTTGGCATCTAAGGTCGTTGTTTATTCCCATGCCTTTAGAAATGCGTTAATACCCATTATCACAATAATGACAGCCTGGTTTATCGGTATTTTTGGTGGATCTGTTATTATTGAAAGAACCTTTGGCTGGAATGGCATGGGTAATATCATGCTAACGGCTATTTCAAATCAGGATTGGGCGGTGGTTATGTCCATGCAAGTATTCTACGCCCTAATTGCCTTTATCGCGTTGTTTTTTATGGATCTTGCATATGCCATAGTTGACCCGCGCATAAGGTTTGAATAAGGGGGGATACAGTGATGAGCGAAAATAATTCTAACAAAGACATAAATAAAGAAAATAACACAAGAAAGAAAAGAGAGCCATTTATAGTGTCTATATTTAAAACACTGTTTACAGGCCGCAGAGCGGGCGACGAACTCTCTATTATGGAAGAAGAGCAGGTGCAAAGCCCTAGTAAGACAATTGTAAAGAACTTTTTTAAGAGAAAATTAACTATCATCGGGCTTATAGGGCTGCTGTCGGTAGTTGGTGCATCGCTACTTGTGCCGGTATTTATTCCAATTGACCTTGGCTTTACCGATGCCACGATGCAAAATGTACGACCATCACGAAATATGATGAGCGTACCATCTTCTATGCAAGGTAATACAGCTATGATTAGCTCCGGTTCTGGCTGGGGTGTTGGTGTAAATCAACAGGGCGGCTTGCATATTTGGGGCACCTTGCAAACAAACGACTTACGCTTCCTGCCGCCGCGTGAAATTGGTAATGTTGTACAGGTATCTGCTGGTGTTGACCATGCCGTAGCTGTTACAGAGGATGGATATATACATGCTTGGGGCAATCGCCATCTAGGCATCACAGATGTGCCGGATGATATCCAAGGGCGTGTGGTTTGGGCAGAAGCCAGCCAACAATTTACCGTTGTGCTATTGGACAATGGCCGCGTAGACGCCTTTGGCAATTCTGCCAGAATGGGTGCGAATGTTCTGCCTGCACTCGTTTCACCTTTGGCAACCATTGTAGCCATCGAGACAAATACCATCACAGCTGGTGTTTTATCCGATGAGGGCATTTTGCAGATTATTTCTCCGCGCCAAGCAGTTTTTAGCGATATTCCTGATGATATACAGGGAAGAATTGTAGACTTTGCATTAACAGACAGAAATGGTGCTGCTATTTTGGATGATGGAACTGTGCGCACATGGGGTTTGTCCATTGAAGATGCTTTTGTTGTGCCGGATAGCGTGCAAGGCAGGGCTGTTTCTGTGCAAGGTGGTGGCTCGCATTTCACTGTGCTGCTGGATAATGGCACCGTGGTTTCTTGGGGCAGCAACTATTATGGTCAGATAAATGTACCAAATCTGAGCAATATTGTTTACATTAGTACAGATTTTGGTCACAATTATGCCATTGATGCCAATGGAAATATACATACATGGGGCATGAGCGGCTTTCTGTTTGGTTCTGACCAGTTTGGGCGCGACATATTTATGCGCCTTTGGGCGGCGGGCAGAATGTCTCTTACATTTGGTACTGTTGCTGTAATTGTTATGGGTATTGTGGGTATTTTGCTTGGTGGCCTTGCCGGCTTTTACGGCAAAGGCGTGGATATGTTCATCATGCGTTTTGCTGAGGTTGTATCTTCGTTGCCGTTTTTACCTATTGCGATTATATTATCTTGGACCATAGGAAATGCAGTGGACCAGACCATGCGAATGCTATTTCTGATGGTAATTCTGGGGCTTCTGACCTGGCCGGGCCTTATGCGTCTAACCCGCGGCCAGATTTTGCAGGCGCGTGAAGCCGAGTATGTTACGGCTGCGCGTTCACTTGGCGTTCGTGAGCGTAAGATAGTCTCCAGACATATATTGCCAAATGTACTTTCCGTTATCATAGTTTCCTTAACATTGAGCCTCGCGGGCTCTATGCTTACAGAATCCGGCTTGTCCTTCGTTGGCTTTGGTATTATGGAACCTACGCCATCATGGGGTAATATGTTGACGGGCTCGAACAGCTCTACAGTACTGCGTGACCAATGGTGGCGTTGGATATTCCCGGCAGCAGCACTGGTTACAACAACATTAAGTATAAATCTGATTGGGGATGGCTTGCGCGAAGCAATCGACCCAAGATCACGAGGGAGGGCGTAGCATATGCCGTTATTAGAAATTGATAACCTGCATACCTATTTTGAGACACAACGCGGCGTTATTAAGGCTGTAAATGGAGTGTCGTATACGGTTGGGCCCGGCAAAACCCTTGGTATTGTGGGCGAAAGTGGCAGCGGCAAATCTGTTTCTGCCATGAGCGTATTGCAATTATTGGATGAAAACGGCAAGATTGTAGATGGCAAAATCACGTTTAAAGAGCGCGATTTGTCCACATTGTCCAAAAGAGAAATGAATAAAATACGCGGCAATGATATCTCCGTTATTTTCCAAGAGCCAATGACCAGCCTTAATCCTGTGTTTTCAGTGCGCAGGCAGATTGGTGAAGCATTTATCAACCACCAAGGCATGAGCAAGCGTGAAGCCTATATGGAATCTGTACGTATGCTGGCGGATGTTAAAATTCCTGAGCCTGAAATGGTGGCAAAAAAATATCCTTTCCAGCTTTCTGGCGGTATGCGCCAACGTGTTATGATAGCTATGGCGCTGGCATGCAAGCCGGATTTGCTGATTGCAGATGAGCCAACCACGGCTCTTGATGTTACAATACAGGCCCAGATTTTGAGATTGATGAACGAGCTAAAACGCGAAAAAGGCACTGCCATCATGTTTATTACCCATGACCTTGGTGTTATAAATGAAATGGCTGATGATGTAGCCGTTATGTATTGCGGGCAGGTGGTAGAGCAAGCGCCTGTGCGCCACATCTTTGGTGCAAGCGAATTTTCACATCCATATACCGAAGGGCTTTTAACTTCCATACCACGCTTGGATACGCCTCAAGGCGCAAAGCTTGATGCCATTGAAGGCCAGGTGCCTCATCCGTTGGACCTTCCAAAGGGCTGCAAATTTGTGACACGCTGTAAATATGCAACAGAGCGTTGTCACAATGAAGAACCCGAGTTGGTTAAGGTATCTGATGAGCAGATGATAAGATGCTTTTATCCGGAAGAGGGGGCGAGACGTGATGGAAAATAAAAAGCCGCTTTTGAGCATTAGAGAATTGAAACAATGGTTTCCTGTGCGGGGTAAGCGTGGCCTGTTTGTAAAGGCCAATGACGGCGTTTCGCTGGATATTTACGAAGGTGAGACACTGGGAATCGTAGGCGAGTCGGGTTGTGGCAAATCTACGTTGGGCCGTGTGCTGTTGCAGCTGTATAAGCAAACAGATGGTGAAACTATATATTATGGCAAACCTATTGATGATGTTGCGCCGCTTTATGTTCTAGATATTTACAAAAATCTGGAAAGAAAGTCCGCAAAAACCAAGCTTGAGCTAAAAAAGCTTGAAGCTTTGGAAGCGGAATATGCTGAAATGGAAGCAAAGCTGGGTGATGCAGATGAAGAAGCTAAAAAGCCGCTGTATGCCAAGCTAAACGAGAAAAACGAGCTAACAAAAAAAGCAATGAGCGAATATCAAGCTATTGTACGGCTTGTTGGCGGTTTTTATGTGGCGAAAGACTTTAACGAAGCTTCCTTGGCACTGGTAGAGTATTTTAAGGTTGTTTTGGCTAGACGCAGAACGCTGGAAAAGCTAAAAAAGGTGCAATTAGAGCGCACAGAAGCAGAGTTTGCTGGAAACCAAGCTAAAGCCGCATCTTTGCAAAAAACTTGCGATGATTTAGAAAACAATGTTCTGCAAGGCTTTGATGCGCAAAGGAAAGCACGACAAGAGGCTATTGATGTCATTCGTGCAAAATATGCTGATGATGAAGAGTTTCAGAAATATGAAGAAATGCGGGATGACGGCATAGACTTAGCGCGCTTGAAATATGACGAAATGCGCCTTCTTAGGGAAGAATTGCAACTAATATTCCAAGACCCATATTCGTCTCTAAATCCGCGCTTAACGGTGGGTCAAATTTTGGCTGAGGGGCCAATGACGCACAGTTATTTCAAGCATAACGGCGAGCGTATGCAAGAATATTCTATGGAGCTAATGGAAAAATGCGGTTTGGCACCGTATATGATACATCGCTATCCGCATCAGTTTTCTGGCGGTCAGCGTCAGCGTATCGGCATTGCGCGCGCGCTTTCTGTGCAGCCAAAATTTGTTGTGTGCGATGAAGCCGTATCCGCACTTGATGTGTCTATACAGTCACAAATTATAAATCTGTTGCAAGATTTGAAGGAAAAGGAAAATCTAACATATATGTTCATTTCCCATGACCTTTCCGTGGTGAAATACATATCAGACCGCATTGCCGTGATGTATCTGGGTAATATTGTGGAGCTTTGCACATCCGAAGAGATGTTCAAAAACCCGCTACATCCATACACAGAGGCCTTGCTTTCTGCCATTCCTACAACAGATTTGGATAACAAAACAGAAATGATAATTTTGGAAGGTGACATTCCAAGTCCGGTTAATCCGCCAAAAGGCTGCAAATTCAACACGCGTTGTCGTGATTGCATGGAAATTTGTTTGCAAGTGCAACCGGAATGGAAAGAACAGGTGCCGGGGCATTTTGTGGCATGTCACAAATATAACGACTAATGTTTGACTTCGCAGGGGCGAGCTATGCTCGCCCCTGTTTTCAAGAAGGGAGCGGGCCTCTACATGTTTCTAAGAAAAGACCAAAAACGCAAAATTGACGTTAAAGCAGTTGAAGAAAGAGTAAGGTCGGAAGACAGTCTCAAGCTCGAAAAAGGAGATTTATTGGCCATTTTCATCGCTGCCATTTCTGTATTTGCGCCATTTCTGTTGGCTATGATTGCTACGCTTCTCTTTGCATACTGGCTAATCGCGGGGAGGTTTGCATAATGAGATTTTGGTGGCTTAACTTCACCACATCAATACGGTTAGCAATGGCGGATAGTGTCAGCCGCAGACGCATTAGAATTATCTATTGGTCCATCATGCTAACACTGGTTGGCGGCTCCGTTGTTGCGGCTGCCGTGTATAACCAGCGTGGTCACGATGCAGCATGGGTTACAGGCGACATGGCTGGTGCGCGCTCTGAGATGCGCGAAACTGTAATAACTTTCACGCAAGATCGCAGAGAGGCCAATAGACTAGGAGATTTTGAATTTGTCCTGGAGCATTTGCAGCAGAGCTATCCATTTTTTGAGATGGCTCTACGCGGCGGTGTTGATATTTCTCATCTTAGCCAGGAAAGCTTATATGAACTGTCCGAGCGGGCAAGATATATTTTTGACGCAGAATTCTTGAGCTTCATAAATGACAATTTCATCAGTGCGTTTCATCCCCTGGGTGGCATTAGCATAACATCTGAGGCCGGCGGGCTTGCACCATGGCTGCAGCTGCCCTATTTCTTCGGCTATTACGACTGGCGTTTTGATGATGACAGGATGTATGTGCCCACGCGGGATGACAATATAGCAGCCGAGTTCTTTGAGGATGACAATGCGGTACATGTGCGTATTGGTGCGTTTTTGCCGCGTGGCTATGATGATTTTGACCGCAGACCGTTTTGGCGATATGATTTTGCCGAAGAACGGCTTCGCATCCGGGATATTACCGATGAAGCGAATCGACAGGGCATTGAAAACCTCATTTTTGACATCAGGGGCATTACCGTTGGATTTGCCGATTATTTTTTGCCGCTGATAATCGAGCCGAATATCACAAAACCCATTAGCACTACAGTCTATGGCTTCCATATGGACGGCGAATTTGCGCATTATGTTAGCGCGGCTTTCCGCCAGTGGTATGACCTGGGAGATTTGCAGCCTGCCAGCCAGCTGGCGGCCAATATGTACGCTGCGATGGAAGAGGACTTTGCAAATTTGGCATATGGCTTTCGGATGGAAATTGCGGCCGAGCCACATCTCCAAAACGGCGACATACTCTTTGATGGCAACATATGGATATTGACTGATGCGCATAATTTTGTTGGTAAAAACAGTGCATATCTTGATTTGGCTGCACAAGCGGGCTTTCATGTTGTATTTTACGCACAATATGATTCTAGATATGCGCCAGCTTGGAATAATCCATGGGGCGCAGAATTTAACGCCTTTACACGGACGCCAACCGGAGAAGCAGGGCGGCAGCAAAGCGGGCCTGTGTTGAGATACAATCCGATATATTTTACAGATGCAGATGGCCGCGCCTTTGAATTTGAGCGACATTCGCATGTAGCGCAATCTATTCTTTTGGCCGATGACGCCATAGAGGGAATGCTGCGTGGGTTGGAGAATAATTAGTACAGTAATTACTATAAATCACCCAATAGTTGATTTTTTCTCGCATAATTAGATATGGACTATTAGCGCGCTTTCGTTTATGATATACGTAAGCGCGCTAATTTTAATCTAGGGGTGAGAATTTATGCTACATATTGGCGAGAATTTGAAGAGGCTGCGGAAATCGTGGGATTTGACGCAGGAAGAGGCAGCAGCTATACTGGGCGTTTCGCCGCAATCTGTTAGCAAATGGGAGCGGGGCGATACGTATCCGGACATCACACTGCTGCCTGCGCTGGCAAATCTGTATAAAATCAGCGTGGATGCATTGATTGGTATGGATAGGATTAACGATGCTGCGGCACGGGATGGTATCTTTGCACAGGGACACAAAAGTCTGATGAGTGGCGATATTCCTGCCGCCATCGATATATTTTCCGAAGCCTTGAAAACCCACCCAAATGACGAAGGGTTTATGACTGAGCTAGCCTTTGCACTGGCATTAGACGGAAAGAAATCAAATCTAACACGAGCTATAGAGCTTTGCGAGAATGTGTTGGCCAGTCATCCAAGCGAGAAACTGCGTCACACAACCTGCGCTGCGCTAAGCTTTATGTATTACAGGAACGGCCAGCAGGACAAGGCTGTGCAAGTAGCACACAATTTGCCGCATATTCGTGAAAGCCGTGAAAAGGTGCTGGCAGAATTTGAGAAGAAACCGGATGATGCCGCCATTGATGCTTACCTGCGCTTTATCGTGCTAGGCGGGCGCGGCGCGGCGGATGCCGTAGACAGAGGCGAGCAAGATGTAGTGATGATTGAGCTTGGCGAGGGCATGATACGGTTGTATACGGAACTTGACCTTGCAGACAGAATCAAGAATCTGCGTGAGGAAGTTGGCATAAAAAACCTGCCGCCCGTTCGCATACGCGATAATATTACCCTTGTGCAAAACCAAGTACGTGTGCGGTATTTGGCGGATTATGTGGTGGATGGCGAATTTGATAGTGCGCTAACTGCTGTTGATGAAATTATTACGGCATTACGGAGAATAGCGAGTTTATGACGAACGATGTAACCAAGATTTACGAAATGCTGCTGGCGCATTATGGTAATCCGCGATGGTGGCCGGCCACAGCGAATTGTGCTGATAACGGACTGGTCCAAGTTGAAAATCGCGAACGTTTTAACGCGTTTTTGACGAATGACGAGTCCGATTTGAAGCCAATTCGCAGAGCAAGCCCTTACGAGGTAATTGTAGGGGCTATTTTGGTGCAAAATACTAATTGGATGAATGTGGAAAGGGCCATTGCGAACTTTGGCAAAAGACTTTCACCAAAATTTGTTTGCAGCGCTGATATGGCAGAGTTGATTGAAATAATACGTCCGGCGGGATTCTACAATCAGAAGGCAGCCTGCTTGAAGGCGACTACGGATTGGTTTGGCAAATATGGCTACGATGTGGCACCGGCGCGTGAGCAACCACTGGAGAGTCTTCGTGCCGAGCTGCTTAACATAAGGGGCATAGGTAACGAAACCGCGGATTGTATATTACTGTACGCACTGAACATGCTCACATTTGTAATTGATGCCTATACGATGCGCATTTTTAACCGTATTGGACTGGATATTGGTCAGAACTACATATCTGCCAAAGCATATTTCGAGGCTGCGCTACCAAAATGTGTGGATATATACAATAATTACCATGCACTAATTGTGATACATAGCAAAACATATTGTAGAAAGCAGCCTAAATGCGATTGCTGCCCACTTTCAACCCTGTGCCAAAAATTTTTTTAGGAAGTTCACAAAATGTTCACCTAAAATACGGAAATATGTGTTATAATATGGTATGTGGAAAAAGCATACCACAAATTTAGGAGGACAATATAATGCAGAAGAAAAGGTTATTTTTAGGCGGAATAATTGCTGTGGCGGCATCGCTGGTACTAATGGCAGGCTGTGACAGCAGTGGTAACAATGATACGCAGTCTGCAAACGGCAACAATGAGACTGTGCAGGATGACGGCAATGGCTCGGATAATGCCGTGGTGCAGGCATCCGGTTTTGGCGAAGGCGAATTTTCACATAGCGAGGGGCTGGATGAAAACGGCTTCTGGATTGGCGTGAGAGCACTTGATTATGTTGATTTGGATGGTCTGAGCAACCTGGTTATTCCCGCTGCTGTACATCAGGTTTCTGACGACTTTGTACAATCCGAAGTACAAGGGCTGTTGCAATTTTTTACCGGAACCAAAGAAGTTATGGACCGTGCCGTGGTTGCAGGTGATACCGTGAACATTGATTTTGTAGGCAGCATTGATGGCGTTGAATTTGATGGCGGCAATACACAAGGACACGGCATGAATGTAACGGCCGGTTCCCGAGAGTTTATTGGCGACTTCTTAGACCAAATAATTGGCGGCATGCCGGGTGATGTAATTAATGTGGAAGTGGATTTCCCGGAAGATTATCATGTGCCGGAGCTTGCAGGAGAGCCTGCGCTGTTTGTCACAACGATAAATTTCATTGCAGAGCCAGACGAGCCGGAGCTTACAGATGCGTTTGTACTTGAAAATTTATATGAGTTCAATGGTTGGCGGACGATTGGTGATATGGAAGAGGGTATTGCCGACCATTTCCGTACCGAGGCAGTTATGGGTTATATAATGGAGTTTTTGGCCGAAGAGGTAGCGGTTAGCTCAATACCTGATGTTGTTATGGGGCATCAAAGAAATTCATTGATTGCCAACTTCAGAGAGGCTGCGGAGCAAAATGGCATGAGCTTTGAAGACTTTGTTACTATGGTGTCTGAAGGTGCTACCAATGAGGAAGAGTTGCTGGCGATGCATGAGGAAGAACTGAGAAGCGAGGCCGAATTTGCCCTTGTGATGCAGGCTATTGCAGAAGATGCTGGCCTTATGGTAAATACCGAGGATTTGGCAGAGCATTTCATGAATTTTACAGGCTCGGAAGATTATTCAATGTTTGAAGAAATGTATGGCCTGCCGTTTTTGAAGCGTGTTGTGCTTTCGGAAGTGGTTATGATGCATTTAAGAGATAGCGCGACACTACAATAGACTTGATGAAAAGCCTGCCCGGGGAATTGGGCAGGCTTTTTTGACATTTTTGAGGAAATGTGGTATACTACCTATGTACGTAATTTCAAAGGGAAAGGGTGATATACATGATGAACAGAGCGAAATGCGCCATAACAAATATTGGGAGGATGACGAAAATATAACACACCTCCCGCAAATTTGGAGGAAGATTTTTATGTCATTAGGTTGGATAAAACCTGAAAAATACCCATTTAACTGCATCTTGCTGATGGAACGTTTTCAGCTGCGATATGTGCTGGACGTAAGGTGCGGCGAAAATGATGAGCTGGCTCGGGCCATGGGCATTGCTTTGGCAGGGAACCCCGCTGTAGCATGGTATGTGAAACACCGATGCCCAGAGTGCTTGCATATTGTGGACGCGCTTGTGGCGGATGCACCAAAGAGTGTTTTAGCAGATGAATTACGCAGAGCCGAAGTTGATGTGCTGGCAAGTATGGAAGATTTTGCAATATATACTACACCGCATAAGATGATTGATGGCTGTGATTTTATTCGTGGATGGAATAAGGGACGACTGTTTGAACTGACAGATTTTGAAGGCAAAACCGTATTGGACATTGGTGCGGGTAGCGGACGACTAGCATTTGCCGCCAGTGAAAAGGCTGCGATGGTATATGCCGTGGAGCCCGTGGGCACATTGCGCGAGTTTATGCGCGATGAGATTGTGCGTCTGGGCATTACCAATATACGCATACTGGACGGATTTGTAGAAAATCTGCCATATCCGGATGATATGTTTGACATTGTGATGAGTGGTCATGTAGTCGGCGATGATTACGATACAGAACTGGCTGAGACAGAGCGTGTGACGAAGCCCGGTGGCTGGATACTAAATGTGCCAGGAGATTCAGAGCGAGATATTAAGCCAAACAAAGAACTGACAAGCCGTGGCTTTGAAGAAATCCACTATGTTGGCAGCTTTGGCTATGATGTTCATATGCATCGCAAGCAAGTCATGAAGCTCATTCATTCAAAAGACGGTGTGCATGTGTATAAATGCACACATAATGGCCGCCCGGCTGTGTTAAAGCGTTTTGAGAAGGATGAATATAGGCGCGAAATTGCAAATTATCGCATACTTATGGAAAATGATGTGCCGACCATCGAGGTCTATGAACTTGGAGAATCCTCGATAATAATGGAAGATATCGACTTTTCTGAGGAATGGCGACTGGGCGTTGCACAAGATTTGCAAGATATTGATGTTGCGAAGGGTCTTGCGGCTTGGTATTTTGATTTTCATGAGAAGGGTTGTGCAATACCTGCGTTGAATGATTATTATTGCGAATATGACAAGGTGGCGGTGGCAAATATTGAGGCATTGTGCGCAAGGCTTCCCGAAGCTGATGAGGTCTTTCGGTATATTCTTGACAATTTTGGGCGGTTGCGGGAAATCATTGATGGGCTGGACTATACGCTAACATATAATGATTTTTACTGGACGAATTTTGTGGTTGGCAAGGACCGACAAGGCAAAAGCAAGAGGGCGGCCAAGATGTTTGATTATAACTTTTTGGGCAGAGGCTTTCGATACGCGGATATTCGTAATGTTTGCAGTTCGTTGTCCGATGAGGCTGCGGCGGTGTTTGTGAAGGAATACAGCAGGTTGTATATTGATAGACATGGCAGTGATAGGACTGCTAAGGAGCATCGCGAAAAGCAAGTAGATAGAGTTGTTTCAACGCTGTTTACCCTGATAGCCGCCTTTGAGCATGAAAAATTTCCAAGGTGGGCAGATGAAGAGAGGGATGCGGCTTTGAATGGAACCTTGCTGGATGCGGCAAGGGAACTGTTGAAATAGATTGACAACGCGAATCAAGGGTTGAGACTGACTGCTGCGGGGCCCGGTACACGGGTGAGCATAGCTCACCCCTACGACTACAGATGCAATGATGAAAGTCCATCCATATGGGGTGGACTTTTTGTCGTGTATAAATATTTTTTTGTCAGATATACTTGACATTTATCTGTATATATGTTACTATGTAGTCAATAAACTTGAAAAACGCCCCAAGAAAACGCAGGATTTTTGCACGAATGCAAAGAAGCGACGACGACACGTGCCTGAGGGCACGCCAGAAGGAGCTGATGAAGCAGTCGTGCAAAAAGACAAGTTTTATGGGACGGTTTTCGGGTTTGTTGACTATAGTTTCAGGAGGTGGAGGTATGTGAAAAATTTGCGAATCAAGGCGGCTAGAGCGGCCAAAGATATGACACAAAAAGACCTTGCAAAAGCGGTGGGAGTTGCCAGGCAGACGATGAATGCTATAGAAAAAGGCGATTATAACCCTTCTATCAAGCTATGTATTTCTATTTCTAGAGTGCTGGGCAAGACATTGGATGAATTATTTTGGGAGGATGACAATGGTGATGATTAATGATAACGGAAAGAGAAACGAATATGATGAAATGCAAATGGCGCAACGAGGCGTAATTGGCAACCAGATGTTTAAATTTCTGCTTTTTAAGATTTTTGTTGTCAGCGTGTTGCATTATGCTGGTGTTAGCGAGATAGATTTTCAGACCAAAATAACCATTGCTTGCGTTGTATGTGCGATTATATACATAGTTCGCGTAATTAAAGCCGGAGCATATGTGCCGCCAAATTTCAGGACGGCAAGAAGCAAAGGCATGATTGCAGCATTTGTGGTTTTTATTGCATCGGCTGCGATTATATTTGCGAGCCCACCTTGGCTTGAGGGCATGGAGACTATTCCGCTAATGCTGATTCTTGCAAGTGTTGTGTATTTGAGCAAAAATTTGGTTTTGGGGGCTGTGTCAAAGAAAATTGACAGAAGTGAAGATAAAGATATATAGAACAGGGGCGGCTCTTGGCCGCCCCTTACTTTTTTACAGCATTGTGCGCAGGTCTGTGTATTCCATGTTGAAGAAGTCTGCAACCTCTTTGCAGGTCAGCTTGCCGGCATAGCAGTTTACGCCCGGCAGCAGGCAGTCGTCTTCTTTCACGGCAGCCTCTAGGCCCATATTGGCTATTTTCAAGCCATATGCTAGGGTTGCGTTGGTGAGGGCGAATGTAGATGTAGAGCTTACCGCACCAGGCATATTTGCCACGCAGTAATGCACCACGCCATCCACGACAAACACAGGGTCGTCATGGTATGTTACTTTTGTGGTTTCAAAGCAGCCGCCCTGGTCAACTGCCACATCTACGATAACGCTGCCCGGCTTCATCATTTTAAGATGCTCGCGCTTAACAAGCTTTGGCGCAGCAGCACCAGGGATAAGTACAGCACCGATTACAAGGTCGGCATCTTTGATGGACTGCTCGATGTTGTAAGCGGTTGAATATAGCGTTTTGAGCCCTTGCGTAGCATAGATATCATCCAGATACGTAAGGCGGTCGAAGCTGCGGTCAAGTATGGTAACATCCGCGCCCATGCCCAAAGCAATTTTCATGGCAGAAACACCAACCACGCCGCCGCCAATGATAACAACTTTGCCCTTGGATACGCCGGGAACGCCGCCCAGCAACACGCCACGACCACCCATGATTTTTTCAAGGGCGCGGGCACCGGCTTGTACAGAGAGCTTGCCGGCAACTTCGCTCATTGGCTTGAGCAGCGGAAGGCCGCCGTTTTTGTCGTAGATGGTTTCGTATGCTACTGCTTTGGTTTTCTTCTCCATCAGAGCTTCGGTCAATGGACGGTCAGCGGCGAGATGCAGATATGTGTAGATAATTTGGCCTTCGCGCATCAGCGGATATTCGTCTGCCAATGGCTCTTTTACCTTAACAATCATGTCGCAAGTGGCCCATACGTCTTCTGCGGTTGGTAGAATTTTCGCGCCCGCAGCTACATATTCTTCGTCTGTAAGATACGAGCCCAGGCCCGCGCCGGCTTGCACATAAACCTCGTGGCCATTTGCCACATAGTCACCCACATTGCTTGGCGTAAGGCCAATGCGGTTCTCGTTTTTCTTGATTTCCTTGACAGTTCCAACTTTCATTGTTTGTCAATCCTTTCTATATGTGATTTTTTGTTTGATGCCATTTTTGGGTTTAATATCTGTAATCCTTGTCAACATATCGGCTGGTAAAACCGGCCAATATTGCACCATATGAAAGTGAGAATGTTAGCCAATCGCCCACGGCAAGAGGTGCAGCATCTGTAATATCGACAATCAAGTGGTCGCTGCTGGCGCCCTCTATCGTGGCCCCTTGCATATGCGGCGTTAGGCCGTCATATTGCGTATCTTGCCGGCCCACAGCCACTATTGCGCGTTTGCGCATACCTTTGTCATCAAAGCTGGTTACTTCGCCAAAGGCGTTGACATTGGTTTCGCCTTCGGGCATACTTGGCTTTTCGTATGTTTCTATAATTTCGGCATGTAGCGTAATTGCATCCAACTCCAGGCCAGGAAATTGCGTGTAATGCGCAGCCTCGTAGCCACTGACGGTAGCATCGCCAAAACGCAGGTTGTTGATGCCTGCGGGCAGCTGGTTTTGGCCCAGCATATGCAGACTGCTGGAGTTGCCGCCGGATACCACAGGAATTTCTACACTAAACTTTCTAGAGACATTATAGCATATTTCTGACAACATTGTCAAATTTTTAACACTAGGTAACACACCGCCAAAGCAGGTAAGATTTGTGCCAAAGCCTTCCAGTCGCAATGATTTTTGAGACAGAATAAATTCCGCAGCCTTTTCAATTTCGGCGGTTTTGTCGTAGTATATGCCTTCGCGTAAATCGCCAAGGTCTATCATTAGGATTATGCCGTGCTGTTTGCCTTGCGATGCGGCAGCATCTGCCAGTTTACCCAGTGTAAATATCTCGGAATTAAGCGAAATATCGCTGCCGGCAACGACCTTTTCGGCCATAGATGGTGATGGCAGGCGCAGCAGCATTGTTTGCTGCGGAATGTCCATCGGATATGCCACTATATTTTCTAGGCGGCTGTCTGCCAGATACTTAATAGGTAGGGCCGCGATGGCTTCTACCATGGGTCGTGCAGCGCAATATACCTTGGTTACAGCGGCCATGGATACGCCGTTTTTAGCGCATAGCTCCGCCAGATATCGGGCATTGTGTGTGAATTTTTTCATGTCGATGATTAGCTTTGGGTTCATTTGTTGTCCTGCCTTTCTGTATTATTGTAGGCCTAGCCTTTGCATTATTGATTCGGTGACTTGAAATTGCAGAGCGTCTAAGCGTGCGGAAGTTAGAGCAATATCTGTGCTGAAAATTGTTGGGTTTTCTTGGAATTCCGCACTGAGGTAGTGGCGTTCCAAGTCATTCCACTCATAATCATGCCAGCGAAAAATATTATCGAGAATAACCTCGCCGTTAGCAATGACCATGTAGTAATAATCCGTAAAACCACCTTTTTCTGGAATTGCCGCAATTAATCTTCCCTCAGCATCCCTATAAAATGTGGTTGAAATTGGAAAAATTTCTATAGATTGAAATTCATTGTCAATAAGGGTAAAAACCTCGTACCAAACCATACTGGAGCCCCAATGACCAAAAGCAATAACTATTTCTGGTATGTCATCGCCATTAAGGTCATAAAGGTTGAATCCACCGGCATGAGCCATGCCGTCGTTGCGCAAAAACGCTGCGTCACTATCGATAATATTGCCTTGTCGGTCGCGGTATCCGGCGTTTTCCCGCTCCCAACTTAGATGGACAAGGGCGTCTGTGGCGTTATAGTCGCCAAAGTGAAAGCTGAATATGGAGTGGAACTGGGATAGAAAGTCCTCTACGGTTTGTGGTTGTGAATATAACCTTTGCATTATTGATTCAGTGATTTCCGTTGTTAAATCATGTAGGCGCGGTATGTGGGTGATTGGGATATCTGTGTTGAAAATGATATTATCCCTTTCAGAACCCGCGTGGAAATCATGCCATTCCCGTTCATCCCAGTTATCGTCTTCTTCTGTGATGATGGGTGTGAAAACTACATCATCGCCTTCAAAGTCCATGAAATAGTATCCATTTTCGCCGCCATCTCCATGGAAGAGCATCATAACCAGGCGGCCTTGGTCGGTATGGAAAAATCTTGGGGATGCGTGCGAACGGTGAATTGGGGTAAATTCGCCATTTATGAGCCTGTATATCTCGAAGAAGCCGGCGCAAGTATCAGGTATACCAAAGCGAATGGTTATGGCTGGTATGCCGCTATTTTCTAGATTTACCAGGAAAAAATCCCAGGCGATTGCGTGGTTATACAGAAACGGTGCATCTTCGATGATGTTACCGTGATTGTCAAAATAAGGTCCACCACCGCCTGCGCCCCAAGCATTGCCATAGCCCCAGACAAGAGGCGGGTCGTAAGATATTGATAAGTCATTGTTGTGGCGAAACTGGTCTGTGTCGGCTATTTTCCAGCCGAAGCTGAATATGCTTGGAAAGTTGTACAGAAAATCCTTAGTAACCTGGCGGCCGAATTCGCTGATGTGGGAAACGGAAGTAATTTCTGATGCTAGGTCGTATAAGCTTGGTATGCGGGTTATTGGGGTGTTTGTGCTGAATATGGTGGGATTCTCGCGCCATTGTGTGCCTGAGTGGTGAGCATCCCATGCGCGCATGTTATCCATATCATTCCAAAAATCCCAATCGTATATGCTATCTACGCCGTTGATGGTGGATGCTAGAATTACCTCATTTCCCAAGAAATCCAGGTAGTAAAAGCCAAAGTAGCCGTATTTGTCATCGTTGAAATGGACTACAACCCTGCCCTGTTCATCATGGAAAAATGTGGGCATTGAAGGGAAGGTATGTATTGGGGTAAATTGACCATCAACGAAACCATATAGCACATTGGTAATCTCGTACCGGTCGATGGGGCTATAAAATATTAATATATGGGGGATGCCACTGCCGTCAAGGTCATATAATGCGAAGCCGGTTGCGCGGGTGTTTTCATTGTTAAAAGTGTGCGGGAAGTTGGCTAGGAAATCTTTGGTGACTTGGCGGCCGTGGTTGGCGAGGTAGGGGGTGTTGGCTTCTGGAGACGGGCGGCTGGGAGCCGCCCCTGCGGTGGTTGTGGTGATTTCAGTGGTTTCGGTTTCCGAGTATTGTGTGATTTGTGGCTCGATAATGATGGCCTCTGGTTCGTTGCAGGCCGTCATTGTTAGGGGGATTATGAGGATTGCTATTAGAAGCGTGGTCGCTTTAGCTAAAAATAACGAAACCAAGCGCGAAACAACCAACGCGTGAAGGTTGTTTCGCGTGAAGGTTGAGGCGATTTTTAGGTTAAGCGACGATAGCAAGCGATTTCGCATGACGTGATTCTCCTTGTACGGCGGGCGGCAAAGTGCCGCCCCTACATTTGGCGCTAATCAGATGGGGCAATGTATTTGCGGGCCAGGGCTTTGGCGGCATCTGGGAAATCGCGGGCCAGAACACCTATTGCTGCCATGATGTAGTTAGTATCTTGCAGAATATTCATACTACCGGGCCTCGGGTATAGCATGGTGCCGGATGCATTTAGCTCAGTTAGGCTTTGCAGTACAGCTTGGCGGTCAGGCAGGCGGGTTAAAGCACCGCCGGTAGCTACTAGATGGCGCACGGCTGTTAGGTCTTTGCCCACGGCATGGGTTTGGCGGCCGGTTGCGCCGTATGTGTGGCGCAGGGTGCCTGCATGACGTTGTATGGCTAGGCGTGCGGCGTGGTAGGTCAGGCGGGTGGTTAGGGCCAGCTGTTCCGGGGTATTTGGTATTGGCTGGTAGTTGTCAAAGACCGGTAATACATCAATGCCGATTTCCGCTGAGAGCTTATCTATACCGACCATCTCGGCCAGGCTGCGGGCATTGATATATACACCCAGGTCGCCCTCTACGGTGCGCTTGGCAAAAGGCTCCGGGGCTATCTGTAACATGGATATTTCCTCGGTGCCATTGGTGGCGGAGTGAATATCAGTGGTTGCGCCGCCCACATCTACCACCAGTAGGTCGCCAATCTCATTATACAGCAGGTTTGCAGCAGCCATTACTGCGCCAGGTGTGGGCATAATTGCGCCGCTTACGGTGTCTCGGATGCCAGCCATTCCTGGGGCTTCGGTGATATGGTCCTCAAAAGCGCGATGAATCAGGGCGCGTACAGGTTCGATATTTAGCTCATCCAGGCGCGGATAGACATTTTCTGTAATATACAGGCGTTTGCCGGCAGTATCAAACATAGCTTGCACAGCAGACTGGTTTTGCACATTGCCGCAATAGATTACCGGGGCGGTAATTGACGAGGCACAAAGGATTTCGGCGTTATGCAGGGCTGTCTCCCTGTCGCCGTAGTCCGTGCCGCCCGCTAGCAATATGAGGTTGGGGGATATGCGGTCAATTTCGGCCGAGTCGTGCGGTGTTAGCTTGCCTGCCGTGGCAAAATGTATGTTTGCACCTGCACCAAGAGCCGCCTCGCGCCCAGCTTTCACGGTCATGTCATATACCAGGCCGTGGATGGTCATGCGCAAGCCGCCCGCCGCGCTAGAAGTAGCAAGGAAATGGGTGTGTTGCAGATTGCCTTCGTAGGGGCGGCACCTTGCCGCCCGCTGTTCGAGCAGGTTATCTACAGCAGCGGCCAATCCAATATTAACATCGCCTTGCAGCACGCTTGTGGGCGCGGCACCGCTGCCTAAGAACACAGGGTCAGAATCCATATTGCCAAAAGCGTTGACCAGCGTGGTGGTTGAGCCTATTTCTGCAACTAATACATCAATTTTCATGGCTTTTGTCCTCTAAATATTCGGCCAGCTTAGGCCACTCGATTTTGCAATGGGTTTCCAATGCGTTTTGGAAAGATTTGTTAAAATATAGCCGGATAAGCGGGTCTAGGATAGTACCGATGCCGCTATAGCCTATGCGTAGCTCATGTTTCACTACGATGCCACCCGGTATATCGTGCATGCATATGGTGACGAAAGCCGGCAAGCGCAATCCGAACTTTAACATTTGCCAGGTGATTTCTTTAGGGCGGTCTATTGCTATTACGATGCCGCGAAATCTAAGGCGAGGGCCGCTTGGGCCGCCAAGGTATTCGTCCATGTAGACCACATCGCCTAGATGGTCTGCATCACCCGGCTTTACGATATGAAAGTCTAGATGCTCACCAGGCCACCAGGCTCTGTAGCGCTTGGTGCTTGGGTTAATCATAAAATCGTAGAACTGCTGGGCTGTGGCGTTTTGTACGTTGATTTCTACCAAATGTTTAATCATAATTTGGCCTCCTCAAATATGATAATATATGAATATATGTTCATATATTATCATATAAGAAGGTTTGCTGTCAAGCGATTTTATTTTATAGTAACTCAACTTAAAAATCGCCTCACCTCGCGCGCAAATACACCCTTGGTGCGCTGGTTGTATTCGCGCGCGGCCCTACGGTTTGCCTGCGGCAAACTGGGCGAAGCCCACTTTCGCAAAGCGAAAGCGCAAAGGTTGTTTTTAAGTAGAATTACTATAGTGCTACATAGAAGCACCGTTTAGGAGATTCTACCAACTCTTCTTTGCGCAAGGCTTTGATGGCTTTGTCCACCTCGGCACGCTCCAGGCCTGTGGCTGCCATGATGCCTTTTGCGTCCATCATTTCCGGTGATTGCTTTAGAACTTGATATACTTGGTCTTTTGCCATTACTATATCTCCTTTCGGACACGAGCGAGCGCAGCCCGCCCCTACGAGCGTGCTTTTACCAGGAAAGATGCCACGTGCTTGCCTTTTGTGCCACGTCCAAAGCCTGCATCGGCACCGTTTTCTGTTGCTATCTCAGGGGTAATTTGCGTGCCGCCTGCCACGAAGGTCAGTTTGTCGCGCACGCCCATTTCCTTGGCCAGTTGGTCTATATTTGCAATATTTTTGTAATGGATATCATCGTGGCTGATGATTACAGATGCCAGAATTGCCTGTGCATCTAGCTCCACGGCCGCGTTTACCAGCTTTTCTACCGGCACAGATGTGCCCAGGTAATGAACCTTGATGCCATATTTTTCTATACCGCCGTGCTTGATATCTATAATCTCACGCAGGCCCACGCTGTGCTCGTCTTGACCTATTGTGCCGCATACCACCGTCATTGGTTTGTCGGCTATGGCCGCAAAAATCTCATCATCGCTAAGCAAATCCGGCTCCGGCGGTATTACCAGGCTGGCCACGTCTATGTCTATATTCAGCTTGCCTTTTAACTCTACACGGGTGCCTTCTGCGCCGTGCAGCACCTCGCGGTGGATAATTTCCACATCTGTAAGGTTCATTTGCTTTGCGGCCTCAAGTGCCGCTGCTTCTGCAACCTTCACGCCGCAAGGAAACATCAGGTTTACAAGCACCGTGCCATCCGCCATCCATTCCATTTCAGGGCGCAGTACCTTTCCGCTGTGGTATTGTGTAAGCGGCTTCATGCGCTCGTATACGTTGTCATCGTCCAGTTCATCGATGTAGATGATTTTATCAGGATTTTCAAATGTGCAGCCCGCAATGAGGCTAGCAGGATTATCGGCTGCTGCCGGGTCGTATTGAGCCACATTATTGTAGCCGTAATGGGCCGTAACCGGGGCAAAATAGTCCTGTTCGCGTTTGAAAACACTGTCGGCAGATACGCCTGCATCGGTTTGGCGTACAATGCCATCGCCATTACGCTCCGGATAGTTGCCGCTATCTACAAACATACCGGCTTCTACCGCCGAAAAATATCCGCCCAGCTCTATCATTTCTTCCAGGAAAAGCACGGCGCGCTCCTGTATTTCGCGGGCATTTTCGCGCAGAAAGCCGTCTTTTTTCAGCTCTACCATGTCCATTAGACCATCCAGCGAAAGCAGGGTTTGCTTTGCCGTGTCGCAGGCTTCTATGTTGTAGATATGCCACGGCACATTGCGCCCCTCATCCGGCGTGATAGTGGACTGAATATCAACGCTGGTGAGCTTGGATATCATCATATTAAGCACATGGGTAACCGTGGCATCGCGGGTACTACTTTCGATATATTTTGTGTGCATTTGCGCCCTCATGCGATAGCCCTCAAAGAAATCTCGCAGGGCCACGGCGTAAGGCAAATCCATGGATAGGCTTGGGCCTGGTGCCGAGCTTGGCGGCACAGTAGATAGGCAGATATTTTCCTTTGGTATGCCTACTTTATGGGAGAAAAGGGAATTAATGGCATGTTGCACCATCAGCTCCGGCATTACCTTCCAGGCATCCTTTGCTGTGGCATTGGCATTATGCGCGCCATCAATTTGCGCCTGGCCCGCCCACTGGATTATCTTTTTGCTTTCGCAGGCATCCACAAAGGACCTAACCATATTGATATTGCGGTAGATTACATTATATTGCGGGTCTTGATGCACGCCGTTTACACCCTCTTCTGCGAACATAACGGCAATATCTGGGCCGGCCACGCCTGATACATACGAATGGAAGTTGATTGGCCTGCCAATTTCATCCTCTATCATATCCAAGGCTTTGCGCTGGGCGCGAACTTGCTTGCGCGTAACAGGCACGCCGCCAACACCCTGCGGGCTGCCTTCTATCAGGCCCTCGAAATGAGACTGGCCCGCCGTGCGTATTACCATAATATGGTCGGCACCATGATGGGCCGCCATACGCATACGGCGTATATCATCCTCAAAACGGCCTGATGCAATCTCTGTGGTGATAACAGGCATGGGCTGTGGGTCAATATCGCCGAAGTTATGCGCCGTAATAAGAGGCACACCGCTTTTCATCGGCTCCGATGCATCTTTGTATACAAAATCGCCCATTTTTAGGCCGGGTGCGGGCTTGCGCCATGTCCAACCCTTGCGGCGGGGGCGGTAGTTTGCCAGGTTTGACAGTATCTCTTCTATGTTCATTCTTTCATCGGGTTTAAGTTTAAGATTTGACATTGCTGTTTTCCTCCTTGATTGGATTAAATGCTAAGTATTATTGATGCTGTTGCCGAAAACTTTCAAATGCATCACCTTGGCTCCTAACGTAAGTTAGAAAGCTCTCTCTAATGATACTTATGATATATAGCCGGTTTCCATCTGGCGTAATAAGGAATTGACGATAGCCGCCATCCATCCAATCTTCCTCACCAGTGAGATTAACTGGTGTTCCGCTGCTATTGAGAAGATTAAACGAAATGTAGGCCAACCCGTTTTCGCCAATAGTGTATGTGCCACTGCTGTAGGAAAATGTATCCCAAAGGGGATTTTTCAGCATACGTGCCACGGTGCCATCTATGTTAAAATACCACTCGCGATACGTAGTCCTTGTGTGAGTTGAGCTCCAATAGCCCCTTAGCTGCTCCGGCGATGTTACTGCTATAATATTATCTGGCAAATTACGTATTAACAGGAAATCCAGTGCCTGCTCAGGCGCAAGCCCTTGACCGGTTAGCATGTAGAGGTAGATAGGGTCATTATGCAGGCTATCTTGGGTTCTCTGGGTGCCTATGGGGTAGGATGTAAACAAGAAATCATCGAATAGCCATGGAATGCCCTGAAGTTCGTTGAAAAGAGCTTGTCTTCTTATTAGATTCCAGAAAGGGGGAGGATCTGCCAACCATATATTAAAACCTTCCAACCAGCAGTTAATCGCCTCATCCCAGCTGGAGAAATGATATTGAAGCAAGGGTATTGCGGGCTCCATCAGGACTAAGGCTTCGTTGAAGTCGATAAATCTCACTTCGTATCCCCAGCCTATCAAATGACCTATTCTGACCAAATCCCAGCCGAGTGTATGGTGATAGGCGTTATCTGCCACTCTAGTTATCATTGTGTCAATTTGATCGCGCAGGTCGTTTGCATTGCGAATACCCCAAGTCTGGCGCAAGGCTTGAGATCTAAAGTTCACAACAGATTGTGGCACATTTCCGCGGTAAAGACCTATTAGACGGAACTCATTTCGACCGTATGCCTGTACCGATATATCATCATGGCGGTTGTTGTTTAGATTAATCACGGCGGCTGTGGCGGTAATCCAATGGGCGATTTCGGCTTCTCGTGGTGTGAAACTGCGCGAAGCATCAGCACTGCCTGCGGTGATAGCCACGGTTTGTGTTACTCCATCCCAGCCTACAGAATAACCAGCACTCTCCAAGACAGCACGAATGGGTAACATTGTACGCCCACCAATTATTTGAGCGGGCACATCAAGCGAAAATTCTTCATCATTTGTTGTGAAGACATCGCTACCAATGGTTATGATTATTTCGTAGCTATCGTTTGACAAAATGGCAGTTTGTGTTGATTGGATCCAGTCAACATCAAAACCCAGCTCCTCAAATACACCACGCACGGGTACGAGTGTGCGGCCATTTATGATGGTAGGTCCTTGGCCATCAAATTGAACCCTGGTGCCGTTGATATCAACCCTTATCTCGTTAGCGTACAAGGTGACAACCGATACCATGCCAAGCAATAATATCAATGTTAAAATTTTTGTAATTAATTTTCTCATACATGCCTCCTACTGCTTCGGCCAGCCCACAGTCACACCATATACAGTATATTCATCCACGCCATCAAGCATTAGCACGCGGTCGCAGTCTTCTTGGCTGTAAGCCGCCAGGCAGCAGCTACCAAGGCCCAGGGCCGCGGCAGAAAGCATCATATTTTGACCCACATGGCCCAGGTCTATTAGTATTACACGATGGGCAAGCTCGCGATATCGCCATTCGGCGCGGTATGCCACACAGGTAATGAAAAAAGTTACGCTGGCGTTTTCTGCCCATTTTTGACCTACCACCATGTCCACAACTGTTGATTTGTGGTCTGCGATATCGCCAATGCGCTCCAAGGTTACGGCTGGTTTGCCTACATTTTCCAGCGGCAGATAGTGATATATGCCGGGGGCAACACCTTCCACATTTTGGATGGCTACGTATAGCTCAAAGGGATGGCGGGCACCGCCAGATGGCGCGGGGCGTAGGGTTGCGTAGTTTTCTACACCGCGAAACTCCTGTATAGAAAGCGCGGTGTGGCACATATAGGCCAGTTGGGCTTGTGTCATAGGTTTTTGGTCGTCATAGACACGCACGGAGCGGCGTATGTCCAGCAGATTTGTGTAGCTATCGTTGGATGCTGTGCCAACGGGTACATCAAGGGTTATTTTTTCGCCGCCACGCGGGGCAATGTTGACAGGTGGTGGCGTTACGCCGTTTTGTTGGTCGCTTTTGGCCATTTCATCTTTGAATGATGGACATTTCATGAAATTGCGGTTTTTTTCCAATGTTGACATTGGCGTTTCTAGGATTTTTGACATATTGTTCCTCCTGATTGGTGGTGGATTTAACGTTTATCGAATTCTAGTGCAAAGATTTTACTTTCGGAGCGTTCCATTCTGACATTTAACTTGTGTACATCATGGCGAATGTCTTTTGAAATTTCGTAGAGCATTTTGTAGCCATCATGCAGGGCCGCTAGGCTTTTGCCGTGGTCGTTTTCTATTATTGTAAGCCTATCTTTTACATCCCGCATATCAGCCTGCATGCCCGACATATCAGTCTGCATGGTTTCCAGTATTGCTAAAATCTTTTCTTCATTATTCATATAATCATCCTTTTGAGAATAGTGCCTGGGCTTCATCCCAGTTTTGCCCGGCAGCCAGGGCCAGGCCGGTATCGCGTATAGGTTGATTTTTGGTTTTGGCCAGTTTGTACACAATATTGCCCACGCCATGGCCTATCAGGCCGCGCTCCAGTGCACCCTGCACAATATCTTTAACCTCAAGAGAGCTAAAGCCCATGCGTAAAAGTACGCTGCGTTCTATAGCAGGGCTGGTGTGCTCGTGGCCTAGTTTTAACAGCGGGTCTACCACCTTCTCTGTTAGCTGCCAGAAGCGGTCTTTTAACTGTTGGTCTGTTAGGTCGGCCAGATGGGCGCGCCTGGTTTGAAAATCATCGTTGCGTTTCATTTGGTGCACCTCCTACATTAATGGTTATATATTTTCACGAACAAAATCTGTAGTGCCTTTGGTTTCTGCCGCTAAAAAATCTATGTCTATATCTTTTAAGCTTGCGCCATCAACATTCATCTGCTGCAATGTATTACGTATCAACGACTTGCGTAGTGTCGCCATATCAACATCTCTGGCGGTAATAAGCCCAGGATGCTCCGGCAGGATGATATTTTCGCCGCAAACCTCGTCTGCCGGATTGCCAAAGCGTATATCTATACCACTTTTGCGGGCAAAGGCCAGCTGGGGCTGGATATGCTTGCCGGCTCCAGTGTATTCGGTTTCCTGCACTACGATAATGGCATCCTGCGGCATGGTCTGCGCCAACGAAAACGCCGCCGCCAGCGATGTATTACCTGCCGGGCCGCGCTCCAAACCTTCCAGATTAGCCAGCAGCTGGGTCATGTAAAATACCTCACCTTGATTAACCAGCACATATCTATCCATGTATCTAAGCGGCCTGGCGGCGTTTCTTGGCATATCGCTTCTGTCCGGCCAGGTGGCAAATGGGAAGCCAAAGCCTGTGTGGCCTGTCGTAAATGACTTGCGGTTAAAATGGGCATCAGAAGCCATGTGCAGACCCTTTAGATTAACCGAAGCGGCTATCACCTCTGCCTTGCAACCCTCGCGTTGCAGGCCCCTTGCAGTGCCGGTTATATTACCGCCGCCCGCGTGAGTAACAATAACGGCATCGGGGTCTTTGCCTGTCATATCGCGTATTTGCGTGGCAACTTCGCTGCCCAGAGTTTCTACGCCACTAATGCCAAAGGGCGAATATAGGCTGGCAGAGAAGTAGCCTGTTTCTTCCAAAATTGTAAGAAATTTATAAAATAGCTCCGGCCCCACGGTCATTTGTATGACCTCTGCGCCAAAAGCCTCGCATTTTCTCGTTTTTTCAAGTATCTCGGGTTGGCCAACCTTGCGGCTGTCATAACATTCTTGCGCTATGATGGCTGATAGCCCCAACTTTGCGGCTTGGCTGGCTACTGCCGCGCCATAATTGCCGCTAGTGGCAGCGGCAACGCCTTTAAAGCCTAGCTTTTTGGCAGTGTGCACAGCTGTGGCAGCACGTCTGTCCTTGAAAGAGCCGGAAGGATTTGCAGCCTCGTCTTTGATAAATATACGCGCACCCATGCCGGGTGCTGCGTATTTTCTTGCTAACGCAGTAATATTGCGCATTTCAAGCATAGGGGTATTACCCACGCCAGCGGCCAGCTGTATGCGACGTATTTCGTCAAATGTCATGCCAGTGGCGGCCATTACGCCTTCGTAATCAAAAGCGATGGTGCCTTGCTCAAACTTGCTGAAATCAATGCCCAGCGAATCCATTAAAATTTGGCCTTTGCGCGCCATAACGCCTGCATATGACATGTCTTTAGCCATTTATGCCACCCCCAAACAAGGCATTTCGTGCATCCGCATTAATTCTGTGCAGCTCCGGCACGAAGCCACCGTAGTCAACGTTTGTATATGGCTCTGCTTCCTCTAATATACCGTGTTCTGTGCGCCCTGTGGCCGTGCGTATCGTGGCCTGGCCGCCAATTGCGCAGTCTTCCAGCAAGTGGCCGCAAACCCACATTATCAGCGGGGTGGCGGCTGTGTCCTCAGGTATGCCTGCCGCACGGCTACCTGCCTCTAGGATTGTGGCGCGTATGGATACGTATGTGTGTTTTTTAATCATAGTCATCCTCCTGTATAGCAGGCGGCAAAGTGCCGCCCCTACGGGGTTCTTACGTTTCCGATTATTTCAATTGGTTCGAGAATTTCTGCTACATGGTCATTGGTTAGTTGGTTATGTTCGTTGCTGCCCCAGCCCCACAGCGTGCCATCGGCTGTCACGGCCAAGGTGTGGGTAGGGCCTGTAGAAACTTCAACGACATCCTGCAATATAGCCACGGGCTCGCGGTTCTGCTGGGTTGTGCCATCCCCTAGCTGGCCGTGGGCATTGCTGCCCCAGCCCCACAATGTGCCATCCGCTGTGATGGCAAAGGAATGGTCTGCATTGGCTGCAATCGCCACAACATTTGTCATGCCCTGCATTTGTGGCGACATAACCCTTGTACCTGCTATGCCTAGCTGGTTGGATTGGTTAACGCCCCATGTCCATAGGTTGCCATCTGTATCAATTGCCAGCGCGTGCTGGTTGCCGGCGGCTATTGCGACAATATCATCCATAATGTGCGTGGGATACAGTGTTACCCCTGCTGTGCCTGTGCCTAATGCTCCGTTGCTGTTTTCACCCCAACCCCACAGGCTATTGTTGTGTGCCATAGCATGCACATGGAACCAACCGAAGGCAATATCTGTAATGTGATTAATTTCTAGCTCATTTATGACAGACATAGCGCCACCAGTCCAACGAAACACACTGATTGTGCGTGTGAAATTGCCATCTTCCTGCATCCAGAGAGAACCATCATGCGTGATGGCATACAAGCTGTGAAAAGAAGCCACATCTTCCATGATAACATCGCCATCAGGATAGATATGCAGCGCACCATCTTCGCTTAAAGCTGCTATGCTATTGGTTGTGGCCCATATTGTTCCATCATCCAACATAGCGTATGAGTGAGCTGTGCCTGCAAAAATGTTACGTTGTTGCACGGGCAGCGCAAGAGGTTCCTGCGGTATAGGTATAAAATCAGTGGTTTCGGTCATCCATTGCGGTATTACAGGTGTTTGCGTGGGGATAGGTGTTGGGTTAGGACTTGGCGTAGGACTTGAGGATTCTACAGCAATCTCATTGTTATCCATGCTGCTTGTATTGCCGCAGGCCGTGATAGCAAAAACCATCACGGCCACGACAAATATGAGAAACAGCCTACTTAACAATTTTTTTGCCTTCTTTGATAAGCTTGCGCATATCGCCCATAATAGCGCGCGGAACAGGGATATCCAGCATGGTGATAAGCCCCGGGTCGGCATTGATAACCTGCGGTATGCAATTTACGCCCATAGCAATGGTGCCTAGACCGCCGTCTATTTCCGGCTTGATAGCCATGGATACAGGCGGGGTTCCTGTTAGCTCAACGTAGTCTCCTGTGTGTACACCTACCATTTCCGGCTCTATTTGCTGCGGATGGTACATGTCTATTACTACTTCGCCGTCTTTATAGGCTTGAGCGGTCATATTTACGCCGGCCAAGTTGCCTGCGGCAGCAAAACCATATGGCGATTTTCTGTCAATATCTGTAACAATAGGAACCATTTGCTGTTTGAAATCATCGGTGTCAATACCCAGGCCATTTGCAATCATGGCCACAGATTCTGCAAAGCCTACGTGGCCCGCCACAGTATGGTTTTTCAGACCTTCTTCAAATTCGGTCATAGAAAGACCTACGCCCTGTTCGCGCATAACGGTAGGGCCGAAAGGCGAAAGGGAATTTACTCGCTTGCACATAACCTTTTTTACATCGGTCATGCAAGCAGAAAGCAGCACGGCAAGCAAATCCATTACCAAACCAGGGTTGATGCCGGTGCCAAGCACAGAAACGCCGTTTTTCTTGGCCAGCTCGTCTATTTTGGCGGCCAGCTCGGGTTGTTGAGCGGCAGGATATGCCATTTCCTCGGCAATTGTGATTACATTCACACCTTTGTTGGTCAAAATCTCCAGCTTTTCAAAAGCTTTTTCAGTAAAGCTGTCTGTGCACAGCAGCACGATGTCCGCGCCTTTTGGAGTCAACACTTTGTCAATATCGTTAAGAACTGGCACATCGGGTTGGTCGCCTTTGGCACCAAGCACCTCATACATACTTTTGCCTTGGCGGGTCGCATTGCGGTCGCAAATACCCATAACTTCTGCGCCGGTTTTGTCCAATATCATACGGGCCATGCCCTGGCCCATGGCTCCGAAGCCCCATATTGCTACTTTTACGTTGGTCATAATATTCCATCCTCCCGTATATTAACTATTCTTTTTCGACTTGTTTTTCAACATGTGCGATATCTTCCGCTTCCATAGCTGCCATGGCGTATCTTATAGCTTGCCGCAATTCTGGCAAAATTGTCAGACCAGCTCTTTGATAAGCCTTAAGTACGACAAGCAAACTGTATAATTTCTCTTTTTGTGCTACACGTGTTTCGATTGCCATAATATCACTCCTTATCTTCCAATTGTTGCTACCAACACTGCCTTGATAGTATGCATACGGTTTTCCGCTTCGTCGAATACCACGCTATGGCGGCTGCGGAACACCTCATCCGTCACCTCGCGAATGTCGTAACCCAAATCCATTTGCTCCTTGGCAAGCTTGGTTTCCAAATCATGGAATGCAGGCAGACAATGCATGAACAGCACATCAGGGTTACCTGTTTTATCCAGCATTTCCATTGTTACGCGATATGGCGTAAGCATTTTCACGCGCTCGGGTATCTGGGCCTCTTCACCCATAGATGCCCAGATGTCTGTGTATATTACATCTGCGCCTTTCAAGCAGTTCGCATCAGAGCTAACCTCAATGGTAGCACCAGTTTCTTTTGCTACCTCACGCACGGCCGCCAGCACCTTTTCGTCCACTTTCATGCTATCCGGGCCGTATGCCACATAGTGCATGCCCATCTTCGCGCAGCCGTACATCCAAGCATAGGACATATTGTTGCGTATATCGCCTGTAAATACCACCTTGACTTTGTTAAGCGGCTTTGCGCAATGCTCTTCGATAGTCATTAGGTCTGCCAGTATTTGGGTTGGATGGTCAACGTCTGTAAGTCCGTTAAATACAGGTACGCCACCATATTTTGCCAAATCTTCTACCACAGATTGCTCGTAGCCGCGGTATTCTATGCCGTCATAGTAGCGACCAAGCACCTTTGCGGTGTCTTCCAGGCTCTCTTTCTTGCCCATCTGAGAGCTGCCGCTGTCAAGGAAGGTAATGCTGCCGCCCTCATCCATAACGGCCACCTCAAAGGCGCAGCGCGTGCGCGTACTGGTCTTTTCAAACAACAGCACCACATTTTTGCGCAGCAGACTATCTCCAATAATGCCCGCGCGCTTTTTACGCTTTAGGTCGTGAGATAAATCCAGCAAATAACGGATTTCCAGTGGGCTAAAGTCCATTAGTGTCAAAAAGCTTCTACCTCTTAAATTAACTGCCATAATTGTCTTCATCCTTTCGGTTGTGTATTTTGATATTAGATTTTATAGATTATCACGCAAAAGTGGCATAGACATACACCTTGGGCCGCCGCGGCCACGAGAAAGCTCAGATGACGATATCTCGTGTACTTTTATGCCTTCTTCGCGCAGACGGCGGTTGGTTATTCCGTTTCTGTTATAGCACACAACTTCGCCCGGAGAAATGGCCAGAGTATTTGCGGCATCATTCCATTGTTCACGAGCAGATGCTACAGAATCTGTGCCGCCACAAGGGATTAGCAGCACCTTGTCCAAGCCTAGGTATTTTGCCAGGATTTGGTCCAGCGGCATCGTGTAGGATTCGGCAGAATAGTCGCCATTTTCGGATTGCTTGCGCAGCACATATACCGTTATATCCTTTTGGATGCCAGCATAGATGGTGAATTTGTCGTAGGTAACTTGCGTGAAAACAGTATCCAGGTGCATATAGGCCCGCACATTAGGAATGTCAAACACCAGCATGGTTTCCACTGTACTTTCCTCATCACGGAAGAGATTTTTGGCGAAAATTTCTATAGCCTGAGGATATGTGCGCTGGGAAAGACCGATAGCAACTACTTTGTCAGAAAGATTAAGAATATCGCCGCCTTCAACATAGAACGGCCAATGGTTTTTGTAGTAGAATTTTACACGATTTTTGAAATTTGGATGATAATTGAAGATATACTTGGAGAAAATAGTTTCACGATGCCGCGCCGCATAGCGCATATGACTGTGTACCACGCGATTGCCCACAGAGGAAAACGGGTCGCGTGTGAAATAGAGGTTTGGCATTGGATTCATGAGAAATTCGCTGTCGGCAGACAAAAGGCTGCACAAGGGCCCGGATGCATGGGCATCTATATGCGAAGCCGTAACGCCAACCATAGCCTGCCGTATGATGGCAGATTCTTTCATACCGCCAAAAAATTCTGTTAATTCGTTTTGGTAATGCTGCGCCATACCACCGGATTGCATTATCAGTTCTTCAACAAATTTTTCTCTTACAGATTCGTCAGTTTCTAGAGCTTGCGCGGCCAAATCTGCCAGATACAAAACCTCTGCGCCGCTTTTGATTAAAGCATCAGCAAATTCGTCATGCTCTTTTTGGGCAACTTCAAGATAAGGAATGTCGTCAAAAAGCAGGTCTTCCAATGAGCTGGGCGAAAGTTGCTCCAGCTCCAGGCCTGGCCTGTGAAGCAGTACGCGCCGTAATTTGCCTATTTCATTTTTCACATTGATGACGCTGTCCATAAAAATCCTCCTTGATATATGTGATTGCGAACATTGTACACAATTTTCTACTTTAAATTATACAATATCCATGCAATTTGTCAACAATAAAAGATTTTTTGCCGCTAAAAATGCAAAAAGAGCGAAATTGGATTTAATTACTCATATTCAGCTAAAATCGTTGCAAAATGCGCTGAAAGAAATTGAGAAAAAGTGCAAATTTTTGCTTGTTTTTTATTTGATAATTTGGTATAATGGGCTTTATGAGCAAATATCTAGCAGGCAAGGAGGTGTAATTATGGCTGCAAGATGTGAAATTTCGGGCAAAGGTGTTATGACTGGTCACAGAATATCCATAACCAGAAGCCACGTTTCTAGGCGCGCAAACAGAACATGGAAACCTAATTTGAAAAAAATTCGGGTGATGGACGAAAACGGCTCCATCAAAACCATGAAAATTTGTGTTAAAGAATTGCGCAATCTGAAGAAATCAAAGAAATATTCAAGAGTTATCTAAAACAGGGGGCGTGTTCTTTAGGAATTACTTAAAAGAGACGCCTCTTGTCCGTTTGTATGGAAAAATATGGAGGCTAGGATGGTCAACATACTGAGCATTTTCGGAACAAGACCGGAAGCTACAAAAATGGCACCTCTAATGCAGGTGCTTTTGGCGTGCCCTCATATTCATTCTAAGGTTTGCGTTACAGCGCAACATAGACAAATGTTGGACCAGGTGCTAGAAATTTTTGGCATCGTACCGGATTTTGACCTGAATATCATGGTGCAAAATCAAGATTTGGCGCATATTACGACCGCCGCGCTAAATGGCCTAGTTGATGTGATTAGTCGTGCAAAGCCAGACCTGATACTGGTACATGGCGACACAACAACTACCATGGCGGCATCCCTTGCAGCATACTATACACGCACAAAGCTAGGCCATGTGGAAGCAGGTCTGCGTACTTACAATAAATTTGCGCCATATCCTGAAGAGGCTAACCGCAAGATTGTGGCAGCCCTAGCCGACCTTAATTTCGCGCCAACACTAGCAGCAAAAGCCAATTTGCTGGCAGAAAACGTATCGGCTAATAGCATATTTGTCACAGGCAATACGGCCATAGATGCTATTGACAGCTTGGTCTCACAGAATTATTGTTTTAAAGAGGCGCGGCTGAATAACATTGATTTTGCCGCTAAGCGAGTAATAACTATGACGGCCCACCGTCGCGAAAATTACGGCCAACCCTTTGAAAACATCTTCAAGGCAGTGGCACGGCTAGCGGCAGATTTTGACGATGTAGAAATTGTGTATCCTGTGCATCTGGCCCCTGCCGTTTCGGACATAGCGCACAAGATTTTGGGCAATAATAACAAAATCCACCTAATTGCACCGACGGATGTGGTGGATTTACTTAATCTGATACATCGCTCGTATATGGTAATGACCGATTCCGGCGGCATACAGGAAGAGGCCCCGCATCTGGACAAGCCTGTGCTGGTGCTTAGAGAAGTTACAGAACGGCCTGAGGGCCTAAAAACCGGATGCCTGGAGCTAGCGGGCACATCTGAGAGCGGTGTGTATGATGCAGCTACGAGATTGCTAAATGATACCACAAAGTATGACAGCATGGCGCGGGCCAAAAACCCTTTTGGAGATGGTGCGGCGTCACGCAGGATACATCAAGCTATTTTATATCATTTCGGGCTGACAGAAATGCGCCCGGCGGAGGATTTTGTATGACAACCCTATCAGCAGCGGCCAAAGGCATAATGCTAGGCACATTGGTGTTTTCTGCCATTGGTCTGGGCGTAGGCGTGTTTATTGTTGCATATCCCGGGCAATATGCTATTGGCGTGGCCCTGGGCTGCACAATGTCCCTGTTGAAGACATTTTTGCTGGAGCGTTCCATCAACAAAATAACCCTTAGCAGCCCCGAGGATAAAAAGGCCGCGCAAAATGCTATGCGGCTGGGATATTCCTCACGATACCTACTGACTGGCATTGCGCTGGTTGGTGCTTGGTTTTTGCTTGATATATGGGGCCTCGCGGGGGCTTTTGTAGGAACGATGGCAATGACATTAGCTGCCATTGCCGCAAAGATATTTATTAAGGAAGAAACCAATTAATCTAGGAGGGAGGAATTGCTTTGGATTTTGATATTACCAGCATAGAAAATTCGGGATACGCCAGATGGTACATCACGGACAATGTGTTTGTCACATTCAACGACACATTAATTTCCATGTGGATTATTGGCGCGGTGCTTATAGCGCTGGCCATTGTAGTGCGTGTGAAAATCAAGAAATTTAAAGATGTGCCCGAAACAAAATTCCAAAATATCATGGAAGCCATCGTAGAAATTTTTGATAACTATGTTGTCAGCATATTAACGAAGAAATATCGTTATGTTGGCGCGTGGTTTTTTGGCGTTTTCATGTTTTTCTTGCTGTCCAATCTTATTGGTGTTGCCGGACTTAGAAACCCCACGGCAGATTTGGCCGTTACCTTTTCCATGGGCCTAACGACGGTAGTGCTGATGCAATACATCGGTTTTCGTTACAATGGCATTGAGCATGTAAAAGATTGGATGCGTCCCATCTTCATATTTGCGCCACTCAATATCATATCAGACCTTTCGCGCTCTATCTCGCTGGGTATGCGTCTTTTCGTTAATATCCTGTCCGGCTTGATATTGATGGCACTGATATATTTCCTTTTGCCACCGCTTTTGTCTATAGCTGTGCCGGGGGTACTGGCACTGTATTTCGAGGTTTTTATTGGCGTACTACAAGCGTTTATTTTCATCACGGTTTCGATGTTCTTCTTGATGATGAAGGCACCGGCCGAGGAATAATCTCAAACGAAACAGGATTTTATGCAATACCAAAATACACACTATACTTTAGGAGGAAATTGCAATGTATGTAAACAACTTGTTACAATCAGCTGTGGGTATGCTTTCTGTTACGGCGGGTGGTGACCCCATCTCTCTCATCCTGGCAGCATCTGCCATTGGTGCAGCCATAGCCGCTTTGGCAGGCATGGCGCCTTCGTTCTCGCAAGGTTTGGCCGTGGGCAAGGCCGTGGAAGCTATTGGCCGCCAACCGGAAGCAACGGGCAATATCCGCTCTACGCTTATCATTGGTGCCGCCATCGCGGAAACGGGCGGTATTTATGGTCTTTTTGTGGCCATTCTGCTTCTTTTTGTTACGCCTAACATCTTTATTAACTTGTACATCGACGCAATCCAAAGAATTTAATTTGACCTCTGGATTCTAATTCAATAGAACTCTAGAAGGGAGGTTAATGCTTTGTTTGGATTTCTAAATGCAATTAATGCAAATCAAGAATGGTCGGGAATACTTAGCTTCGACCTTGGTTTTCTTAACAGTATATGGTTTGTTTGGGTAAATATGGCATTTATCATATTCGTCCTGGCATGGTTGCTATACAAGCCGTTGCTGCAATTTCTGGAAAACCGCCAAAATCGCATCAAAGGCGAGATAGAGTCCGCTGCAGAGAATTTCAGAAAGTCCGAGGAAGCTAAAGCAACATATGACGCGAAACTTTCCGGCATCACGCAAGAGCGCGATGAAATTTTAGACGGTGCGAAAAAGACGGCTAGGGAGCGCGAAGTGGAGATTATTGCCGCCGCTAAGAGTGAGGCCGGCCTTATCGTGGAACGCGCCAAGCGTGAAATAGAGCAAGAGCGCGAAAAGGCCAAAGACGAGATGCGCAGCCAGATCGTGCAGATTTCGGCGCTGATGGCCGAGCGATTGATGGGCGGACAACTAATGACTGACGATGCCACACGCGACAGACTTCTGAATGATGCCATTGCAGAATTGGGGGCCGTTGAATGGAAAAACTAGCCATTTTACGATATTCCAAGGCTCTGTTTGGATTGGCTGTAGAGAAAAATGACGTAGAGGCATACAACAATGCGTGCCAAAGTATCCTGGCCGTGTTGGAAAGTGACACAGATGTACTTGGCATAATCAATCATCCTGCTATACCGCTGGAGCAAAAGATGGATGCGCTGTCTAAAGCCTTTAGAGACAAGGTGCCAGATGATTTTATCGGACTATTTCATCTACTGCTTCGCCGTGGCCGCAAAGACGAAATCTTGGGCGTTTTGCGCCATTTTAACCAGTTATATATGGATTATGCGCACAAAACCGTGGCAAAACTGTATTCGCCTACGCAGCTGTCGGCAGAGAAGGTGGCACAAATCGCCGCCATACTAGCAAAAAAGCTGAACAAGACAGTCGAATTGGATGGCGTGATTGATGAGAGCCTGATTGCGGGCTTCCGCGTAGAAGTTGATGGATATGTATTTGATGCCAGTGTGAAGCATCAAGTGGAGATGCTAAAAAAGGAACTGCTAGGCAATGCCTACTAATTGTAATGAAGGAGATTAAAATATGAGTCTCAGACCTGAAGAAATTAGCTCTGTTATAAAGGAGCAAATAAAGGGATATTCCACAAAGCTGGATGTCTCTGAAGTTGGTACTGTTATACAGGTTGGAGATGGTATCGCCCGCGTTTATGGCCTGGATAACGCCATGAGCGGTGAGCTGCTGGAGTTTGTAGAATCTGGCGTATTTGGCATGACGCTGAATTTGGAAGAGGACAATGTGGGCGTGGTGCTGCTGGGCAGCGATGAGGCCATCAAAGAAGGCGACACTGTGCGCCTTACGGGCCGCCTGGCCCAGGTTCCAACCGGCGATGCTATGATAGGCCGCGTGGTTAATGCATTGGGCGAGCCGGTGGATGGCAAGGGCCCCATTGTTACTACAACATCCAAGCCGATAGAGCGTGTTGCACCGGGCGTTATCACGCGCCAAGAGGTGTCGGTGCCTGTACAGACAGGCATTAAGGGCATAGATTCTATGGTGCCTATTGGCCGCGGCCAGCGCGAACTTATCCTAGGTGACCGCCAAACGGGCAAAACAGCCATTTGTATTGATACCATAATTAACCAAAAGGGGCAAGATTTGCTATGCGTATATGTGGCCATCGGCCAAAAAGCATCTACAGTTGCGCGTGTAGTATCTGTATTGGAAAGTTCGGGTTCGATGGATTATACCACGGTTGTTGTGGCTAATGCATCTGATTCCGCACCACTCCAGTACATCGCGCCATATTGCGGCGTGGCCATTGCCGAGGAATGGATGGAGCAGGGCAAGGATGTATTGGTCATATATGATGACCTTTCAAAGCATGCCGTGGCATACCGCGCTATGTCGCTTCTACTGCGCCGCCCACCGGGGCGCGAGGCATATCCGGGCGATGTATTCTATCTGCATAGCAGACTGCTTGAGCGCGCTGCACGCCTTAATCCGGACTACGGCGGCGGCTCTATTACGGCCCTGCCTGTGATTGAGACGCTTGAGGGCGATGTATCTGCATATATCCCAACCAATGTTATCTCCATCACTGATGGACAGATATATCTTGAATCCGATATGTTTAACGCAGGCGTACGTCCTGCTATTAACCCCGGCCTTTCTGTATCTCGCGTGGGCGGCTCCGCCCAGATAAAAGCGATGCGCAAGGTTGCCGGCCCAATACGTGTTGAGCTTGCGCAATACCGTGAACTGGCGGCATTTGCGCAGTTTGGGTCCGACCTGGATAAGGACACACTGGAAAGGTTGAACCACGGTCTGCGTATTGTAGAAATTCTAAAGCAAGCGCAGTATAACCCTATGCCTGTTGAAGAGCAGGTGGTGGTGTTGTTTGCCGTAACCAACCGCTATCTGGCTGATGTGCGTGTAGAGGATATTTTGGCCTTCGAGCGTGAAATGATAGAGGCTTTCCGCAACAGATATCCTGAAATTTTGGCTGAAATACGCGAGAAGAAGGAATTGACGGCAGAGCTGGAATCAAAAATACGCGTTGCCATCGAAGAATTCAAGAAATCCGTGGAAGCGTAGAGGAGGTGTAGGTTGCTATGGCTACAATGCGCGAAATTAAAGGGCGCATACGCTCTGTCACCACCACGCAAAAGACCACAAAGGCAATGAATCTCGTATCCAGCTCCAAGTTGGCGCGGGCAAAGGCCAAGCTTATAAAGTCTACGCCGTTTTTTGACCAAATGCGCAAGGTAATCGGCAATATCATCTCTGTGAATGAGGATTTTGACCATCGATATTTTGAAAAGCGCGTATCGAAAAAGGCTTTGGTTATCGTGATTGCCAACGACCGTGGACTTTGCGGTGGCTACAATAACAATATCTGTAAATTAGGCGCAGAGCTGGGCGACAGCTTAATTGCTGACGGCAAGCAGGTATCGTATTACTGCATCGGCAATAAATCACGCGACTTTTTCCGCCGCAGGGGCGATGAAATCTACGGCTCGCAAAACGGTATATCCGAAAATCCGTTTTATGAGGACGCACAGGAGATTTGCGCCAAGATTTTGCCGCTGTATATGAACGGCGATATTGACGAGGTGCATATTTGCTACACTGAGTTTGTGTCGGCAATAACCTATACGCCTCAATCTATCAAGATTCTTCCGCTATACGAGGCAGATTTTAGCGATGCAGCCGAAGCTGGTGCGAATCTAATTAAATTCGAGCCAAGCCCATATGAGGTGCTGGATTATGTGGTTCCAAAATTCTTGGCGGCTATCACGCTGGAAGCGCTATCAACATCAGCGGCATCCGGCCAGGCAGCCACAATGACGGCCATGGATAGTGCCACAGAAAATGCAGGCAATATCATTGACAATCTGAATCTGGTGTATAACAGGGCGCGTCAAGCGGCTATTACGCAGGAGATTTCGGAGATTGTGGGTGGGGCTAACGCGCTGCAGTAATAGGAGATATCAATTATGAAGCTTACCAAAATCACAAACCGCACTATCATGTTGACTGTGCCTGAAAGCGCTGATTCCACTGTGAACCTAGCTCTTATATTGGGAACAAAGCATAACTTCATCATTGATACTGGCGTTGGCAGCAATAGTGTTAAGCCGTTGTTGGAGCAAATCGGCGATGGTGATAAGCCGCTTATTGTCATCAATACTCACGGCGATTGGGACCATATTTATGGCAACTGTGTGTTTGAAAATGGCATAATTGTAGCCCATAAACTGAGCCGCCAGCGCATGGACAAAGAGTGGGACGAAGTTATGCAAAAGGTCAAAGAGCGCGGCCAATTTATGGATGGAGAGGTGCGCAAATGCCTGCCGAACATAGTGTTTGAAGGCAGCCTGCATTTCCCGGAAGATGGCATTAGTCTTTTTGAAACGCCTTTTCATACTGTGGATGACATAAGCATCTATGATGCGGTGGACAAAATCCTGCATATTGGCGACAACTTCGGCTTTGCCGATGGCAAGGCATATCCTTGGGGAAAAGAGCCTAACGACTTTAAGCGAGTGGTTGATACCTATAAGCAATATGATTTTGATTACTGTTTATCCGGGCATAGCGAGCCGCAAGGCAGAAATACTATTGCAATGATGGAAGCTGCCGAGGAGCCTTGGCTAGAATATTTGAGGGAAAATAATGAAGCCAATTAAAATTACCAACCGCAATATTATGTTCTCCGAGCCTATGAGCGAGACGTATGACCTTAATATCGGGTTGATATTGGGCACAAAGCATAATTTCATCATCGATACGGGCCGAGGTGCCAATAGTGTGAAGCCGGTGCTGGAATATATCGGCGATGACAAAAAACCGATAATAGTTATCAACACTCACAGCCACTGGGACCATCTTTGGGGCAACTGGATGTTTGAGAGTTGCCCGATAATTGCCCATAAGCTGTGCAGGGATATTTTGGAAGAGCATTGGGATGCATCTGTTAATGACCTGCCGCATCGCATGGATGGTGAGGTGCGCAAATGCCTGCCTAATGTGACTTTCGAGGGCAGCATGTATTTTCCAGAAGATGGCATTAGCCTTTTTCATACTCCGGGGCATTGTGCCAACAGCATCAGCATATATGACGCTGTGGACAGGGTGCTATATGCAGGGGATGAAATTGGCGATACCAACGAAGAAATAATCCCATGGATTGACACCAACATGGAAACCATGCAACGCACCATTGACATTTTTAAGCAATATGATTTTGATATATGCATTTCCGGGCATAATAAACCTCAAACAAAGGCGGTGCTGGCACGTATGGAAGCGGCATTGCCGGGAGCCTGGAAGAAGCAGCAAGAAATGAGAAAGGGGTGAAGTATTGACAAATATAGGCAAAATTACGCAAATTATTGGCGCGGTATTGGATATTAAATTTGATGAAAATGCCATGCCTAATCTTTACAATGCAGTGGAAATACAAACGCCGGACGGCCCACTGGTGGCTGAAATTGCACAGCATCTGGGCGATGGCATCGTACGCTGTATTGCTATGAGCAGTACAGATGGCCTGCGGCGCAATATGGATGCCGTGGATACCGGTGCATCTATTTCTGTGCCTGTAGGCGAAGAGACGCTAGGGCGCATATTTAACGTACTCGGCGAGCCTATTGACGAGAAGCCGGCACCGGCAACCGCCGAAAGATGGCGGATTCATCGCGAGGCACCGGATTTTGCAAATCAGGCAGCGGCTACAGACCTGCTGGAAACTGGTATCAAAGCTATTGATTTGCTATGTCCATACGCAAAAGGCGGAAAAATTGGCTTGTTTGGCGGCGCGGGCGTTGGTAAGACGGTTCTTATAATGGAGCTTATCCGCAATATTGCCACAGAGCATGGTGGATATTCTGTGTTTGCAGGCGTTGGTGAGCGCACACGCGAAGGAAACGACCTATATCATGAGATGTCCGGCACCGGCGTTATCAACAAGACCGCGCTGTGCTTCGGCCAGATGAACGAGCCGCCGGGTGCGCGTATGCGCATTGCTCTAACTGGCCTTACCATGGCAGAATATTTCCGCGATGTGCAAAACCAGGACGTTCTGCTATTTGTTGACAATATCTTCAGGTTTATCCAGGCGGGTTCTGAGGTATCGGCACTTCTGGGACGTATGCCATCTGCGGTGGGATACCAACCTACGCTGGCCACAGATGTTGGTACGCTGCAAGAGCGCATCACATCCACAAAGTCCGGTTCTATCACATCTGTGCAGGCCGTATATGTACCTGCGGATGACTACACAGACCCGGCCCCGGCCACGACCTTTGCACATCTGGACGCCAATACGTCGCTTTCCAGAAGCATCGTGGAGCTGGGTATATATCCTGCCATTGACCCTCTTGCATCTACATCACGTATTTTGGACCCGCAGGTAGTTGGCGAAGAGCATTATAAGACGGCGCGCGGCGTGCAGGAGATATTGCAGCGCTATAAGGAGTTGCAAGATATCATTGCCATCCTTGGCATGGATGAGCTTTCCGAGACTGATAAAATCATCGTATCTCGTGCCAGAAAAGTGCAGAGATTCCTTTCGCAACCGTTCTTTGTGGCCGAAAAGTTCACCAACTATCCCGGTCGCTTTGTGCCTGTAGCAGAGACCGTGCGCAGCTTTGCGGAGATTTTAGAAGGCAAACACGATGATATTCCGGAAGGGCTGTTCCTTTCTGCCGGCAGCATAGATGATGTGGTAGAACGCTACAAGAATAGGTAGGTGAGATGCTATGGCCGAAAAAGATAAGAAATTGCGCCTAAAAATAGTAACACCAACCAAACCTGTTTTTGATGATGACGTGGACATGGTGGTTATGCACACATCGGATGGGCAGATTGGCGTGCTTAAAGGGCACCAGCCGGTCACTACCGTTATGGGCTATGGTGTTTTGCGTGTGTACAATGATGAGAAGGTTCAGCATATTGCCGTTTTTGGTGGCTTTGCGGAAATAAATCAGCAAGGGACAACTATTTTAGCTGATATTGCGGAATGTCCCGAGGAGATTGATGCTGAGCGGGCCCGCAAGGCTAAGGAGCGTGCAGAGCGTCGCAGATCCGAGCAAAAATCTGATTTGGACGAAAAACGGCTGAAGCTTGCGTTGCGCAAGGCAACTGTGCGGCTAGAGCTTTGCGGCCTGCCGACAATAACGGAAGAATCCGAATCTTTGAAAGTAACAAAAATAAATACCTAATAATATCATACTTTTTTTGGGGAATTGCGTATACTTATTCAGATAAGGGATTGCGATTCCCTTTTACGTTATTTTATGTTAAACAGAAAAGGAGGACGAATATGCAAGAAGAGAGAATGATAGTGTTAAAAATGGTAGATGAGGGCAAAATTACGGTAGATGAAGCTACAAAATTGCTTGAGGGTTTGCGTGGCACAGGCAGCGATGTCGGAAGACAGTTTGAAGAGAAATTCAAAGATTTCTCCGCCGACATGAAAGAATTTGCCAAGGATGTTACATGTAAAATTAATGACATGACCAAAAAGGCCGAACCAAAAGTCAAAGAATTTGCAAAAAATGTTGTATCCAAGACGGCAGAGGTTGCGGATAATATCTCCCAAAGTCTGAACGAGAAAGTGAAGAGCATGGATGGGGAGTGCTGTGAAAGCGAGCCGTGCTGCTGTGATGAAGAGCAACCGGCGGACAATGGTCCTAGGCCAGAGCAGGAAGAGCCATCTGAATAAAAGAAAGTAAAAACTACCCTATGCTTTAGGGTAGTTTTTAATATATATAATATATTAATTCAACCAAAACGATGATAAATGGGATTGTGCATATGTCACAATCCCATTTTTATATTAATTAGTATATAATCTATGGTAGATGCCGCCCTTGGCTATTAATTCCTCATGCGAGCCAACTTCTGCGACTCTCCCATCATCCATCACCACAATCGTATCAGCATTTACAATATTTTCTAAATTATGTGTCGTGATAAGTATTGTATGGTCAGTTCGCAGCGATTCTATCGTATCCATAATATATCGCTCGCTTTCACCATCTAGCGCACTTGTAGCCTCATCAAACACCAATATCGGTGCCTTTTTCACCAGCGCACGCGCAATTGCAATGCGCTGCTTTTGCCCACCGGAAAGCGTGCCGCCCTTTTCACCGCATGGCGCATCATAGGCCCCTTCCAGCTCTGTTATGAAGTCGTGAGCAAAAGCCCTTCTGGCAGCAGCCTCTATGTCAGCTTGATTAGCCTCGCCACCCGCACCCATCGCGATATTTTCCGCTATAGTCATGTCGAAGAGTTTACAACTTTGGTCCACATACGCAAAGTTCCCGCGCCAGGCCGCAATACCATCATCGCCAAAAGCTGTATCACCAAGGTGTATTGGCATGCTATCGCGCTCGTACATGCCTATTATAGTGCGCAGCAGGGTAGATTTGCCGCTACCGGATTCGCCCACAAGCGCAATCATTTTGTTTTCAGGTATTTCTAGGGTTATATTTTTTAGCATGTTGTTTTGGGCATCCAGATATTTGAAGTCTAGGTTATTGATGCGTATGTTATAGGCAGACGAGCATAGCTCACTCCTACGAAGGTCGTTTTTGGCAGCGGCAGTTTGCCGTCCATTTTCTAGGATGTTAAACACTCGCTTTGCGCCCGCAATAGGAGGTTGCAGTCCTGCATAGTTCGTGCCAATACTTCCAAAAGATTCTGCTATGGTAATGCACAAAAACGGCGTCATCATTAATTGGTATAGCTCCAACTGTCCATCGGCCACCAGCCAACCACCAAGCACAAAGACTACAATAAGCATCATCCAGCTTTGTATGCTGCGATACAGGCTCTGCCACATGGTGATAAAGGCCTGTTTAAAGTCCAACGCACGCAGCATTTTGTTTTCCACTTCAAACAGGGCGGCGGCGCGGTCCTGCATATTAAAGGCTCTTATTGCTATGCCACCGGAAAAGATATTGCTCATCACTTTAACAGATGCTGCATTGGCATCCAGCCTATCTTTGCCTACCTTAGCCAGTGGCTTTGTGAAGCGGCTTTGCACAAAAAATCCTAACAGACCCACTGCAAAAGCAGCAGCGCCAATGCGCATATCCACGGCAAAAACCACGATGGATGAGCCGATAATAGCGATAGCATTTTGCAAAAATGCATGAAGTGGCCCGCCATAAACCTGCGCGGCAGTATCGGCATCGGTATTAATGGCCGCAATACCCTCGCCACTGTGCGTAGAGCTTGAGCCTTCCAGGCTGTTATTAACAAAAGTGCGGAAAAGGCTTTGCTTTAGGTCTCGTATGGCTTTGGCTTCGGTCATTACCATCACATATATGCCAGGCCCCACTGTTCCCATCCAAATACCAACCATGATACCAATGGTTACTATTGTGGATATTATTCGACTTGGTTCGCCCATTGTTATAGCCGCCATCATACCCGATGCAAAAACAGATATGATAAGCGGAAACATAAAGCCCTGTGTATTGTATAAGAGCATGCCAATGGTATAGGGCACGTTATATGGCCGCATAAAGCGGAACATTTTGAAGAAATATTGGCGGTCGCCTTTTTCATATTGATTGCTGCTGCTATTTACCATTATCCCTGCCCCCCTTGGTGTAGATTTTGATACACGGTGCTAGTTGCCAGCAAATCCTCGTGACTACCAACGGCACTGACTTTGCCACCATCCAGCAATACGACTACATCACAGGCAGCAATAGCAGCCGCACGATGCGCTACCATTATCACAGTTTTGCCTGTTGCGGCAGCGTTAAGGCTCTCTAATATGCCCGCCTCTGTTGTGGGATCTAAAGCACTTGTGGCCTCGTCAAACAATATCACAGGTGCATCTTTGTAAAACGCGCGTGCCAATGCAATACGCTGGCGCTGGCCGCCGGAGATATTTTCGCTACCTTCGCTCAATATGCCATCAAACTTATCCGGCAAAGACTGTACAAAATCCCATATTCCTGCATCACGGCAGGCTTTTTCCAATTTGGTCGTATCCTGCGCACCATCAAGTGCGATATTTTCGCCAATACTCTCCGGAAACAGGAAGCTATCTTGAGGTACATATGCAAATATGTCGCGCAGGCCCCCTTTGGACAAGACCATGGCATCCTGCCCATCTATCGAAATCTTACCGCCCTGCGGCTCATATAGCCCCAGCAGCAATTTTAGCACAGTGGATTTTCCACTGCCGCTACCGCCCACAAAGGCAACTTTGCTGCCCGGTGCAATGGTGAAACTAACGCTATCTAGTGCCAGCGGCGCGTCTTCGCCTTCCAGATACGAAAAGCTGATGTTTTCAAAAGATATTACGGGCTGTGTGCTGTTGTTAAATTTACTGCCCGCATTCAGGTCTTCCATGGTCTCGGATGTGCTCTCATTAAAACGTTTTGCACCCGCAGCACCATTTTGCACCCATGTTAGCTGTTGCGACAGCATCAATAGCGACTGGGCCGCAATTAGTGCCACAGAAGTCAGTGCTACAAATTCCGCAATAGACATATTACCGTCAATTGCAGACTGGGCCGCCATCATATTCAAGATGATGATAGGCGACATGGATATAACCTGGCCTATCAGCACCAACGGCAGAAACGCCAGTGCATGCGCTTTCACGGCATTCATGAATAGCTTGTATGTATTAAGATATCGGTTTTCCATCACATCTTCCAGGCCATATGCAATTATGGTTGATGTGTTTTGCAGCGAATCATTAACAACTGCATTAAACTTCTCGCTGGCTTCCAGCCTTTGTGCCGAACGTTTTTGTATTGGTAGCGACATCACAATTTGCATAACAGTCAAAACAGGAAACATGCCAAAATATATCAGCGTTATTGGCACATTGATGGTTAGCATAAAGATTAATGCCGCCGCAACTTGCAGCACACTGGCAAACATCATCAGCATGCCCTCTTGTCCCGCCACAAAGCTTACGGCGCGGGGCACGTCATTGGAATACAGAGATAAGGTTTCGCCGCTTCCCGCTTTTTCAAATTTGCCAAAAGGCACATGCAGAAAATATCGCGCAAAATTTTTGCGGAAACTATAACCTGCCCTGCCCTGATAGCGGCCCATCAGCAGCGCGGATACTGCCGCTGCAATGGCTTGTATGACCGAAAGCACAGTCAAAAGCACCAAAAACCTCAGTAGTGTATCCATGTCGAAATTATGAGCAGCCTCGCCCATTTCGCCAGTTGTACGCTCTGCAAACATATACGCTGCTACAAACACAGCCTGTATCAGCAGAAATACTAGCAAAAACCCGCGATATCGCACGCCGTTTTTGTTAAGTGTAGCAAAAAATGCCTTAATAATCCTCACATCCCTAAATTCGATTTTACATAATAGTATCGCACGACAGCAATTATGTCAATCAACCAAAGGTTGAATTCAGGGTTGATTTCACAATTAACAATTGATTACCGCTCCTTCTAAAGCAATCTCCATCATCTTTGTAAAACTCTCTTGTCGCTCCTGTGCGCTGGTTGCTTCATGCGTAAACACCATATCAGAAATTGTAAGTATTGCTAGAGCCTTTTTGCCCAACCGCGCCGCCGTAGCATATAGTCCCGCAGCTTCCATTTCTACAGCCAGTATGCCCATTTTGCGCCAATTGACCATAGCACTACTGCCTTCTTCGCCATAAAATGTATCGCTGGTTAGTACATTACCTACCTTGCAAGCTACACCAGCCGCCTCTACGCATTTCACGGCATTTCGCAGTAGCCCAAAGTCTGCTAATGGCGCAAACTGCCCAGCCAGACCGTATTTCTCCATAAAAGCAGAATCTGTACTGGCACCTTGCGCAATCACAATGTCCCGCAGAGCCAGGCCATCAGCAATGCCACCGGCTGTGCCCACACGTATGATAGCATCTACATTATAAAACGAAAAAAGCTCGTAAGCATATATACCCATAGAAGGTATGCCCATGCCCGAGCCCATAACGGATAGCTCTGTTCCTTTGTATTTGCCGGTATATCCCAGCATACCCCGCACGCCGTTAAACTGCGTAGCACCTTCAAAAAAGTTCTCTGCTATGAACTTTGCCCGCAACGGGTCACCCGGCATTATCACTGTTTTGGCTATTTCGCCTTTTTTTGCCTCGATATGTGGTGTCATTTTATTTCCTCCTCGCTTTCTGTTTTCTATATGATTTTAATTTATACACAGCTCTGTCAACAGCCCAAATAAACCCAACTATTACTACAAGACCAGCAGCAATGACCAATATACCGTCAGACCTCAGCCAAAAGCTGTCCCAGAAAAAGTCATTGAAATACAAGGCAATGACCACGAAAAACAAAACAATGCCAACCCCATATATAATTGGCTTTGTCATTTCTTCAAGTGCACGACTCTTGAAAAATGGCTTGTCTTTTTTCCTCGCAACTTTCTTCTTCAAGCTTTTTCCACCTCAAATAGTAAATAGCTTGCATGGTATGGTCAAAAATACATCATCATTAATTTTGAATCCATTTTTTTCGTAATAGCCGGAAATTGATTTTGTTGTTTGAACCAGCCATTCAGAATTCGGGAAATGTTCAATACACCGCTTTATCAATTCTTTGCCTATTCCCTTATTTTGATATTCGGGCAAGATAACTAAGTCATAGATAATTGACCTGAACATTCCATCACTTAATACCCGCACCGTCCCAATCAAATTCTCATTTTCCCATGCCGAAATCACGAGAGTAGAGTTTATGAAGGGTTTGTTATAGCTTTCCAACATGACAGGAGTTTCCGAGCCATCCGACCATCCGGCAGATATAAATAGTTTTTGCAATTGCTTTGATGGCAGATATTTCATGGTGTCATTGAATACAATATTCACAACACCGCCCCTTCCGCAAAGGAAAACAGGAAAAAAATTAACAGGAAAATTATCAGTGCAAAAAATATCGCAGCCCCAAGCACAACCACCAGAACATCCTTTTTATCGCTTCTTTTGTTCATAAAATCACCTGCCTCTACACAATTTCTCGATAATCCCTCTTAAACCTCGTCAAAATACGATTCAATATGCCTTGATATTCCTTCGTACGCCCCTGTGCCTTGCGTATCCTAGCCTGTTCCAGCAATGCCGTCGGATTTTCAGGCGAAAGCGATAGGGCCTTTGTAATAGCGCCGCTGGCTTTGCCTAAATCCAAATCCATGCGATGATATTTCGCCAGCTCAACCCACAACGCGACATCATTTGCTCGACCCACTAAGGCCTTTTCTATAGACTTCACGGCCATAGGCACATTGCCCGCCGCCGCGTAATATCCCGCTTGCTTGCGCAAAAAGGCCGCATCATGTACCACCACTGCCTGTATGGCCGCTAACGCCTTATCATGCAGGCGCATCTTCATATAGCAATCGCACATTTTGTAGATATACTGCGGGTCATAATCCAGCGCCGCCGCCTTTTCATATAGTTTGATGGCCTCAAAATAATTTTTGCTGCGAAAATGAATTTCGGCCTGGAAATAGAATATCTCTGGATAATTAGGATATTTTGCCATCATTTCTTCCAACAGATTCTGCGCGTCTTCCTGCGCTCCAGCCAAAATATGCGCCTCTATAAGATTAAAATACAGCTGGCGATTGCTTGAGGAATTATCCAACCGCAAAGCCCGCGCAAAATGCTCCGCCGCCTCATCATAGCTTGCCGTATGCATCAGCGCAACACCGGCATTGTTAAGCAGCTTCGCGCTTTCGTGGTAATTAAGTGCCTTGTCATAAAATCCATAGGCCCTTTCGCCCTCACCACGAGCCGCCCAGTAGTCACCTTGCTCCGCCAGCTTCTCCCATACCTGCCGCCGCTCCCATGCGCCAAGCTCCTTTTGCAACGCCGCCAGGCTTTCCTTAGGCAGATAGTCCACCACAGATAAAAATGAGATAAACCTCATAGAAAAGCTCTCAATGTGACTAATTTCACGCAATGTGACCCCAATTTTGCCTAAGCCAAGCGAGCCCTCAACCCACTTTATGAAGGGCTCGCAAAGAAAGTCCTGCGTCACGCCACGCCAGTTGTGCAGGCAGTGGTACAGGGCTTCCTCCAGGGAATATACCCTTGTACCCGTCATAGCGAACGTGTAAGGTATATCGTTTTCGGATTGTGATGCGGTTAAATACAGCATAAAACCTCAATTGCTAGAACCTGTAGTCAATAATGGGTTATACGGATTTTCTAGCCTGATTTTCCACCAATCAAGAAAAGTGAATCCGTGGCGTGCCCAAAAGGCACGCAAGGATTTGCTTGACCTTAGCGGTTTGCTACGCAAACTGGGCGAAGCCCACTTTCGCGTAGCGAAAGCGCAGGGATGCGACAGATTATTGAATACAGGTTCTAATTATCCACGCAGGATTTCCATCAAATCCTCGCTCTCCAAATAGTCGGCTAATTGAATTATCATATCTTTGCTGATATCTTTACATTGTAAGATGATTTCTTTTAGGTCTTCGCTTTCTAGGTAGGCGGCTAGTTCAACCAATGTATCGCTATCGAGATGTTTGCAGTGCATCGCGACTTCCCTTAGGTCTTCGCTTTCCATATAACAAGCGATTTCAATTACTACATCACTTGTGATATTCTCATGACCCAAAACAATTTCCCTTAAATTCTCACTTTCCAGATGATGGGCGAGTTGTATTAACATGTCAATGTCAATGGTAGCTTTTGCACCCCTGCTGCCATCGACAGATTGCTTGGCCAAGGTATTTACCTGGCTTGGCTTTAATATTGGGGCTACATCTGCCAGAGCTCCCAGCTCCAGCGCACTTATGGAAGGCACCTTGCTGTTAAGTACATTTTTAACTATTTCTGATGCTCTGGCATTGTCCAACAGCTCATCTATAGACACAGCCAAAACCTGCGATATATCCGGCAGTTTTGCAATGTCGGGCATAGAATTTCCTCTTTCCCAACTGGATACCGCTTGATAGGTTACACCCAGCTTATCTGCTAGCTCTACCTGCGTCATATCGCGCTCTTTTCTATAAGCACAAATTCTTTTACCCACTGCTTGCATGTTCATGGTTATTCCTCCTCATTATCCCTATCGGGTTTTATGATACCAGTCTACAACAGGCTCTGCATAGAAGTAAATAAACCATTCTTTGCTCAAGCAGCGTTTGATAATTACTTAAAGTCTTATAAGCTCCGCAATGCTCGCTGCTATATTATCCAATATATCATAGAACTTATCCGAGAGGTCATAATACTTCCCATGCGGCTTTGTGATAGGGTCATATGCCTCTATACTATCGCGGTCTTTACGGGCCACCACATACGTCACCACATTGTTGCTATTTAACATATCCTGTATGTCCATCACAGATTTGCCGCTATATGTGGGCACATGCGGCGGGGCATCCGTTATCAAGATGAATATAGACTTGGAAGCTACCTCGTGGCGCGTGGTTGCCAGCAGCTCTATAGCTGTTTCCAGCGAATCCAGCGCAGATTCTGGGATATCTCCACCATATGTGCGCGGGATATTGTTTACTTGCTTCTGGAATTTGGTCACATCATCGGTGAAATTGTATACACTGGGGTTTTCCTTCTCGTACAGGTCGCCAAAGCCGATGAGGCCAAGTTTAAATGTAGCGCCCTTGCTGGCCAGTATCTGCGAAAATTCTATAGCGCGGTCTTTTACGCCGTTGATATATGTGTCCATGCTGCCTGTGGTGTCAATGCAGAATACTACGTTGACGTTGCCCGCAGAGCCGGGTGAGCCAAGCTCGCCCCTACTGGGTGCTGCAGCAAACTGTGTGCGGTCAAATTCTGCTCGCTGCATATTGCCTGTTGCAATATCTTTTACATATACTTCAAACAGATTGTTTTCATCGATGGCATAGGTAATTTCCAGCTGCGTAGTTCCGGAAAGCCCACTTAAAATCACGCTGCCCATGTACTTTTTGTCATGCTCGTGCCCTTGCTCCCATTGATATACATCCACATTAACCGTAGATGCACCCGTGGCAGCAAAATTGGCATCGGAAACGCGTGTTGGAATTGGGCTGCCCATCGGAATAATTGGTATCATGGCCTTTTCTTTCGTAGCAACATTTACAACAGCCTCTGTGCCAAAAATCTGGCGTGTTATCTGGCCCACAACCACACTGGAATTAGGCAGATGTATAAGATAATTGTAGATGGCCGCGCCCATTGCAACGGATTTCGCCGGGTCGGTTGCGCGATACGGTTCTTTAATGAAGCCTGCCACCATGCGCTTAACCATAGGTATCAGCGTGGAACCTCCAACGAGGATAACCTTGGAAATCTCGTCCGCGCCACAGCCAGCACGCTTCAGAGCCTCTTCAATGATATCGCGAGACCTGTCTACATATTTGCGTATCATGGCCTCAAATTCTTCACGGGTAATCTCCAGCGAAAGATTATGCGGCACACCATCAATAATTACCAGCGGATTTATGCGTATTTGTGCCTTATTTGTGCCCGAAAGCTTCTTCTTTGCGGCCTCGGCCTCAAATTTCAGCTTCTGCAGCACACGCTTACGCTCTGCATGCTCCATTGCATCCAGGTCTATGTCTGTTTCTTCCTTGAATTTCTCCTTCATCCAGCGTATAAGCTCGCTGTCAAAATCATCGCCGCCCAAGGTCATATCGCCCACATCTGCCAGTTCTTGGAAAATCTCCTGGCCGTTTTCATCCTTGCCAACCCTCAGCACACAGGCGTCAAAGGTGCCGCCGCCAAGGTCATATACCAGCAACGTTTGGGCATATCCTTGACGATAGCCGTACTCAATGGCCGCTGCCAGCGGCTCGGAAAGCAAAAATACATTCTTAAAGCCCGCCAAAAGCCCTGCCTGGCGTGTAGCATATATCTGTCTGTCGTTAAAATACGCGGGATGCGTAATTACAACCTCGTCAAAGGTTTCGCCGGCCTGCTCTTCGGCGCATTTTTTCAGCTTGCGCAAAATATCGCCGCTTATCTCTTCGGGCGTCTTTTCCACGCCGCCCACAATAATCTTTTCATCACTGCCCATCATCCGTTTTACCGATAGCACAGTGCTCTCAGGATAAATAATCGCACCGCTTTTGGCCTCGTTACCCACAACCACACCGTCATCCAAATAACTGACCACACTTGGCAATATCTCATCCGTGCCATCAATGCGCACAATATCCACGCCATCGGCTGTGTCTTTGTAAATTATCGCCACGCTATTGGTGGTTCCTAAATCTATGCCTAGATAGCTCATATCACAACTCCTCCCATGTCATATCATCTATAGTCATTCGCCTACTATCCGCCTACTAAACCGTGAAGGGTCAAACACTTCATTGTATCCACTAGGTGCAAACTCTTCGCCAAATCCCATATCTTCTACGGCACCTTTCACCAGTCCGCCCTCTTCTTCCACCAGCAGCGTTACCTTTAGTCGTGTTTTGCCGCTGGGCCTCTGAGGCAGGCCGCGTATTGCCACCTCGCCTATCAGTTTGCAATCGTCAATCTTGTCATCTTTGTCTATGCGCTCCAAGATTTTTAAATCAAGTTGCGTCATATCCTCGGGCTGCACACCGGAAAGAGTAAATACATGACTCTTTTTAGCCAGCGCATATGGTGTACCGCGCCGTATCATTGGGAAAAATGACTTTCTGCTACCACTTTGAATTTCCAGACCAATATCATGAGGCACTGTCACTTCAAACTCTACATTTACGCCCAACCCCTGCGCTTCCATGTCCGGACTGGCTAGCAGACCCATCTTCATGGCCGCATAGTAGGTTGCCCCCAGTGAAATATCCAGCGCAGGCCGCTCAGATGTGTAAACCTTGCTTTCGTCGTTAAATATCTCGATGAGCATGTCCTTTATCCACGGCATCTGGCTGGAGCCACCTTCTAACAACACGCGGTCGATGCTATCAGGGTAAACCGCACCCGTATATGCCTCACGCAGAGCCTTTTGTACCAGCTTGCGCGTTTTTTCGATAAAATCAAATATCAGTTCTTCAAATTGTTCTCGCGTTATTTGCTCTACAAACGGCGGAATGCAGAATGTGAAGGGTATACGGAAGGACTTTACGCCGGACAGCCTCTCCTTTGCCTCGCGGCTGCGCAATATCAGCTCTGCGGCATTTTCCGGGGAGATGTCCGCGGCAGTTTGGCCGATTTTTTCTTCTATCAACGATAAACATCGCGCCAATATCATCTCATCTATATTATCGCCGCCATGATGCGCTTCGCCGCCCTCAGAAATCACTTGCAATACAATTTTACCTTCGTTTTTTTCCACCACATGAAACAGTGTAATATCCAGGGTGCCGCCGCCAAAGTCGAAAACCAGTATCTTTTCGTCTTGTGCCAGCTCGCGCCGGAAGTTATATGCTAAGGCCGCAGCCTTTGGTTCTTCCATCAAGCATATCAACTTATCGGATAGCCCTGCAATCTCACAAGCCCGCATTGTGGCTTTTTTTGCGGCATCGTCAAAGTCGTAGGGCACAGATACCACAAGCCCTGCAATTTCAGCCTTGGGGTTAAGGCTGGTGCAATAGTCCACCAGATCCCGCAATATTTTGGCAGATACCTCTTCTGGCAGATATTGCTTGCCACCGACCTCTACGGTCTCGTTTGTACCCATTTTGCGCTTTATGGAACGTATTGTAGTTTCAGGGTAGATTTTGAAAGAACGGTGCGCCTCTTCGCCTACAACCCACTCGCCTTCGCCACCATCTTCCGGGCGATATTGCACAACAGATGGCAGCGGTATCTTGCCAAAGCCATTAGATGTGTCAATGGGTTCCGGCTTTTTGGCCGAGTCATCCCAATAGCTGATTACGCTGTTTGTGGTGCCTAGGTCTATGCCCAAAATATACCAATCTTCGGGTACCGCCCCGCCTTTTACCTCAATTTCCTTGCGATATTCTTCCCAATTCATAACCTCACCTCGACTTCATTAGAAATGCCGCTGGACGGGAAAATTTCTCCAAAGCCCAGGTCTTTTATGGTAACTGTGTATTTTTCGGCGGTTTTTGCCGCTATATCTACAGATATTTTTGTGGTGCCTGGCGGCCTGCTCGGAAATCCCGCAAGGGTTGCTACACCTACCTTAGCAGCTCGCCCTTCCGCATCTCTTTTGTATATTTCAATTTCCGGTGAGCCGCCCCGATGTATGATATATGCCGTGCGTGGCTTTTGCCACAGCGGGCTGCCCAGCTCCAATATAGATAAAAAGCGGGCTTTGTTGCCACTGGTAATGGTGATTCCCACATCACAAGGAATCTTGTGGCCATCTTCAATTTCAAAGCGTATTTGCGGCAAAAGCCCCAGACGGCCAGCCGCCGCATATGTTGCGCCCTGGGAAAGCACCGTTTTGGCATTTTTAAACGAGCACAGTTTTTCCTTGGGAAATAGCGATGGCGTAATGCGCTTTTTGGCCCACGGCATTTCAAAGCCGCCGCCGGTGCATATTACTGTATTGATGTCTTTAGTACTAATTCCCGCTTTCACAATCAGGTCATTGATAAAATCATCCATTTTTTGGCTGTGCGTGTGTAATAACTTGTCGATATCGCTTTGTGGCACTGCCACAGAAAACGGGGGATATGCAAAATTATAGTATAGTTTAACGGGTGATTTTCCACCGCCATGACCTAGCAGCATATCCTTGTGCTGATGCACAAAAGTGTATAGCTGCTGGTGTTCGGCTTTGGAGAGCTTTTCCATAATCATTTTCTGGTTTTTGCAGTAATATTCGGCCAAAAGCTGATATATCGCAGCATCCACGGTTGATGTGCTTAATCCATCATCCATCATGGCAGACATGCATTTTACATGCCGTCTGCTGCCGTCTACAGCATATATACCGCCGCGCAGGCCGCGTGCACCAAAGTCCAGAAGTAGCAGCTTTTCGCTTTCCATATTGCCTTTTTCGCGGAAATAATGTGTTAAAATGGCTTCACGCTCGGGCAAAAGGTCTATAAGCGACCTGTCGAATCCGGCAGCGCGATATACCGCCAACATAGCATTTTTGGCATCCGCGCTCGCAAAATCGGGCATAGTGGCCACAATGCCCGCTACTTGCGCCTTGGGATTGATATTGCGGCAATTTGCAATTAGCTCAGCCAAGTAAATTGCCGCAATATCAACCACAGGTCGTGCGGTATCTACCGTGTCCACATATTCACCGCTGCCCAGCTTAGCCGCAAAATCCGTCAGCAAAGTATGCGAATCGCCACCGGCTTCCACATTAAGGATAGCATACTCGCCAAAAATCCATTCCCGCGTATCGGCAATGTATTGTAGTGCCGTGGGCGCGGAAGACTTGCCATAACCGCCGCTGATGTCTAGCACTTCGGCCATGCGACGCACCGGGTCAAAATACGATATGGCCGATGTAGCTGCGCCCATGTCTATGCCCAGTACGAAGTGATCTTCGGATATTCTGTTGTCTGCGAAGTATTCGCGGTATTTTTTCCAGTTCATGGCAGTTCACTTTCCGCTTCTTATTCTGGTGCCCTTGCAAAATCAAAGTGGATATTTTTGCAGTAAATTATACATTCATAAAGGTGCCGTTTAGTTTTTATATATCTGGGGTTTGCTTGTAATTCCGCTATTTCCTTAAGACTAAGCCCTTCATACCACTCAATCGATTTAGATGATTCATAACTATCGGACAGCCTGAAAACAAAATAACTTTCCATCGTCAGAACTTCAACGCGCCCTGCACCATGACCACAACTAAAGTGTTCAAATAAATCAGTGTCATTCTCCAAATAAAATTCTTCTTTGAAAATTCCATCCATCTTGATATCAATTACAAATGGATTAAATCCTCCCGAAAACCTTAAGTGCAAATAAGTTTCCGCTTTTTCAACAACGACAACATGTGCTTCATGAAATTCCGGGAAACCTTCGTAATCAAGTTGCTTTAATTTTTCCGCGCCCGGTAGCTTATCAAAATCTAAAGTACATATAAAGTCAAATTCTCCCGGTTTTAGCAAGCTAAAATCACCATAATATTTATAGACATCCATATATTTTTCCGAACGGTTGACTTCATAGAGCATCACATCAAATCGATTTTTATTGTTGTCTTCAAGCAAATATTTATGGAAATTTCCTGTTTTAGATTTTTGCAAATCATCCGGAACAGATTCCATAAAAAATCTAACCGTATCGCAACATTCAAGTTTGTTTTTATAGCCATACATACTCATCCGCGTTGTACAAACATCATCAACATTATCCAATAAATCAATGTTAAAATTCGGAAATCTATTGGAATAATCATTCCACCTATTAAAGCATTTTTCTTTGTCACAGCATGAAGCTATACCGGTCACATTAAGTTTCAATATGCTCACCCCTACCGCGCCGCAATCACATTAGCCCGCATAATAATAACATCACCCTGCCGATACCCGCTGTTAATGGTCTTGATTATCTCGCCCTTTTTAAAGCCCTCACTCTCTTCTGCCATCAACACTTCATTTTCCTTGGGATTAAAAGCATCATGCGCCACCGGGGCAATCTTTTCCACGCCATATTTCGTCAAAATATCTCCTGTATGCTTGTATTGCGCGTCAATTTCTGTCACAAAGCCAATCACACAATCATCCGCGCTCTCACGTAGCCGCGAAACAGAGTAATGCATGATTTCTTCAAAGGTTGATAGTTCATAAAAAAAGCTATCGCGCATAAAGGCCAGCATCCGCTTTTCAAGCCCTTCGGTCTTTTTCGCCAGGCTCTTTTCCAGTGTCTGCCTATGCTCCACAAAATCCCTTTGTTCCATTGCCAAATCTATCAGCTGCCTTACAATTTTACCCCCATTTTCCTCTTTTTTACCAAAAGGCAACAGATTTTCCACAAGGTATACTTGCAGCAATATCAGTGCGTCAGGGTCTATTGCAACCTCCCCTTGCGAAAACATGCCAAAAAGCCTATCGGTATCATTTTCAAAGGTATCTACAGCTTCGTTAAGGCTGTCAATTTTTATCAATATGGTCTCGGCAACACCTTTTACAATGTCCTTTTCATCGCACTGCGCTAAATGCTCATTATGCTCGCTGTAATACGCCAATATGCCGTCAAAGCACTTGCTTACATCACTAGCCATCATCACCAGCGCAGATACAGCCTTTTTGTTATAATATATTTCCTGCATCACCAACTTGCCCACATATGCATCCAGCCGCTCAGCCACAAAACCTGCCATATCATGTGAAAAAGCGTCTTGCTGCTTGCTAAAATTCTGGTTCATGGCCTCAAATATCGCAGGCAAATCCCTGCCAAATGGCGATATTTCGTCAAAGGATGCAGCAAATTCCTCTTCGCTTTCTACATCCGTTACAACCCTGCCCTTATTTTCACGGTATTTGGCCGCAATTTCGTTAAAAAGCTTTTCTATGCGCTCCATCTCGTCGCTTTCGCGCTGATGCGCCTCGCGTAGCACATTTAGGGCCTCTTCCATCACTTTGGCCTCAGTTCCTGTCGCCAGCCCTTCCGAGCTGGCCTTCTCCAGCGCCATAACTTGCACCATAACAATTTGCCGCAGCAAATCCTGCTCTTCTTTCAGTAGCTCGTTGTAATACAGCACATTATGCCGCTCTGAAAGGTCATTCAAATTCACCAGCGCAAGTTTCACCGCCGAAATATATATTCCATAAAAGTCCCGCACACAGTGCTTTTTCGCATTTTCCGCAATTTCTGCGCAAATACCCTGTATATCTTCAAAGCTGATACTTTCTGCAACCAATAATCTCCGCCTGATGTCAATATCTTTATCGGCAGCACAGTTTTCGGCGGCATGTTCGGCGGCGGCATCCATATGTTCTGTCGCTGTTGAGATAATTCGCGATACTATCTCCTTTTTCTCCATCATCACGGGATTTGCCAAATTATCCCTCTCAGATATTACAACAAGCCGCGACATCAGCACCTCGTATATGCCATCCCAAATCTCTTTCACAGGCAGCGATGTAACCGACCTATTCGGGTCCAGATACATATCCACCACCTGTTTATACGTATCGATAATACGCATATATGCTTCATAAATCTCAATATCATAAGAAGACAACGTAACATCGTTGCCGCAGGCTTTATCTATTTTTTCCGCCACAAGATATTTTAAGCCAAGGAAAATATCCGCCCGTGCCGTCTCCATCAATTTATCGATGATAGAGACGGCGGCGGCCCACTTGTCAAATAGCTTGCTTTCGGATTTTAGATTTTCGTTGTTGCTTCTTTTGCTGGTTCTGGCCACAATGCTGCTCCTTTGACACGGGCGGCAAAGTGCCGCCCCTACAGTATGCGGGGTCAAGTATTGCCCCTACGAGTATAATTCATCCACGGATAGTTCCGTTACAAGCCCATCCACGCTGGTAGATTTTGCTGTCACTTTCAACATATTGTCCTGCCCAACGCTGAAAATAACCTTCACTTTTTCCTTGCCCTTTGGCGCGGCAGGTATGCCCCGTAGGCTGGTGCCCGCCAGACGCTTCATACCGGGACGACTAACTTGCTGAACCTCACCTGCACTGCTTGGCTCGGTGTTTTCATACACTACAATAGCCATAGACGGTACATTATCAAAATTGGTGGTTAGCAGCTCATTAGCTTCCACAATTAAGCCATCGCTTGGAATATCCACACCCGCGGCCACGATCTCCATAAACCTGCGGCCTGCAATTTCAAGCCCAAGCGGATGTATGGTGCGCTCTTGAACGGTTGGGCCTTTAACGGTAGGCATCATAATCATATTGCAGTAATACGCCGCACCCTGAGATATAGAAAGTGCCGGGCTAATTTTTGACCTAAACGGCTCTTTGCCAAATTTCTCTGCAATCTTGCGCTCTACCAGCGGTATGGAAGAGCTGCCGCCCACAAGAAAAATCTCATCAATCTCGCTTTCTTTCAGGCTTCCCGCCGCCAAACATTTGTCTATACATTCCAGTGTAGAATCCACAATATCATTAAGGCTTTTGCCTTCAAACTTTGCAAAAATGTCGGCATGGTCGTTTTGCTTGCTGCGGCGTTTGTAATTCTCCAGCTCTTCTTGTGTTATCTCCATATTGATATTGATAATCTTTGGCTCCTGTATAAACGGTGCCAGCGTAATCTTCGTGGATTTTGCTTGGCTCAGCCGCTCTTTGGCTTGGTTTGCCACCTGTTGCAACCTAACTTGCGCAACCTTCTTTTGACGCTTAGATACGCCATCATCTGCGTCTTCGTCATACAGATTTATAGCCCCATCAGCCAACTTATCAAACTCTTCCAAAATCATATCAATGATAATTTTGTCAATATCATTGCCGCCCAGGTCATTATCACCAAATGTGGACACAATAGCAATATTTGGCTCATCATCCTCATTGGCTGTGATTTTGAGAATACATGCATCAAAAGTACCACCACCAAAGTCGTATACCAGAATTTGTTTATCCTTGGTTTCGTTCACGGCATACGAAATAGCCGCCGCCGCAGGCTCTAGGCGCAAATATACACTATCCTCGTCAAAACCCGCAAGTATTGCTGCTTGCTTGGTCATTTTCTTTTGCTTGTCCGTAGAGTTTGCAGGCACAGTAATAACACATCCCGAAAATTCACCTTCTATACCCAGTTCATCTTGTGCATATTGGTCAGCTCGCTGCTTTAAATATCCAAGTATTTCGCCTGCTATCTGCTCCGGTGTAAAGCCATGCTCCTTGTCATCCACCGCAATTTTTATTGACGCATCGCTGCCCAAATACCGCTTGATTGAAAGCACGGTGGAAAGCGGATATATAACAGCAGCTTCCTTGGCCTGCACGCCAAATATGCGCGCCAGCTTCTGTGGGTCTTCTGGGTCGGTTTCAAATTGCACCGCCGTTGGGAAAATGTTGCCGCCGTCAATAGGTATCGTTTGCGCCTCGCCATCCTTAAAATTATAGATGCTAACGACACTGTTTGTCGTACCAAAGTCAATGCCCAGATATAGGCCTCTTTCCAAATCAAGTCCTAATGTTCCCATAATCGTCTGTACCTCCCAAAAATTATATTAGTTTCGCTCTTGGTTGTTCTTTTTCCGCCAGCCTGCCCGTAACAATCTCTTCCACCTTGTCATATTTAAACATCTGCTCATAAACAAGCGCACTATTGATAATATAATACAAATCTGCGGTTTTTTCAAGTAGATGCGGGCGATTATTCGCAATCTTTGCCGGCATTGTGGTGGTTGTGCTGGAAAGCCCTGTTATGGCTTCCTCAAAATAATATTCCAGCTCCTCTCCGTAAAAAAGCGGTATATGGCATGCAAATATGCCAAAGCGCAGATATTTCATAGATACCCGGCTATATTCCGCATCGCCTGTGGCCTTGTAATGCAGGCTTACAGCATTTCCCGCCCTGCCCCTGTGCACAAAGGGCATGTTCTTTTCTATATACGCAGAAATCATATTTTTGTCTTTAATTTCTTTGAAAACAGGCCAGATTATGTCGGCAACCTGAGCCGCATCAATGGCGCGGCGAAGAATGTCGGGTGCGCTGCTCGTGGTTATGGAATTCTTTAGATATACATGTGCCAGTGCATATGCCAGATATTCGTCATCCGTAATGCTAAAGAGTCGTTCCATGGCGTGTATTGCATCATACTCAGGCACTATGTTATTAATTATGATTTCATATGTGAAATACGCCGCAAAGTCATGCAGGGTCTCGTCTTCAGGCGACAGCTCCGTCATCTTTACAAAAATTCCCTGCACGCTTTTGCCCGTACCATTACGCGTAAAAATCGCTATATCTAGAATTTTTGCATACAGCTCAGCATTTGCCTCACCCATGGCAGCTAGTGCCCGTGCAAGTTCTATCCAACCGGCAAGGCTGGCCGTATAATTTTCCAGAACCAGCCGCAGCATCGCAGCATCATTGCGTCCGCGCAGCAGCTGTTCATACGCCAGGGCCGCTAGAGCCTTGCTACCCTTGCCTTTTGCGGAGCTAGTCGCAGATATACGCTTTATGGCTGCAAACAGGTTCTTGTCGGCAATGTGACCACCAGCTCGCGCTACCAGCCGCTTTGCCAGCCCAATTTCTCCGGCATGTATATATGTCAGCAACATTTGTTCCAGATGTTTGTACGCCACGCGGCTCTCATCCACATGACAATAATACTGCACAGCACGTAGATAATTATGGTTTTTTGTATAAAAATTACCCAGTACAACTCGCGCTTGCATTTTGAAAGACCCAGATATCTGCGTATTTGACACGGCCTGCTCAAATACTTTTATAGCAAAGGCAGATAAATCCAGTGTTTCCATGTGATTCAAACATAGATTTATCAATAGCTCAGGTGTATTTAACCCACTCTCGAAAAAGTAGGTTAAAATGCTTACATCCACATTCTCTACTAATTTCTGGCGTTGTGGCTTACAGTCTATAATATTTCTGAAATTTTCGTCAAAACATGTGATTTTGGCATCATGGTCGCAAAGATTTATGCGTATTTTGCCGCCTTTCACATCGTACAGAGCCTCGCTATTCATATGAATTTCCTGCACCAGTATCTTATCCGCCAGCATACCCAGCTTCTCATCTTCAAATGTAATTTCGTATGCAAACAGGAGATTCCTAAGCGTATGTTCTACAAAAGCCATCGCTTTTTTGTCAATTCTTTCGCCCGCAATGCCACATTGCAGCATATATCGGTACAGGCTGTAGTAATACCTGCCATACATGCGGTTGTCAATAGCATGATGCGCACATTGCAATATATCTTCTTTAATACTGTCCAAAAAATCTCTATTCTTCTCGTCCTGGGCCTGCTTCAGTGCCAGATGATACACAAATGGCAGCATTTCTACGGGTCCGCCACTCATTTTCAGATACTGCATCAAGGAATATCGGCTAATATCCTCTATGCCGTTTTTATGGGCCGCTCGCATCAAAAAGTCATATAGCTGCGGAAAATGTATTTGCCGTGCTTCGGCCTCTTTATAGTATGCAAAAGCTGTCAGCGATAGGTCGTTGTTAATCATCCTGCGCGTGCAAATGATGTGCAGCATCCAGTCTAGCGGATACATGGTATACAGCCGTTCTGCATCCGCCTGATGCCGCCGCAGTATATCTTCTACCAGGGACTGGTTTCTCACGATTATATTGCCTATATGATAGCCTGATGAAAGTGCCCAGCGCATCAGCGGTAGCAAAAGCACGGTCTGCGCACCCTGCGGCGCTGCATGCTGCATCACACGTGCCAGACAAATATAGAAAAAGGGGCTATGGTTGCCGTTTTTATGGGCCAGAAAAAGATATTCCAGTGCATCGCCAAAGGCACCTAGGGCAGCATTGGCAGCAGCCAGCAGCAAATATCCACAGGTTGGGCGATTTGTGCGGCAATAGTCACGCAGTGTGTTCAACTGCTTGTTCGCGGCCCTTTCCTTGCCCCGCGCAACAGACAATACGCATGTAAAAAACAGATAATGCGTATAAAGCTCGGCATCCTGCCCTTTCATGGCATTGCGATACGGTTTTAATGACGCCAGCATCTCATCTACATTGTCAAAATGCCCCATCTCATACGCAATATGCGCGCGCAAAAAAACCATGGGAATATCCGCCACATTTGCATGTGCGGATGCTACAAAATTGGCCTTGTGCAGAAAGTCGCGCTGGCCGCTTATCACATAGCCCATATAGTAGCGCGTAGCCATCACAAAGGCTGTGCTAGAGGATTTTTTGCTGTTGTAGACCCTCTCATATGCTATGATTTTTTTAATGGTAGGATTTGCCATGTATCAAGGTTTCCCCCATAATCTCAATTTCAATTTCTTCACAGAATCCCGTCCCGCCGATGTAGACCTTACATGAATGTATGTGGTGGTCTGCAACTGCTTCTTAAACGCCAGCGTAGCTGCTTTAAGACTGGAAAACTTTATTTGAAAGTCAATTTCAGCATATTTTCCGATAAAATATCTCTGGGCCTCAAATTTCACAAAATTTTCGCAATATATATCAATCATCAGGTCTCTGCCCGTATTGTTGTGCAGAAGCAGTTTGCCGCCGTCCTCAAAGTAATATGCCTCTCTATCCAGCCTTGCCTCAAAGGCCCCAGAAATATTACATTGCAAGCGTATGCTTTGCACGGCGCCGCTATCTGCTACCACGTCAACAATGGCCACGTCCCGTCTCTTGATATCATCCGTCATGATGATATAATCCAGCTCGACCGCATTATCAGTATCAAAATCCGTTGTCGCTACATGACTTTTGGTTAACTTCAGCCAATCTGCACCTTGTCGCACATTTATGTCAGCTTCTGCATAGCCCCAAGTGGTTTTGCGCAGCTTCACGCCGCCCGTAACTACGCTTTCGCCATGGCCGATATTAACCACAATATCCGTTTGCTCCGCAACAATGCCTGCTTTGTTTTTTAGGCCGTTAAATATCAGAAAATTATCTGCGGCCCGCTCCTTATTAGGGTCTGATGCCAGCCGCTCGTAAATATCCATAGAAGGATACCCCATATTAAACAGCCATATCATAAAATCCTTTTGTGCAAACAGCCGGCGGCCATCAACAGGATTTTTGCGCAGATATTCCACAAACTGCTCCAGCGTGGCAATCTTCATATCTCCGCGCGATATAGCCGGCGGAATCACCTTCACATCAAAATTAACAATCTTTTCGCCGCCATTAGATGTAATTATAGCGCTAACCTTATGCTCACCACTCAGCCCTTCCAGGTGCACGCTATAGTCTATATTCACTTTATTTCCCACAAAGGTATCCGCCGCAAAGCTCAAAAAATCAGCCGTTGCATCAACCCTACCTTCCAGCTCGCCCTCGCCAATATTAAACACTTCAAAGCTGCCTTCTACAAGCTCTGCGCCGTGAGCATCAATCTTATCAGCATTCAACGCGATTTTTGGTGCGGGATATTCCAAGTGCGCAAGTTTGCTATTCATCGCTACCAGCCTCTCCCTGCGCCTTTATGTCCCGCAGCAACATGGTTTGTATTCGGTTTTGTTCCGCAAAGTCTTCCAAGATACCGCGCAGCTGCTCTTCGCGCCCAACCGATGAGCTTAACGCACCTTTTATGCTGTCCGCAATGCCATCAGCAATCTGGCCGCCGGCACCGCCAAGATGATATGCCACAATCTTGCCCATGGCATCGCCCATTTGTCCAGTAATTTCCTTTAGTGATATCTCATACGAAGCCACAGCGGTTTCCAGTGCCTTCTGATTTTCAATTACAAGGCCCAACTCGCCATCCATAGCCGTATTTCGTGCTTCCAGGCTTGCGGCGAGCACATTCAGCTTTTGCACTGCATTGGTCAGCAGCACAATATCTTCCTTGATTTCAGCACGATTATCTTTCATAGCCGTACCCAGAGCCGCCATTGCAGCAGCACTTGCCGCAATTTTTTCGCTGGCATCTGTTGCACTGCTGGTTGTGGCTGCGGCTTTTTCAACAGCTTTCGCCCAACCGGAGATTGCGTTTTCCAACGCCTCTTGCTTCGCAATGGCGTTTAATGTGGCATCTACGCCCTTTGTCATAGCTGACATATTGGCTGTGATAGCCCCGGTAAATTCAGATTTTACCTTGTTCAGTACCTCATTATACATAGCGGATTGGCGGTTCAAATATTCATCTAAATCTTTCCCAAATGCGTACACCGCTGTTGTTGCATCCATTGGAAACAACCGTCCAACATCCCGCGCCAGTACGTACGCCAATGTGGTTATATATTTGTCCTGCGCCCCATCAATATCAAATATTGCCGCCAAAATTATCAGCAGCAGAAATATCCCGGCAGAAAGCATCACAAATTCGGTTTGCGCTTCCGATGCCAGCACAAATAATATAGCAAACGGCAAATAGGCACGCTCCAACAGCCGCACCAACCCCGCCAAACTTTTGAAATTGAACAGATACAGGCGGTTTTTTGATACAGCCATGCGAGCAACATCCAGCGCATCCGTCCGCGCGCCGCCAGATGCCATTGCCGCATATTCCTTGGCTGCACGCGCAAATGTACCACCTGTAAGCTTTTCCACATCAGCCTTGGATTTTATTGTTTTGGCAGATATGTTTGTTAGCGCAACGCCGGCATTATACGAGCTAAACAGGATTATGCGCAGCACAAGTGCTACAGCCGCCACCACGCCAAGAGATATAGCCATAATCCCTTCTATTTGGCTGAAATTGGCAAAAAATTCTATTATATCATCAATTGGATTCATGCGATTTGTCCTTTCAAATTATTTCCTTTACAATTATAATGCATTGGCGCAATTTTATCAACTAAATTTTGAATATGACATGATGCTGTCCTATTTACCGTGCTATGATTAAGACTGCATAACACAAAACATATATTATTGGGGGTTGCTAAAATGGCAAAGGCAAAGTATCAGCTTGATGATTTCTTAGTACTTGTAAACAGTGACTGCAAAGGCTTTGTTCACACAGTTCATGAGATGCTTTCGCGAGAAGGTTGCAAGCTCAAGATTCAAGTAACAAAATCATACGGGCTGCACATCTCATATTCCCAGCCCAAAATTAAGACTGTGAAAGGAGTTATCGTATATCTTTTGATGCGCGACGAAAAGCTTATGATGCGCATTAATGCCGGCCATCATGCCAAATATCCCGATACCTTGAATCGTCTGCCCGAAAATATTTTGGAGCAGATGGATAAAGCCGATGATTGCCTGAAAATGATTGACCCATCAAAATGCTGGCAAGGGTGCATGGGATACGATTTTCATATCGGGGAGAGGCATTACCAAAAATGCCTCACAAACTGCTTTTTGCTCAATATAGATTCTGAAGGTTTTCCGTTTTTGCTTGAAATAATTAAAAATGAGCTAAATGAGAGATTTGCAAACGAAAATTGTTATAAAGTGACATGAATAAAATATTGCACTTCCCTTGCTTGGCCTAATCGTGGTATACTGGGTATGAATGGAGGTGCAAAAAATGACGATAATCCAGATGAAAGAGGCCCTAAAACACAACTCGACCACATCTGAGCAGCTTGTGGCCGACTGCCTAGCCAAAATTGCAGAAAACAGCCACCTTAATGCAGTGATAGAAATCAATCCTGGCGCATTAGAAATCGCCCGCGCCTGCGATGCATCGGCCGATAAATCCGGCGTGTTGCACGGCATACCTGTATTACTCAAAGACAATGTCACCACAGGCGACAAGATGGCCACATCGGCAGGTTCTGTGGCCCTGGCACAAAATATTGCAAAATATGATGCCATTGCTGCGGCGAACCTGCGTTGTGCGGGTGCCATTATCATCGGCAAAGCTAATATGACCGAATTTGCTAACTACATGTGCGATTTCAGAAAAGACGAACGTATGCCCAACGGCTACTCTAGCCGAGGTGGACAAACAATGCACCCCACACATCCAGATGCTGACCCATCCGGTTCCAGCACAGGTTCTGCCGTAGCTGTAGCGGCCGGGCTGGTGCCCGCAGCCATCGGCAGCGAGACATATGGCTCAATAATATCACCTTCACAAGCCTGCGGCATCGTGGGACTAAAGCCCACGGATGGCCTAATTAGCAAAGATGGCGTTGTCCCAATTTCATTCACACTGGATACGCTGGGGCCGATGGCTACATGTGTAGAAGATGTGGCATTACTTATGACCGCAATGACCGGCAAGCAGTTTGATTTTGCGTATAAACCGGCTGATATAACAGTTGGCGTATGCTGTGTGGGCATGGATAATGCTAAATGGATGCAGGGCACGGGTGAAGGCTGGCGAGTCGCCAACGAAGGGTTGGCAGCAAAGATGAAGCAGTTGGGCATGAAAGTAATAGACCTGCCTGATGACGACATAGCGCAGTATGCTGAAGCCCGGGATGATTCCTTTATTTTTCCGCTAATGCGCTATGAATTTCAGTATGCCATGGACAATTATTTGGCTGCTCAAAAAAATCCCGATATACCGCAAAATCTACGCGAGATAATTAAATACAATGAGCGTCACAGCGATATTGCGTTGAAATACGGTCAGGGCAACTTGATTGCTGCGGCAGAAATCGGCAAGGATTGGCAGACCCGGCCCGAATACGTAGCAGCCCTGACTCAAAGAGCTGCTGCCCAAGATGCCCTGGACGTTTACTTCGACCGCCACGGCATAGATGTGATAATGATGATGTCCGCGCACTGCGGCCTGGCGGCCGCCACAGGTTTTCCAGGCATCACATTTCCACTTGCAACGCAGGAAAATGGACGACCTGCCGGATGCCTGTTGATGGCACGACGGATGGGCGAGGATGTGCTGCTTTCGGCGGCGAGACTGTTGCAAGCAACGAAAACTTAATCTGTGCAATGAAACTTGCAAAATACACCAAACTATGCTATCATATCCCGATAGGTATTACGCCGGAACTTAAATAGAGCTAATTTTTTACGAGATATTTTTGCGCCAGGCAAGGAAGCGACGACGCCGTGTGCCCAAAGGCACACAAGGAGGATGCTGACGAAGCATGGCGTGAAAATAGTTGCAAAAAATAGTTGTATTTGAGTTACGGGGTAATAAAAAGTCTAGAGGTCGGCAAAATGTTAAAAACTAAATTGGCACCAGATATTATCCACTACATGTTCCCACCAAGCAAAGCAGAAAACCATTATGGATATAACATTATTGCCATCATCCACGAAAGCAAAGCTATATTGATTGATGTCGCTTTTGAAAGCCATGCACGTCAGGTTATTGAAGATTTATCGTGTTTTGGCATCGCAATCTACAAAGTTATAGTTTCTCATTTTCATGACGACCATATGGAAGGCTTAAAATTGCTGCCGAATGTGCTTGTGTACGGAAGCAGCCACTTCCAAGAAACTCTTGATATGTGGACACCAAAACAAGACCACAAATATTTTACACCAACCATTACAATCGAACAGCCAACTACAATAGAATTTGGTCGCCGCCATAAGCTTGAAATTATTCCTTCGCCAGGACATTCTATATGCACCGTGCTAGTAAAAATCAATGACAAATTCCTTCATGTTGCCGATGAAATACTGCTCTCCAACGATGGCAGACCAATATTGCCATCCATAGAAAACAGGAGCCATATCCAAAGGCAGTTGGAATCATGGGGTAAAATCAAAAGATATAGCAATCTCACCATAATCCCCGGGCATGGGCCTGCACTTGAAGGAAGTCGGCTGCTAGAAGATATTCAAAACCGCTTCGCATACGCCAAGGCTATTTTGGCTGCGGCAGATGGGCCAATTTCCTACGAGATAGCAACAAAAGACTGTGATTGCATATTTTTACACAGCGACTGGTTTAATGATTTGTAGTCGCAAACAACTTTAGGAGGTGCCGCTTATGGCTGCAACTATCACAAAACCCAAGGGCACAGCAGATGTATATGGGGCGCAAGCCGCCCTATGGCGATATATCGAAGGCATAATTCATGAGACAGCTGCTCTTTTCGCGCTGGAAGAAATGCGCACGCCTATGTTTGAAAATGTTGAACTTTTTGTGCGTAGCGTGGGCGAATCCTCGGATATCGTGTCAAAAGAGATGTATACTTTCACAGACCGTGGTGAGCGTACATTTGCGCTAAAGCCTGAAAGTACGGCAACCACCGTACGGGCGTATATTGAAAACGGCTTGCATACTTTGCCAATGCCTGCAAAATTCTATTATATAGCGCCGCATTTCCGTGCAGAGCGTCCGCAAAAGGGCCGACTGCGCCAGCATCATCAGTTTGGTGTAGAATTTTTTGGCACAATGTCCGCGGCGGCAGATGCAGAACTCATTTCCGTGCTCCATCTTTTCCTTGGCCGATTGGGCGTTGAAAATTTCGCGCTGCATATAAATTCTATCGGCGATGCCGATTGCCGCAAGCGCTTTAATGATGCACTATTGTCATATTTGTCCGGCAAAATTGACAGTCTTTGCTCAGACTGTCGTAGTCGTATGGAAAAAAATCCTATGCGTGTATTGGATTGCAAAAACCCGGCCTGCCAAGCACTGATAACCGATGCGCCCGTGCCTCTGGACTATTTATCCGATGAGTGCGCGGCCCATTTTGCGCAATTGCAAAGCCATCTAACTGCACTGAACATACCATATATCGTGGACAACCGCATTGTGCGCGGCCTGGACTATTACAACCGCACCGTCTTCGAGTTTATGTCTACAGACCTTGGCGCACAGTCCACCATCGGCGGTGGTGGCCGCTACGACCCGCTTTTGGATGGCGGCGGTGTGGGCTTTGGCATGGGTATAGAGCGGCTTATCATTATCCTTGAAGAACAAGGCAAACTGCCTGATATTCCACGAGATATCGAGGTTTTCGTTGGCGGCATGGGCGAAGCCGGGGCTGCAAAGGCCGCACAACTTACACATGACCTGCGTAAAGCCGGAATTTCTGCCATCAGCGACCTTAACGACCGCTCCGTCAAAGCCCAGCTGAAATATGCGGATAAACTTGGCGCAAAGTATGCAATAGTAATTGGCGAAAATGAGATTGAAAACGGTACTGTATCAATAAAAAGAATGAGAAGTGATGAAAATGACAATGTGTGGACGCAAGGAGTCGTAGAGGTGAGCTTCAACCTAGTTGTTGATATGTTTAGGAGGAAATCATGAACAGCAATATTAACGATATAGAGATAAAAGAAATAGTAGATGCGATACTTGGTGTTGTGCCTGCATTAGAGATATATGTTTTCGGCTCCTACGCAAATGGAAAAGTGAACGAAGATAGCGACTATGACTTTTATGTTGTTGTTCCTGATGACTTTCAACCTACTCAGGTTGCATGGAAAATACAGGCCGCAATCAAAAATAGAGTGCGCGGCATAGACATGATGGTTGGCAGAAAAAGTAAGTTTGACAAATATAAGCATGTGTACTCAATTGAAAATGAAGTTTTGGAAAGCGGGGTAAAATTATATGGATAAATTCGTAATAGATGAGTGGATTGTTTATTCTAATACAGATTTATCATCCGCGAAACATCTTTACGACACCATGAACCCTCAACCACTGGAAATTATCTGTTATTTGTGCCAACAGTCTTCAGAAAAAATATTAAAAGCATACTGGCTATATTGCGAATTTAGGCCACCCCGAACCCATGATTTAGAAGTTCTAAGAGCCAAATGTGGCGAAATTGACAAGGCATTCGTAGAACTTATCAATGAATGTGCGAGATTAAACAGCTACTCTATTCAACCGCGATATCCGTTTGGCATGGAGCTAACAAAAGATATTGCACTTCTGGCTATAAAAGATAGTGAGTCAATAAGTAATTTTGTAAAAGCCAGAATTGTTTTTGAATCCGAAGGAGGAAATTGTAATGGAAAATCTAGGAAATAACAGACGCAGTCACTACTGCGGCCAAATTACCGAGGCGCTGGCCGACCAAAACGTGGTGGCAATGGGCTGGGTTAACCGCGTGCGACGCCTTGGGCAGCTTATATTTGTAACCCTGCGCGACCACACCGGCCTGGTACAGATTGCGTTTGATGAAAATACACCACCCGAGCTATTTGAGAAGGCCGAGAGCATGAAAAGTGAGTATGTGGTCGCTATACCCGGCCGCGTAGCTCTGCGCCGCGAAAAGGACATCAATCCAGACATGGCCACCGGCAAAATCGAAATCATGGCCAAAGACCTGGTGATACTTTCCACATCCGATGTACCTCCATTTCAAGTTGGCGATGAGAATGTATCCGACGCGCTTCGCCTAAAACACCGCTATCTAGATTTGCGCCGAGACAAGCTCCAGCAAAATATACGCATGCGCCATTCGGCAGCCCTATCCATACGCAATTATCTTGCGCAACAGGGTTTTGCGGAAATTGAGACTCCAATCCTCACAAATTCTTCGCCAGAGGGGGCCCGCGACTATCTCGTGCCCAGCCGCGTGCATCCCGGTCGTTTCTACGCCCTGCCACAGTCGCCGCAGGTATTGAAACAGATATTGATGGTTGGCGGCTTCGACAAATATTTTCAAATCGCAAAATGCCTGCGCGATGAAGACCTTCGCGCCGACCGCCAGCCCGAATTTACACAGGTGGATATAGAGCAGGCCTTTATAGACCAGGACGACATACTTGCATTGACCGAGGGCCTTGTAGCGCAGGTTTTCGCCGACACCATAGGCGTTACACTGCCCACACCTTTCCCGCGCATGTCGCACAAAGACGCGATGGAGCGCTTTGGCAGCGACAAGCCCGACCTACGCTTTGACATGGAGCTGGTGAATATTTCCGGCATCGTGGCCGGTTCGGAATTTGGCGTATTTCAAGGCGCTCTTGATGCAGGTGGCTCTGTGCGCGGTATCAATGCAAAGGGTTGCGGAAATTACGGGCGCAAGCCAATAGATTCGCTGATTGAATATGTCAAAACATACCGTGCCAAGGGCCTGGCTTGGATTGCAATCACAGACGGCGGCGAAATCAAAACTACCATATCCAAATTCTTTAACGAGGCTAAGATACAAGAAATCATCGCTGCAATGGGCGGTCAAAACGGCGACTTGTTGTTGCTTTGCGCCGATAAAAACGACATTGTATTTGATGCTCTGGGCAATCTGCGCTGCGAGATAGCCCGTCGCGAAAATCTGGCGAGTATGGATGACTTCAAGCCCCTGTGGGTTGTAGATTTTCCGCTGCTTATCTGGGATGAAGATGACAATAGATATTACGCCAACCATCACCCTTTCACCGCTCCAATGGACGAGGATTATCATCTGCTAGACAGCGACACGCCGCATCTGGCGCGCAGCAAGCAGCATGACCTTGTAATTAACGGCTATGAGGCGGCAGGCGGCTCCATTCGTATTCATCGTCAGGATATGCAAGAAAAGATGTTTGAGGTGCTAAGCTACACCGCCGAGCAAGCCCACGAAAACTTCAGCCACTTAATGGATGCCCTGAAATTTGGAGCACCGCCCCACGGTGGCATAGCCCTGGGCCTGGACCGCTTGGCAATGCTGCTGTGCAAAACGGGCAATATCCGCGATGTTATCGCCTTTCCAAAGCAGCAGGACGGCGCGTGCCCAATGACAGGTGCGCCAAATGAGGTGTTTCCGGAGCAGTTGGAAGAGTTGCGGATACAGTTTATGAAAAAGGAAGAGAAATAGAACAAGGCCCCTTTATAATGAAGGGGCTTTCTAATTTCTGCCTCTACATCTATATCCTGCCTAAGCTATCAAGACTGTCTTTAAGTTTGAGAATTTTTGAATGTATTGATAGATTATCGTCATCAAGTCGTATTTGCGGAGCCGAAATTGTCAGTTTGCGCAATCTTGCTTTAATAGCCATTCTTCCATAGAAAAAACGCCACTTTTGCAAGTTTATTTGTGCTGCAAACCAAAGCAATTCATTAAATGACATATTATATTTAGGAACTAGAACCCTCACGGCACTGCCACCATTTCCACGAGCCATGAATCTCCAAGGTTGCACATACGCTTGACCAAAAGCAGTAACAGTTATTGCGCCATTGGTAAATTCTTCTTTATTTTCATCAGATACCATACGAATGTAGCTATTGAAAGAATCCCCACTTGAAATATAAGGACAATTACCCACAGGATAGTTTTTCTCTCCTGAAGATTTTCCATTTTCAACATGGAAGAAATGGTCTATGGTATTTATTTCACCATATGGTAAAATAGGTAAATTATCCCAAAATTCAGGGAAATCCTCAATTACCTCATCTGCAAGCTCTGGTTGTGCTGTTACAGTTTGGAATATAGACATCAATATATTTCTCATAGAAAAGTTAATCTCTTCACTTGAAACCAAGGGCTGCTCTAACCATTGTTGTGGGCTAAACTCCTGTCCGCCCATTAAGTTTTTAGCCGGAATTATTGTGGCAATCGAAGATGTAAAGTCAACATTATTTTGAAAATCAGAGAAATATTGTAGCACTTCGGAAATTTGCGAGCCCTCACAAAATACTCGTTTTCCCTTGAGTTTTTTATATCCATCATTCCATATTCGCGACATAAAAATATTTGTGTTTTCATCCATCGGAATATGGGCCTTTGCAATCATTATTGATGTAGGTGCTGCCGTAGGATAAAACAAATCTTCCGGAAGGCTAATCACGCCTATAAGACTATGATTTTTTATGAAAGATCTACGCCACAGCGCATTGTCATCATCTGCAAAAATCCCTGCCTTAACAACACATGCAAACAATCCACCCGGCTCAAGTGCATCCATAGCTGCATCAATAAAATCGCGTTCGGGTTCATCCTCTTGAGAAAAGGGAGGATTCAAAAAAGCTCTTGTAAATTTACCTTTGACATTTTCTCTATTTGATAGTTCAAAGCAATCACCATTTTCAATATGACTTTTTCCATCTCCCCGAAAAAACATATTTAAGGATGCTAAGGCCCAAACGGTCGGATTTGTATCAAAGCCATATAGCGATTGTTTAATTTTTTCTATAGACTTCGGACCTTTTGCTTGGGAAATCATCCTATCAAAAGCCGCAACAAGAAAGCCACCTGTGCCGCTTGCAATATCAATAACTCTATCTTCCATCCTAACATTTATCAGATCAACGCATAGCTTTGTAATATGCCGCGGAGTAAAAACTATACCCAGGGCATTGTTGTCATAACCGTATCTCAAAAATGCTTCGTACAGTAGCCCAAGAAAGTCAGTATCAGTTTGTAACACAGAGCGTATGTTAAGCCTTTCTAAAATAGAAACAATTCGACGTATTTTGGGCGATAATCGCTCGTAATCATTTATAGTCAAAAATAATGAGTCTATAAGTCTTCCTTTCTTATTTTCGTCAAGGTCAATACTCTGTGTAATGGCATCGGATACCAACTCGTTTATGGATGACAGGGCCGCCTCTTTTTCCAGTGTAATTTTTCCTTGGTAAAGTGCCGTGATAATTGCACCAAGAACTTTTGGCCGTAACGGGGCTTCTATTTTCGCGCTTCTAAGAATTGACGATAGTTCAATTGCACTATCAATATACTCGGCTATGCTCGGATGGGAAATGGTTGTTGTTGTATCATCTGCAAGCATAGCAAGTTCAACTTCACGCGGAGAAGGAATCGTTGTTAGTTCATACCCAAAAGATTTTAAGGCACACCACATGCCATTCTTTAAGTATTTTACCTCTACTTGATAGCCATTATCATCTTCGCCAGCTACACCAACCGCAATCTTAACTGAATATGTACTATTGGCATTAATTGTATTGGCATATTCGGTTGCCTCTTCAATTGCTTCGTGAATCTTTTTAAAGTCATTTTTTGCTTCAACAACCATAATTGGCTCCGAATCACGGCAAACTAGAAAATCAGGTCTATTTAAGCCCAGGCCAATCTTAGGAAAAAAATCGACAATCTCCTGCTCTTCTAAAAAATTACCATTTTTCTGAACATGACCAACATCCCAGCCACGCTTTGCAGAAATATTCCTCACAAAATATCTTGTCCGACTTTCTGCACGTTTTTTTGACATTTAAACACCTCCATGCTCACCTCTTATATTCAAACCCTCCGCAAGCTCCACCCCAGCACCTCATTAATCCCCGCAACAATAACCACCAGTACCAGCAATATAGGAAACAGCGCTTCCAGCGATACACGCGAAAGCACCTGCCCCATCAACAGCGCAAATACCGCACTGCCCGCACCAGCAGCAGCCAGTTGATAGCCCACCAGCTTGGAGAGTGTATCCGGGGCGAAACGGTGTGAGCTTTCGTGTATCAAACAAGGAAAAATAGGAGCAAGACCAAAGCCCACCAATGCAATGCCAAGCACGCTACTGGAAAATGTTAAAATTATAATACCAATGGCGGACAAAACAATGCCTATGCGTATAATAGCCATATTGCCCAGCTTTTCCGCCGCAAAACCAAAGAAGATGCGGCCCGCCATTATGGTGGCAAAATATGTAGCAGGGAAGATGCCTGCAATTTCGATGGAAAGCCCGCGGGATTCTATTAGGATACTGCTAATCCAAAGGGCGATAGAGCCTTCTATGCCTACATAGAAAAAGAAGGTCAGCATTTGCAAAATGCCATACTTTTTTGCTGACAGATATCTACGCCTCGCGCAGTCGCTTTCTTCTTGACTTTCCTGCTCCTCTGCCCCTTTCCCACTTTCTCTTTTCCAAACACCTTTGGCAATGCTTGCAACCACCAGAATTCCGGCAACTACTGCCATTGCGCCAATGGCCCTATATCCCACGCGCCAGCTATCCAGCAATATCATCTGCGCCATTATGATGGGACTTATAGCCGCGCCAGCGCCCCAAAAGCAGTGCATCCAGTTCATATGCCGCGCGGAAAAATGTTGCGCCATATAGTCGTTTAGGCTGGTGTCTATTAGCCCTGTTCCCATGCCAATAAATACAGCCAGCATAACCAGAACCGCAAAATTGGGTGCAAAAGAAAAACCGAAAAAGGCAATAGCAAGAAAAAATATGCCCAGCAAGTTCAGCTTTTTGGCACTAATATATTTGGAAATACGCCCATTTTGGCTACTGGCCGTTACATAAAAAATCGAGGCTGTAACAGACAAAATGCTGACAGCCTCAAGCGGCATAGCCATTTCAACGCGAATAATGGGCCACGCCAGCCCCAAAGCACCCTCCGGCAGACCCAAAATAATAAAGCTAAGGTATATCACCCCAAGCAATATATAAGTTCGCGCCAGCGGGTTGCGGGCTTTTTGCCCGCCACCACTACCCATGATAGTCAAATGCTGTGCGGTCGGTCAAACATTCGCCTACAATGGGAAATACGGCCACATGGTCGGGATGCTCCATATATACCAAAAATGCGGCCTCATCTGCAAATGTTACATCCAGCATCACATCCTTGGTGCTATACGAAAGCTGATTGATATGAACCTGAATGCTCACAATCTCCGGTATCAGACTCTTCATACCTTCCAGCGCAGCCTTCACCTTTTGGGCATCGGCAGCGGTCTTTCCTTCTTTGTAATTCCACATCACAATATGTCTAAACATAGTTAGCTCCACCTCACCTTTTCTCAATTACAAATTTAATAGACGTCCTGGAGTTGCCCTCAATTTCCAGCTCTGAAAAGGCCGGGATGCACACTAGATCTATGCCATTGGGTGCAACATAGCCACGAGCTATTGCAATTGATTTTACAGCCTGATTTACAGCGGCAGCACCAATGGCCACAACCTCTACGGGTTCATCATTGCGAACAACAGCAGCGATAGCACCTGCCACGAATTTTGGCACAGAATTTGCAGAGACTTTAAGCGTTTCCATATAATTTCCTCCTTTATCGTAAATTGTAGGGATATTTGTGTCAATTGTTATTATAATGCTATGATACAAAAAAAATCCAAAAAAGTAAAGGGGCAATTTAAATGGAACATTTGCATAGACCTGCACCTCTGCGGGCTGGCGATGCAGTGGCATTGATAGCACCATCCGGCCCACTTTTGCATCCTGCACGTCTGGATTTTGCTGTGCAATATCTCAATAGCCTAGACCTAATTCCAATCGTTTACGAAAGCTGCACCGCAAGATATGGATACTTGGCAGGAGCAGACCACATACGCGCCAAAGATGTCAACAACGCCTTTACAAACCCCTATATCGCAGGCATTTTTTGTATACGTGGCGGATATGGTGCAGCTCGGATATTGGACATGATAGATTATGACACAATACGTCGCAATCCCAAATTTTTTTGTGGATATAGTGATGTTACGGCACTTCACGCCGCCATCAACCAAAAAGCCGGACTAATGACCTTCCATACGCCCATGCTATGCGAGGTCGGGTTTGCAACATCCGATGCTTACACAGCAGGGTATTTCAACAAATACATATTCGATAACGCAATACATGGTAACTTTCATAACCCGCACGGCCACATATGGGAATTTTTAGTTGGCGGCCGTGCAGTTGGTCAGCTGTGCGGCGGCAATTTAACCGTGCTGGCAAGCCTGATGGGCACCCCATATGAGCCAGACACAGCAGAAAAAATCATATTTATCGAAGACATAGGTGAGGAACCCTACAAAATCGACAGAATGTTAAACCAGCTGCATATGGCAGGTAAGCTAGATACGGCTAGTGGCATGGTTTTTGGAGATTTTACAAATTGCCAGCCCAAAAATACAGCAAGCTCACTGACAATATCCGATATCATCCAAAATCTGCAGCTCTCCATTCCTGTATTATACAATTTCGCTTGCGGCCATTGCACACCCACGGCATCCCTGCCCATGGGCGCAATCGTAAAATTGGATTCTATTGCCAATTCTTTCACAATTCTGCATATTTAGGCATTTTGGTAGACCCTACTCGCTTTTTTTGCATTTTATAGCATTTTAAGGTTTACTTTTGCAAAGTATGTTGATATAATAAGATTATGGGTAAGCTAGAAAATAACAATTGGAGGACGACTTATGAAGCCCAAAAACAACGAAAGTACCGTAGCCGGATTAGTTTCTGCGCCGCAAAAAGATTTTCTTGCAGAAAAATGCCTTACTTTTGGCGAAAACATGCGTAATGCACGCAAAGACAGAGGTTTCACATCAGAGGCATTAGGAAGATTCCTTGGCATATCCACGGCTTATGTCGGCCTCATCGAAAGAGGCGAACGTTGCCCTAGCTTGGAAACTTTTCTCAAAATTTGCGACTTTTTCGGAGAATCCTATGACGACATGTTTACGCAAAGAGGTGGTTTATTTGTGCGTGAGAAAAAGACCCCTACGAGTGAAAAAGACCCTGTTGTGCGCAAGCAAAGGATGATAGCCGGCATGTTAAACAACTTTGGCACAGAAGAGCTAGACCACATAATAGGTGTCATTAAAAGTTTCAAAAATTTCAGCCACAAAAACCGCACAAGCGGTCACCAGGATACAGAATTTGCCGGCGAGTTTAGCTTTTCAAGCAACGAAGTTGCAGGCTTGGAATAGTTTTACGGCATCACAACCGAGGCATCACGGGTTTGTATGAAATAATAAACCGTGATGCCTTCATTATATCGCCACAGGTATCTTTTCTTTAAACGGATGCGGCCGATATTCTTCCAGCGCAAAGTCGTCCACCGTAAAATCATAAAAATCCACCACATTCGGGTTTATTGTTAGTTTCGGTGCAGGCCGCGGCTCTTTTTCAATCAATTCCTTCACAATATCCACATGTCTGTCGTATATATGTGCATCTGCAATTACATGAACCAGCTCTCCGGCCACCAGGCCGCTAACCTGCGCAAACATATGTAACAATATCGCATATCCACACACATTCCAATTATTAGCCGTTAAAAAATCTGCGGAGCGCTGGTTTAATATACCGTTTAGCACGCCGTCCTTTACATTATATGTCATGCTGTAAGCGCATGGATATAGGCTCATGGCGTGCAGGTCTTCGTAATTATATATGCTGGTCATTATGCGCCGCGATGCGGGGTTATTCTTTAAATCATGCAGCACCCTATCTACCTGGTCAAATTCTCCTTCGGCATATTTGTGCTTTATGCCCAGCTGGTAGCCGTATGCCTTGCCGATGGTGCCATTTTCATCTGACCAAGCATCCCATATTCGCGACTTTAGCTCGTTCACACGATTTGACTTTTTTTGCCATATCCATAGCATTTCATCAATGCAATTTTTGAAAGACAGCCGCCGCAATGTCATCGCGGGAAATTCTTTAGATAGGTCGTAGCGGTTCACAATGCCAAATTGCTTGATGGTATGGGCTGGTGCGCCATCTTCCCAGCGTGTGCGCACATTTTGACCGGTATCCCAACTGCCGTTTTCCAAAATATCTTTACAATTTGCGATAAATACTTCGTCTGCATACGCCATGATTTTCAAACTCTCCCTTTGTTTTATCGTGGCGGCACTATCCGCCATTTTGGTTCCCATTGCTGCAAATATACCCTGATTTCATTCGAGTTGCCTGTATATCTCAACTCAAAAGCAGTGTCATCACGACCAAGTACATACAATCTATTCTGATGCGGCCCCTCAAGCCACGCAACCACAATCACATCGCCTGAGCTGCTATGATATGCTGTAAATACCGGCGGCCTTTGTGTCATATCTCCGGCATCATATCGCCGCACAAAATCATACACTGGTTTTTCCGCCACCCATGTGATACTAAAATCCGGCCCGGGCGAATGGCCAATGATGGCCCCATCCAGAAAGTGCTCTTCGTCCACAAAAGTACCCAATATATATGTTTTCTCGAAACCATGGTCATTCACGACCACGGCCCGCGTGGAGCGCAGCACACCCCACCATTCAACACCTGCCTCTATCACATCAATCTTTCGCACATGTATTCCTGTGCCATGCAGAATCTCCATATCATCTATATTTGCGCCTTCAAAATCTATTGGGTCGTTTTCCAGCATCCATTGAGGGAAATATCTAAACACCAGGCCACGCTGATAATTCAAGCTAACACCATCCTGCCCGCCACCTAGTGTATCCTGAAAAGCCTCGGCATCACCATCTTCAATAGCCCCAAAATGCCGCTGTATCAAGTAAAACTCTGTTTCTGTCAATCTGGTGTCCACCAGCGTGCCGTAAGGTGTCATGATGAATTCTACTTCCAGCGGCTGCAAATCCCATATTGCGCGCTGTTCATAATACCAGGCATTAATAATGTCAAGTTCCGCCAGTCTAAAGGGCGGAAGAATATCGCCGCCTGCCGCGCTTTGGTCAACTATAGCAAGACGTACTACCTCACCGTCCTCGCCAATATACGATATTCCCCTGTCCGGCTCCATGCTGCGCCATCGCCAAGATGCTAGCACAGGCACGCCGGCAGGCAGTATGTCCACAATATCTAACACTCCAACTTCATAAACATAATTGCCACCGGGCTGTGTATCATGGGAAAACTCCAAAAAGCTGAAATTGCGCAGCGGCACATCGGAAATAAATGCAAGCCAGCCACCGCCTCTTTCCCAATCATTCCGCTTGGCAAGGTCGTCAAATTTTATGTAATCATCAAATTGTGACAGAAACTCTTCCATCAAATTTCCGTCATGAGAATCCATCAAAACCCATTTGCCATTAACAAGTTCAAATCTGCTAAAGGGCGCAAGATTTTCCCAGCCGATATATTCTATTTCTTCTAGGGTCAGGAATCTTTCTTCATCATCCAGCTCCAGCTCTTCGTAAAATACATCTCCTTCGGCCGCGGAATATTCCACTACATTTCCTGCGCACGCGGAAAATAAAAGCATTGGAAGTATTAGAATTAAAAGTCTTCGCATGACTTGCTCCCCCAATGAGTTTATTCTATATATAACTTCACCTTATACGCCCCATATTTTGCTAAATCATTATCTTCGTCCAGCTCCACAGATCTGTCAAATAACCTTTTGGCTGAGCCATAATTGCCCTTGTTAAAATGCATTACACCTCGTGCGTAATTTATTGCAGACCGTGTGCGCCGTCTGGCCAATTGCACACCAATATGCACAAGTCCCAGCAAAATAAGGCCAAAGCCAACCAGCGTAACATAAAGGTTATTTACAAATACGCTAAGCAACAGCCATATCAGCCCTATAATTGCCAGCTGCATTTTTATTGCCACGGGTCCAAAGGGCAGGGTTGGGCGCCCCACAGAATATCGTATAGCCTCGCCGCCTTTTTGCGCCCGCGCTTCCATAAGTTCATTAATCTCTGCGCGGCGCACACTTTCGGGCTTTTTGCGCGGTTTAGGAAGGTCAGCCGTGTTTTTTATCATTTTGAAATCCGAAATCTCGTCGCCTTTTAGTTTAAACAGGATATGAACAGACTTTGGCAGGGGTTTACCCTTGTCGCTACGCACCTTTGTGGAAATATTAAGGATGTAGTATTCGTTTCGGCGATACAGGTCGCAGGGATTAAGCACAATCAAGTTGCGGCTAGAATCATATGTGATGATAACATTAAGAATATAGCCGTTGGTTTCCGTAACATTCATTGAACTTTTTGTGACAGACTCCGGGTCCAGCGGCGTATTAAAACGGATATACCAATACACCGTGCCATTTGGTTCGGTGATATTGGTGGTTATTTTGCCTTTTAGCTCCGGATTGCTCACCATCAACTTAATATTTTCGTCTTCCATTTTGACCTTTTCCATGGCAATTTGTTTATTTTCATTCATGATTATCCTCCATGATACTGATTGTATTTCTCCTCAACCATCTCTGTGGTGACCGAATTGTATATGGATATCGTACAAATAGCCGCCCGTCGGAAATATTCCTTGGCATTTTCTATGTCGCCTTCGGTCTCGTATATCAATCCCAGCAAATACGCTGAATCTGCTAGGTTCTCGCGCTTGGACAGTGCGGTGCGAAAATTTTCCTTGGCCGTTTCCATATCGCCTTGTTTGTAATGAACTTGTCCTACATTATCCCAGGCCGCGCCGTGGTTTGGGTCATCTTCCATAGCCAGATGTGACATCTCTATGGCCTTATCGTAGTTTTCTTGCGTAAAATACAAATATCCCAGCGTGGTTAGTACTCCGGCATTTGTATATTCGTGGCGCGCGCGCATGTCTTCCAACACCTCTATGCCCTTAGCGGCATCGCCAGCCAACCAATAGCAGCTGGCAAGAGTAGTTAGCAGATTGCGCTCGTCTATTACCGTATTATTTAACTGTCGCGCTTTTTCCAGTAGGTCGAAAGCGGTTTGCGCATCTTTTTCTTCCTGCACGGCCATCAACGCCAGATATATGTAGGCCGATGGGCTTTTGGTGCCTGCCGCTACGGCCTTTTGCAATATCGGCTTGGCGCGAGCCTTAAGTCCTGTAACATAATAATAATTTCCGCGCAAAGCCCAGATAGAGCGGCGGTTAAGCCAATAAAACACCGAAACCACTGCAATATATGCAACCAGTAGCACCCAAAATGGTTGCCCGCCAAATATCATAATGCCAACATACATGCCATACAGCACCAGCGCAGCCGTAAGTAAAAATACATATCTTTTTATCATTCCACTATTCATCTCATAGCCCCCATCATTTGTGTTATATTACAATTATACATGCTGTGGCCCAGCTATACAAGCCCAATTATTCCTATGGCCACCAAAATTATACCCGATACCATCGTGGGCAGCTTTGTTCCTCGCTTTTTCAGCGGCAAGAGCTCTGTGGTTAGCACGCCCAGCGAAAAAAACAGCACCTGAAACGCTGCAGCCATAAATGGCAAAAACGCTATATTAAGTCCCAGTGCGGCGGCGGCAAGACCTGCACCCATAGAATCTACAGAAAGCATCAGGGCTATTGCAAGCGATTGTGTAATAGTAATTTTACCTGCCGATTTTTGCTCATCATCCTTTTTGCGTATAGCTCCAATAAATATCCACGTACCTAGCAGTATTATCCATATAGCACCCACCAGCCCCGCCATCTCCGGTGCAAAAAACCCCTTCAACCACGTGCCAAAAAGAACTGCTGCGCCCATTACAGCCAAGCTAACAGCAAATATTATCGCCAGTGTAAATATGCTTGGCCGCCTATCTCGTAGGCCACAAGAAATACCCACACCTAAGGCATCAATACTAAGTGTTATCGCAAAAAGCACCGCCACAATATCACCTTCCAAAAAATGCTCTGATGATATCTTATGGAAAAGCGGCGAGATTTGTGATTATAATGGACCTGTTCCAAAACTCCAAGGAAGTTTTGGAACAGGTCTAGCACATAAGCGCAGATACATCTATGCCCGGGTCCCTTTGTTATACGGCACATCCGCATAAATTGGTTATGATAATATGCCTTGAATTGCTCTATTGAGTGTGGTATACTTGGCACAGGTCTAGTAGCTATTGAAAAGCCATGAAAAACGAGCAAATCAATAACTCCGAAAATCCTAAGAGCTTATCCCTTAATAACACCAAAAATCTGTGAGATTGCTTATTGAGGGATAAGTTCTTAATGTATATGGAGGGAGCATAGTGGTTAGAATTGCCATTGTCGAGGACAGCGAAAATGACATCCGCACGATGACAGAATATATTAATCGGTACAACATCGAGAATGATAACGATATATCATTTGATGTTTATACCGACGGGGCAATGCTTGTTGAAAATCGCAATAAATCCTATGACATTATTATTATGGACATAGAAATGCCACTACTTGATGGAATGGGTGCTGCCGAGGAAATCCGAAAATTTGATGACGAAGTAATCATTATTTTTGTTACGAGCATGGCTCAATATGCCATTAAGGGATATGAGGTCGGAGCATTAGACTACATATTAAAACCCGTTAATTATTTTGCTCTTAGCCAACGCTTAAGCAAAGCAATTTCCAGGCTTCGCAAAACCACTGCCCAGTATATCGCTGTACGAATAAACAGGGGTGTGCAAAAGCTTGATGTTGCAGACATAAAGTACATTGAAAGTCAAAAAAACTTGCTGGTATACCATACCATTAATGAAAAGCTAGTAACATACAGCACTTTGAAAGTTGCTGAAGCTGCGCTAAAAGATATGAATTTTTCAAAAGGAAACAATGGTTGTCTTATAAACTTACGTCATGTGGATGCTATAAGGGATGGCTGCGCTGTTGTTGGAAGCGAGCATATCTCTTTAAGTCGTTCTCGTAGGGCGGATTTTGAGGTAGCACTGATTAAATACATTGCGGAGGCAACAAAATGATAGAGGAACTTCCAGATATACCACGCATCTATACAGCTTTGGCCCAATGGCTTTCGTGCGTTGTCTTTGTAACGGGGTTTAACCAAAGGTGCTTGCGTAATCTCAAATTACTAGGAATTTGCACTCTTTTTCTGGTGCTGCAATCGGTTCTTCTAGTAGCCACATCCGAGGCCTCTGGCTCGCTGTGGCTGTTATTCATGGCCTTATCTTGGATTCTTATGTTTGCATTCATATCTTTTTCTTGCAATATTCCAAAGATTGACGCATGTTACTACACAGTTCATGCTGTTGTGTTAGCCGAGTTTGCGGCCTCGTTGGAATGGCAAATCCATTGCTTTTTATGGCCGCTCAATGATGGTGCATTACTCTATTCAGTAGCTTTGTTGTGCATAGTTTATGCCGCTGTTTTTGTGGGAGCTAGGCTAATAATAAAACATTTTGCCCTACGTGACACGGCATTGTACATAACCTCACGCCATTTATTAATTGTTTCTTTAATTGGCATAAGCATGTTTACGATAAGCAATCTAGGCTTTTTAACAACCCAAACACCATTTAGCGGACATTACCATCGTGAAATTTTTAATATACGTACAATTATGGGCTTATGCGGCCTGCTCTTCCTTGGGGTATACAACTTTGCCCGCCGAGAAATGCTTGTTCAACAAGAGCTTGGCGCTGTTCAAAGCATACTTCGTAGTCAATCTGAGCAATATCA
>Ga0131853_10000124_pt1 | contig 121119 bp, 114 predicted proteins | sample TergutLab28metaG_FD_92764 | JGI IMG/M metagenome (GOLD analysis project Ga0131853, IMG submission 92764) | Labiotermes labralis P1 segment gut microbial communities from Petit-Saut dam, French Guiana - Lab288 P1 (version 2) (version 2) | ecosystem: Host-associated > Arthropoda: Insects >...
CGCGACGAAGACGTGCACGAAGTCGGGCTTGATGTAGCGCAGGATGCGCGTGTAGTGCGTGATGAGCAGGATGCCGAGGTCGGTGTTCTCGTGGGCGCGGTTCACACCCTCGGAGACGATCTTCAGCGCGTCCACGTCGAGGCCCGAGTCGGTCTCGTCGAGCACGGCGAAGCGCGGCTTGAGCAGCTCGAGCTGGAGGATCTCGTTGCGCTTCTTCTCGCCGCCCGAGAAGCCCTCGTTGACGTTGCGCGCTGCGAACGACGGGTCCATGCGCAGCTTCGTCATGGCCTCCTTGACGTCCTTCGTCCAGTTGCGGATCGAGGGCGCCTCGCCGTCGATCGCGGTCTTGGCCGTGCGCAGGAAGTTGGTGTTCGTCACGCCCGGGATCTCGACCGGGTACTGCATGGCGAGGAAGAGGCCGGCGCGGGCGCGCTCGTCGACGGACATGGCGAGGACGTCCTCGCCGTCGAGCGTGATGGTGCCGCCCGTGACGGTGTACTTCGGGTGACCGGCGATCGTGTAGGCGAGCGTCGACTTGCCCGAGCCGTTGGGGCCCATGATCGCGTGGATCTCGCCCGTCTTCACGGTCAGGTCGACGCCGCGCAGGATCTGCTTGGTGCCCTGCTCCGTCTCGACCGTGGTCTGCAGGTCGCGGATCTCGAGAACAGACATGCTTACGCGTTCACTTTCTTAGCTGCGGGGTCGACGAGTACATCGCCGTCGGCGATCTCGACCTCGAAAACGGGGACCGGCTCGTAGGCCGGAAGGTTGAGGGGCTTGCCGCTCGCGAGCGAGAACTGCGAGCCGTGCGCCCAGCACTCGATCGTGTCGCCCTCGACGAAGCCCTCGGCGAGCGAGATGTCGCCGTGGGTGCAGGTGTCGCCGATCGCGTACACGTTGTCGGACGCGTCGCGCACGACGGCGATCGCGATGCCGTCGAGGACGACGCGCTTCGCCTCGTTCACGACGAGCTCGTCGAACGCACAGACCTTGATGGATGCCATTACTTCACGCCTCCGGAGAGTTCCGCTTCGATCGCGTCGCCCAGGCGCTGCTCGAGCGACTCGACCCCGATCTGCTGCACGATGTCGACGAGGAAGCCGCGCACGACAAGCCGACGCGCCTCGTCCTCGGTGATGCCCCGCGACTGCAGGTAGAAGAGCTGCTCGTCGTCGAACCGGCCCGTGGCGCTGGCGTGACCCGCGCCCTCGATGTCGCCGGTCTCGATCTCGAGGTTCGGCACCGAGTCGGCGCGGGTCCCCTCGGTGAGCACGAGGTTGCGGTTCTGCTCGTACGAGTCGGTGCCCACGGCCTCCGGCCCGATGAGCACGTCGCCGATCCACACGGTGTGTGCGCCCTGGCCCTGCAGCGCGCCCTTGTAGGTCACGCGGCTCTTGCCGTGGGCGGCCTCGTGGAACACGTAGACCTGGTGCTCGAGGTGCTGGCCGGCGTCGGCGAAGTACACGCCGAGCAGTTCGACGTCGGCGCCTGTGCCGGCGAGGCGCGCCGACGGGTTGAGGCGCACGATCTCGCCGCCGAGGCTGACGACGACGTGCTTGAGCCGGGCGTCGCGGCCGACCTTCGCGAAGTGGGCGGAGACGTGCTTCGACGCGTCCGACCAGTCCTGCACGGTCACGAGGGTGACGTTCGCGCCGTCGCCGACGACGATCTCGACGTTCTCGGTGAGCAGCGCGTCGCCGCGGTTCTCGAGGATCAGCGTGGCGTGCGTGTTGGGCGCGACCGACACGATCGTGTGGGCGGCGCGCGGCGCGGTGCCGAGGGATGCCCGGGCCACGGTCGCCTCGAAGTGCTCTTCGCCCGCGAGCTCCACGAGCAGCGCCTGCTCGAACTGCGACCAGGCGTTCGCGGCGGCGCGGTCTTCGGGCAGGCCGGCGGCGCCGACCAGCGCGTGGTCGCGGGCGACCCACGAGGTGCTCAGGCCTGCGACATCCGTCGCCTCGATCTCATAGGCGCCGCCGTCGAGCTCGCCGTCGATCAGCGCGCCCAGCTCGGCGACGGGCGTGTACTTCCACATCGCCTCGCGGCCGGTGACCTGCGGGAAGTCGGCGACCTCGGTCGAGGTCGGGCGCTCCGAGCGCGTCTGAACGGGGACCGTGGGAAGTGCGGGCACCTCGGTCTCGGTGTAAGTGGTGCTGGTCACGCTTAGCCGACCGATCCTTCCATGCCCATCTCGATGAGCTTGTTGAGCTCGAGTGCGTACTCCATCGGCAGCTCGCGCGCGATCGGCTCGATGAAGCCGCGCACGATCATCGCCATCGCCTCGTCCTCGGGCATGCCGCGGCTCATCAGGTAGAAGAGCTGCTCCTCCGAGACCTTCGAGACGGTCGCCTCGTGGCCGAGCTGGACGTCGTCGACGCGGATGTCGATCGCCGGGTACGTGTCGGAGCGCGAGATCGTGTCGACAAGCAGCGCGTCGCAGCGCACGGTGTTCGCGGCGTGGTGCGCCTTGGCGTCCACCCGCACCTCGCCGCGGTAGCCGGCCCGGCCGCCGCCGCGTGCGATCGACTTCGAGACGATCGACGACTGCGTGTACGGCGCCATGTGGATCATCTTCGCGCCCGCGTCCTGGTGCTGGCCGGGGCCCGCGAAGGCGACCGACAGGGTCTCGCCCTTGGCGTGCTCGCCCATCAGGTAGATCGACGGGTACTTCATCGTCACCTTGGAGCCGATGTTGCCGTCGATCCATTCCATGGTGGCGCCCTCGTGGGCGACGGCGCGCTTGGTCACGAGGTTGTAGACGTTGTTCGACCAGTTCTGGATCGTCGTGTAGCGCACACGGGCGTTCTTCTTCACGATGATCTCGACGACGGCCGAGTGCAGCGAGTCGCTCTTGTAGATCGGGGCGGTGCAGCCCTCGATGTAGTGGACGTAGGAGTCCTCGTCGGCGATGATCAGCGTCCGCTCGAACTGGCCCATGTTCTCGGTGTTGATGCGGAAATAGGCCTGCAGCGGGATCTCGACGTGCACGCCCTTCGGCACGTAGACGAACGAGCCGCCCGACCACACGGCGGTGTTCAGCGCGGCGAACTTGTTGTCGCCCGAGGGGATGACCGTGCCGAAGTACTCCTCGAAGAACTCGGGGTGCTCCTTGAGGGCGGTGTCGGTGTCGAGGAAGATGACGCCCTGCGCCTCGAGGTCCTCGCGGATCTGGTGGTAGACCACCTCGGACTCGTACTGCGCGGCGACGCCGGCGACGAGGCGCTGGCGCTCGGCCTCGGGGATGCCGAGCTTCTCATAGGTGTTGCGGATGTCCTCGGGCAGGTCCTCCCACGACTGGGCCTGCTTCTCGGTGGACCGCACGAAGTACTTGATGTTGTCGAAGTCGATCTCCGACAGGTCGGCGCCCCAGGTGGGCATCGGCTTCTTGCCGAAGAGGTCGAGGGCGCGCAGGCGACGCTGCAGCATCCACTCGGGTTCCTTCTTCAGCGCGGAGATGTCGCTGACGACCTCTTTCGAGAGGCCGCGTCGGGCGGATGCGCCCGCCGCGTCCGGGTCCGACCAGCCGAACTCGTACTGGCCGAGGCCGTCGAGCTCGGGACGGTCGATGAGAACGTCCGGCGCTGCTGCTTCTGTTGACACAGTTCTTAACCTCGCTTCTGCCTCCGTGACCGGTTATCAGACCGGCTCGCCCGCTCGGTGCCTCTCGGCGCGCGTGCGGCGACGGTCACGAGTCCGTCGCAGCGGGCGATGATGCGGATGGCGCCCAGGCGCGCAGGCTGCGCGCTGTGGGATCTCTGCAGAGTCTACCGAAGGGTGGCGGATGCCTGCGGTGAATCGGCCGTGATCTGCGCCCGCCCGACGTGCACCGACGGGAAGAGCCCCGGCTGGACGTCCAGCACCAGGCGCACCGCGCCGACCCAGACCAGCGCCGCGCCGACGACGTGCAGGATCACGAACACGGCCGGCAGGCCGGTGACGGCCTGCACCACCCCGATCACGCCCTGCAGCAGCAGCGCGGCGACGAAGAACAGAGCCCGCTCGCGCGCGACCCGCTCCCCCGGTGCGCGCAGAATGACCACCAGCAGCACGCCCAGCGCGAGCGTCACCCCCGCGAGCAGACCGTGCACCCACGTCACGGCGAGCCAGTCGAAGGCCATCCGAGCGACGGGTGAACCGTCCGCCGCCTGACCCGAGTGCGGGCCGGAGCCCGTCGCGAGCGTTCCCGCGCACACCAGCACGAGCGTCACGACCAGCGTCAGCCAGCTCAGCCGCCTGGCCGCGGGCGCGACGTCGCGCGGCCGGTCCGGCGCCTCGTGCACGCGGTGCCAGGTCAGCGCGATCGAGGTGAGCAGCGCCATCGCCATCAGGAAGTGCGCCGCCACGACGTAGGGGTTGAGCTTCGCGAGCACGCTCACTCCCCCGACGACGGCGTTCGCGACGACGAGCCAGAACTGGCTCCACGCGAGGCGCGTGATGCTGCGCACGCGCGGCTTCTGCAGGCGCGCCGCGATGATGACGCACGCGACGGCGATGCAGAGGACATCGGTCAGCATGCGGTTGCTGAACTCGATCAGGCCGTGGATGCCGAGCGCGGGCGTCGTCGTGAGCGAACCGGCTTCGCACTCGGGCCAGGTCGGGCAGCCGAGGCCGGAGCCCGTGACGCGGACGATGCCGCCGCCGAGCACGATCAGCACGCCCATGACGAGCGAGAAGGTGGTGGCCCAGCGCAGCACGCGGGGCGACAGGGTCCAGCGGTCAGCCGCCCATGCCAGAGGAGTCTTGAGGGGCATCCGTCTATCGGGGTCTAGAAGTGGAGCAGCGGGTCGATCGCGACCGCGAGGAACAGGATCGACAGGTAGGTGATCGAGCCGTGGAAGACGCGCATCGGCGAGACCTCCTCGTGACGGATCGCCAGGTTGTAGAGGCGGTGCGTCTCGTAGACGAACCACGCGCCGGACGCGACGGCGCCGATCGTGTACACCCAGCCCATGCCCGCGACGGGGATGAGCAGGAGCGAGCAGACGACGGTCGCCCAGGCGTAGAGGATGACCTGCAGGCCGACCTGCGCGCGGCCGCGCACGACGCCGAGCATCGGCACCCCGACCGACTTGTAGTCGTCGCGGTACTTCATGGACAGCGGCCAGTAATGCGGCGGGGTCCAGAGGAAGACGACGGCGAAGAGGATGAACGGCGCCCAGCTCAGGCTGTGCGTCACCGCGGACCACCCGATGAGCACCGGGAAGCAGCCGGCGATGCCGCCCCAGATGATGTTCTGCGCGGTGCGGCGCTTGAGCCACATCGTGTAGACGAGCACGTAGAACAGGATCGCGGCGACCGACAGCGCGGCGGCGAACCAGTTGGTCGTCAGCGCGAGCCACGCGGTCGAGACGATGCCGAGCACCCACGAGAACACCCACGCCTCGCGCGGGCTCAGCTCGCCCGTGACGAGCGGGCGGTTCTTCGTGCGCTTCATGACCGCGTCGATGTCGCGGTCGATGTACATGTTGAAGGATGCCGCGGAGCCGGCCGAGAGGGCCCCGCCGATCACGGTCGCGACGATGAGCCAGATGTTCGGCAGGCCGTGGGCCGCGAGGATCATCACCGGGATCGTGGTGACGAGCAGCAACTCCATCACGCGCGGCTTGGTCAGCGCGACGTAGGCGAGGGCCTTGCGCTTGATGCCGATGCGCGCGGGGGCGGCTTCCGCCCGGCTCTCTACGGCAATACCCATGGCTCCTCGAGGGTGGTGGTTGTGCGTCGAGTTTAGTTCACGCTCGCCCGGTAGAACGCTGCCGTCGCCCGCGTGACTATGCTGGTGGTGCTCGCCTTCCGAGGCTTACACAGACACGACAACGTTCCAGCCTGACGGCTGGGAGAAGTCTGCGAAGCGCCGCGGTTGCCAATGATGTCCGTGGCGGCACAACCGATAAGCGGCGGGTGCATGGAAACAGAGGCCCGACCGCACTGAGATAGTTCAGAAGGGTCTATTCCAGTGGCAGCTCTGCAATGGGATTCCATTGACAACAAGGCAGTCGACACGGTCCGCGTTCTTGCGGCCGACGCCGTTGAGAAGGTCGGCAACGGCCATCCCGGCACCGCCATGAGCCTGGCCCCTGCGGCCTATCTGCTGTGGCAGAAGGTCATGCGCCGCGACCCGAGCGATGACCAGTGGATCGGTCAGGACCGCTTCATCCTCTCCATCGGCCATTCCTCGCTCACGCAGTACATCCAGCTGTACCTGGGCGGCTACGGGCTGGAGCTGTCGGACATCGAGGCGTTGCGCACGTGGGGCTCGCTGACCCCGGGCCACCCGGAGTACCGCCACACCAAGGGTGTGGAGATCACGACAGGTCCGCTCGGCCAGGGTCTGGCCTCGGCTGTGGGCTTCGCTTATGCGCAGCGCTACGAGCGCGGTCTCTTCGACCCGCAGGCGCCTGCCGGCACCTCGCCCTTCGACCACTACACCTATGTCCTCGCGGGCGACGGCGACATCGAAGAGGGCGTCACGAGCGAGGCCGGCCAGCTCGCGGGCACGCAGCAGCTGGGCAACCTCGTCGTCATCTACGACAAGAACAACATCTCCATCGAGGACAACACCGACATCGCCCTGTCTGAGGACACCGCGAAGCGCTACGAGGCCTACGGCTGGGACGTGCGTGTCGTGGACTGGTTCAAGACCGGCGAGTACGTCGAGGACGTGCACGAGCTGTTCGAGACCATCGAGGCGGCCAAGCAGGTCGGTGACAAGCCCTCGATCATCATCCTGAAGACCCTCATCGGCCACCCGTCGCCGACCAAGCAGGGCACCGGCAAGGTGCACGGCGCCAAGCTCGGCGCGGAAGAGGTCGCCGGCGTGAAGAAGGCGCTCGGCTTCGACCCCGAGAAGAGCTTCGAGGTGGATCCCGAGGTCCTCGCGCACACCCGCGGGGCCGTCGAGCGCGGTGCTGCGCAGCGTGCGGAGTGGCAGAAGGGCTTCGATGCCTGGGCTGCTGCGAACCCCGAGCGCAAGGCGCTGTTCGACCGTCTCGAGGCCGGCGCTCTGCCGGAGGGCCTCGAGGGCGCGCTGCCGGTGTTCGAGGCCGGCAAGGAGGTCTCGACCCGTGCCGCGAGCGGCAAGTCGATCAACGCGCTGGCCGCGCAGCTGCCCGAGCTGTGGGGCGGTTCGGCCGACCTCGCCGAGTCGAACCTGACCACCATCGAGGGCGGCGGCTCGTTCCTGCCCTCCTCGATCACCACGCCCGAGTGGGGCACGGGCAACCCCTACGGCCGCATCCTGCACTTCGGCATCCGCGAGCACGCGATGGGCGCGATCCTCAACGGCATCACGCTGCACGGCAAGACCCGCTCGTTCGGCGGCACGTTCCTGCAGTTCGCCGACTACATGCGCCCGGCCGTGCGTCTGGCCGCGCTCATGAACATCCCGTCGATCTTCGTGTGGACCCACGACTCCGTGGCCCTCGGCGAGGACGGCCCGACGCACCAGCCGGTCGAGCACCTGGCCGCGCTGCGCGCGATCCCGAACCTCGCGATCGTCCGCCCCGGCGACGCCAACGAGACCGCCTACGCCTGGTACGAGACCATCAAGCGCCAGGACGGCCCCGTCGGCCTCGCGCTGACCCGTCAGAACATCCCGGTGTTCGAGCGCGGCGAGGGCGAGGCCTCGGGCGAGACCTTCGCCTCGGCCAAGTTCGTCGGCAAGGGCGCGTATGTCCTGGCCGAGGCCCCGAACGGCACCCCCGACGTGATCCTCATCGCGACCGGCTCCGAGCTGCAGCTCGCGGTGAACGCGCGCGCCGAGCTCGCGAAGGACGGCATCAATGCCCGCGTCGTCTCGGTGCCGAGCCAGGAGTGGTTCGCCGAGCAGAGCGACGAGTACAAGGAGTCGGTGCTGCCGGCATCCGTCATCGCCCGCGTCGCCGTCGAGGCGGGGCTCGCGCTCTCGTGGCACAGCTGGGTCGGCACCGCCGGCCGCATCGTCTCGATCGAGCACTTCGGCGCCTCGGCTGACTACAAGACCCTGTTCGAGAAGTTCGGCATCACGACGGACGCCGTCATCGCCGCCGCCAAGGAGACCCTGGCCGCTGCGGCCAAGTGACCGTCCGAGCCTGATATCTCAAGGAAAGAAGAGAACGACATGAGCACTCCCACCGCACAGCTCAGCGCAGCCGGCGTCAGCATCTGGCTGGACGACCTCTCCCGCAGCCGCATCAGCTCGGGCAACCTGCAGCAGCTGATCGACGAGAAGAACGTCGTCGGCGTCACCACCAACCCGACGATCTTCGCCGCCGCCATCGGCAAGGGCGAGGGCTACGCCGAGAAGGTCGCCGCCCTCGCGGCCGCAGGCAAGTCGGCCACCGAGGCCATCTTCGAGCTCACCACCGCCGACGTCGCCGACGCCTCGGACATCTTCCGCCCGATCTACGACGCCACTGGCGGCTTCGACGGCCGCGTCTCGATCGAGGTCGAGCCGGGCTTGGCGAACGACGCCGCGGGCACCATCGCCCAGGCCGAGCAGCTGTGGAACAAGGTCGGCAAGGAGAACGCCCTCATCAAGATCCCCGCCACCAAGGCGGGCCTCGAGGCGATCGCCGCGGTCATCGGAAAGGGCATCAGCGTCAACGTCACGCTGATCTTCTCGCTCGAGCGCTACCGCGAGGTCATCAACGCCTACCTGACCGGTCTCGAGACCGCGAAGGCCGCAGGCCACGACATCTCGAAGATCCACTCGGTCGCCTCGTTCTTCGTCTCGCGCGTGGACACCGAGATCGACAAGCGCCTGACCGCGATCGGCACGGATGCCGCCCTCGCCCTCAAGAGCAAGGCCGGCGTCGCCAACGCCCAGCTGGCCTACCAGGTCTTCGAGCAGGAGTTCCAGACCGAGCGCGCCGCGGGCCTGCTCGCCGCCGGCGCCAACAAGCAGCGCCCGCTGTGGGCCTCCACCGGCGTCAAGGACCCGGCCCTGCCCGACACCCTATACGTGACCGGCCTGGTCGCCGAGGGCATCGTCAACACCATGCCTGAGAAGACCCTCGAGGCGACCTTCGACCACGGCGTGGTCGAGGGCGACACCATCACCGGCGCCTACGCCGAAGCAGCCGCCGTTCTCGACGCCATCGCGAACGCCGGCGTCGACTACAACGACGTCGTCGCCCTGCTCGAGACCGAGGGCGTCGACAAGTTCATCGCCTCCTGGAACGAACTCGTGGAAGGCGTCGAGGCCGCACTGGAGGCATCCAAGTGACCGTTCAGATCCATGTCAGCGGCGCGGTGAAGGAGGCCGTCGAGGCGGCCCTCCCCACCCTCGTCGCGGACCTGGTCGCGTCGGGCATCTTCGCCCAGGACGCGACCCTGTGGGGTCCCGACGCCGAGTCCGAGGCGAGCATCCGCCTCGGCTGGATCGACGCCGTCAACATCTCGCGCCCGCTCATCCCGGAGATCTACGCGCTCCGCGACAAGCTGCGTGCGGCCGGTGTCGACCACATCGTGCTCGGCGGCATGGGCGGCTCGTCGCTCGCCCCCGAGGTCATCACGAACACCAAGGGCGCCGAGCTGACGATCCTCGACACGACCGACCCGGGCCAGGTGCTCGCCGCCATCGGCGACCGCCTCGCCACGACGGCCGTCGTCGTCTCGTCGAAGTCGGGCGGCACGCTCGAGACCGACAGCCACAAGCGCATCTACGAGAAGTCGTTCCGCGATGCGGGCATCGACCCGCTCGAGCGCGTCGTCATCGTGACCGACCCGGGTTCGCCGCTCGACACGAGCGCACGCGAGGCCGGCTACACGGTGTTCAACGCCGACCCGAACGTGGGCGGCCGCTACTCGGCGCTCACGGCCTTCGGTCTCGTGCCCTCGGGTCTCGCGGGTGTCGACCTCGACGAGCTGCTCATCGAGGCCGAGGCCGGCCTGCGCGAGCTCGCGATCGACGATGTGAAGAACCCGGGCCTGATCCTCGGTGCCGCCATGGCCTCGAAGGGCAAGCTCGGCATCGTCACCGACGGCAGCCCGCTCGTGGGCTTCGGCGACTGGGCCGAGCAGCTCATCGCCGAGTCGACCGGCAAGCTCGGCAAGGGCGTCCTGCCCGTCGTCCTCGGCACCGAGGCGCCGGAGCTCGACGAGAAGCTCGCCGACCTGCAGATCGCCCGCCTCGTCGAGGACGCGACCGAGTTCCACCTGCTGCGCCGCGACCGCCACGAGGGCGAGATCCTGGTCTCAGGCTCGCTCGGCTCGCAGTTCGTGGTGTGGGAGTTCGCGACCGCCGTCGCCGGACGCCTCATCGGCATCAACCCCTTCGACCAGCCCGACGTCGAGGCCGCCAAGGCCGCCGCGCGGGCGCTGCTCGACGCGACGCCCGAGGCCGTGGCCCCGGCGTTCGTCCAGGACGGCGTCGAGGTGCGTGCCACCGAGGGGCTCCTCGGCGGGGCATCCGACCTCGACGGCGCCATCGCCGCCCTGCTCGCGCAGCTGCCCGAGGACGGCTATGTGGCCGTGCAGGCGTATGTCGACCGCGTCGCGCTGCCGCAGCTCGCCGGCATCCGCGACCTGATCGCCGCCCGTGCGAAGCGCCCCGTCACCTTCGGGTGGGGCCCGCGCTTCCTGCACTCGACCGGCCAGTTCCACAAGGGCGGCCCCGCGGTCGGCGTGTTCCTCCAGATCACGGCGAACGCCGCTCAGGACCTGCAGATCCCGGACCGTCCGTTCACCTTCGGCCAGCTCATCCAGGCACAGGCCGCCGGCGACGGCGCTGTCCTGGCCCAGCACGGCCGACCGGTGCTGACCCTCAACCTCACCGACGCGGCGGCGGACATCGCCACCCTGTTCGGCGCGGTGAACGAGTAGTAAGAGAGTTCCATGTCCCCGGTGGAGATCACCAAGGATTTCAATCCTCTTCGCATTGCCAACGACCAGCGGCTGAACCGCATCGCGGGTCCGTCCGGCCTCATCATCTTCGGCGTGACGGGCGACCTGTCGCGCAAGAAGCTGATGCCGGCCGTGTACGACCTCGCGAACCGCGGTCTGCTCCCCCCTGGCTTCGCCCTCGTCGGCTTCGCCCGACGCGAGTGGGAGAACCAGGACTTCGAGCAGGTCGTCTACGAGGCTGTGAAGCAGAACGCCCGCACCCCCTTCCACGAGGAGGTGTGGCAGCAGCTGGCGCAGGGCATCCGCTTCGTGCCCGGTGAGTTCGACGACGACGCCGCATTCGAGCGTCTCGCCGCGACCATCCGCGAGCTCGACCAGGTGCGCGGTACGGGCGGCAACCACGCCTTCTACCTGTCCATCCCCCCGAAGGCCTTCCCGCTCGTCACCGAGCAGCTGAAGAAGTCGGGCCTGGCCGAGCAGAAGGACGGCCAGTGGCGCCGCGTCGTCATCGAGAAGCCCTTCGGCTCCGACCTCGAGACCGCGCGTGAGCTGAACTCGGTGGTCGAGTCGGTCTTCCCGCCTGACTCGGTGTTCCGCATCGACCACTACCTCGGCAAGGAGACGGTCCAGAACATCCTGGCCCTGCGCTTCGCCAACGAGCTGTACGAGCCGATCTGGAACGCCAACTACGTCGACCACGTGCAGATCACGATGGCCGAGGACATCGGCGTGGCCGGTCGTGCCGGCTACTACGACGGTATCGGCGCGGCGCGCGACGTCATCCAGAACCACCTCCTGCAGCTGCTCGCGCTCACCGCCATGGAAGAGCCGATCAGCTTCGACGCGAAGGACCTGCGCGCCGAGAAGGAGAAGGTGCTGGCGGCCGTGCGTCTGCCGAAGGACCTCGCCACGTCGACCGCCCGCGGCCAGTACGCCGGCGGCTGGCAGGGCGGCGAGAAGGTGCGCGGCTTCCTCGACGAAGACGGCATGAACCCGCAGTCGACGACCGAGACCTTCGCCGCCATCAAGCTCGAGATCGGCACCCGTCGCTGGGCGGGCGTGCCGTTCTACCTGCGCACGGGCAAGCGCCTCGGCCGCCGCGTCACCGAGATCGCGGTCGTGTTCAAGCGTGCGCCGCAGCAGCTCTTCGACGGCTCGCAGACCCAGGCGCTCGGCCAGAACGCCCTGGTGATCCGCGTCCAGCCCGACGAGGGCGTCACCATCCGCTTCGGCTCGAAGGTGCCGGGCGCGGGCATGCAGGTGCGCGACGTCACGATGGACTTCGGCTACGGCCATTCGTTCACCGAGGCGAGCCCCGAGGCCTACGAGCGCCTGATCCTCGACGTGCTGCTGGGCGACCCGCCCCTGTTCCCGCGCCACGAGGAGGTCGAGCTCTCCTGGAAGATCCTCGACCCGATCGAGCAGTTCTGGGCGACGCAGGGCCAGCCCGAGCAGTACAAGCCGGGCTCGTGGGGCCCGAAGTCCGCAGATGACATGCTGGCCCGCGATGGCCGCGTTTGGAGGCGTCCGTGATCGTCGACCTGTCCGACACCACTACCAACGGCGTCGCGAAGACCCTCGTCAAGATCCGCGACGAGGGCGGCGTGGTCACGCTGGGCCGTGTCCTCACGCTCATCATCTCCACGGCGATGGGCGAGGAGGAGGAGGCCATCGAGGCCGCCAACGACGCCTCGCGCGAGCACCCGATGCGCGTCATCGTGATCGCCAAGGCGAACGACGAGGACCCGGCGATCGCGAACATCGGCCACCGCCTCGACGCGCAGATCCGCGTCGGCGCGGACGCCGGCGCCTCCGAGGTCATCGTGCTGCGCGCCTACGGCGATGTGGCCGATGACGAAGAGGGCCTCGTCACCGCGCTGCTGCTGCCCGACGCCCCCGTGGTCGCCTGGTGGCCGCGCGAGGCGCCGATCAAGGTGTCTGATTCGCCGCTGGGCCGCATCGCGACCCGCCGCATCACCGACGCCTCGACGCAGCCCGACCCGGCCGCGGCGATCCGCCACAACTCGGTGACCTACCAGCCGGGCGACACGGACTTCGCGTGGACGCGCCTCACCCTGTGGCGCGCTCAGCTCGCGGCGGCGCTGGACCAGGCGCCGTTCGAGCCGGTCACCTCGGTGCACGTCTCGGGCTCGGAGGACTCGCCGTCGACGTACCTGCTGGCCGCCTGGCTGCGCATGGCGCTCGACGCCCCGGTCAACAAGGACATCACGACCCGCGCGAACGGCTCGAGCGGCATCCACGGCGTGCGCCTGACGCGCGCTTCGGGCGTCATCGAACTCGAGCGGGATGTCCCCGGCATCGCCACGCTGAAGCAGCCGAACCAGCCGACGCACGACCTGTCGCTGCCGCGCCGCAACCTCCGCGACTGCCTCGCGGAGGAGCTGCGCCGCCTCGACCCGGACGAGCTGTACGGCGAGGTCATCACCAAGGGAATCGCGCTGCTCGGCAAGTAGGCCGGTCAGCAGAGGAGATCATGACGACGAACGAACGGCGGGTGCTTGTACACCCGGACAAGCAAGCACTCGCCGCTTCGGTCGCGGCACGTTTCCTGACCAAGGTCAACGACATCATCGCCGAGCACGGCGAGGCGCACGTCGTGCTGACCGGCGGCACGATCGGCATCGGCTCGCTCGCGGCCGTCAACGCGTCGCCGCACCGCGACGCCGTCGACTGGTCGAAGGTCCACTTCTGGTGGGGCGACGAGCGCTTCGTGCCGAAGGCCGACGCCGATCGCAACGAGCTGCAGGCGCGTGAGGCGCTGCTCGACCACATCGACGTCCCGGCTGGGAACGTCCACGCCTTCGCGGCGAGCGACGAGGTCGAGTCGCTCGAAGCCGGCGTGGCGGCGTACACCGCCGAGCTCGCCCGCTTCTCCCCCGACGGCGGCCAGTGGCCGCGCTTCGACATCACGTTCCTCGGGGTCGGCCCGGACGGCCACATCGCGTCGCTGTTCCCGGAGCTCGAGGGCATCCGCGTCACCGACGTCCCCGTGATCGCCGTGCGCAACTCCCCCAAGCCGCCGCCCGAGCGCCTGTCGCTCACACGACCGGTGATCAACTCGTCGGAGCGGGTGTGGCTCGTGCTCGCGGGCGCCGACAAGGCATCCGCCCTCGGCCTCGCCCTCGCGGGCGCCTCGTACTACTCGGTGCCGGCCGCCGGCGCCAAGGGGCGTCGTCGCACGGCCTTCTTCGTCGATCAGGATGCCGCGGCCGAAGTGCCCGAGGAACTGATCGCCGACAGCTACTGATCGCCGCACTTCTTCCCAGAACGCACGGAGGGGAGGAACTTCTTCGAAGAAGTTCCTCCCCTCCGTGCGTTCTGTGCTGTTCAGGCGGCGCGGTGCGCCCAGGCACGTGACGGGACGAAGACGGCGACCAGCTCGACGATCGCCGCGGGGATGAGGAAGACGCCCATGCTCAGGATCGCGACGAGGGTGAAGAGCGCGAGCAGCACGGCCGACACGATCGAGACGGGACGCCAAGCTCGGCCGCGCGTCAGCAGCGGCGACACCGCGAACACGAACGGGAACGCGAGCGGCACGAGGATCCCGCCGCCGTTCACCGCATACGCGCTCATCACGACGTAGCTCGCGCCGTGATCGGACGAGGTCGTCTCGATCGAGTAGCTCGGAACGAAGACGATTGCGATGATCGCCGCGACCGTGAGTACGAAGGCGATGAACTGCGCTGTGCGCCGCGGGCTCGCGAACATGCCTCCATAGTGCGCCGTGGGCGGGGCATCCGCATCAGGAACGCGAAAGCCCCCGCCGGAGCGGGGGCTTCCACATGCGCTGCGGTCAGCGGGCGACGGTGCCGCGGCGGGCGCGGAGCTTGTCCAGCGCCTCCTGCAGCAGGGCTTCCGCCTCTTCCTCGGTGCGCCGTTCCTTCACGTACGCGAGGTGCGTCTTGTACGGCTCGTTCTTGGCGAGGCTCGGCGGGTTGGTCTTGTCGCGGCCCGCGGGCAGACCCGACGACGGGCAGTCGATCGTCTCGGGGATCTCTTCGTCGGGCAGGTTCGCCGCGAAGTAGCGGACCGTCTCGTTGCCCAGTGCGTCCCAGTACGAGACGGCGACGCGGTCGGCGTGGTGGCCGTGGTCCTGCTCGCCCATCGGGCCCGCGCCGACGCGCGAGCCGCGGATGGCGCTGCCGCCAGAAACCATTGCTTCTCCTAGATGTTCAGGTGTGCGTGCGGATCGTCGAAGGCCGTGCGGGGCCTAGGACGCGAAGCGGGTGATGAGACCCAGGACGATGATGCTCACGATCCAGATGAGTCCGAGGATGACCGTGATGCGGTTCAGGTTCCGCTCCGCCACGCCGGAAGCGCCGAGGCTCGATGTCATGCCGCCGCCGAACATGTCCGACAGGCCACCGCCGCGGCCCTTGTGCAGGAGGATCAGGAGAGTCAGCAGGAGGCTGGTGATGCCGAGAAGCACCTGCAGCACGACCTCGAGGATGTGCACGATATCGGGACCTTTCGTAGCTGTGCGGCGCACGCGGGGAACCGCGGCAAACGCCGTCTCAGTATAAGCGAGCGGCTGTTCCGGCCCGGAACAGCCGCTCGCCGTCGCCTTAGAACGTGGCGTGCTTCTTGTAGCGGACGATCGAGGCGAACGTCTCGACGTCGAGGCTCGCGCCGCCGACGAGGACGCCGTCGACGTCGGGGCACTTCATGATGCCGACGATGTTGTCGGGCTTGACCGAGCCGCCGTAGAGGATGCGCGTCTTCGCCGCGGTCTCCTCGTCGATCATCTGCGCCACGACGCGGCGCAGCACCGAGGCGACGTTCTGCGCCTGGTCGGGCGTGGCCGCCGCGCCCGCGCCGATCGCCCACACGGGCTCGTACGCGACGACGAACTCGTCACCGGGCTTGAAGTCGATGAGCGCACCGCGCAGCTGGCTGGCCGGGACAGCGCTCGGCTCGTGCCGTTCGAGGTCCTTCGCGGTCTCACCGACGCAGATGAGCGGGACCAGGCCCGAGTCGCGTGCGGCCTTGGCCTTGGCGGCGATCGTCTCGTCGGACTCCACGTGGCGGTAGCGGCGCTCGGAGTGGCCCACGATCACATAGCTGCAGTCGAGCTGCTTGAGGAAGTGACCGGAGATCTCGCCGGTGAACGCGCCGAGCGCGTGCGTCGAGACATCCTGGCCGCCGAACTTGAGCTCGAGCCGGTCGGCCTGGATCAGCGTCTGGACGCTGCGGAGGTCGGTGAACGGCGGGAACACCGCGACCTCGACGTCGTCGAAGTCGTGGTTCGCGTCCTTCAGGGTCCACGCGAGCTTCTGGACGAACGCGATCGCCTGCAGGTGATCGAGGTTCATCTTCCAGTTGCCGGCGATGAGGGGGGTGCGTGCGTCGCTCATTCGCCCGCCTCCCAGCCGAGGGCCTCGAGGCCCGGGAGCTTCTTGCCTTCGAGGAACTCGAGGCTCGCACCGCCGCCCGTCGAGATGTGGCCGAACTGGTCGTCGCTGAAGCCGAGCGCGCGCACGGCTGCGGCCGAGTCGCCGCCGCCCACGACCGCGAGGCCGTCGACCTCGGTCAGGGCCTGCGCGACGGCCTTGGTGCCGGCCGCGAAGGGGGCGAGTTCGAAAACGCCCATCGGGCCGTTCCAGAACACGGTCTTCGCCGAGGTGATCTTCGCGGCGAAAGCCGCAGCGGTCTCGGGGCCGATGTCGAGCCCGAGGCCCTTCTCGCCCCACGGCGAGCCCTCGATGTCGTCTGCGGCGCGCACCTCGTGCGCGGCATCCGCGCCGAACTTCTCGGCGACCACGACGTCGGTCGGCAGCACGATCTCGACGCCGAGCTCGGCCGCCTTGGCGAGGTAGCCCGTGACCGTCTCGATCTGGTCGGCCTCGAGCAGGCTCGAGCCGACCTTGTGGCCCTGCGCGGCGAGGAACGTGAACAGCATGCCGCCGCCGATCGCGAGCGAGTCGACGCGCGGCAGCAGGTGGCCGATGACGCCGAGCTTGTCGCTCACCTTCGAGCCGCCGAGGACGACCGTGTAGGGGCGCTCGGGGTTCTCGGTGAGACGGTCGAGCACGTCGAGCTCGGCTGCGATGAGCAGGCCGGCCGCGCTCGGCAGGGCCTGGGCGAGCTCGTAGACGGATGCCTGCTTGCGGTGCACGACGCCGAAGCCGTCCGACACGAACGCGTCGCCGAAGTCGGCGAGCTTCGCGGCGAAGGCGGCGCGGGTCGCGTCGTCCTTCGAGGTCTCCTCGGCGTTGAACCGGATGTTCTCGAGGACCGCGATGCCGCCGTCGGCGAGGCCGGCCACAGCGGCCTCGGCCTCGGTGCCGACGGTGTCGCCCGCGAAGGCGACGGGCTTGCCGAGCAGCTCGGACAGGCGCGTCGCGACCGGGGCGAGCGAGTACTTCGGGTCCGGCGTGCCGTCAGGACGCCCGAGGTGGCTGATCACCACGACACGGGCGCCCTGCTCGAGCAGCGCGGAGAGGGTGGGCAGGGACGCGCGCACGCGGCCGTCATCGGTGATGACGCCGTCCTTCAACGGGACGTTCAGGTCGCAGCGGACGACGACCTTCTTGCCGGCGAGGGATCCCAGGGAGTCCAGCGTGCGAAGCGCCACTGTCCATCCTCCTTTTCAGTTGTGTTAGAGGCGCTCGGCCACGTAGTCGGCCAGGTCGACGAGGCGGCGCGAGTAGCCCCACTCGTTGTCGTACCAGGACGACAGCTTGACCTGGTCGCCGATGACCTTCACGAGGCCCGCGTCGAAGATCGACGAGTGCGGGTTGCCGACGATGTCGCGCGAGACGATCGGGTCCTCGGTGTACTCGAGGATGCCCTTGAGCGGGCCCGCGGCGGCCTCCTTGTAGGCGGCCTTGATCTCGTCGACGGTGACCGGGGTCTTCGACGTGACGGTGAGGTCGGTGATCGAGCCGGTGGGGGTCGGCACGCGCAGCGCGAAGCCGTCGAGCTTGCCCTTGAGCTCGGGCAGGACGAGGCCGATGGCCTTGGCCGCACCGGTCGAGGTCGGGATGATCGACAGGGCCGCGGCGCGAGCGCGACGCAGGTCCTTGTGGGGGCCGTCCTGCAGGTTCTGGTCGGCGGTGTAGGCGTGGATCGTGGTCATGAGACCGCGCTCGATGCCGAACTTGTCGTTGAACACCTTGGCGAGCGGCGCGAGGCAGTTCGTGGTGCACGAGGCGTTCGAGATGATGTGGTGGTTCGCCGGGTCGTAGAGGTGCTCGTTGACGCCCAGGACGAAGGTGCCGTCCTCGTTGGTGGCGGGGGCCGAGATGATGACCTTCTTGGCGCCGGCCGCGATGTGCGCCTTGGCCTTCTCGCCGTCGGTGAAGAAGCCGGTCGACTCGACGACGATCTCGACGCCCAGCTCGCCCCACGGGAGGTTGGCCGGGTCGCGGTCGGCGAGGACCTTGATGCGGTGGCCGTCGACCACGATGCTGTCGCCGTCGACCGACACGTCGTGCCCCAGCGTGCCGAGGATCGAGTCGTACTTGAGCAGGTGGGCGAGCGTCTTGGCGTCGGTGAGGTCGTTGACGGCGACGATGTCGAGCTCGGTGCCCTTCTCCAGCGCGGCGCGGAAGAAGTTGCGGCCGATGCGGCCGAAGCCGTTGATGCCGATCTTTACGGACATGGATGATCTCCAGTTGGTTCGTTGCCGGCATCGCCGGCGAGTGGGTGTTGAGCTGTGGAGCCCGGGGCATCCGACCCTTGTGGGGCCGGATGCCGCGCGGGACTTACGGAAGCAGCAGGCCCGAGGTGGTGGTGCGCGCCTTCTCGAAGCGAGCCTGGACGTCGGCCCAGTTCGCGATGTTCCAGAACGCCTTGACGTAGTCGGCCTTGACGTTCACGTAATCGAGGTAGAAAGCGTGCTCCCACATGTCGAGCAGCAGCAGCGGCACCGTCGCCGCAGCCAGGTTGCCCTGGTGGTCGTAGAGCTGCTCGATGATGAGCTTCTCGCCGAGCGTGTCCCACGCGAGGATCGACCAGCCCGAGCCCTGGATGCCCAGGGCGGAGGCGGTGAAGTGGGCCTGGAACTTGTCGAACGAACCGAAGAACTCGTCGATGGCGGACTCGAGCTCGCCGACGGGCTTGTCGCCGCCGTCCGGCGAGAGGTTGTTCCAGAACACCGTGTGGTTGACGTGGCCGGCCAGGTTGAAGGCCAGGTCCTTCTGCAGCTTGTTGACATTGGTGAGGTCGCCGGCGTCGCGCGCTTCGGCGAGCTTCGTGAGGGCGGTGTTCGCGCCGGTCACGTAGGCGGCGTGGTGCTTGTCGTGGTGCAGCTCCATGATGCGGCCCGAGATGTTCGGCTCCAGCGCCGAGTAGTCGTAGGGCAGATCGGCGAGCGTGTAATCAGCCATTCACTCTTCTCCTCGTATCTTCAGCAGACCTTCCAACTCTACTGAGGCCGAGGACCCTCGGCGTGCCGCTTTACGAGCCGCAGGAGAGCGGGTATGCGGCATCCACCGTGCCCCATGTCAGGGTCGTTCACGTCGCGTTCCCCGCGGCGTCGGAATGCGGCAACCGGGCGCGCGTCTAGAGGTCGGCTTCGGCGGGAACGGCCGCCTCGGTGCCGGGGATGCCCAGCTCGTCGGCCTTCTTGTCGGCCATCGCGAGCAGGCGGCGGATGCGGCCCGCGACGGCGTCCTTCGTCATGGGCGGGTCGGCGTGGTGGCCGAGCTCGTCGAGGCTCGCGTCGCGGTGCTTGAGGCGCAGCTCGCCCGCGTAGCGCAGGTGGTCGGGCAGGTCCTCGGCGAGGATCTCGAGCGCGCGCTCGACGCGGGCGCACGCGGCGACGGCCGCCTGCGCGCTGCGACGCAGGTTGGCGTCGTCGAAGTTGACGAGGCGGTTCGCGGTCGCGCGCACCTCGCGGCGCTGACGCAGCTCTTCCCAGCTGCGGACGGTGCCCTCGGCGCCCATGATGCCGAGCATCGCGCTGATCGCCTCGCCGTCGCGGATCACCACGCGGTGCACGCCGCGCACCTCGCGCGCCTTGACCTGCACACCGAGGCGGCCGGCCGCTCCGACGAGCGCCATGGCGGTCTCGTTGCCGGGGGTCGTGATCTCGAGCGAGGCCGAGCGGCCCGGGTCGGTGAGCGAGCCGGCGGCGAGGAAGGCGCCGCGCCACACGGCGGCGAGCTCGTCGCGCGAGCCCGTGGTCAGACGGTTCGGGAGGCCGCGGACCGGGCGGCGGCGGGCATCCATCAGCCCGGTCTGACGCGCGAGCGTCTCACCGCCGTCGACGACGCGCACGACGAACAGATCGCTGCGGCGGTTGCCGGATGCCTGGATCACGGCGCCCTCGGAGCGCACCCCGTACAGCTCGGCCAGGGCGCGCGCCACGTGGCGGGCCAGCTGGGGGCTGTCGAGCTCGCTCTCGAGCGCGATGCGGCCGGAGATCACGTGCAGGCCGCCCGCGAGCCGAAGGATGGTCGCCAGTTCCGCGGCGCGCACCGTGTTCTTGCCGGCGTCAACCGAAAGCAGCTCGTCCTTCACATCGGCGGTGAGTGCCACAGAAATACGTCCTAACCGCCGCGACTATTCGCGGCCGAGATCACGGTGCTTGACATTGACGGCGACGCCGGGCAGAGAAGAGATCCGCCGCGCGAGCTCCTCGACGATGGCGACGGAGCGATGTTTGCCGCCCGTGCAGCCTATCGCGAAGAGGGCGTGTCTCTTGTTCTCGCGCTGATAGCCGTCGAGCACGACCGTGTACAGGCGCTCCCACAGCTCGACGAACTCGTGCGCACCGGCCTGAGCGAAGACGAACTCGCTCACGGGCTGGTCCTGGCCGGTCTGGGTGCGCAGCTCCGGCACCCAGAACGGGTTCGGCAGGAAGCGGGCGTCGCCGACCATGTCGGCATCGGAGGGCAGGCCGTATTTGAAGCCGAAGCTCGTCAGCGTCACCTGCGCGCCCGGGGTCGAGGCGGTCTTGAACGCCTCGCGCACCGTGTTGGTCAGCTGGTGGGTGTTGAGCTCGCTCGTGTCGATCACCTGGTCGGCGAACTCGCGCAGCTGCTTGAGCCGGGCCCGCTCTTCCATGATGCCGTCGAGGATCGTGCCGTTGCCCTGCAGCGGGTGCGGGCGGCGCACGCTCTCGAAGCGGCGCACGAGCGTCGCGTCGGACGCGTCGAGGAACAGCATGCTGAGCTGCACGTTGTCGCGCAGCGAGGGCAGCAGTTCTTGGAGCTCGGAGAAGAAGTCACGGCCTCGGACGTCGAGCACGGCCGCGATGCGCGGCGTCACCTCGTCGCCCGAGCGGTTCGCCAGATCGAGCAGCGGGCGCAGCATCTGCGGCGGCAGGTTGTCGACCACGAACCAGTCGAGGTCCTCGAGGGCCTTCGCCGCCGTGGAGCGCCCGGCACCGGACATGCCCGTGACGATGAGCACCTCTTGGTGCACCGCCGTCGGTTCGTCTGCGGGCTGCTGGTTCGGTGGCGTGGCCGTCACAAGCTCAGCCTATTCGCCGTCGCCCTCGTGCAGCAGGGCGTATACCGCGTTCGCGAGCGCGGGACCGATGCCGCGCACCTCCGAGACGGCTTCGACGGATGCCTCGCGCAGCCGCTTGACCGAGCCGAAGTGCCCGAGCAGCTCTTTGATGCGCGCCGGCCCGAGCCCCGGCACCTCGCCGAGCACGGTCGAGATGTCGCGTTTGCGCGATGCCCGCTGGTAGGTGATCGCGAAGCGGTGCGCCTCGTCGCGGATGCGCTGGATCAGGAACAGCGCGTCCGAGTTGCGCGGCAGGATCACCGGGTAGTCGTCGTCGGGCAGCCAGACCTCTTCGAGGCGCTTGGCGATGCCGGCGAGCTGGATGCCCTGCACGCCCGACTCGTCGAGCGCCCGCTTCGCTGCCGCCACCTGCGGCTGGCCGCCGTCGACGAGCAGCAGCTGCGGAGCGTAGGCGAACTTCTTGCGCCGGGTCTCCCCCGTCTCGTCGTCGCGCTCGGCGACGGGCATCGCCGCTTCCTCTTTGAGGTAGGCGAGGCGGCGGGTGAGCACCTGGTAGATCGAATCGGTGTCGTCGGTCGTCTCGGAGATCGAGAACCGGCGGTACTGGTCTTTGCGGGGCAGGCCGTCCTCCATGACGACCATGGATGCCACGACGTTCGTGCCCTGGAGGTGGGAGACGTCGTAGCACTCGATGCGCAGCGGGGCATCCTTCATGCCTAACGCGTTCTGGATGTCGTTCAGCGCCTGCGAGCGCGCCGTGAAGTCGGCGCTGCGCCGCGTCTTGTACAGCGTGAGGGCGCCCTTGGCGTTGATCTCGGCGGTCTGCGCGAGCTGCGCCTTGTCGCCGCGCTGGGCGACGCGCACGGCGACCGCTCCCCCGCGGCTCGCGCCGTCGATCTCGTGCCGGCGGTCGGTCAGCCACTGCTCGAGCGCCGCCGAGTCCTCGGGCACCTCGGGCACGATCACCTCGCGCGGCGGGGCGAACTCGCCGTCGTAGGCGTTCTGCAGCACGGTGTCGACGAGGTCGCCGAGCTCCATGTCGAGTTCCTTGTCGACGACCCAGCTGCGCGTTCCGCGGATGCGCCCGCCGCGCACGATGAACTGCTGGACGGCGGCCGCGAGCTCGTCGTGGGCGATGCCGAAGACATCCGCATCGACGTTGTCGGAGAGCACGACGGCCGTCTTCTCCATCACGGTGCTCAGGGCCTGGATGCGGTCGCGGTAGCGGGCGGCGGCCTCGAAGTTCAGCTCGGCCGAGGCCTCCTGCATCGACTTCGTCAGGGTGCGCAGGTAGCGCTGGTCGCTGCCCGACATGAAGTCGACGAACTCGTTCGCGAGCTCGCGGTGCTCTTCCTTCGTGACCCGGCCGACGCAGGGCGCGACGCACTTGCCGATGTCGGCGAGCAGGCACGGGCGGCCGGTCTGCTCGGCGCGCCGGTAGACGCCGTCGGAGCACGAGCGCATCGGGAACGCCTTGAGCATCAGGTCGAGCGTCTCGCGGATCGCCCAGACCTTCGTGTACGGCCCGAAGTAGCGGGTCGTCTTGTCGCGCCGGTCGCGGGTCACGAGCGCGCGCGGCACGAGCTTGCCCATCGTCACCGCGAGGTACGGGTAGGTCTTGTCGTCCTTGAAGACGACGTTGAACGGCGGGTTGAACTCCTTGATCCAGGTGTATTCGAGCTGCAGCGCCTCGAACTCATTCCCGACGACGGTCCACTCGACGCTCGCGGCGGTCGTGATCATGCGCCGCGTGCGCTCATGCAGGTTGCGCAGCGGCTGGAAGTAGTTCGAGAGCCGCGCGCGCAGATTCTTCGCCTTGCCGACGTAGAGCACCCGGCGCGCGGGGTCGCGGAAGCGGTAGACGCCCGGCTGCGTCGGGATCTCGCCCGCCTTGGGCCGGTACGGAACCGTCTGACCGCCGTTGGTGATGGCCACGATCAGGCGGATGCCTTCGCGTCGGCCGGAGCGGCGATGCCGAGGATCTCGCGCAGGAAGGTGCCCGTGTGGCTCGCCTCGACCCGGGCGACCTGCTCGGGCGTGCCCGTCGCGATGACCTGGCCGCCGCCCGCGCCGCCTTCCGGCCCGAGGTCGATCAGGTAGTCGGCGCTCTTGATCACGTCGAGGTTGTGCTCGATCACGATGACCGTGTTGCCCTTGTCGACGAGGCCGCCGAGCACGAGCAACAGCTTGCGCACGTCTTCGAAGTGCAGGCCCGTGGTCGGCTCGTCGAGCACGTAGACGCTGCGGCCGTTGGTGCGGCGCTGCAGTTCCGTGGCGAGCTTGACGCGCTGCGCCTCGCCGCCCGAGAGCGTGGTGGCCGACTGGCCGAGGCGCACGTAGCCGAGGCCGACGTCGACCAGCGTCTTGAGGAAGCGGTGGATCGCGCCGATCGGCTCGAAGAACTCGGCCGCCTCGGCGATCGGCATGTCGAGCACCTCGGCGATGTTCTTGCCCTTGTAGTGCACCTGCAGTGTGTCGCGGTTGTACCGTGCGCCGTGGCACACCTCGCAGTCGACGTAGACGTCGGGCAGGAAGTTCATCTCGATCTTGATCGTGCCGTCGCCCTGGCAGTTCTCGCAGCGGCCGCCCTTGACGTTGAAGCTGAACCGACCCGGCTGGTAGCCGCGCGACTTCGCCTCGACCGTCTCGCTGAACAGCGTGCGGATCTTGTCGAACACGCCCGTGTAGGTCGCCGGGTTCGAGCGCGGGGTGCGGCCGATGGGCGCCTGGTCGACGTGCACGACCTTGTCGAGGTTGTCGACGCCCGTGACCCGGGTGTGCTTGGCGGCGACCTTGCGGGCGCCGTTGAGACGCTGCGCGAGGACGCGATAGAGGATGTCGTTGACCAGGGTCGACTTGCCGGAACCGGACACCCCCGTCACCGCGGTGAACACCCCGAGCGGGAACTCGACCGTCAGGTCCTTGAGGTTGTTGGCATTGGCGCCGACGACCTTGAGCATGCGCTGCCTGTCGATCTTGCGGCGCTTCTTCGGCGTCGCGATCGCGCGGCGGCCGGAGAGGTAGTCGCCCGTGACCGAGTCGCGGTTGGCGACGAGCTCGTCGTAGGTGCCGGAGTGCACGACACGGCCGCCGTTGACGCCGGCGCCGGGGCCGATGTCGACCACCCAGTCCGCGGTGCGGATGGTGTCTTCGTCGTGCTCGACGACGATGAGCGTGTTGCCGAGGTCGCGCAGCGCCACGAGCGTCTCGATGAGGCGCCGGTTGTCGCGCTGGTGCAGGCCGATCGACGGCTCGTCGAGCACGTAGAGCACGCCCGTGAGGCCGGAGCCGATCTGCGTGGCGAGGCGGATGCGCTGCGCCTCGCCACCGGAGAGCGTGCCGGCGGCGCGCGCCATGTTGAGGTAGCCGAGGCCGACCTGGATCAGGAAGTCGAGTCGCAGCTTGATCTCGCGCAGCACCTGGGCCGCGATCAGCGCCTCGCGGTCGGTCAGGACGAGCTTGCTCATGAACTGGCGCGCGTCGGTGAGGCTGAGCTCGGCGACATCCGCGATCGAATGCTCGTGCACGAGCACCGCGAGCACCTCGGGCTTGAGGCGCTTGCCCTCGCAGACCGGGCACGGCACCTCGCGCAGGAACTCGGCCCAGCGCTGGCGCTGCGTGTCGGTCTCGGCCTGGGCGTACTGCCGCTCGATGTAGGGCACGACGCCCTCGAAACCCGAGGTGTAGCTCATCTCGCGCCCGAAGCGGTTCTTCCAGCGCACCTTGATCTCGAAGTTCTCGCCGCGCATGACAGCCGAACGGACCCGCTCGGGCAGGCTCTTCCACGGCGTGTTGAGGTCGAAGTCGAGGTCGTTCGCGAGGCCGACGAGCAGCTTCTCGTAGTACTGGTAGAGGCTCTTGCCCTGGCTCGTCCACGGGATGATGACGCCCTCGGCGAGACTCAGCTCGGGGTCGCCGAGCAGCAGGTCCTCGTCGACGGCCATGCGCACGCCGAGGCCGGAGCACTCGGGGCAGGCGCCGAACGGCGCGTTGAACGAGAAGGTGCGCGGCTCGATCTCGGTGAGCTGGATGGCGTGCCCGTTGGGGCAGGCGAGCTTCTCGCTGAAGGTCGCCCACGCGTCGGGCGAGTCGGCGCCCTCGTCGATGAAGTTCACGTCGACGAGCCCGTCGGTGAGGCCGAGGGCCGTCTCGATCGAGTCGGTGAGACGGCCGAGGATCTCGGGGCCGGCGACGAGGCGGTCGACGATCACGGAGATGTCGTGCTTGTAGGACTTCTTGAGCGTCGGCGGCTCGGTCAGCGGGTGCGTCTCGCCGTCGACGAGCACGCGGGCGAAGCCCTTGGCCGCGAGCTCCTTGAAGAGGTCGACGAACTCGCCCTTCTTCTGCTTCACGACGGGCGCGACGACCTGATAGCGCGTGCGCTCGGGCAGCTCCATGAGCTGGTCGGCGATCTGCTGCACCGTCTGGCGCTGGATGCGCTCGCCGCACTCGGGGCAGTGCGCGACGCCGATGCGCGCCCAGAGCAGGCGCATGTAGTCGTAGATCTCGGTGATGGTGCCGACCGTCGAGCGCGGATTGCGGTTGGTCGACTTCTGGTCGATCGACACGGCCGGGCTGAGGCCCTCGATGAAGTCGACGTCGGGTCGGTCGACCTGGCCGAGGAACTGGCGCGCGTATGCCGAGAGCGACTCGACGTAGCGGCGCTGGCCCTCGGCGAAGATCGTGTCGAACGCGAGCGACGACTTGCCCGAGCCGGACAGCCCCGTGAAGACGACGAGCGCGTCGCGGGGGATCTCGAGGTCGACGTTGTGGAGGTTGTGCACCCGGGCGCCGCGCACGCTGAGCCTGTTGCGCGAGTCGACCGGATGCACGTGCCCGAAAGCATTCGGGGAGGTCGGCGAAGTCACCCTTCGAGTCTAAAGACGGCCACCGACATTGGGTTTCGTCGGTCGGGCTCTTCATTCGTCCGCCAGCCGCGCCACGAGCGGGCTGAGTGCGGATGTCAGACGCTCGGCATCGGGCAGGGCGTTCTTCTCGGCATCCGGAAGACCCCCATAGGTGAAGGTCGAGATCGCCATCGGCTGCGCGGTGCCGCGCAGGGCATATCGGACGACGGCTTCGTTCTTGTCAGTGCACAGGAGAATGCCGACGCTTGGAGCGTGAGCCGCGGTACGGAGCGTGTCGTCGACCAGCGCGACGTAGAAACCGAGCTGGCCCGTGAAAGACGGCTCGAACCGGCCGGCTTTGAGCTCGATCACGATGTAGCGCAACTGAGTGATGTGGAAGAACAGCAGATCGATGAAGAAGTCGTCGCCGTCGACCTCGAAATGCACCTGACGCCCGACGAACGCGAAGCCCGGCCCGAGCTCGGCGAGGGTGTGGGTGATCTGGGCGACCATTGCTTCCTCGACGTCGCGTTCGGCAGCGTCCGAGTCGACGCGGAGGAAATCGAGGACGTACGGATCTTTGGTGATCTGCTGCGCGAGGTCAGTCTCAGCCGGAGCGAGTACGCGGTCGAAGTTGGTCGGCGCTGCCCCGAACCGGGCGTGCGCATCGGTGGCGATGTGATGCCCCAGGACGTTTCGAGACCAGCCATGTGCGAGCGCCTGTGCTGCGTACCAATCGCGAAGCGCCTGATCGTCGAGTTTTTGCATTAGCACGATGACGTGTCCCCATGGCAATTGGCCAACAGGCTGTTGGCCAATTGCCGTGCCATCGCGCCAGGTCTCGGCGAACTGTCGCATGTACTTCAGATTCGACAGCGAGAACCCTTTCATCGCAGGGAACTCGTTGCGGAGATCTGCTGCGAGTCGCGCCATTGTGCGAGAACCCCAGGCCTCGCGTCGCGACTGCTCGGCAAGGGTCCTTCCGATGCGCCAGTAGAGCCGGATCAGCTCGACGTTCACGACGCGCTGTGCTCGATACCGGGCCTCGTGAACCCGCTGCTTCAGGTCGGCGAGGACCTGGTCGTATCCGTTGGGGAGCTCGAGATCGGTGCTGGCCATGCCCGCACGCTAGGTGTGACCTCCGACATCGGCGGCCGCGCGGACGCGGATATGTTCGCGCTCCCTCACCCACGTCGCCGGAACATGCCGCGCAGGTCGACGCGGCGGGTGTACTCGATCGAGCCGCGCTTGAAGAGCTGCACGGCGAGCCACAGCACGATCGCGGCGGCGACGGCGAGCTCGACGATCACGATGACGGCCTCACCAGTGCCGAGGCTGCCGAGGGCGTTGCGCACGAGCGCGGTCATCGGCGCGGTGAAGGGGAAGAAGGTCATGCCCTGCACGATCGGAGCGCCCGGGTCCGAGATGATCAGCGAGGAGACGTACACGGGAACCACGAGGGTGATGATCAGCGCGCCCGAGATGGGCCCGGCATCCTTCGCCGTCGGCATGATCGCCCCGATCGCGACGAGCGCGCCCGTGAAGAGCGCGAAACCGCCCGCCAGGATGAGCGCGCCGACGATCATCTGGCCCGGGTGCAGCGTGAGGTGCGCGAGATCGAGCTGCGGGAAGCTCAGCTGGTCGCGGAAGACGAGATAGCCGACGACCACGGGCAGGGCGAAGACCAGCATCTGCACCAGGCCCACGACGAACAGGCTGAGGATCTTGCCGATGATGAGGCTGCGCGCCTCGATCGTCGTGAGGATCATCTCGGTGACCCGGTTCTCCTTCTCCTCGAGTGTCGCCGCGAGCATCTGCTGCCCGAGCAGCGCCATCACGATGAAGAACAGGACGACGTAGATCAGCGGCGGGATGACGGTGGCGATGCCGCCCGCGGGAGCCCCGTCCTTGTAGGTCGTCGTGCGCGTCGTGATGCCGCCGGCAGCGAGCGTCGCGAGCTTCGGGTCGCCGATGCGCTCGGTGACGCTCGTCTTGAGCACCGCCTGCGCGACCGCGTCGTACTTCCCGTTGGCGAAGACGCCGACGTCCTGCGCGGTGATGGTGATCGGCTGCGTGCTCGGGTCGGCCGGGAACTGGAAGAAGGCGGCGATGCGGCCGGCCCGCGCGGCGGCGACGCCCTGTGCGACATCCGTCTGCTCCTGACCGCCTGCCGCCCGCGCGATCGCCGGGCTCACCAGGCCGGAGGCGTCGGAGTACTCGAAGGCGAAGTGCGCCTGCGCCTGCTGGTCGGCCGCGGTGGAGGTGCTCCTGCTCGAGAGCGTCACGAGCGCGAAGACGACGCCGATCAGGACGGGAACGAAGAGCGTCGCGACCCAGAAGCGGCGCTTCGTGAGCGTGCGGACCACTTCGAAGCGGACGACGGTGCCGAGGTTGCTCGCGGCCACGGCTACTCCCCCGCCTGCTCGCCGTAGACCTCGACGAAGATCGAGTCGAGCGAGCGGCGGTGCGGGGTGAACTGGGAGACCCCGGCGCCGGCATCCATCAGCTCCGCGAGCAGCGCGCCGAGATCGGTGCCGCGCGCGAGGTCGAGTTCCGCGAGTCCTTCGACGTCCGACAGCACGCGGAATGAGCCGGATGCCGGCAGGGCGCCCGTGTGCCGCACGGTCACGGTCGTGCCGCCGAACTCCTCCTGCACCTCCGTGACCGTGCCGTAGGCGCGCGCCGCGCCGTCCTTCAGCAGGACCACGCGGTCGCAGAGCCGCTCGACCTCGTCCATCTGGTGGGTGACCATCATCACGGTCGCGCCGGCCTTCTTCTGCTCCTCGATGATGCCCATCAGCAGCCGTCGGTTGACGGGGTCGAAGCCCTTCGTCGGCTCGTCGAGGATGAGCAGCTCGGGGTCGTCCATGATCGTGACGCCGAGCTGCACCTTCTGCTGCTGGCCGCCCGAGAGCGTGTCGAGCCGCGCCTTCTGCTTGTCGCCGAGCTCGACGCGCTCGAGATAGTCCGCCGACCAGGTGCGTGCAGCCGGGGCGGTCATGCCCTTGAGACGCCCGAAGTACACCATCGTGTCGATGACGGACTCCTTCTTGTAGAGCCCGCGTTCCTCCGGCAGATAGCCGAGCCGCACTGAGCGCCGGGGCGAGAACGGCCGCCCGGCGATGTGCAGGGTGCCCGCTGTCGGCCGGTAGATGCCGAGCAGGGCGCGGATCGTCGTCGTCTTGCCCGAGCCGTTCGAGCCGAGGAAACCGAAGGTCTCGCCCGTGAGGACATCGAAGGAGAGGCCCGCGATCACGGTCGCCTGCCCGAAGTCCATCCGGAAGTCACGGATCTCGACGAGAGGCTCGCGCTGCGGCATGTCGCCAAGCTAGCGGTTCCGCACAGGGCGCCGCACGCGGCGTGACCTCTCAGCCGTTGGTGCGGATGCGCGTCGGCAGCAGCGTCACGATGACGCGGTCGTCCAGCGGGATGCCCGCGGCCTCCGGCGTCGTCCCGTAACGCGCCGCGAGCGCGCGGATGTACGACAGATCGGTGTCCTCCTCGATCCGCACGTCGCCGCGCACCTCGAGGGTGCGGTACGGGTTCGCCGGGTCGATCCAGAAGTACGAGGCCACCGGGCGAGCGGCGAGGTTCCGGTACTTCTGCCGCACCTTCGTGAGAGAGGTGCGCACGAGGCCGTCCTCGCCGAGCGTGAACCAGATGGCCGAGCTCTGCGGGTAGCCGCTCGGGCCGATCGTCGTCAGGGTCACGACCCCCGGCCTCTGCACGAGGTCGAGATGGTCGGCGGGGATCAGGAGGTCGGGCACGGGGGTTCCTTTCCGTCGGGGGCGGCCAGCCGGGCGCCGAGCGCGCGGCCGATGCGGGTGAGTGCGGCGAGGTCGGCCGGGGCGACCGCGTCGATGAGCAGGCGGCGCACCTCGGCGACGTGGCCCGGGGCGGTGGCGACCACCTTGGCGTAGCCGGCCTCCGTCAGCGTCGCATTCGTGCTGCGGCCGGGGCCGGGGATCTTGCTGCGCGTGAGGAAGCCCTGCTTCTCGAGGCGCGTCGCGGCGTGCGACAGGCGCGACAGGGAACCGGACGCGAACGCGGCGATGTCGCTCATGCGCAGGGTGTGGTCGTCCTGCTCCGAGAGCACCGCGAGGATCATGTACTCGAAGAAGCTCAGGCCGGCATCCGCCTGCAGCTGCGCGTCGAGCGCGCCGGGCAGCAGCACCGTCAGCGACGCGGCCGCGAGCCATGCGTCGCGTTCGTCGGCGCTGAGCCAGCGGACATCCTCGGGCATGCCCTCACGATATCGAGCGGGCGACGGCGGGATGCCCGGTTCACAGCGAACTTGACGCTTCAAGTTCAATGTGCGATTCTCGGCACATCCCCGCACGAAAGGCACTCGAAGTGAACGTCGCCCTCTGGATCGTCACCGGTCTGCTCGCCCTCGCCTTCCTCGCGGCCGGTCTGCTGAAGACCGTGCAGCCGAAGGAGAAGCTCGCCGCCAACATGGGCTGGGTCGACGACTTCACGCCGACCGGCGTCAAGCTCATCGGCATCGCCGAGGTGCTCGGAGCGATCGGCCTCGTCGTGCCCGCCGCCACCGGCATCGCGCCGATCCTGACGCCGATCGCGGCGGCTGCGCTCGCCGTGGTCATGATCGGCGCGCTCATCGTGCACCTGCGCCGCGGCGAGGGCAAGCAGGCGCCGATCACGATCGTGCTGTTCGTGCTCACCGCTGCCGTCGCCGTGCTGCGCTTCGGGCCCTACCACTTCTGAGCGCGAGCACCGCGATGAGCGACCTCGATGCAATCTTCAACCCGGCCGTGCCGGCCGGCGCCTACGACGAGCTGCTGCGGCGGGCGCTGCCCGATGCGCACGCGCAGCGGGTCTGGGAGCCCGCCGACGGGCCGCTGCCCGCGCTCTTCGTGAGCCACGGCGCCCCGCCGACCCTCGACGACCCCGAGTGGCTCGGCGACCTGTTCGCCTGGGCGCAGTCGTTCCCTAAGCCGCGGGGCACCGTGGTCGTCTCCGCGCACTGGGAGAACGCACCGCTCGCGATCGCGGCCACCGAGGCCGCCGCGCCCCTCTACTACGACTTCGGGGGCTTCCACCCGCGCTACTACACGCTGCAGTACGCGACGCCCGATGCCGGAGCGCTCGCCGCTCGGGTCGTCGGCACGCTGGCGTCCACCACCCCGATGCACCAGTACGTCGACCGCGGCCTCGACCACGGCGCATTCATCCCGCTCATGGCGATGTACCCCGCGGCGGACGTTCCCGTCGTGCAGCTCAGCATGCCGAGTCTCGACCCCGAGGCGCTGCTGAAGCTCGGCACCCGGCTGCGCGCGCTGCGGGAGGAGGGCATCCTCGTCATCGGCTCGGGCTTCATGACGCACAGCTTCGCGGTCATGCGCAATCCCGGCCTCGTCGGGCACAACGTCGAGTTCGACGCGTGGGCCGACGATGCGCTGCGCCGCGGGGATGTCGACGCCCTGGTCGACTTCCAGGTCAAGGGCCCGGGCGCCCGCATCGCGCACCCGACCGCCGACCACTTCGTGCCGCTGCTGCTCGCAGTCGGGGCCGGCTCGCGGCCGGAGAGCGCGGTGACGGCGTTCGAGCGCATCCGCTTCGGCAACTCGACGCGGTCGCTGCAGATCGCGTGAGGGAATGCGCGTGCGCGCAGGAATCCGTGCGAACATGGAGTGTTCCCGCGGACATCCCGCTCATGCCAGGGAACGGACAGAAGGCAAACGGATGACGGACAGCACCGGTCTCGCGACGACCTCGCGCTGACGCCGGCTGCCCGCTTCCTCGACTTCTTCGACGCAAGGCTCCGCCGTGTCAGTGCTTCACCCTGACACGAACCGGAGCCTTCTCCATGCCTGCTTCCCCCACCGTCGTCCTCAACGACCTCGCGTTCTCGTGGCCTGACGGCGAGTCCGTCCTCGACGGCGTCACGGGCGCCTTCGGCCGCGGCCGCACCGGCCTGATCGGCGCGAACGGCGCCGGCAAGTCCACCCTGCTGCGCCTCATCGCCGGGCACCTCGCGCCCACGGGTGGGACGGTCGCCGCGCCCGGCGCCGTCGACTACCTGCCGCAGCGCCTCACGCTCGACGCCGACGCCACGATCGCCGAACTGCTCGGCGTGCGCGAGACCGTGGCCGCCGTGCGCGCCGTCACGGCCGGCGACGCCTCCCCCGAGCTCTTCGACCTGATCGGCGTCGACGGCTGGGACCTCGAGGAGCGCTCGGCCGCCGCCCTCGCCCAGCTCGGCCTGCCGCCCGACCTCGACCGGCGCGTCGGCGAGCTCTCGGGCGGCGAGGCGATGCTGGTCGGCGTGCTCGGGGTGCAGCTGCGCCGGGCATCCGTCGCCCTCCTCGACGAGCCGACCAACAACCTCGACGGCACCGCCCGCGCACGGCTGTACCAGCTGGTCCGCGACTGGCGCGGGGCGCTGATCGTCGTCAGCCACGACACCGAGCTGCTCGAGCTGATGGACGACACGGCCGAGCTGCGCGCCGGCTCGCTGACGGTCTTCGGCGGCCCGTTCAGCGAGTACCGCGCCTGGCTCGACGAGCAGCAGGCCGCCGCGCGGCAGGCGCTCGTCGCCGCCAAGCAGAAGCTGCGGGTCGAGAAGCGCGACCGCATCCGCGCCGACGCGAAGGTCGCCCGCAGCGCAGCCGATGGGCGCAAGAAGCGCGCCAACGGGGATTTCGGCAAGGCGATGTTCGACGCCATGAAGAACTCGGGCGAGAAATCGGGCGCGAAGATCCGCGGGCTGCACGCCGGCCGCGAGGCGGAGGCGCGCGCCGCGGTCGATGCCGCCGACCTGCTCGTGCGCGACGACGACCGCATCGCGATCCAGCTGCCCGACCCCGGGCTCGCACGGTCGCGGCGCGTCGCGGTGCTGCGCGGCGCGGACGGGCGCGAGTTCGTGATCCAGGGGCCCGAGCGCATCGCGCTGACCGGTGGCAACGGGGTCGGCAAGACGACGCTCATCGAGGCGATGATCGGGCGGGATGCCACGCACGAGGCATCCGCGCAGCCGCGTGCGACGGCCGAGCTCGCGACCGACCGCGTCGCCTACCTGCCCCAGCGCATCGACGACCTCGACGACGCGGCGACCGTGCTCGAGAACGTCGCCGTCCGCGCGCAGGGCGTCACGACGGGCGAGCTGCGGAACCGGCTCGCGCGGTTCCTCATCCGCGGCGGCGCCGTCGACCGGCCGGTGGAGTCGCTCTCGGGCGGCGAGCGGTTCCGGGTCGCCCTCGCACGGCTGCTGCTCGCCGACCCGCCCGCTCACCTGCTCGTGCTCGATGAGCCGACGAACAACCTCGACCTCGACTCGATCGACCGACTCGTCGAGGCGCTGTCGGCCTATCGGGGCGCTCTGCTCGTCGTGAGCCACGACCGCGGATTCCTCGGGCGCATCGGGCTCGACGTGGAGCTGCGGCTCGAGGCATCCGGCCGCATCGCCCGCGTGTAGGCGCGCTCAGCCGCGCTGCAGCAGGCGGTAGATCAGCAGGCCGCCGAGTGCGAGCAGCGCGAGCACCCCGAGCGCGACGGCCGGCAGCCATGTGCCGTGCGGGGTGCCGCGCAGCCACAGCGCGACGGCGAGCAGCGCCTCGCACGGCACGGTGATCGCCGCTGCGACGGCGAGCGGGCGGGCGAAGACCCGGACCGCGACGCGGGCGCGGACGGGGGTGATCGCGACGCGTGCGGCGAGGACCTGGGCGACGGCGATGCCGGCGAGCAGCACATAGGGATGCCACGCCGCACGTGCCGGCTCCGCGAGCTCGGACAGCGCCAGGCTCGCCATCGCGACCCAGGCGAGCGCCGGCCACGGCGAGAGCACGCCGCCGAGCGCGGCGAACAGGGCGATCCACCCCCAGGCGTCGCCGAGGTGCAGGAATGCGAGCGCGACCAGCAGGACGCCGAGTGCCGCGCGCACCGCGACGGCGGGGACCTCGCGCCCGGTGCCGGCCAGGGCGGCGCGGGGGGCGTGGACAAGACGGGTGGCGCGCTGCGGCAGGATCGCGCGAATGGCGCCGCCCACTCCGAGGCTCATCGGGTCGCCGCCAGGCCGGTGCGTCGTGGGCGGGCGAGGGCGAGCAGCTCCGCATCGCGGAGCACGTCGTCGCGGGCGACGCCCCAGGCCAGCACCTCGACGCCCGCGCCGCGCAGCCGCCCGAGCCTGCTGTGGCGCTGCATCATGACGAGCCGGTGCGCGAGCCGCCGCTCGCCGCTCAGGGTCGCGGTGCGCGGCGGCGGCAGCACGTCGACGGCGACGACGCGGTGCCCCGAGGCCGCCAGTCGCACAGCAGCGGCCTCCGCGCGATCGTCGAGGAAGGTCGAGAACAGGAAGACGGCCGAGCCCTGCGTCACGAGCGGCGGCCGGCGGCTCGCGTGGAAGGTGCCGACGGGGCCGGTGGCTGCGATCGTGCGCAGCAGACGATCGAGGTGGCGGCCGCCCGCACCCGGCGGCACGACCCGCGCGGGGCGGCCGAGGTCGGTGAAGCCCACGCGGTCGCCGACGCGCACGAATCCGGCGGCGACCGCCGAAGCCGCCGAGCGCGCGATGTCGAGGGAGGTCGGACCGCTCGCCGCGGGGTCGAACCGCGCCCACGTCTCGACCTCTTCGCCCACGTCGTCACCCGTGTCGATGACGAGGAACACGGTCGCGTCGGCCTGCGCCTGCGTGCGGCGCACGTAGAGCTCGCCGGGGTCGCGGGCGAGGCGCGCCGTCGCCTTCCAGTCGATGCGGCGCAGCCGGTCGCCGGGGCGGAAGAGCGCGAGATCGTGGAAGTCGCCGCCGTCGCCGGGGCGCGACGAATTGTGGGCGCCCGTGAGCCCGGTCAGCCGGTGCGGCAGCGGCAGCGCCTCGATCGGGGTGAACGCCGGGTCGATGACGCGGTCGACGGGGATCGGCTCGCTGACATCCGACACGACCGCCGCCCCGGTGGCGACGAACCGCCAGTCGACGATGACCACGCGCTGCGGGCCCGAGTGCGGCGCGGGCACGCGGCCGCGCACCACGATCGGGTGCCCGGGGCGGGCGGCGAGGACGTGCGTGCGCGGGCGGATGCCCAACTCGAGCACCCGCAGCTGCACCGCCTCGACGCCCGGGGGCGTGTCGATCGCGATGCGGTAGCCGAGGGTCGCCTCGCGGGCCGACTCGTCGGCCGTGAGCTCCACGGCCGCAGGGGCGAGCGGCGCGGCATCCGTCGCCCGCTGCCCCGTCGCGGCGAGCGGTCGCCGGTCCCAGGCCCAGGCTGCGAGCAGCAGCAGCGGCAGGCCGATGACGACGACGTCGGCCCGCCCCGCGACGACCCCGCCGACGCACGCGATGAAGCCCACGAGCAGGGCGCCCGTCTGCGCCACGCCGAGCCGCCAACGGGGCGCGGTGCGGGCGGGTGGCGAGTCGGGCAGCGACATCAGACGCGCGCGCCGACGGCGGGCGGCCCGGCGACCTCGGAGACGAGGGCGGTGACGACGTCGCGGGGATTGACCCCGGTCGCCCACGCCTGTGCGTTCAGCGAGAGGCGGTGCGCGAGCACCGGCACGGCCACCGCTTTGATGTCGTCGGGGGTGACGAAGTCGCGGCCGGCGATCACGGCGCGGGCCCGGGCGACCAGCATGAGCCCCTGGGAGCCGCGCGGGGACGCGCCGACCTGGACGGCGGAATGCGAACGGGTCGCGGCGGCGAGGTCGACGCAGTAGCGGGCGATGTCGGCGTCGACGTGCACCGCTTCGACGCCGGCCTGCATCGCGGCGAGGGTGGCAGCGTCGACGACCGGCTCGACGGTGGCCACCTCGTGCCGCCGCGCCACGCGGGCCAGCAGAACCTGGGCCTCCCCGTCGCGGCCGGGGTAGCCGACCGACAGGCGCACCATGAACCGGTCGAGCTGGGCCTCGGGCAGCGCGTAGGTGCCCTCGAACTCGATCGGGTTGCTGGTCGCGATGACGTGGAACGGCCGGGGCAGCGGATAGCTCGCCCCCTCGACCGTGACCTGGCCCTCGGCCATCGCCTCGAGCAGGGCGGACTGTGTCTTCGGCGCGGTGCGGTTGATCTCGTCCGCCAGGAAGAGGCCGGTGAACACGGGCCCCTGCCGGAACACGAACTCGCCGGTCGACGGCTGGTAGACGAACGAGCCCGTGATGTCCGAGGGCAGCAGATCGGGGGTGCACTGCAGGCGCCGGAACGACAGGCCGAGCGCGGTGGCGATGCTGCGCGCCGCGAGGGTCTTCCCGAGCCCGGGCACGTCTTCGAACAGCACGTGGCCACCCGCGAGGATCGCCGCCAGCGCCGTCGTGAGCGGCTCCCGCATTCCGACCACGACCGTTCCCACCCTGTCCAGCACCTCGTTCGCGAGGCGCGAGATCTCCGATACGGACAACTCGGATTCAGTCATGGGGCTCTCTTTCAGCGCGGCGTTGCGGTGGGGCGGGTGGTGCAGCTGGTTCGGCCGTCGGCGCTCAGTCGCGCCGGACCGGCGGGTCGAGACGGTCGAGCGCGTCGAGACAGGCGAGCAGCTCGCGTTGCGACGGCATAGTCGCCACGTTACTGGCGTGCAGGGTCAGATAGGCGGGCTCGCCGATCAGCGCCACCACGCGGTCGCGGTCGGATGCCGCGTCGAGGTCGAGTCGGTGCCGCTCCAGCCTCTGCGCCGCGAGGTGCCGCACCCGGTCCACGGCGCGCGGCTGCACGCGCCCGCGTCGCCCGGCGATCGCCCAGCCGAGCAGCTGCACGTCGTCGCGCGCGCCGACCGCCGTCTCGGGCAGACGGCTGGGCCACACCGGATCCTCGATGTGCGGCAGCGCACGCCAGACGAACACGCCGGCGGCCGCGACGATGCCGACCGGTGCCGCCCACCACGGCGACGCACCGAAGTACCAGACGGCGCCACCCGCGAGCAGGCCGACGATGATCGCGGGCGCGAGCCGCGAGCCGGTCCACAGCCTCCTCATCGGCGCCGGCCGATCGCGGGCTCGTGCCACGAGGCGAGCAGACGGGTGACGGCGTCGTGCGCGAGCGCGACATCCCGCGAGGTGATGGGATGTCCCCCGAAGCGCACCGACTGATACACGTCGACCAGCTCGCGGGCCGCGCCCCCGTCGGCGTGCACCCGGGTGAGCACGCGCGTGGTGAACTCGGTCGGCGTCTCGGCGGCCCGGCGCTGCACGCCCGAGATCTCGGCGGCCTCCTGGAGGCCGAGCCACGCGCGCACGACGGCGTCCGAGGGCTCGCGTTCCTCTTCGAGCGCGTCGAGGGCGAGCTGCAGCCCGTGACGCATCACCGGCGCGGCGGCGTCGGCTTCGTCCTCGACCACGGCCGAGGTCTCGATCTCGGCCGGCTCGAGCGAGCCCAGGGCCGGCGGGTGCGCGCGCCGCAGCCGGGCGCGGATGACGCGCAGCACGAGATAGAGCACGAGAGCCGCGAGCAGGGCGCCGATCACGGCGAGGACGATCATGACCAGCGGGCCCCCGCCGCCCCGCCCGACGGGCGGCTGCGTCGGGCCGCTCGTCTGCGGCGGCTGCGTCATGGGCGGGGCGCTCGGCGCGCTGAGGCCCGGCGCCCAGATGGGGCCGGTGAAGACGGGGGCGCCGCCGAAGATGACGGCGGCGACCAGCACGAGGCCGAGCACGAGGCACCCGATCAGCGTGGCGGGTGCGCCCGCTCGCTTCACGCGTGCCCCGCTTTCTCCATCTGCCGCAGTTCCTTCTTGAGGTCGGCGAGCTCGTCGCGCAGGCGGGCGGCGAGCTCGAACTTGAGCTCGGCTGCCGCCTCGAGCATCTGCCCGTTGAGGTCGGCGATGAGCGACTCGAGCTCGGTCGCGCCCTGTGCGGCGATGCCCGTGCGCGGCGCCTTCGCCGTCTTCGCGCCCTTGCCGCCGCCCCGCTCGGCCATGAGCTTCGCGGTGTCGGCCTCTTCACGCGCGAGCACCTCGGTGATGTCGGCGATGCGCTTCCGCAGCGGCTGCGGGTCGATGCCGCGTTCCGTGTTGTAGGCGATCTGGATGTCACGGCGCCGGTCGGTCTCTTCGATGGCGGCCTGCATCGACGGGGTCATCTTGTCGGCGTACATGTGCACCTCGCCCGAGACGTTGCGCGCCGCGCGGCCGATCGTCTGGATGAGCGAGGTGCCCGAGCGCAGGAAGCCCTCTTTGTCGGCGTCGAGGATCGCGACGAGCGACACCTCGGGCAGGTCGAGGCCCTCGCGCAGCAGGTTGATGCCGACGAGCACGTCGAACACGCCGCTGCGCAGCTCGGTCAGCAGCTCGACGCGCCGCAGGGTGTCGACGTCGGAGTGCAGGTAGCGCACCCGCACCCCCGCTTCGGTGAGGAAGTCGGTGAGCTCCTCCGCCATCTTCTTCGTCAGCGTCGTGACGAGCACGCGCTCGTCGCGGTCGACGCGGGTGTGGATCTCTTCCAGCAGGTCGTCGATCTGGCCCTTCGTCGGCTTGACGACGATCTTCGGGTCGACGAGGCCCGTCGGGCGGATGATCTGCTCGACGATGCCGTCGGCGATGCCGAGCTCGTAGGTGCCGGGGGTCGCCGAGAGGTACACCGTCTGCCCGACGCGCTCCTTGAACTCCTCGAAGCGCAGGGGGCGGTTGTCCATCGCGCTCGGCAGGCGGAAGCCGTGCTCGACGAGGGTGCGCTTGCGGCTGGCGTCCCCCTCGTACATCGCGCCGATCTGCGGCACCGTCTGGTGCGACTCATCGATCACGACGAGGAAGTCGTCGGGGAAGTAGTCGAGCAGGCAGGTCGGCGGCTCGCCCGCCGCGCGCCCGTCGAGGTGCCGCGAGTAGTTCTCGATGCCCGAGCAGAAGCCGATCTGCTCGAGCATCTCGAGGTCGAAGGTCGTGCGCATGCGCAACCGCTGGGCCTCGAGCAGCTTGCCCTGGCGTTCGAGTTCCTCAAGGCGCTCGGCGAGCTCGGTCTTGATCGTGCCGATCGCGCGGTGCACCGCCGCTTGGCTCGCCGCATACTGCGTGGCGGGGGCGATCGAGATGGATTCCGGCCGCTGCAGCACCTGGCCCGTGAGCGGCTGGATGATCGAGATCGCCTCGACCTCGTCGCCGAACAGCTCGATGCGCACCGCGTTCTCGTCGTAGATGGGGATGATCTCGATCGTGTCGCCGCGCACGCGGAACTTGCCGCGCGAGAAGTCGATGTCGTTGCGCTCGTACTGCGCGTCGACGAAGGTGCGGATCAGCCGGTCGCGCCCGACGACGTCGCCCACCTGCAGCACGGTCATGGCGCCGAGGTATTCGTCGACGGCGCCCAGGCCGTAGATGCACGACACCGTCGACACCACGACGACGTCGCGCCGTGAGAGCAGCGCGTTCGTCGTCGAGTGGCGCAGGCGCTCGACCTCGGCGTTGACCGACGAGTCCTTCTCGATGAAGGTGTCCGTCTGGGGCACGTAGGCCTCGGGCTGGTAGTAGTCGTAGTACGACACGAAGTACTCGACGGCGTTGTTCGGCATGAGCTCGCGGAACTCGTTCGCGAGCTGCGCGGCGAGCGTCTTGTTGTGCGCGAGCACGAGCGTCGGCCGCTGCACCTGCTCGATGAGCCAGGCGGTCGTCGCCGACTTGCCGGTTCCGGTCGCGCCGAGCAGCACGACATCGGTCTCGCCGGCGTTGATGCGCGCCGCGAGCTGCTCGATCGCCTGCGGCTGGTCGCCGCTCGGCTCGTACTCGCTGATGACCTCGAACGGCCTCACCGCGCGTGTCGCTTGTGCCATTCCCCCAGTCTAGGAAGCACCCCCGACATTGAGCGGGGCGGCGGATGCCTCGCCCAGCCGCACCTCGATCGCCCCCGGCCGCGGCCGCTCGTCGTGGGTCACGAGCACCTGGGTCCTGTCGCGCAGGGCGCGGCCGACATCCGCCAGCAAGGCGGTCGCCGCCTCATCGTCGAGGTGCGCCGTCGGCTCGTCGAGCAGTACGACGTCGGCGCCCGCGAGCAGGGTGCGCGCCACCGCCACGCGCTGCCGCTGCCCGCCCGAGAGGAACGAGCCGGCGGCGCCGATCGGCGTGTCGAGACCGAGCGGGAGCGCCTCGAGCAGGGGCCCCAGGCCGACCGCATCGAGGGCGCCGGTGAGCTCGGCATCCGTCGGTCGCTCTTCCCGGCCGCGCGCGATCGAGAGATTGCCGCGCAGCGTCGAGTCGAAGAGGTGGCCCTCCTGCGGGCACCACGCGACGCGGCGGCGCAGGGCGTCCGGGTCGAGCGCGGCCGCGTCGACGCCGTCGAGCCGGTACTCCCCCGCCGTCGGCGCGAGGTAGCGCAGCAGCACGCCGAGCAGCGTCGTCTTGCCGCTGCCCGACGGGCCCGTGACCAGCACGGTGTCGCCGGGGCCGGCCGCGAGACCGATGCCCGAGAAGACGTCGCGCTGCGTATGCGGGTAGCGGAATGCGACGCCGTCGAGGCGGATGTCGCGCACCCGGTCGACCATGCGTCCGGGTTCCTCGGCATCGGCGGCGTCCGCCGCGGCCGTGACGGGTGCGATGCGCCCGAGCACCTGCGCCAGCTCGGGCCAGCGCTGCATGGCCCCCACGGTCTCGAGCAGCGGCTCGATGAGCGCGAGCGGCGTGAGGGCCAGCACCGCGACCACCGGGGTCGAGACCAGGTGATGAGCCACCGGCCCGGCGCCCAGCGCGACCATCGCGGCGGCGACGGCCGAGCAGGCGGCGATCACGATGCCGGCGCCCGCGCCGAGCGCGCTCGCCGAGCGTTTCGCGGTCGCGGCGGCGCGGGCGTCGAGAGCCGAGAGCGCGCTCAGCTCGGGGGCTGCCGCGCCGTTCGCCGCGAGGTCGTCGCGCGCCTGCAGCAGCGCGGCGGTGCGTCGCAGCACGAGCGATCTGCCCCGGTCCCTGGCCCGCGTCGCCCGGGCATCCGCTGCCACCGCGACGTAGCCGCCGCCCGCCACCGCGACGATGCATGCCGCGAGCAGCATGAGACCGGCGGGCAGCCAGAGGACCCACAGGGCGACGACCGCGCCCGCCGCGGCGAGCACGCCCGAGAAGAACGGGATCACCACCCGGGGCGCGAGGTCGCGCACCCGGTCGCCGTCGCCGACGAGCCGGTCGAGCGTGTTCGCCGGCGTCAGCTGCACGCGGCCGGCGGGCCCTTGCGCTGCGAGGCCGCGCCACAGCCGCATGCGCAGCTCGGTGAGGGCGGCGAAGACGGCGTCGTGCGTGACGAGCCGCTCGGCGTAGCGCAGGGCCGCGCGGCCGATGCCGAAGAAGCGCACGCCGACGATCGCGACCTCGAGGAACAGGATCGGCGGATGCTCCGCAGCCCGCACGATGAGCCAGCCCGAGAGCGCGGTGAGCGCCACGGCGAACAGCGCCGCGATGCCGCCGAGCCCGATGGCGCCGAGCATCTTCCCGGCCGCCGGGGCGAGCACGCGCCGCAGCTCGGCGATGCCGCCGTCCGACGACTCGGCGGCTCCCCCATGCCGAGGCGCATCGGTGCGAAGGTCTGTGCCCGGTCCCCCGTCGTCGGTCGTCACTTGTGCACGGTGCGAGCCGCCGGCACTGTGCGCTTCTGCCGACCGGGGTTGGGAGCCGACGGAGTGGTCGTCAGAAGTGGCGGCTTCGGAAGGTCCCGACTGTGCACGTGTGACGACCGGCCGAGGAAGGGCGTCGGTCCCGGCCCACGCGTCGGCGTCGGTGCCGTCGTCGCCACCGGGGCGCATCGGCACGATCCGGTCGGCGAGGGTGCGCAGCTCCGGGTCGTGCGACGCGATGACGACGGCGACGCCACGGGCGGCGAGGCCCGTGATCTCGGCGCGCACGAGCGCGGCCGAGACCTCGTCGAGGTGCGCGGTCGGCTCGTCGAGCAGGGCGGCCCGGGCGCCGGCATCCACCCGGGCGAGAACGCGGGCGAATGCCAGCCGGCGCTGCTCCCCCGGCGACATGCGCGCCGGGTCGGCGTCGGGCAGGCCGAGGCGGACGAGCAGAGCGGATGCCTCGTCCGCCCCGGCTCCGTACGCCGCGAGCTCGCCCGCGGCCGTCTCGCGCGCGAACTGCGGGTGCTGCGGCAGGAAGGCGAGCTGGGCGGGCGGCGCGATCGAGCCCGTGACGGATGCCCCGTCCGCGAGCCCCGCGCCGCGCCCGGCCAGCACGCGCAGCACGGTCGACTTCCCGGATCCGCTCGCGCCGTCGAGCGCGACCACTTCCCCTTCGGACGCCGTGAACGACAGGCCCGAGACGGCGGCCTCGCCGCGGCCGCCGTGCCGCACGGTGAGTCCGGACACGGTGACGCCGCTCGGCGCGACCGAGCGCGCGAGCGCCGTGGACGGCGCCGGCGCCTCGAGGGCATCCTGTACCCGCGTGCGCGCCTCGAGCCCGGTCTGCGAGGCGTGGAACGCTGCGCCGATGTCGCGGAACGGCGTGTAGCACTCGGGCGCGAGCAGCAGCGCGAGCAGGCCGGCCTCGAGCGGCATGGTGCCGTTCACGAGCCGCACGCCGACGAAGACGGCGACGATCGCCACCGAGAGCGTCGCGATGAGCTCGAGAGCGAGCGACGACAGGAATGCGACGCGCAGCACTCCGAGCGACGAGACGCGCCACTCGTCCGAGAGCGACCGCAGGGCGCGACTCTGCTCGCGCACGCGCCCCAGGCCGATCAGCACCGGCAGTCCGCGCGCGAGCTCGACCATGTGGTCGGAGAGGCGGCCGAGAGCGGTCGTCGCGGCGGCGACCGACGCGCGCGTGTGCAGGCCGATGAGCGCCATGAACACGGGGATGAGCGGCAGCGTCAGCACGACGACAAGGGCCGAGACCCAGTCCGCGAACAGGATCCGCACGCCGATCAGCAGCGGCACGACCGCCGCGCCGACCAGGGTCGGCAGAAAGACCGTGTAGTAGCGGTCGAGCTCGTCGAGGCCCGTCGTCACCAGGGCCGTCGTCGCGCCGACCGAGCCGCGACCGTCGGCGACGGCGCGATCGAGCACGTGAGTGCGCAATTTCTCTTTGACGCCGAGCGACACCCGCGCGGAGGCCGCCTGCAACGCCCACGATGAGGCGCCGCGCAGCAGCGCCCCGAGCAGGCCGAGCCAGACGGCCGAGCGCCAGGCATCCGTATGCCCCAGCAGTGCCGCGAGCCCGACGGCCACCGCCTGCGCGACCAGCACCAGGCCCGCGGCCTTGACGGCCCCGAGCAGCCCGAGCAGATACAGCGCGGGCCGCCCGAGGTCGGCGATGACGGGCTTCACTCGGCCGAGCCCCGCGACCCGTGCGGGGCCGCGCCGTCCGGCGCGGCCGCGGCGGTGGCGACAGCCGGCCCGAAGGCGATGATCGGCGGGATCGCCTCGCCGCGCAGGCGCCCCCGGAACACCCAGTACGTCCACGCCTGGTAGGCGAGGACGAGGGGCACGCCGAAGGCCGCGACGACCGACATCACGCCGAGCGTGTAGGTCGAGCTCGACGCGTTCGTGACGGTGAGGTCCCAGGCGCGGTCGAGCGTCGACGGCAGCACCACCGGGTACATGGCCTCGAAGATCGTGGCGACGCCGGCGACGAGGAAGATGCCGAGCCCGAGGAAGGCGAGGCCCTCCTTCCGCGCTCGCGCCTCCCAGCCCCACCACACGAGCGCGAGCACGCCGACGGCGAGCGTGACCCAGGCGATGGGATGCCCCGACACGACCGTCAGGTCGATGGCCCACAGCGCGATCGGCAGCAGGCACAGGATGCCCCATGGCCAGGCGAACGCCGCGGCGCGTTCGCGCACCGGCCCCTCGGTCTTGAGCGCGAGGAAGTCGGCGGCGTGCACGAGCGCGAAGCCGACGACCGCGAGGCCGCCGAGCACGGCATAGCCGTTGAACCACGCCCACGGGCCGCCCACGAGGTCGCCGTTCTTGTCGAGCGGCAGGCCGGTCGAGGTCAGCGCAAGGCCCGCGCCGATGCCGAACGCCGAGACGAACGACCCGAGCCCGAGGCACCACGTCCACACGTCGACCCAGCGCTGCGAGTTCCCCTTGCCGCGGTACTCGATCGCGACCGCGCGCAGGATCAAGCCGAGCAGCACGACGATCAGCGGGATGTAGAGCGCCGAGAACAGCGACGCATACCAGAACGGGAATGCGGCGAAGGTCGCGCCGCCCGCGGTCAGCAGCCAGACCTCGTTCCCATCCCAGACGGGGCCGATGGTGTTGAGCATCACGCGGCGGTCGTTCTCCGAGCGGGCGGAGACGAGCATGTGCATGCCGACGCCGAGGTCGAAGCCCTCGAGGAAGAGGTACCCCGTCCAGAGCACGGCGATGAGGATGAACCAGAGGATGGGCAGGAAGCCGGCCATGATCGTTGTCTCCCGTCGGCTCAGTAGGCGAAGGCCAGGACGTCGTCGGGCGACTTCGGGCCACCCGGGCCCTCATCGGAGTCCGAGGGCCTCTTCCCCAGCTCGGGGATCGCGCTCACGACGCCGCCGCGCACGTACTTCGTGAGCAGCCAGACCTCGACGACCATCAGGATCAGGTACAGGCCGCCGAGCGAGGCGAGCGAGAACACGAGCTCGCCGGCCGTCACGCTGGGCGAGTTCGCGACCTGCGTGAGCAGGAACACGCCCTTCACCCCGGTCGGGTTCGGCGCGACCACGAAGGGCTGGCGCCCCATCTCGGTGAACACCCACCCGGCCGAGTTGGCGGCGAAGGGGGCGAGGATGCCGAGCAGGGCGAGCTGCATGAGCGGCTTCGACCGCGGCACCGTGCCCTTCCGGGTGATCCACAGCGCGACCGCGGCCGCGAAGGCCGCCATGCCGCCGAGCGTGATCATCACGCGGAATCCCCAGTAGGTCACGGGCATGAGCGGCACGTAGCTGATCAGGCTGCCGTCGGGCGCGTATTTGCCGTAGAGCTGCTGGTACTCGGGGATCAGCTGGTTGACGCCCTTGACCGGGGTGGTGAAGTTGCCGTTCGCGAGGAACGAGAGCACGCCGGGCACGGTGATGACGTCGTGCACGCTGTGGCAGCTCTCAGCGTTCCAGGCCCCGAACGACAGCACGGAGAAGTCCGTCGTGGTGTCGCACGCGGCCTCCGCCGCCGCCATCTTCATGGGCTGCTGGACGAACATGAGCTTGCCCTGCTGGTCGCCCGTGACGAACACGATGAGGAAGGCGACGATGGCGACCCAGGCGCCCGTGCGCAGCGAGCCCAGCCAGAGGCGGTGGTCCGCGGCATCCCGCCCCGCGATCGCGTCGTTGGAGCCCGCGATCACGCGGCCGTCCGCGCCGACCGTGTCGATGCCGTCCTTGCGGCGCTGCCACAGCTGGTACCAGCTGATGCCGAGCAGGAACATGCCGCCCACCATGAGCGAGCCGAAGACGGTGTGCAGGAAGGCCCACACGGCGGTGTTGTTGCTGAGCACCGCCCAGATCGAGGTGAGCTGCGGCCTGCCGTGCACCAGCGCGACGCCGACGGGGTGCTGCATCCACGAGTTCGCCGCGATGATGAAGTACGCCGAGAGGACGGAGCCGCCGATCGCGACGCAGAGCGCGGCCGTGTGCAGCTTGGGGCTCAGTCGGCCCCAGCCGAAGATCCACAGGCCGAGGAAGGTCGATTCGAGGAAGAACGCGAGCAGCGCCTCCATCGCGAGCGGAGCGCCGAACACGTCGCCGACGAAGCGCGAGTACTGGGCCCAGGCGAGGCCGAACTGGAACTCCTGGACGATGCCCGTGGCCACGCCCATGATGAAGTTGATGAGGTAGAGCTTCCCCCAGAACTTGGTCGCCCGATAGAACCGGGGGTCCTTGCTCCGATACCAGCGGACCTGGAAGTACGCGACGAGGGGGCCGAGCCCGATCGTGAGCGGCACCATCCAGAAGTGGTAGACGGTCGTGATCCCGAACTGCCAGCGGGCGACGAGCACGGGGTCCAGCGCTTCCAAATGCACTGCGGTGTCCTCTCGGACGGTTGCCCTGTCGAGGGCTGCGGATGAAAGGTCATCGGCTCACGCCGATTTCTACGTTACGTAGAACTGTGTTCTTTCTACCACGCGTAGAATATCTCCGTGGCATCGCTCGGTGAACTGGAACGCTCGGTCATGGATCTGCTCTGGCAGAGCACGACACCGCTCGCGGCCACCGACGTGCGCGACGAGCTCGCCGGCGACCCGGCCATCACGACGGTCCTCACCGTGCTCGGGCGCCTCGAGACGAAGGGCTTCCTCACCCGCGACCGCCGCCGCCGCCCTCATCTCTTCCGCGCGACCCTGAGCCGCGATGACTACATGGCCGAGCTCATGCACGAGGTGCTCGGCTCCTCCCCCGACCGCGAGGCGGTCCTCGCGCGCTTCATCGGCCGTGCGAGCAAGACCGAAGCGGACCATCTGCGCAAGCTGCTCGGGGCCTGAGCGGCCCGCCGGTGACTGCAGAGGTCGTCGTCCTCGGCGTGGTCGCCGTGCTGCTCGCCTGGCCGGTTCCGGTGCTGCTCGCGCGCGCGACCTGGGCGGTGCGGATGCCGGCGCTCGCCATGGTCTGCTGGCAGGCCATCGCCGTCGCCGGCGGCCTCTCCATGATCGGCGCGCTCTGGTACATCTCCCGCGGCGCCGCCGCCCTGCTCGCCCTGCACCTGCTGCTCAATCTCGGCCTCACGGCCGTCGGCACGGTGCGTCAGCGCCGCCGTCACCTGCAGCTGGTCGAACTGCTCTCGACCCCGATGCCCGACCGGCCCGGCATGCGCCTCATCGAGAACGAGGCCCCGGTCGCGTACTGCCTTCCCGGCGCCCCGCGCTCGGTCACGGTGCTCTCCGACGGCCTCGTGCGGCTGCTCTCCGAGGACGAGCTCGCGGCGGTCGTGGCGCACGAGCGCGCCCACGTCACGCAGCACCACCACATCGTGCTCATCGCGTTCAAGGCGTGGCGCACGGCACTCCCCTGGTTCCCGATCGCCAGCCGCGCGGAGGACGCGGTCGCCCTGCTCGTCGAGCTGCTCGCCGACGACGAGGCGCGCCAGGTCGTCTCCGACGACGTGCTGGCATCCGCTGTCACGGCCGTCGCGGGCGCGGATGCCGTGAGCGTCGCCCCCCGCGTGGCCCGGCTGAGAGCTGTCTGACCCGTCGCTATAGTGCGGTGTGAACCGCCCCCGAAAGAGGGGCACGGATTCGCACAAGGAGACAATGGTGTCTGCCCCTGATATGCCCACGCGCGGCCCCGCGCGCGTGGCGCCGTACCTCATCGCCGGGGTCTGCGTCGCGATCGCGATCGTGATGCCGCTGCTCGTGCCGCTGTACGCCAAGGCCGAGCCCGCCCTCTGGGGCATCCCCTTCTTCTACTGGTACCAGCTGCTCTGGGTGTTCATCGCCTCGGGGCTGCTCGCCATCGCCTTCGTGCTCGTCCGCAAGGAGGACCGGCGCCGTCGCGCCGCCGTCAAGCCGCAGAAGGGCGGTGCACGATGACCGCGCACGCACTCGCGCTGGCCGGCGCACTCGCCGTGACCGGGCCGGATGCCACGGGCCACCGCCCCGTGAACTGGGTCGCCCTGATCGTGGTCGTGGTGCTCTTCGTGCTCGTCGCCGTGATCGGCTTCCTGGCCTCGCGCTGGCGCACCGACCCGGCTCAGCGCGGCCTGCACTCCCTCGACGAGTGGGGCCTCGGCGGCCGCGGATTCGGCACCTGGGTCACCTGGTTCCTGCTCGGCGGCGACCTCTACACCGCCTACACCTTCGTCGCGGTGCCCGCCGCGATGTGGGCCGCGGGCGCCGTCTCCGGCTTCTTCGCCGTGCCGTACACGATCGTGCTCTACCCGATCGTGTTCCTGCTGATGAGCCGCCTCTGGTCGGTCTCGCACCGCCACGGCTACGTCACGCCGGCCGACTTCGTCGGGGGCCGCTACGCGAGCCGCTGGCTGTCGCTCGCGGTGGCCGTGACCGGCATCGTCGCGACCATGCCGTACATCGCGCTGCAGCTCGTCGGCATCCGCGCGGTGCTCACCGTGCTCGGCCTGGGCAGCGGCTCGAACCCGCTCATGGCGGACATCCCGCTCATCATCGCGTTCGTCGTGCTCGCGGCGTACACCTACACGGGCGGTCTGCGCGCGCCCGCGCTCATCGCCATCGTCAAGGACGTGCTGATCTACATCGCGATCATCGTCGCGATCGCCTATCTGCCCGCGCACTTCGGCGGCTGGGCGGGCATCTTCAAGGCGGCGGACACGAAGCTGAGCGCCGTGAACCCTGCGACGAACGCGCCGTTCGGCGCCGTCATCCCCGGTGTCACGGGCTTCAACGCGTACTGGACGCTCGCCCTGGGCAGCGCGATGGCGCTGTTCATGTATCCGCATTCGATCACGGGCGTGCTCGCCACCAAGAGCCGCGACACGATCCGCCGCAACGCGATGGTGCTGCCGCTGTACTCGCTCATGCTGGGCCTGCTCGCGCTGCTCGGCTACGTCGCGATCAAGGCCGGCACGCACCCGATCGACACGAACGGGGCGATCAACGCGCAGCTCGTGGTGCCGCAGCTGTTCCTCGACTCGTTCCCGTCGTGGTTCAGCGGCGTCGCGCTCGCGGCGATCGCGATCGGCGCGCTCGTGCCGGCCGCGATCATGTCGATCGCGGCGTCGAACCTGTTCACGCGCAACGTGTACCGGGACTTCTTCAAGAAGGATGCCTCGCCCAAGCACGAGGCCAACGTCTCGAAGCTCGTCTCGCTCATCGTTAAGGTCGGCGCGCTCGCGTTCGTCCTCGGCCTCGACCAGTCGTCCGCGATCAACTTCCAGCTGCTCGGCGGCATCTGGATCCTGCAGACCTTCCCCGCGATCGTCGCCGGCCTGTACACCCGCTGGTTCAACAAGTGGGCGCTGCTCGTGGGCTGGGCCGCCGGCATCCTCTACGGAACGATCACCGCGTACGACGTCGTCAACCCGACCACGCACGCGCACTTCGGCGGCTCGATCGCGGCGTTCCCCGGAACGAACACGACGGTGTACATCGGCATCACCGCGTTCCTGCTCAACGCGGTGATCGCGACGCTCGGCACCCTGATCCTGCGTGCGTTCAAGGTGAAGGACACGGGCGATGCCACGACCGAGGCCGACTTCGGCGCGGACGAGACCGACCCCAAGGTCGTGCAGGAGGGCGCGCAGGCGCCGCTCTTCGAGGCGTGACCCGGGCGGGCGGTCGCTAGCCGGCGATCGTCGCCCACAGCTCGTCGACGGCGGCTCGGAGGTCTTCCTTCGAGCCGCCGTTGTCGAGCACCACGTCCGCGACGGCGAGTCGCTGGTCGTCGGATGCCTGTGCCCCGATGCGCGCCTTGGCCTCCGCCTCGGTCATGCCGCGATCGGTGATCAGGCGCCGGATCCGCTCGTCGCGGCTCGTGTTGACGACCACGACCCGGTCGAAGCGCAGGGGGCGGTCGCCGGATGCCTCGACCAGCAGCGGCACGTCGTAGACGACGATCGCCGCCGGGTTCGCCGCCTCGGCTTCCGCGAAGAGCTGCTTCGCGCGCGCCCAGACGGCCGGGTGCGTGATGCCGTTGAGCCGGAGCAGAGCGGTCTTGTCACCGAACACGAGGGCGCCGAGCGCCGGGCGGTTCACGGTGCCGTCGGCCAGCAGCATCCCCTCGCCCCACTCCGCCACGATCTGCGCGAGCGCGGGCTGGCCCGGCTCGACGACCTCGCGCGCGAGCCGGTCGGCGTCGACGATCACGGCGCCGTGCTCGGCGAGACGGGCCGAGACCGTGGACTTGCCCGACGCGATGCCGCCGGTGAGAGCGATGATCTGCACGGATGTCACGCTACCCGTCCCCCGAGCATGCGACAGGGCCGGGCCCCGAAGGACCCGGCCCTGTCGTTGAGCTACAGACTCAGCGAGTGCTGGAGCTTAGTTGCTCGAGAGCTTCTCGCGCAGAGCGGCGAGCGACTCGTCGTCGGCGAGGGTGCCGGTGGCAGCCGACTCGGTCGAGAACGAGGTCGAGCCGCTGGACTGCGTGCCCAGGTTGGCCTCTTCCTCGATCTGGCGAGCGACCTGCTTCTTGTGGGCTTCCCAACGCTCCTGGGCGGCCGCGTAGTCGGCCTCCCACTTGGCGCGCTGCTCCTCGAAGCCTTCCTTCCACTCGCCGGTCTCCGAGTCGAAGCCCTCGGGGTACTTGTAGTTCCCCTGCTCGTCGTACTCGGTCGGCATGCCGTAGAGGGCCGGGTCAAACTCGGTGCCCTCGGGGTCGACGCCGTCGTTCGCCTGCTTCAGCGAGAGGCTGATGCGGCGACGCTCGAGGTCGATGTCGATGACCTTGACGAAGACCTCTTCGCCGACGGACACGACCTGCTCGGCGAGCTCGACGTGCTTGCCCGACAGCTCGGAGATGTGGACGAGGCCCTCGATGCCGTCGGCGACGCGGACGAACGCACCGAACGGGACGAGCTTCGTGACCTTACCCGGGGCGACCTGACCGATCGCGTGGGTGCGGGCGAAGACCTGCCACGGGTCCTCCTGCGTCGCCTTGAGCGAGAGCGACACGCGCTCGCGGTCGAGGTCGACCTCGAGGATCTCGACGGTGACTTCCTGACCGACCTCGACGACCTCGCTGGCGTGCTCGATGTGCTTCCAGCTGAGCTCGGAGACGTGGACGAGGCCGTCGACGCCGCCGAGGTCGACGAACGCACCGAAGTTGACGATCGACGAGACGACGCCCTTGCGGACCTGGCCCTTGTGGAGGTTGTTGAGGAAGGTGGTGCGCGACTCGGACTGCGTCTGCTCGAGCAGGGCGCGGCGCGAGAGGACCACGTTGTTGCGGTTCTTGTCGAGCTCGAGGATCTTCGCCTCGATCTCCTGGCCGAGGTACGGCGTGAGGTCGCGGACGCGGCGCAGCTCGATGAGCGAGGCCGGGAGGAAGCCGCGGAGGCCGATGTCGACGATCAGGCCGCCCTTGACGACCTCGATGACCGAACCGGTCACGACGCCGTCGGCTTCCTTGATCTTCTCCACATCGCCCCAGGCGCGCTCGTACTGAGCCCGCTTCTTCGACAGGATCAGACGGCCTTCCTTGTCCTCCTTCTGGAGAACGAGGGCCTCGACGGTGTCGCCGACGCCGACGACCTCGCTCGGGTCGACGTCGTGCTTGATGGAAAGCTCGCGCGAGGGGATGACGCCCTCGGTCTTGTAACCGACGTCGAGGAGGACCTCGTCGCGGTCGACCTTCACGACGGTGCCCTCGATGAGGTCGCCGTCGTTGAAGAACTTCAGAGTCTTCTCGACCGCGGCAAGAAAGTCCTCAGCAGAGCCGATGTCGTTGATGGCGACCTGCTTGGCTGCCTTTTCGGTCGTAGTGGTAGTCATTGAGTGATTACTCCGGGTGGACATGAATCAGGCCTGAAACGAACCACTGTGATGGCTTTCCCGCTTCAGGCGAGCGGATATAGAAGTCACAAATGTGACATTCCAGCCTACCTGAATTCGGGCGGCGGTCTCAACACCGCGAATCGGGCCGATCAGGCGACGATCCGGCGCCGCCGGCGCTGGGCGGCGACGATCTGCGCGAGGGCGTCGTCGAGCTCGGGGTAGCGGAACTCATAGCCCGCGGCGAGCAGCTTTTCCGGCAGGACCCAGCGGCTCTTGAGCATGAGCTCGGCCTCGGTGCGCAGGCCGAGCGCGGCGAGCTCGAGCATCCAGCGCTGCGACGGCACCCCGAACGGCACGCCGAGCGCTGCGCGCAGCGCCTGCATGAAGCCGGCGTTGTCGGTCGGGTGCGGAGAGCCCGCGATGACCGACCCTTCGAGGCCGGGGTGACTCTGTGCGAAGCGGATGATGCCGACGAGGTCGTCGACATGGATCCAGCTGAACTTCTGGCGGCCGCCCTGTGTGCGCGGGCGCAGGTAGGTGCGCGCCTCGAGGCGTTCCGGCGTGGCCGGCCACCAGCCGTCGTGGTTCGCGCCGCCGAGACCGAGCTTCGCAAGCAGGCTCAGCGGGCCGAGTGCGCTGCCGTCGCCGAGTGCGATCGTGATGCGCAGCGCGATGCGGCGCGTGGCGGGCAGCTCGGCCTCGAAGAGCGCGTCCTCCCACACCCGCGCGACGTCCTCGCTGAACAGCTCGGTGCCGTACTCCCCCGTCGACTCGGTCTGCGGGCGGTCGTCGGCGTGGCGGTAGATCGTCGCGGTCGAGGCGTTCACCCAGAGCGGCGCGGGGCGTGCGGATGCGGCGATGGCGGCGCCGAGCGCCCGCGTCGTCTCGACGCGGGAGCGGACGATCTCAGCGCGGTTCGCCGGCGTGTACCGGCTGTTGACGCTCTTGCCGGACAGTCCGATGACGAGGGATGCCCCGTCCACGGCATCCTTGATCGCCGCGGCGTCGCCCCAGGGGATCTCCCCCGGGGCGCGCCCGATCGTCACGACCTCCGCGCCGCTCGTGCGGTACTCGGCAGCGAGGCGCTGCCCGAGGAATCCGGAGGCGCCGCCGATGACGACCCGCTCAGCCATGCCCGTCGCGCCCCGCCGCTCAGCCGAGCAGCGCGGTGCGCAGCGTGTCGAGGCCGACGCCGCCCATGTCGAGCGCGCGCTTGTGGAAGGCCTTGATGTCGAAGGCGTCGCCCTCGCGCGCCTTGAGCTCGTCGCGGATCTGCTCCCACACGCGCTGGCCGATCTTGTAGGCCGGCGCCTGCCCCGGCCAGCCGAGGTAGCGGTTCACCTCGAAGTCGACGAAGCCCTGCTCCATGTTGACGTTGCGGCCCATGAAGCCGAAGGCGTAGTCGCCCGACCAGATGCCGGAGCCGTCGGGCAGCGGCTTCTCGAGGTGCACGCCGAGGTCGAGCACAACGCGCGCTGCGCGCATGCGCTGGCCGTCGAGCATGCCGAGGCGGTCGGCCGGGTCCTTGAGGTAGCCGAGCTCGTCCATCAGGCGCTCGGCGTAGAGCGCCCAGCCCTCACCGTGGCCCGAGATGAACTGGTTGCGGCGCCACGAGTTGAGCTGCGCCTTGTTGTAGACGCCCGTGCCGAGCTGCAGGTGGTGCCCCGGGACGCCCTCGTGGTAGACGGTCGTCAGCTCGCGCCAGGTGTCGAACTCGGTGACCCCCGGCGGCACGCTCCACCACATGCGCCCGGCACGCGAGAAGTCCTCGGTGGGCGAGGTGTAGTAGATGCCGCCGTTCTGCGTCGGCGCGATCATGCACTCGAGACGGCGCAGCGGCTCGGGGATGTCGAATTGCGAGGCGGAGAGCTCGGCGACCGCCTGGTCGCTCTTCTCCTGCATCCAGCGGCGCAGCTCGTCCGTGCCGTGGAGCTTGCGCGAGGCATCCTGATCGAGGAATTCGATCGCCTCGCGCACGGTCGCGCCCGGCTTGATCTGCTGGGCGATCGCCTCCTGCTCGGCGGTCATGCGCGCGAGCTCCTCGATGCCCCACTCGTAGGTCTCGTCGAGGTCGACCTTCGCACCGAGGAAGCCGCGGCTCGCGAGCGCATAGATGTCGCGGCCGACCGCATCGCGCTCGGGCGCCTCGTGCTGCAGCTCGTCGTCGAGGAAGTAGCTGAGCTCGCCGTAGGCGCGGGCGGCGGCCTGGGCTCCGCGCTGCAGGTCGGCCACGACCGACTCGGGCAGCTCGCCGCCGTCGGCGGTCTTCGCGTTCGCGGCGAAGGTCGCGAAGAAGCTGCTCTTGCCGCCCAGCTCGTCGGCCTGCTGGATGCCGATGCGCACCTGGCGCACGGCGGGGGCGTTGCCGCTCGACATGCCGACGCGCAGCGACTCGATGTAGCCGCGGACCGCCGCCGGGATGTTCGACATGCGCTTCGCGATCACGGCCCAGTCGTCGGCCGTCGCGGTCGCGGAGAGGTCGAAGACGTCGCGGAGGCCCTGCAGCGGCGAGGCGATGTTGTTCAGGTCGCGCTGCCAGAAGCCCGCGTCGTGCTTCTCGAGCTCGAGCTCGAGCTCGCGGGTCAGGTCGAGCTTGGTGATGCGGTCGGTCTCGTCCACGGGCTCGGCCGCGCTGATCTCGGCGAGCGCTGCGCGGGCGGCGGCGGCGGATGCCTGGTGGCCGGACGGCGAGAAGTCGCCGTACTCCCCCTCGCGCCCGGTGCGGCCGATGTAGACCCGGTCTTCGGGGTGGAGATCGAGCTGGGTGTCGAGCCAGCGCTCGGCGATGGCGTCGATCGCGGTGGGTGTGCGTGCCTCGGTCATCGGTGTCCTTTCAACGCGTCCTCGGCCTCCGCACGCCGCGAGCGGCTCGGTCGACCAACGGGGTACTTCAAAACTAATGCGCGGCCGCGTCCCAATCGGAGCCCCGGCCGACCTGGACGGTGAGCGGGACGCTCAGTTCCGCTGCGCCGGCCATGCGGCGCTTGACGATCTCTTCCAGCGTGTCCCACTCCCCCGAGGCGACCTCGAAGATGAGCTCGTCGTGCACCTGCAGCAGCATGCGGGACTCGAGTGCGGCATCCGCCATGTCGGCCGCGACGCCCAGCATCGCGATCTTCATGATGTCGGCCGCCGAACCCTGGATCGGCGAGTTGAGCGCCGCGCGCTCGGCGTTGTCGCGCAGCACCCGGTTCAGGCTGTTGAGGTCGGGGAACGGGCGGCGGCGGCCGAAGATCGTCTCGGTGTAGCCGTCGACCTTGGCCTGCGCGACGACGTTGCGGAGGTAGTCGCGCACGCCGCCGAAGCGCTCGAAGTAGTCGGCCATGAGCTGCTTCGCCTCGCCCTGCGAGATGCGCAGCTGCTTCGCGAGGCCGAAGGGGCCGAGGCCGTAGGCCAGGCCGTACGACATGGCCTTGACCTTCGAGCGCATCAGGGGCGTCACGTCTTCCGGGGCGACCCCGAAGACGTGCGAGCCGACGTAGCGGTGCAGGTCTTCGCCCTCGTTGAACGCGGCGATCAGGCCGGCGTCGCCCGACAGGTGCGCCATGATGCGCATCTCGATCTGGGAGTAGTCGGCCGTGAGCAGGCACTCGAAGCCCTCGCCCGCGACGAACGCCGAACGGATCTGGCGCCCCGTCTCGGACCGCACCGGGATGTTCTGCAGGTTCGGGTCGTTCGACGAGATGCGCCCGGTCGCGGCGCCGACCTGGTCGTAGGTCGTGTGGATGCGGCCGCCCTGGTCGATCGCCTTCTCGAGCGTCTCGATCATCTGCTTGAGCTTGGTCGCGTCGCGGTGGCGCAGCAGCGCGTCGAGGAAGATGAAGCCCTCGGTGTCGGGGTCGACCTTCTCGAGCAGGTCGGCGAGCGACTCGGCATCCGTCGAGTACCCGGTCTTCGTCTTGCGCGTGAAGGGCAGGTGCAGGTCCTCGAAGAGGACGGTCTGCAGCTGCTTGGGGCTGCCCATGTTGACCTCGCGGCCGATGGCCAGGAAGGCGGCCTGCTGGTATTCGTCAGCCTGGGCCGTGAGCGCCTCGCGCTGCCCCTTCAGCACATCGGCCGCGACGGTGACGCCCGTGAGCTCCATGCGGGCGAGCACCTCGACGAGAGGCACCTCGATCGTCTCGTAGACGCGCTTGGTGCCTTCCGCGAACGCGGTGTCGAGGTCGTGCGCGATGCGCAGCACGTACCAGGCGAGGGTCGCCGGCGAGAGGGGCTCGGCGTCGGGCACGAGCTGGTTGGGGTCGGGCACGGGCAGCGTCTCGCCGAGCACCTCGTAGACCTGGGCGGGCAGGTCGGCGGGCGCCTTCGCGGGGTTGAGGATGGCGCCGGCGACGCGCGTGTCGGCGGCGACGCCGCGGATGGGCAGACCGGCGGCGGCGGATGCCTTGAGCTGCCGCTTCGCGTCGAAGAACCACTTCGGCTGCGCCGGGTCGGCGAGCCACGCCTCGAAGGCCGCGTAGTCGCTCGTGCCGGCCTTGAACGGCACATAAGCGCTGTCGTCGTCGACGGCGAGGCCGTAGCCGGCCACCCCGGCGGGCCCGTGGTCGAGCTGGACGCCGACCGGGCGCCCTGCGACCTTCCTGAGCCAGTGCGCGAGCTCTTCGTCGACGAGGGTCTTGACGGCGGGGGCGGTCTCGACCTCGGCGACGGGCTCGATGGTCTCGGCGGAGGCGCCGGCCGAGGCATCCCCCGGGCTCGCCTTCAGCACCCGGTCGAGCAGAGTGCGGAACTGCAGGCGACCGAAGACGTCGCGCACGGCCTGCTCGTTCACCGCGCGGCGCTCGAGGTCGGCGGGGCCGAGCGGCAGCTCGACGTCGCGCACGAGCGCGTTCAGGCGGCGGTTGCGCAGCGCGTTCTCTTTCTGTTCGCGCAGCTTCTCGCCCACGACGCCCTTGATCTGGTCGGCGTTGGCGACGATCTCTTCGACCGTGCCGTACTGTGCGATCCACTTGGCGGCCGTCTTCGGGCCGACCTTGTCGACGCCGGGCAGGTTGTCGGCCTTCTCGCCCGTGAGCGCCGCGAGCTCGGGGTACTGGTGGGGCCACACCTCGTACTTGTCGAAGACAGCCTGCGCGTCGTAGCGCTTGAGCTCGCTCACGCCGAGCACGCTCGGGTAGAGCACCGTCACGTCGTCGTTGACGAGCTGGAAGCTGTCGCGGTCGCCCGAGACGACGAGGACGTCGTAGCCCTGCTCGGAGCCCTGCGTCGAGAGCGTGGCGAGGATGTCGTCGGCCTCGAAGTCCTCTTTGGTGAGCCACTGCACGTTCATCGCGGTGAGCGCTTCCTGCAGCAGCGGCACCTGGCCGATGAACTCGGGCGGCGTCTCGCCGCGGCCGCCCTTGTATTCCGGGTATTCGCGCGTGCGGAACGAGAAGCGGCTGATGTCGAACGCGACGCCGAGGTGGGTCGGCTCGTAGTCCTTCAGCAGTTTGAGGAGCATCGAGATGAAGCCGTGGATGGCCTCGGTGTGCTGCCCGTCGTCGGTGATGAAGCGGCCGGCCGGCAGCAGCGCGAAGAACGCGCGGAACGCCAGCGAATGGCCGTCGATGATCATCAAAGTAGGCTTCTTGGGCGTATCTGGCACGGATGTCAGCCTAGCGACGGCCACCGACACCGGGCCCCTTCCGATGGGTCGCGAAAGGACCGAGATGACCGACAACGATGTCGAGTGGTGGGCAGGGCGGGGCGCCGGCGCGCTCGCCGAGAAGATGGGCATCGAGATCGTGGAGTTCGATCGCGAGCACGCGGTGGCCCGCATGCCCGTCGAGGGCAACACGCAGCCCATCGGCCTCCTCCACGGCGGCGCGTACTGCGTGCTCGGCGAGTCGCTCGGCTCGATGCACGCGAACTACCTGGCGCGGCTCGGCGGCGAGCACCGCGTGGCCGTGGGCGTCGACATCAACGCGACCCACACCGGGTCGGCGACGGGCGGCTATGTGACGGGCACGGCGCGGGTCATCCACTCGGGCCGCACGCTCACCGTGCACGAGATCGTCGTGACCGACGAGAACGGCCGCCGCTGCTCGACGCTGCGCATCACCAACCTGATCAAGGACGCGAAGTAGGTCGCTCGGCAGGGTGCCCGGCCCCGGTCGTCGCAAAGTCTCGCTAACGGCGCCCGGTCGGCGATTAATCGACGACCGGCGCAAGCGTCGCGCGGGCGGTCGTCACAGAGTCGCGGTATCCGCGCACGGTCGGCGACTAATCGACGACCGGGGCGCGGCGGCGGGGTCACACAGGCCTTTGAGCGCGGCGCGCATCGCCACGTCGTCGAGGCCGAGCGACCGGTAGGCCACCAGGGCCGCGCCGCGGACCGCGTCGAGGGCGGTGGGCACGAGGCGAGCGCCCGCCGCGGGGGCGTCGGCCAGGGCATCCGCCACCCTCGACCGGAACGCGGGCGTCTCGGCGAGCGAGCCGTACAGCGCGACCGGTGCGCTCGGCGCCGCGATGAGCGGAGCGAGCAGGCGGATGCCGCGCGCCGTCTTGCGCGCGAGCTCGCGCACCGCGGCATCGGCGAGCGGCGAGGTGTCGGCGGCGGCCGTGACCGCCGGAGCGAGGCGCCCGTAGCGGTGCCGGACCTCCATCGGGTCGTCGACCCCGAGCGCGAGGACGGCGCGGCGCAGCCCGGGGACGTCATCCGCGCCCCAGAACGCGAGGACGGAGCCGACGAACGCGGCATCCTCCTCCCCCGCCGCGCCCGTCAGGATGAGCTGCATCGCCTCGAACACGAGGTGCCTCGCCGCGCCCGCATAGTGCTCGAACTGGCCGCTCTCGACCTCGGCGTCGTCCTCGTCGATCGCGAGGATCATCGAGCCCGTGCCCGCGATGACGACGATGCCGGCCTCGCCGAGCAGGGCGCCGCGGTGCGCGGCGACGGCGTCGTTGACGATCGTTCGCGGGCACGTGAGGCCGGGGACGTCGAAGAACCCGGCTGCCCAGCTGTTGTCGCCGTCGCCCTGGTTGGAACCCGCCCGGCTGATGTTGGACAGACCCGCGGCGAGGTGCACGGCGTCGCGCGGGTCGAGTCCCGCGGAGTCGAGGCAGCGGGCGGTGGTCTCCGCGGTGTTGCGCGCGGCATCCGCGTTCAGGTGCTTCGCTCCGCCCGGGCCGGACGACTCGGCGAGCAGCGCCCCGTCGAGCCCGAAGCAGGCGACGCGAGTGTGCGTTCCGCCGGAGTCCGCGGCGATCACGAAGGGGCGGTGGTCGCCGTCGACTGCCATCCCCCGAGGCTAGCGGTCGGCACTCGCGGTTGGCACCGCGGTCGGCACGGGCGGTCGGCACCGCCGCAACTCACCCCTCGGGGCAGTTCGGGCGCGCTTTGCTGCGAGGTGTCAGCCCGAACTCACACTTCGGGGAAAGCGGGCTGGGGTAAGTGGGTTGGGGCAGCTGGGCTGGGGCGGCTGCGCTTGCCGGTCGCGCTCGGCGATGGCTAGCGTCGGGGGCTGTGACCTATCAGGACCCCCTCGCCTATCTGCTCGGACTCGAGGGCATGGCGTTGCTCGACGCGTGGGCAGGCGATCACGACCGCGCGTTCACCGAGGCGCGGATCGCCGAGATCCGCCGGCTGCTCGACGACGAGCGGCTGCGCGATCGCGGCGTCGACACCGAGACGGTCGCCGCCGATGTCTCATACGCGCAGCAGGCACCCGAGTACGACGCGAATGCGGGCGGCGGACTGTTCGCGCTCGACGAGCCCGTGGTCGCGCGCTTCCTCGAGGGGCGAGAGGCGGGTGTGGCCCTGGATGCCGCCTGCGGCACGGGCCGGTTCGCCGAGTTCCTCGCGGGGCGCGGCCATCGCGTGGTCGGCGTCGACGGATCCCCCGACATGCTCGAGCTCGCGCGCCGGCGCGTGCCCGACGGCGAGTTCCACCTCGGGCAGCTCGACGGTCTGCCGCTGCCCGACGACTCGGTCGACGTCATCGTCTGCGGGCTCGCGCTCGTGCACGTGCGCGATCTCGCGCCGGTGCTCGCCGAGTTCGCGCGCGTGCTGCGGCCGGGCGGGGACCTGGTGATCTCGGACATCCATCACGAGCTCGCGAACCTCGGGTCTGCGATCAAGGGCGTGGGGCCCGGCGGCGAACGGCGCATCGCGCCCACGTTCCGGCATCCGCTCGGCGACTACCTGCGGGCTGCGCTGGATGCCGGGCTCGACGTGCGCGGCTGCGAGGAGCCGAACGTCGCGTGGGGCGGCCCGATTCCGGAGGCGGCCACCGAGATCGGCGACTGGGCGGTGTGGCCGTGGTCGCTCATGGCCTACGCCCCCGAGGTCACCCGGGCGGTGTCGGGGCGCCCGAACCTCGTGGTGTGGCACTTCGCGCAGCCGGCGAGGTGAGGAGGTCTCGGGCATGTCCGATGTGAGACGCGGCAAGCCGGCGCCACCATGCGCGGCCTTGCGCGAGCGGATGCCGCAGCAAGCGGCGATGGTGAGCGCTGGTGCCGCGCTCGCCGCAGCTGTGGTCGCGGCCGAGGTGCTGCACTGGCGCGCGAGCCGTGCCGAGCTCGGCGACGCCCCGCGCAACGACGGCACCGAGGCCGTCGTGGTGCTCGGGTATCGGGATCGCGCCCGCGGCGGCCGTGCGAACTGGATCAACAGGTGGCGGGTGCGCGCCGGCATCCGTTCGCTCGACCCGACGGCGCGCGAGAGCCTGCTCGTGCTCTGCGGCGGCGCCGTCGGCGGCTGGGTCCCCGAGGCGGAACTGATGGCGGCGTATGCCCGTGAGCTCGGCTACGCCGGCCCGATCGCGCTCGACACGCGCAGCACGACGACGTGGCAGAACATCGAGAACGCGGCCGCGCTGATCGAGGATGCCGGCGCGATCAAGATCGTCTCGAACGCGCTGCACGCGGCGAAGGGGCGGCGGTACCTGGTCGCGCAACGCCCCGACCTCGCCGCGCGGCTCGTGCGCGCCGATGACCACCGCCTCGGCGAGCAGTGGTGGCTCGGCCCGTTCGCGGTGTATCGCGACCTGCGGCACACGCTGGGCTCGTGGCGCCGTGGGTAGAAGAAGAGCGGATGCCCGCAGGCATCCGCTCTTCATGACGTCTCCGCTTACGCCTTGCCGGCCGCGAGCTGGTCGATGATCGCCTTCGCGACGTCGTGCATGGTGAGGCGGCGGTCCATCGAGGCCTTCTGGATCCAGCGGAACGCCTCGGGCTCGGTGAGGCCCATCTTCTCGTTCAGCAGGCCCTTGGCGCGGTCGACGAGCTTGCGGGTCTCGAAGCGCTCGGCGAGGTCGCTGACCTCGGCCTCGAGCTGGATGATCTGCGCGTAGCGGGCCAGCGCGATCTCGATCGCGGGCAGCAGGTCGTTCGGCGTGAACGGCTTGACGACGTAGGCGAGGGCGCCGGCCTCGGATGCGCGCTCGACGAGTTCCTTCTGGCTGAAGGCGGTGAGCAGCACGACGGGCGCGATGTGGTTCTTGTTGAGGCGATCGGCTGCCTCGATGCCGTCCATCTTCGGCATGCGCACGTCCATGACGACGAGGTCGGGGCGCAGCTCGGTGGCGAGGGCGACGGCCGTCTCGCCGTCACCGGCCTCGCCGACCACCTCGAAGCCGTTGTCGCGCAGGATCTCGACGATGTCGAGGCGGATGAGGGATTCGTCTTCGGCGACGACGACGCGGCGGGGCGCGTTGTTCTCCGGCTGGTCAGTCACGGTTCAAATCGTATACGAGCGCGGCGGGCCGCCCTCGTGGGCACGCGGTGGCGGAGGGCGTGAGGATGCCTGCGCTAGCCTTGCTGTGCAGTGTCGGCCGGCGTGGCGGAATGGCAGACGCGGAGCACTCAAAATGCTTTGTCCGAAAGGGCGTGTGGGTTCGAGTCCCACCGCCGGCACTGTTTCTCCCCCGTTGGGATCAGACCTTGCGCGCCGTCGCCGACGTTGCGGAGGCACTTTGTCATCGCCTGGCGGGACAGACGATTCTCGAACTCTGCCGCGGCGTCGCGAATCTCGATCAGAACGTTTCTTCGCACATAGGTGTGCCGGTGGTCAGGTCGGCTGATCCTCATGACGGGCGTTGTGGAGTGGGGAGGCCACGACGATCGCGGCGGCGACGGCGAAGATGGCGGCGCCGATGCCAATGGTGAGGCGAAAGCCGAGGAGGGTTGCCAGCAAGCCTGCGAGCAGAGCGCCACAAAAATAGACCACCCGATTGATGGTGCGGATGGTGGAGTTCATTCGCCCTTGTATTGCATCCGGGGCCACGGCCTGCCGATAGCCGGTGTCGTTCGCGTCTTCGATACCCATGGCGAGGCAGTAGACGAACTGTGCGGCGGACACCAGGGTCAACAGTGCAGTCGTGCTGTTGCTCGCGGTGATCGGCGCGACGGCGAGGGCGAGCCACGGCACGACGACCAGGGTTCGGCCCACGAAGATGGCACGCCCGGCGCCGAGCGCGGATCCGACCCAGGGGGCGAGCAGCGCACCGAGGAAGCCGCCGGCGCCCCCGAAAGCGAGGGCAATGCCATAGGCCCACGCCGGGAGATCAAGCTGCCGCAGCACGAAGACGGCGAACAGGGTGGAGACGATGCTGTTGCCGAGGAACCAGGTGTGGACGGATAGCGCAAGCGGGCGCAAGGTGCGATGCCGGTAGGTGTAGCCCATGCCCTCGGCGATGTCGTGCCCGATATGGCGCCCAGGGGCACGTTGCTCTGCCTTCGGCTCATCGATTCTGATCCGTGCCTGGAGCACGGCCGATGCGGCCGTGATGACGGAATCGAAGGCGAACAGGACCGGCGCGCCGAGCAGATTGAGAAGCGCTCCGCCCAACGCGGGGCCGACCGTCGAGGCCGCGGTGTCGGTCTGCCCGAGCCGGGCATTGGCCATTACGAGCGAGTCACGGGGAACGATCCGCGGCAGAAGCGGCTGAGCGGCTGAGTCTGCGAACAGCACCAGCACGCCGAGAACCAGGGTCACAACGGCCAACGACCAGAAGTTGAGCGCGTGGCAGAGCAAGAGGACCGTCACCGACGCCAGAGCGAGTGTGCGTCCGATGCTGGTGATCATGAGCGTGCGTTGCCGCCGCCACCGATCCATCAATGCGCCGATGATGAGCCCGAGGAACAGGTACGGGACGACACCCAACGCGCTGAGCACACTGATCTGAATCGGCGTCGCATGCAGCACGGTCACGATCAGGACTTGAAACGCGACACCTGAGACTGCGCCTCCCAGCGCCCGAACCGTGACCGCGCTCCAGAAGTACGCGAACGGCGGGTAGCGAAGGACTTCACGCGAGCGAACCGCGGTGCTGGCCACTGCCGGCTCCGCTTCGTCGCGCATGCGTTCAGCGTAACGGGGCCGTCTCCAGAGCCCGAAAACACCGATACCTCGGAAGACCGTCGCGCACGGAACCGAGCTGACCAACCATGCCCGCATGACGATCGGCTTGCGTACCGCGCAACTGTTCCTCAGCGCACGGCGGCGGCAATGGTTGTCGCGTGCTCGCGCAGGTACGCTGCGGCGGCGGTCCAGTATTCGCCGTGGCCATCGATGGCCATGCTCGCCCACGGTTGCGTGCCTGTCGTGATGCTGCCGAGAAGCAGGTCGCGCATCGCCTCGGTCCGCTCGATCATCGCGGGCAGCACAGCTGCGCGGTCTTCGACGGATGCCTCGTACCCGTCGAGGATCGCGCGCACCAGCGGCAGCGCCTCTTCGAGGTGATGGAACTGATCGAGCTGCGCGAACGCCCGCACCGCGTAAGCAAGGTCAGCGACCCTGGTCGTCGGTCCGGCCCCATCCCAGTCGATGAACGCCCACCGCTGCGAGCTGCGGATGAGGTTCCAGGGGGCCAGGTCGTTGTGGGAGATGATCTCGTCCCCGGGGCGCCGCATCGCCGTCGCCCACAGGTCGGAGTCGCGTCGCGCGAACGCGGCGGCGGCACTGTGGATCACCCGGATGTCCGCTCCGATACGCTCCGCGTCCGTCGCGGTCACAGGAAGTTCGACCATTGCCTCGGTGCCGGGCGCGAACTCCAGCACCTGCCGGCCCAGCTCGTCTCGCCCCAGCGGCTCGGGCACGAGATCTCCGACTCGATCACGAAGATGCCCCAGAAGCCGCTGAACCGAGTCCGTCGACGGCAGCCACGGCTTGCGCACCGTTTCACCCGCCCGCGAGACGAACGGCGACGCGTTGCCGCCGTCTAGCGAGATTTCCGGAAGCTCCACGCCGACAGTCTCTCCGAAGGAGGGACCGCCCGCTGGCCGATCCCCTGGCGGCCCTGAGGCTGCGCGCGACTAGTTGTGGTCGTCACCCGGAACGGGGGCCTCGGTTTCGTACCAAGCCGTTGGCTGAGTCGTCGAAGTCACGACCAGGTCGCCGGGGATCACGCCGCGGATTCGCCCGCCGTGCTCCGAGGCTTCGAACTCACCAGTGATCAGTTCTCCAGAGCCCAACGCGATGCCTTCAAAGGTCCAGTCGTCTACCGGTTCGATACAGAGCACAACTGGAATCTGCTGCTTGCGCCGACTGCGCAACGCCGGCTTCACGAGGAGATTCGAGCCCGTCACGAACCCATCGACAGAAAGTCGCCGGCCAGACAGGGTCGCCGAGTCCGGGTTCAGAACAGCCTCGTCAACGTCCTCGTACCGCAAGCGCATCTTGCATCACGCTTCCCATGCCGCCGCCACCACAAAGAAAACGCTATGACACGCAACGGGATTGCTCACTGTGAGGTCGCCTGATGGCGTCTTTCCTAGGCTGGTCGCGTGGGCGAGTTGTGTGCAGTTGGCTTCGATCTTGACGGCACGCTCTTCGATCATCACGGCTCGGCGCGTGTGGCGGTCGATGACTTCCTTCGTGGTCTTGGAGTCGCACCGTCTGCGGAGGCTCGACGGGCATGGTTCGAGGCGGAGGAAAAGCAGTTCGAGCGCTGGCGGGTCGGTCAGATCAGCTTCCAGGAACAGCGCCGTCAGCGGCTGCGTCTGGTGCTGCCGGCTCTTGGCGTTCCGGCCCCGAGCGCGCCAGCGGAGTTGGATGAGCTCTTCACCGTCTACCTCGGGGCCTACCGCGCGGCATGGCGAGCTTTTCCAGACAGCCTGGAGCTGCTGCGGAGCCTACGTTCCTGCGGTTTCAGGGTGGGGATTCTGACCAACGGGACCGAGGATCAGCAGGTTGACAAGCTCGAGGTCGTCGGCCTCGCTGAAGAGATCGACGTGGTGTGTATCTCCGAGCGGATCGGCGCGCAAAAGCCCGAACCGCTTGCCTTCGCCACCTTGGCGCGCGAGCTCGGAGTGACGCCTGATCAATGTCTGTTCGTCGGAGACAACGCCGAGCAAGATGTGGCCGGTGCGCTGGCCGCCGGTATGAGCGCGCTGCTCGTCGACCGCAGCGGCGCGCATGCTGACGGCATTTCCGCAGCGGTACGCGCCGCCCTGACAGGTCGATAGCCGATCCTTATTCGATCAGTTGCTGGATCGTGTTCCACAAGGTGCTTTGGCCGCCACTCGCAAGAAACGATCCAGGCACGCGTGTGTAGTCATAGGGGTGCCCAAGCCATTGCGGGCGCTTGTGAGTAATTCGAGCGATCAATGCATCGCTTCCTTCACGCGTCGCTGGAGTCATGTCGTAGACGGACCATGACCAAATAACGAATCGCCCTGTGGGTGCATCGTCTAGCACGATCCGATAGCGGCGGCCCTCGTAGGTCTCGGCGTAGAACTCGTCAGCAGAATCAAGGTCGTAGTCCTCGCCGACTTCTTCGCCGCCGACCAAGATGCTGGCGAGGTACCCCTTCGCGATATGAAAGTACAGCGCCAGCGCATTCGAGCCCCCTCAGGCATACGCCGAGTCGCTCGTCTTGGTTTCACGTCGGGCGCCCGTAATGCGATCCCTCTGCGGGTGCGGGTACCCGCCTCAACCCTCGGGCTGCTGGTGCGTCGATGAGGGTTGATAGCCTCATCCGGTGATCGAGGTCGTGGACTACGACCCGGCGTGGCCCGAGCGATTCCAGAGCCTTCGCAATGAATACTCCGCTGCGCTGGCCCAGGCTTGCGCTGGCCCAGGCTGAGGTGCCCGTGATGGCGATCGAGCATGTCGGCAGCATGTCAGTGCCCGGATTAGCCGCCAAGCCGATCATCGACTGCGACATCGTCGTCGATGCGGCTCACGTCGATGCGGCATCCGCTGTTCTGATCGCCCTCGGGTTCACCCTGTTGGGCGAGTTGGGCATCCCGCAACGCTGGGCCTTCGCCGAGCCGGAGCGCATGGCCGGCACCAATACCTACGTTGTCGTGGCCGACTCTCTGGCGCTCCGAAATCACCTCGCGGTGCGCGACACCCTCCGAGCGGACAGTGCGCTCCGGGACGAATACGGCAGTGTGAAGAAACGGGTCGCAGCCCGGTCCCGGGACATCTATGACTACGGGCCGGGGAAGAACGCGATGGTTCAGCGCATTCTCAAGGCCGCCGGTATGGGCGAAGCCGAGCGCACCGCCATCGATGGCAATCAAATTCCGATACGCCGCTAGTCCTGCGCGTCCGCATAGCGATCGCCGGTTGAACCAGCCTTGAGCAGGTGTGCGCAGGTGTGCGCAGGTGTGCGCAAGTCGATCTGTGCGCTTCACTCGTCCGGCGCGTCGGATCTCTCTGCGTTGGCGGCACTCCTGAGGGCCTCGTCGTCGGCGTCATCATCAACCGACGCGTGTCCGACTATGCCGATGCCCACGGCCTCATGGTCGACCTCCTCAGCGGTCGAGTCGCTGTTCTTCGGCTCTTCATCAGCTTCCTTCTCGGTGCTCGGCTTCTGCAGTTGCTCGTCATCGGGCATCTTGTCGGTGTCGGCCTCGTGTGACTCGCTCATCGGCGCTCCTTCCGTTGTCGAGCCAGAGTTCGCCGGCCTGGTGGTTCGCGCAACGGGGGTGACATGCCGTGCTCACCTGTGCAAGGAGTTGCGGGGCCTGATCGGAACAGGCTCCATCTGCGGGCGTTCGGTGACCGTGGCCGCTGACGAGACCCCGCACGCTCTACAGGGTGGATCTGGCTGCGTGTACCGCTTCGGCGCAGAACGTCTGAACCCGGTCGACGAGGTTGCCGAGAACGGTGGGTTCAGGGGGCGCCGTGGTGAGGATCCGGTCCACCTCGTCGAGGTTGGCGTGCTTGAAGAGTTGCTTCTCGTTGGTGACCCAGATACCGCGAGCAGCGAGGACGGCGTGTGCGGTGCAGGTTGCCGCCCGGGCAAGAAGGCCCACGCACTGGGTCAGCCGGCCCGAGACTGCGTGGTAGCGGCGGGCATAGTCGAACTCCGCTTCCGCTTGACGCCACCAGACATCCGGCGCATGTTCGCGTAACGCCGGCGGGTATTCGGCGACATCGGGAAGCTCGCCCGTCAGCACCTGCTTCACTGCCAGCTCCGCTAGCACGAGGTACGACGGCAAGCCCGAAAGATGGAACCACAGTGGCTCCGTCTCGAAACGTCCCTCGTGAGCCTCGGCGATCACCCGGTCGATGACGTCGAGATCGCGGTAGTGCACGTCGCTCGGCCGGCCATCGATCGTCAGCCACGCTCCGCCGTTGAACACCGTGTTCGGCGTCGAACTCCAGCTGCCCAGCTCGCCGACATTGCCCGGCCATCCGAGGTCGCGCAGGCACTGCGGGTCGAAATCACCCCGGTAGTAGATCGAGAAGTCCCAGTCGCTGTCCGGGCGGTTCGTCCCCTCGGCTCGTGATCCACCGAGCGTCACGGCCTCGACGCCGGGAAGCGCGCCGAGCCGATCGCCGACATAGGTGAGGAACGCGTCGTCATTCACCCGGCCACGTTAACGGCATCCATACGCGCAGCAGAAGCACCGGAACGCCGGATCGTGTTGCGGGCCGGCGTTCGAGAGGATGGGGGCATGAGCGATGAAACGGTGATGGCCTCTGGCAGCAATGTGACGCGGCAGGACTACAACCCGGGGCCTCGAGTGGGCATCACGTTTTCAACCTTCGATCTTCTTCATGCCGGGCACATCATGATGCTCGCCGAGGCGAAGCGGCAGTGCGACTACCTCATCTGTGGACTGCAGATGGATCCGACGATCGACCGCCCCGAGAAGAACGCGCCCACCCAGACCGTGGTGGAGCGGTACATCCAGTTGCGCGGCTGCACGTACGTCGACGAGATCGTGCCGTATTCCACCGAGCAAGACCTCGAAGACATCCTGCGCTCGTTCAAACTCGACGTGCGCATCGTCGGCGATGAATATCGTGACCGCGACTTCACGGGGCGCAGCTACTGCGAAGAACGCGGCATCGAGCTTTACTTCAACGTGCGCGATCACAGGTTCTCGAGTTCCGGCCTGCGAAGGATCGTCGCAGCGAAGGAAGCCGAACGCACCGCACGCTGACCGATCTCACTGCGGGCGTGTCGCAGGTGCTTCGCGTACGCAGGCTGACATATGTGCCGGGCTGTTCAACTCTCGTGGATCGCGGGCGGCTGGTGCGTGCGGAGGAACCCGACGCTGCGCCGGATGATGTCATCGGCTTGCTCAGCGGTCCAGGCGCTGTGCGGGTACCCGTCGAAGACGTCGATCTCGACATTCGGGCCCGCGGCTGAGACGAGCGCTTCGCGGTTCTCGGTGGACACGTATTCGTCGGCCGTGCCGAAGACGAGGTAGCTGGGAGCGGAGATCTCGGTCAGGTGCTTCGCCACGTCGGCGGCGTAGGCCTGTTCCCAGAAGAGATTGCCGACGCGCTGGCCGCCTTCTTCCACGTATCCGTTCGACCCCGGCACGAACTCGTCGATGTTGGCGTCGGGCACCCATGCCACGACGGCCTCGACCGGAAGGCCCGCGGCGGCGCAGATCACTGCCGAGGCGCCCATGCTCTGGCCGAACAGGGCGACGCGCTGGCCGCGTTCGAGCTGCTGACGTGCAAGAGAGTCGATCGTCGCGACCCAGTCATCGAATCGCGATTCGAGGAAATCGCCGTCGGAATCACCTGATCCGTACTGATCGAAGCGCAGCGACGGGATGCCGGATGCAGCCAGGAGACGCGCCGCCCGTACGAAGGCGCGATTCGGGCCGGTCTTCTCGCCACGGAAGCCATGGCAGAAGATCACCGTCATCGCACCGGCGGCCTCGTGTCGGGCACAGGCGATCGAGCGCCCCGCGATCTCGGTTCGGCTCAAGCTCTCAGAGGCGGACGGCACCGCCTCAGTCTGCCGCGTTTCCGAGCCGAGCGACGATCCCCTCGGCCGCCTGCGCTGCCGTCAGGGCGCTCGTGTCGACGACGGCGGTGCCGTCGGGCATGTCGTCATAACGCGTGCGCTCGCCGACTGCGGTCGCGATCGCCTCGGCCAGAGCCGGTCCGTCGAGCCCCGCACGGTGGTCCCCCGGTATTCCCGGGCCGGCCCCGCGCGCCCTCTGTGTGATGCGCTCGGCCAGCGCCTCGGGCGAAGCGTGGAGCCAGATCGCAGTGAGCGGCGCACCGCGCCACGCGTCGCTCACCGAGCGGATGGTGCGGGCATCCCCGGTCACGACGATGGTGTGCGCGCCGGCGCGGGTCAGGATGTCGGCGATCGCCGTCACGTTGGCCGCCCGCATCGGCGCCAATTCCTCCGAGCGCGGCTCGGCCCCGAGGAAGCCGAGTTGATACGCGTCGAGGTAGGCCGCGGGGCGCCCTGTGGCAGCCATTCGCGAGTAGGTCGAATACCCGATCGTCGACAGGCCGACCCCGCCCGGCCCGGAGATCAGAACCGCCTCGCGCGGCAGGCCGACTGAGCCGGCGCCCTCGTTCGTCCGCGGAACATCCGAAGAATCAGAGGCAGCCGCCTCGAGGAAGCTCATGACTTCAGCGGTGATCCGGCTCGCGATCTCGGCGACGGCGCGTCCGGTGGTGTCGATGCGCAGACCGGCCAGGCTCGGGTCGAGGCGCGCGGCATACTCGACGTTCTCTTCCATCTCATCGAGCAGGGAACCCCGCCTGCGGATGCGCTCGCGCAAGGCCGGCGCCTCGACGTCGAGGTGCACCGTGAACACGCGGTGTCGGGGCAGCCCGGCCAACAACGAGCTGAGGTGAGCGGCGTCGTCGGCGATTCCGGTGACGATCAGCACCCGCGCGTCGTGAGCGCCAAACTCGCGTTCCAGCCGAGGAAGGCCGGAGGCGATGAGCTGTGTCTCGGAGGCGCTGACTCCCCGCGCCAGCCGGAGTTGATCGGCGTCGACAAGCGCTGCGACGACCCCGGCGGCGGCGAGACCCTGAAGGACCCGAAACCCCGCGGTGGATTTGCCTACCCCTGACGCCCCGAAGATCCACACGACAGGCAACACGAAAACACCGTACAAGCCGCGCCGGTCGCAGGCTCGGGAACGGGCAGAATTCGAGGATGCGACAAACACCCGGGCGTCAGACATCCCCTCGTCATCGGCTGTCGACGACGGCCGTCGTCTTCGGCGTCATCGGAATCCTGGGCACCGTCGTCACGCTGGGCATCGCATTCGCCGTGCCCGGCCCGCAGCCGGGCATGTGGGACACGTTCTTCCTGTGGCTGACCCTGCTGGCCTGGGTTTTCGGGATCTTCGCCCCGGTCGTCGCGCTCGTGCTCGGCATCATCGGCATGGTCAGGCGTCAGGGGCGGGTTGCCGTCGTGGGCACGACCCTGGGCGGCATCGGCATAGTCTTCGCGGCCGTCGCTTTCCTCGTCGTCTTCGGGCTGCTCTGAGGAATCGGTGGGGGCGCGACCTGCTTACTCGCGCATGAAGCGGTTGCCGTCGCGGATCCATGCCGTGCCCTTCGGCGCATCGAGATAGGGAACGACTGCGGGGTCGTGGTTGGCGATCGCGTTGAGCGAGAACGGATGCGCGTTCGCGGGGTCGTTGATGTACTGCTGCGTCTCATCGCCGGCGTAGAACCGCCAGCCCGAGTCGTTCGGCAGTGAGTCGTTCGGGGCCTCGCGCACCATGTATCCGACGTGCGCGCCGTCTGCGCTGACCCGGGTCGTGGCGAGGCATGCGGTGTCGGCCGCGAGAGGAAGGTAGGAATCGGGGCTCGGAAGGCCGCGAGCGAACTCCGACGGCTGCTGTCCGTCGAGCGGAACCGCAGACGTGTTCCTCGCTTTCTGCCGCCCTCGACCCATGCGGCGATCATCTCAGCGTCATGTGGCTGGGATCCAGACCACGGGCGCGCCCGATCGGCCGTCGCAGGACGACGCGGCAGGATGACGCCGTGGGCGATGTGTTCAGTGAGAAGTTGATGCAGTGGCGCGAGTACACCGAGACGCCCTGGGCGCGCGTCCGCTACGCGACCGTCGCCGAGGTGCTGAGGCGGCAGTCCGACGCGCTCGGCGGCCGTCTGCGCGTGCTGGATGTCGGCGGCGGTGACGGTCATGACGCGCTGCCTCTGGCCCAGGCCGGGCACGATGTCACGATCGTCGACCCGTCGCAGGCCTGGCTGGACGAGGCGCAACGTCGTGCGGAGGCGGCGGATGTCGGCATCCGCACGGTCCTCGGGGATCTCGACGAGCTGCCGCGCGGCGAGTGGGACCTGGTGCTCTGCCACTTCGTGCTGCGCTATCGCCCCGCCGACGCGGGAGATCTCGCCGCGCTCGCCGAATGCGTGCGCCCGGGCGGCCGCCTGTCGGTGATGGACGTGAACCCCGCCGGCCGCGTGCTGCGAGCGCTGGTCGGTGAAGGGCCGTCGGCCGCGGCCGCGGCACTCCACGCCGAGCGAATCGCGGTGCAGACGTTCCAGACCGATGCGCGCAAAGTCGAGGTCGACGAGGTCGAGGCGGATGCCGCGGCATCCGGCCTCACCGCGATCGGCCGCTACGGCAACCGGATCGCGAACGACCTGCTGCTCGACAACGTGGCGAAGCACGACCCGGCCTACTTCGATGAGCTGCTCGAACTCGAACTCGAGCTCTGCGACCGCGAGCCGTTCAACCGCATCGGGTTCGCGTGGCAGCTGATCTTCGAACGGTAGGCGCTTACTGGCGCTCACCGCTCGACTGATGGGCCAGGCCCGTGACGGAGTAGCGCCGCTCGATGTCGGCGGTCTCGCGGCCCCAGGTGCTGGCGGCGACGCGGGCCTGATGGGCTGCGAACGCGGACTCGCTGGCGAACAGCTCGTCGACCTGCCAGACCAGTGGGTCGTCGGTCGGCGCGACTTCGAACGAGAGACACCCGGGCTCGGTGCGCGTGATCTCGATGTGCTCGGGCAGGAGCTCGACGACGCGACGCGCTTGGCGCGCGTCGACACAGACGAGCTGTCCACTCAGGCGCACTTCGCTCACACGCCGATGCTATGTCGGCCGTCCATCACGGAGCCGCTCGGCGCGTGATTGTGCTGAGGTGTCAGTTCGGCCCTGAAGCATCGGCCTCAAGGCTCTGGCCGCCGTCGTCACCCTGCGGGTACGGTTCGAATGTGAGCATCGGGGGCGTTTGCGAGGTGGTGCTGCGGGCTATGTTCGGCAGGCCGCCGCTCTGGCGCGGCATTGTCTTCGCGGCCTTGGGCCCGGCGTGGTTCGTTCTCGCTGCGATCGAGGGGCCGAGCTTCTTCCGGCTCATGGCCGGAGTGGCGTGGTGTCTGGTCGGTGTCGGCTATTCGGCTGTCGCTGTCTACGACCGCATTCACCGCACCGGGCGCTAGGCGCGGCAATAAGCGCGCCTGCCGCGACGCGCACCTCGCATCCAGGCCGGTCATGCTCGCGATCGGCCAGGGCGACGACCGCCAGGGTGCCCGCGAGCGAGGCTGCACGCACGGTAGGTCCGAACGGAATCTGCGCCTCCTGGCTGACATCCCTCGCGATAAGACCGGAATACGGCTCATCTTCTCGCTCAGTGACGTTTCGCGCACCATAGCCATGGGGAGTCGCGCACTGATCTCAAGTGACGTCAATCTCGTCGGTGAGCAGATCCGCATCGCCGCGTGCCGCTACCGCTATTTCTAGACAAGCCGTATGGCTCTGTCGCGGGTCGAGCGGCGAAACACGGGGCGGCGCGCCGACCGGACAGGCGCGAAGCGGAGCACCTCGATTAGGCTCGAGCGCGAAAACCTTACAGTGGATGCTTCTGGCATCCCCCGCTCTCATCGAGGTTCGAACCACATGACCGAGATCGCCGTCGATCAACGCCATCTCGCCCGCTGGCGCAATGCGATCATCGCCGCATTCGCCATGGGCGGCATCACCGTGTCGGCCTGGGGGCCGCGTCTGCCGACGATCAGCGCGGACATGCACCTGAGCCCCGGCGCGATCGGCGTGCTGGTCGCGTTCGGCACCGTCGGCTCGATCGTCGGGCTGTTCCTGTCGACGCCGTTGCTGCACTGGCTGGGCGGCCGCCGGGGCGTGGCGAGCGCGCTCGTGACGATCGCGTGCGGCCTGGCGATCATGGCGTTCGGCGTCGCGCTGCGGTCGACCCCGGTGATGGCGTTCGGCTTCATCGTGATGGGCATGGCGACGGGCATCCTGGATGTCTTCATCAACGTCGAGGGCTCGGCGGTCGAGCGCCGCGCGAAGCGGACGCTCATGCCGCTCATGCACTCGGCGTGGTCGGTCGGCGCGGCCATCGGCTCGGGCATCGGCGCCGCGTGCGCCGCGCTCGGCGTCACGCCGGCGCAGCAGTTCTTCGGCGAGGCCGTGCTCATCGCGGTCGTCGGCATCGTGGTCGCGCCCCTCATCCCGCTCGGCGCGCGCCAGGAGCCCGAGGCGGGCCCCGAGCGCACGCGCCGCGAGGCGTTCCGGCAGTACCTGCGCGGCTGGACCGACTGGCGACTGCTGCTCATCGGCGTGGTGCTGCTCGGCGTCGAGCTCGGCGAGGGCTCGGCCAACAACTGGCTCACCCTCGGCGTCAAGCAGGACCACGGCCAGACCGCGGCCGTCGCCGCGCTGTTCTTCACGGCGTTCGCCGCGGGCGAGGCGGCGACGCGCATGTTCGGCGGCCCGGTCGTCGACCGGCTCGGGCGCGCCAACACGATCCGCGTGACGACCGCGATCGGCGTGGTCGGGCTCGCGCTGTTCATCCTCGGCGGCAACCCCGCTCTCGTGCTGGTGGGCGTGCTGCTGTGGGCCGTCGGCGTGTCGATGGGCTTCCCGCTGGGGATGTCGGCGGCCGCGGAAGGCGGCGGGAACCCGGCTGCGCGCGTCAGCGTCATCGCCTCGATCGGCTACGCCGCGAGCCTGGCGGGGCCACCCGTCATCGGCGCGCTCGCCGACTCGGTGGGCCTGCTCAACGCGATGTGGCTGCTCGTCGCGCTGATGATCGCGGCGTTCGCGGCGGCCGGGGCGCTGGCGGTGCGGAAGGAGCGCGTGTAGGCCACGTGCTCGCGGCCGGCGGCACGTGATGCGCGTCGGTGGCCGCCTGAACTGAGGTGCGCCTGACCGGGCGCGAGTTGGCGTTATCCACACGCGAAGCGCCAAGTCGGGGCCGGTCGGGGGATGCCTGAACTCGTCGAGGGATGCCTGAACTCCTCGAAGGGTGCTGAACCGGGGCGTTGAGCGGGCAGATCCCCACTACGGCACCCCTGCTGCCAGCCGGCACCAGGAAGGCGTACCCCGACGGCAGTCTCGATCTGAGGGGCAGCCGGGTGATCTGACGGAGCTCCGATCTCCGCGCGATTGAATAGTGGTGCAGAACCGAACGGAAGGCACCGCGTGATCCACTCCTTCGTCGCCATCGGGGACAGCTTCACGGAAGGCGTCGGCGACGCCTATGCCGACGGCGAGGCTCGTGGCTGGGCCGACCTGCTCGCGTACGGGCTCGAGCTCGATGCGGCATCCCACGGCGAGCACGTCGCCTATGCCAACCTCGCGATCCGCGGCCGCAAGCTCGTGCCGCTGCTCGACGAGCAGCTGGCCCCCGCGATCGCGCAGCACCCCGAGATGATCTCGATCAACGGCGGCGGCAACGACCTGATGCGGCCGCGCGTCGAGATCGCCGACCTCTCGCGACGGCTGCGCGAGGCGACGCTGAAGATCACGGATGCCGGCATCCACGCCCTCGTCCTCGCCGGCCCCGACCCGACCCACAACATCCCCGGCGGGGCGCTCGTGCGCCGTCGTGGCCGCGCGCTCACGGACGAGGTCGCCGCCTGGGTGTCCGACCTGCCGAACGCCACCTATGTCTCGGCGTTCGACGACGCCGTGCTCGCCGACCCGGCGCACTGGTCGCCCGACGGGCTGCACATGGGGCCGCTCGGCCACCTGCGTGTCGCCACGAACTGCCTGACAGCGCTCGGGGTGCCGGTTCCTGCCGACTGGGATGCGCTGCGGGCGTCCCTCTCCCCCACCGTCGCCGACTTCGGGTCGCTCGCCTACTGGCGCGAGCACGTGCTGCCGTGGATCGGTCGGCGCGTGCAGGGCCGGTCGTCGGGCGACAACCGGGTCGCGAAGCGGCCGCTGCTCGCCCCGGTGGCGACCGAGTCTTGATTCGCGGGCGCCGCCCCGCTTGGCTGGTGGGATGAGCCCCGACGTCGCCTCCATCGACCCGACCTCCGCCGCACGACTCGCCACGGACGGCCTCGAGCTGCGGCTCGTCGACCCCGACGGCGACGACCTCGTCGCCTGGCTGCAGGCCGACTTCCGCGGCTTCCACGACGCGCGGGTGAGCGTCGAGAAGGTGGACGACTGGCGTGCCGCGTCCGCCGAGCGGCGGACCGTCGGGGTATTCGACACGGATGCCGCCGAGCCCGGCACCCCCGTCGCCACCACCCAGACCTGGGTCGCGCCCCTGACCCTGCCGGGCGGCGGTCAGATCGACCTGTGGTCGATCGCCTCGGTGACCGTCGCGCCCACGCATCGCAGACGAGGCGTCGCCCGTGCTCTGCTCGAGGGCGAGCTGCGCACCGCCGCGGCGCACGGGGCGCCGATCGCGGGCCTCACCGTGAGCGAGGCGACGATCTACGGCCGCTACGGCTTCGGCGTCGCGACCTTCGGCGACGACCTGCGCATCGACACGCGCCGCGTCACCTGGTCGGGCCCCGAGCCGCGCGGCCGCGTGCACTTCGTCGAGCCCGAGCGGCTGCTGCCGGATGCCCGGCGCATCACCGCCGCCGTCCGCGCGTCGCTGTCGGGCGCGCTCGGTCACGACGACTTCCTGCAGGGCCGGGCCATCGGCGTGCTCGGCGACGAGAAGGCGAAGATCCGCACGGTGCGCTACGACGACGCCGACGGCGTGCCCCAGGGCTTCCTCGCCTACGAGGTGCGCCTGCACGGCGACGACTTCACGAAGCACGAGGCCGTCGTGTGGGAGCTGCTCGGGGCGACCGACGAGGCGAGCTCGGCGCTGTGGCGCTTCCTGCTCGAGCTCGACCTCGTCTCGACGGTGAGCGCGTCTGGCCGCCCCGTCGATGACGCGGTGCTGTGGCAGCTCGGCGACCTGCGCGCGGCATCCCGCGTCCGCAAGGACAGGCTGTGGCTGCGCATCCTCGACGTGCCGCGCGTTCTCGAGGCGCGGCGCTACGCGTCCTCGGCGGCGATCGTGCTCGAGGTCGAGGATGCCTTGGGCTTCGGCGCCGGGCGCTTTCTGCTCGAGGTCGGCGTGGACGGAGCGGGCCGCGTGCGCAGGCTCGACGGCGAGGGGCCCGCCGGCGCGGCATCCCTCGCCCTCACGATCGCCGACCTGTCGTCGATCTGCCTCGGGGGCGTGGCCCCGACCCAGCTCGCGCGCGCGGGCCGCATCGTCGAGCGGACGCCCGGCGCGGCGCTCGTGCTGGGGCGCGCGTTCGCGACGGAGCGGGCGCCCTGGCTGATCCTCGGGTTCTGAGGCTTGGGAGCGACCTCGGCAGCATCGCATCGTGCAACACGCCCCCACTCGGGGGGAGGCCTGTGAGGGCGGGAGTCCATAGCTTGTGATGCGTGCGTCTTCCGTTCCGTGCCCCCGCTTCCCTCGGGCTCGCCGCCGCCCTGACCGTCTCGCTGCTGCTGGCGGCCCCGGCCGACGCCGCCCCCGCCGCGGGCTCCCCCGGCGGCGGTGCCCTGCCGCAGGCGGGTGCGGCCCAGGCCGCGGCGCCGGGCCCGCAGATCGGCCTCGCGCCCGTCGGTGACGAGGTGCGCATGGGGCGGTATGCCGCATCGCAGTTCGCGGCGCAGGCGAAGGCGCTGCCGCCGTCGCTCTCCGCGCAGCTGAAGGCCCAGCTCCGCATCACGCCCGCCCAGTTCCTCGCCGACGGGCAAGCCGCCGCGGACGCATCGAAGGTCGTCGCCCAGCTGCGCGCCGACGGCGTCGCCGTGACCGGTGCGACGATGCACGGCACCTCGCTCACCGTCTCGGTCGCCGATGCGGGCGATGAGGATGCCGTGCGGGCCGTCGGCGCCACCGCCGCGGTCGCGCCGGCGCAGCCCCTCAGCACGGTCGCGGGTCGCATGTTCACCGACCCCGTCGACGGCAGCAGCCCCTGGCTGGGCGGCAACATGTGGCTCTACGACGTGAGCGGCGGCTTCATCGAATGCTCCGCGGGCTTCAACGGCTACGACGCGAAGAGCGGGGCGCGCGAGTTCGTCACCGCGGGGCACTGCGCCGACTACATCGACACGGGGCTGCCCCGGCCGACGTCGACGACGGCGTATGCGCTCACCGACGAGACCCCCGACGCGATGTACAGCGACATGTCGCCGGCCGGCGCGATCGGGCGGCTCCAGCAGCCCAGCTTCAGGATCGGCGGCTACGTGGACTCCGGGCTCGTGTCGATCACCGCCCCCGCGGCGCAGGTGCTCAACAGCGTCGGCACCTGGGGCGCGACCGCATCGTCGGCGACCGCTGCGAGCACCGCGAGCCAGGGCGTTCAGGCCGCGGGCACCGCGATCCCCGTCGTCGGCACGGCGGCGGCGATAACAGGTGCGCCGGTGTGCCACTCCGGCGCGCGGACGGGGTGGCAGTGCGGCACCGTGACCCAGGCCGCCGGCTACATCGAGTACGGCGGAGGCCTCAAGGTCGAGGGCTTCGGAACCGACACGTGCGACCTGGAGGGCGACTCGGGCGGTGCCTTCGTCTCGGGCAACTACGCCGTGGGGATCACCAGCGGGGGCACCTGGCAGCCGCAGAGCACGACCGACTCGCCCGGGGTCTCGGAGTGCGACCCGACGCAGCCGGGCATCACCGTGGCGTTCCCGACCGTCGCGGCCGTGAGCGGTGAGGCCTCGATCGCCAGCGCCCAGCCCGGCTTCGAGCTCGGTGTCGTGGAGCCGTCGACGACGCCGGCGGTCGCGAAGAACTCGGCGGGGACGGCGACGGCGGTCTCCGGCATCCTCACCTTCGCCGACGGCGTCCCCGCCGCCACCGGAACCGCCGTGAAGCTGCGGATCGACGGCGGCACCGCACAGACGACGAAGAGCGCCGCCAACGGCGCGGGCGCCCAGGCGTGGAAGTTCGCGCTCTCGAAGGTCCCGAACGGCACGCACAGCTACACCCTCACGATCGGCACCGGTCACTCGGCGGTGACCTTGTCGGGCAGCTTCACCTCGACGGGCTACTACGGCGGGCCGTCCGTCCGGCGGCTCTCGGGCGCGGACCGCTATCAGACCGCCGTCGCCGTCTCGCGCGACTCCTACCCGAGCGGCGGCGCGAAGGTCGTCGTCGTCGCGTCGGGTCAGAACTTCCCCGACGCGCTGTCCGCCGCCCCCGCCGCCGTCAAGCTCGGCGGACCGCTGCTGCTCACCCAGCCCACGGCGCTGCCGAGCGCGGTCTCGGCCGAGATCGCGCGCCTGAGGCCCGCGAAGATCGTGCTCGTCGGCGGCCCCGGCGCCGTGAGCCCGGCCGTCGCGGCGGCACTGGCGAGACTCGCCCCGACGACGCGCGTCTACGGGGCCGACCGCTACGCCACGAGCCTCGCCGTCGACAAGTACGCGTTCGGGTCATCGAACGTGCCCGCGGCATTCATCGCCACCGGTGCCTCCTTCCCCGACGCGCTGAGCGCGAGCGGCTACGCGGGCGGTGCGGGCATGCCCGTCGTCCTCGTGAACGGCACCTCGACCGGCATCCCCGCCGCGCTCCGCTCGTGGCTCACCGCGGCGAAGACGACCGCGCTCGACATCGCGGGCGGCACGAGCGCCGTCTCCGCGAGCGTCGCCGCATCGCTCGGCGCCGTGACCGGCCACGCGCCCACGCGCTTCGGCGGCGCCGACCGCTACGCGACGAGCGCGCTCATCAACGCGCAGTTCGGCTCGGCGTCGTCGGCCTACCTCGCGGGCGGGACCGACTTCCCCGACGCCCTCGCCGGCGCGGCGGCAGCCGGTCGGGTCGCGGCGCCGCTGTACCTCGTGCAGCACGACTGCGTGCCGGGCGCGGTGCTCAGCGCCTTCGCGAAGTGGAAGACCGCGACGGCCGAGGAACTCGGCGGCCCTGCGGCGCTCGGCAGCGGCGTCACCGCGCTCACACGCTGCGGGTGACGGGGCGGCACGCGCCCCGCGGCGTCCGCCGCCACTCAGGCCGGCCCTGAGACAATGGAGACATGACCGAGCACACGACTGCCGCGCACCGCACGCGCCCGCAGGTCCGCCCCAAGGCTGAAGGCTGGACCCAGGCGACGGATGCCGGCGGCCGCCCGCTGCTGCAGTTCAACAGCCCCCGCCGCACTCAGCCCGCGACGCACCTCGCCGACCTGAGCCTCGCCGAGCGCAAGGCGAAGCTCGTCGAGCTCGGTCAGCCCGCGTTCCGCGCCACGCAGCTGTCGACGCACTACTTCGAGCACTACACGAACGACCCCGAGCAGATGACCGATCTGCCGGCATCCTCGCGCCAGCAGCTCGCCGAGGCGCTGTTCCCGCCGCTGCTCACCGAGGTGCGCCGCCTGCGCACCGACAAGGGCGAGACGATCAAGTTCCTCTGGAAGCTGTTCGACGGCGCGCTCGTCGAGTCGGTCCTCATGCGCTACCCCGGCCGCGTCACACTGTGCGTGTCGAGCCAGGCCGGCTGCGGCATGAACTGCCCCTTCTGCGCGACAGGTCAGGCCGGCCTCACCCGCAATCTGTCGGCGGCCGAGATCGTCGACCAGGTCGTCGCCGCCAACCGCGCGATCGCGAACGGCGAGCTCGGGGGCCTGCGCCGCGACGGCGGCTTCGACTCGCCGCGCGTCACCAACATCGTGTTCATGGGCATGGGCGAGCCGCTCGCCAACTACAAGCGCCTGATGACCGCGATCGAGCGGATGACCGCGCCCGCGCCCGAGGGCCTCGGCATGAGCGCGCGCCACATCACGGTCTCGTCGGTCGGTCTCGTGCCCGCGATCCGCAAGCTCGCCGATGAGAGCATCCCGCTGACCTTCGCGCTCAGCCTGCACGCCCCCGACGACACGCTGCGCGACGAGCTGATCCCCGTCAACGACCGCTGGAAGGTCGACGAGGCGCTGGATGCCGCGCGTTACTACTTCGAGAAGACCGGTCGCCGCGTCTCCATCGAGTACGCCCTGATCAAGGACATGAACGACCACGCGTGGCGCGCCGACCTGCTCGCCGAGAAGCTCAACGCGCGCGGCCGCGGCTGGGTGCACGTGAACCCGATCCCGCTCAACCCGACGCCGGGCTCGATCTGGACCGCGTCCGAGCCGGCGGTCACGAACGAGTTCATCCGCCGACTCGAGGCCGCCGGCATCCCGACGACGCTGCGCGACACCCGCGGCAAGGAGATCGACGGGGCCTGCGGGCAGCTCGCGGCCGCCGAGTAAGGCGCGGCTGCGCTACGAGCGCATCCTCATCTGCTCGAGCACGCCGCGCGCGCCGCTGACCGGCGTGCCGGCGAGCGTGCCGTCGTAGCGGCCGAAGGCCTGCCAGTAGTCGATCGCCACGACCCCGAAGTTCTTCCGCACGCCCTTGCGGCCGTCGGGCGTGAACACGACGTCGAGGCGGCCGTCGGCCGAGCGCACGCGCCACGGTGCGTCGGGGGCGTCGGAGGTCGGCGCGAAGGCCACATCGGCGAGCGGTTCGACGGCGCCCGACAGCCAGATGCCCGACTCCTCGTCCTCGCCGGCGGGCTGCGCGCGCTCGGCGAAGTTGGCGCCCGCGATCTCGCCGCTCGCGGTGCGCAGGGCGAACGTGCCCCAGGTCCAGTCGGACCGATAGGGCAGCTGCGAGCGGTGCTCGTCGACGATCGCGAAGTCGCGCGCGGGGTCGAAGCGGTGCTCGCGCTCCCCCACCGTGAGCGCGCCCGAGACCGGGTAGATGCGCTTGTGGGTGAACATCGTGCCGCCGCGCTCGTCGAGGCGCGCGCTCACGACGAGGGGCGCCGAGGCGTGCGCTGCGTCGAGGGCGAGGCGACCGGTGAGGGCCGCGGCCGTCGCCGTGGCGGCGACGTCGATGCGGATGTCATGCCGCCCGGCATCCGTGTCGAAGTCGTAGCGCAGCGCGAAGCCGGGCGTCTCGAAGCGCCCGCTCGCGCCGAACATGAGCCGCGCCGGCAGCGCGAGCGCCGTGCGCTTCCCGTTCGCGGCGTGCTCATGCAGCGCGCCGCCCGAGAGCTCGTATGCATAGATCTCAGCGCTGGCCAGGTACTTCGCGTCCTGCACGATCATCGAGCCTGCGAGCTCGGGGTGGACCAGGGTGAAGCCCACCCATTCCTTGGTGCGAAAGTTGTGCCAGCGGCGGGTGAGCGCCGGATGCGCGTCGAGCGGATTCGCGTCGCGCGGCCGCTCGGGAAGGCGGCCCCACGCGCGAGAACCGCGCGTGACCAGGGAGTCGGAGTCGGGCATGCGGAACACAGTAGCGGCGGCTCGGAAGTTGCACAGTCGTACCGTTGCCTGTGCCGGGTCGAATAGAACACAATTCTAGAAACCGGCACGCGCGTCGATGGGGATGCGCGCCCCGGCGAAAAGGAGTCAACGGAATGCACGCCTTCGCCGTCCTGAGCGCGGAAGACCGCTCCATCGTCGACATCGAGCTGCCGACGCCGGAGCCGACCGGAGCGGAGGTGCGGCTGAGAGTCACCCACTCCGGGGTCTGCCACAGCGACGTGCACCTGCGCGAGGGGTCGTGGTCGCTCGGCCGCGCGGGCGAGATGGATCTCACCGCGGGTCAGCGCTATCCGCTGATCATGGGGCACGAGGCCGTCGGCGTGGTCGAGGCCGTCGGCCCCGACGTGCAGGGCGTCGCGGTCGGCGACCTGCGCCTCGTGTACCCGTGGATCGGCTGCGGAGCGTGCGAGGAATGCCGGGCCGGCCGCGAGAACCTGTGCGCGACGGCGCCCGCGCTCGGCGTCGCGAAGCCGGGCGGCTACGCCGACACGATCCTGGTGCCGCACGAGCGCTACCTCATCGACATCGACGGACTCGACCCGGCCTGGGCCGCGACGCTCGCCTGCTCGGGCCTGACCTCGTACAGCGCCGCGCGCCAGGCGCTGCCGGGCGACGCCGCGGCCCCCGCCGTCGTCATCGGCGTCGGCGGCGTCGGGCTCGGGGCGGTCGCCGCGCTGCGCGCCCTCGGCCACGAGAACGTCGTCGCCGTCGACATGAACGAGCGGAACCTGGAGGCCGCGCGCGGGCTCGGCGCACGCGCCGGCGTGCTCGCCACCACCGAGAACCTGCCCGGCGCGGTCGTCGCGGCGGCCGGCGGCCCGGCATCCGCCGTCATCGACTTCGTGAACAGCTCGGCGACCGCGCCCGTCGGCTTCGCGATCCTGCGCAAGGGCGGCCGCATGATCCAGGTCGGTCTGTTCGGCGGCGAGCTCGTCGTGCCGACCGTGCTGCTGCCGCTCAAGGTCGTCACGATCCAGGGCAGCTATGTCGGCACGCTCGACGAGCTGCGCGAGCTCGTCGTCATCGCGCGCAGCGGCGCGCTGCCCCAGCAGCCGACCACGACGGCGCCGCTGAGCGCCGCGGCGGTCGACGAGAGCCTCGAGCGGCTGCGCGCCGGCGGCGTCACCGGCCGCATCGTGCTGAGCGCGTGACGACAGGACAGGAGACCACGATGCCCGGCTTCGCCACCATCAACCCCGCGACCGGCGAGAACCTCGCCGAGTTCCCGTTCCTCACCGACGACGAGGTGCAGTCCGTGCTGCAGCGTTCGGCGCGGGCCTACACCGTGCTGCGCGCACAGCCGCTCGCCGAGCGCACGGCCCCGCTCGCCCGTGCGGCCGCGCTGTTCCGCGAGCGGGCCGACGAGCTCGCCGCGCTGATCACACTCGAGATGGGCAAGCCGATCCGGCAGGCGCTCGGCGAGGTGCAGCTCGCGGCATCCATCTGGGACTATTACGCCGCGAAGGCCGAGACGCTGCTCGCCGACGAGCGGCTCGAGTTCGCCGGCAGCGGCGAGGCGATCGTGCGCACCGAGCCGATCGGGCCGGTGCTCGGCGTGATGCCGTGGAACTTCCCCTACTACCAGGTGGCGCGGTTCGCGGCGCCGAACCTGGCCCTCGGCAACACGATCATCCTCAAGCACGCGCCCAGCTGCCCGCAGTCGGCGCTCGCGATCGAGCGCCTGCTGCACGACGCGGGGCTCACCGAGGGCGCCTATCTCAACGTGTTCATCGACACCGACCAGGTGGCCGACGTCATCGCCGACCCGCGCGTGCAGGGCGTCTCGGTCACGGGTTCCGAGCGCGCCGGTTCGGCCGTCGCCGAGGTCGCGGGCCGGAACCTGAAGCGCTGCGTGCTCGAGCTCGGCGGCTCCGACCCGTTCCTCGTGCTCGACGACGCCGACATCGACCAGGCGGTGCGCGCCGCGGTCGGCGGCCGCGTGCAGAACAGCGGGCAGGCGTGCACGGCATCCAAGCGCTTCATCGTGGTCGACGCCGTCTACGACGAGTTCGCCGCCAAGTTCATCGCCGCGATGACGGCGCTGTCGCCCGGCGACCCGACCGACCCGCAGACCTTCGTCGGGCCGCTCTCGTCCGTCGCGGCGGCGGATCGGCTGCGCGAGCAGGTCGAGGACGCCGTCGCGAAGGGCGCGACGCTGCACACGGCCCCGGGTCGCCGCTCGGGCGGCGCGTTCTACCCGCCCGAGGTGCTCACGGGCGTCACCCCCGAGATGCGCGCCTACCACGAGGAGCTGTTCGGGCCGACGGCCGTGCTCTACCGCGTGCCGTCGCGGCAGACGGCGGTCGAGCTCGCCAACTCGTCGGCATACGGCCTGTCGTCGAGCGTCTTCACGCAGGACCGGGAGGCGGCCGAGGACGTCGCGAGCCGGCTCGAGACCGGCATGGTCTGGGTGAACTCGCCGAGCGGCAGCGCGGCCGACCTGCCCTTCGGCGGCATCAAGCGCTCGGGCGTCGGCCGCGAGCTCGCCAAGTACGGCATCGACGAGTTCGCGAACAAGAAACTGGTGCGCACGCCGTGAGCGGGCACACGAAACTGGTGCGCACGCCGTGAGCGGGCTGCGCATGGAGAACAGGGGGCCCCGATGGTGAAGGTGACCTTCGTCACGCAGGACGGCGCGGCGCACGAGGTCGAGGCCGAGGTGGGCTGGAAGCTCATGGAGGTCGCTGTCAACGAGAGCATCCCCGGCATATACGGCGACTGCGGCGGCCAGGCGCAGTGCGCCACCTGCCACGTGCACGTGCCGCCCGAGTGGCGGCCCATCACCGGCGAGCGGAACGCGGCCGAGCAGGCGATGCTCGCGAACGCGTACGACGTCACCGAGGACAGCCGGCTGTCCTGCCAGATCATCGTGTCCGAGGAGCTCGACGGCGTGACCGTCGACGTCGTGGACAGCTGACGAGAACCGCGAGGAAGCACCCATGACCATCAGCGTTCCGATTCCGAGCCTCGGCCTCACCGAGGACCAGCGCGCCGCGCGCGAGCGGATCTACGCCGCGCCACTCGCCGAACTGGACCCGGGCGACCCGGAATCCTTCGGCGCCCAGCAGATGTACTGGAAGTTCGAGCGGCTGCGCGCCGAGGACCCGGTGCACTTCACGGCGGCCGAGCACAGCGAGCAGGGCGCCTACTGGTCGCTCACCAAGTGGGACGACATCATGGCGGCCGACACCGACCACGAGACCTTCTCGGCGGATGCGGGCATCACGCTGCACCGCCCGCCCGCGGGCCCCGTCGAGTCGGACATCAACTACGAGGCCAATGCCCTCGGCGGGCAGCTGCGCTCGGAGGACGGGCAGATCGTGCAGCGCGAGCGGCAGGACGGGCTCATCCAGTCGCTGCTCAGCATGGACCCCCCGCAGCACGAGGTGCACCGCGGGGCCGTCGTCGACGGCGTCTCCCCCGCGAACCTCAAGGCGATGGAGCCGCTCATCCGCGAGCGCGCCGGCGCGATCCTCGACGCGCTGCCCATCGGCGAGGAGTTCGACTTCGTCGAGCACGTCTCGCGCGACCTCACCGCGATGACCCTCGCGACCCTCTTCGACTACCCGCAGGAGAAGCGCGGGAAGCTGACCTTCTGGTCGGACGTCATGACCGCGATCCCCGGGCCGGGCGCCGTCGTGGAGACCGAGGAGGAACGCATGCTGGCGATCCGCGAGTTCTTCGAGGCCTTCGCCGGGATGTTCCAGCAGCGGGCGTCCCAGGAGCCGCGCGTCGACTTCGTCTCGCTGCTCGCGCACAGCCCGCATGCCCAGGACTTCACCTTCGCCGAGCTGCAGGGCGACGGCATCGTGCTGCTCGTCGGGGGCAACGACACCACCCGCAACACGATCACAGGCTCGGTCTACGCCCTGAACAAGTGGCCGGGCGAGTACGCGAAGCTGCGCGCGAACCCGGCGCTCATCCCCTCGATGGTCTCGGAGACGATCCGCTGGCAGACCCCGCTCACGCACATGATGCGCGTGGCCACGAAGGACACCGAGCTCGGCGGCAAGAGGATCGCGAAAGGCGACCGGGTCGCGCTCTGGTACGTCTCGGGCAACCGCGACGAGGACAAGGTCGAGAATGCGAACGAGTACGTCATCGACCGCAAGAACCCCCGGCAGCACCTGTCGTTCGGCTTCGGCATCCACCGCTGCCTCGGCAACCGCCTCGCCGAGCTGCAGCTGCGCATCATCTGGGAGGAGATGCTCGCGCGCTTCCCCGAGATCACGGTCGTGGGCGAGCCGACCTTCAGCCACAACAACTTCATCAAGGGCTATGACCGGATGACGGTCGTGATCCCCCGTCGCAACGGCTGACGCCACCGTGACGCTCTCCTCCGTCGTCATCGTCGGCGCCGGCCAGGCCGGCTATCAGACCGCGGCCTCGCTGCGGCAGCTCGGCTTCGCCGGCCGCATCACGCTGCTCAGCGACGAGGACGAGCTGCCGTACCAGCGGCCGCCGCTGTCCAAGGCCTATCTGCTCGGGCAGCTCGACGAGCGCCGGCTGCTGCACCGGCAGGAGAAGTGGTACGCCGACCAGGGCGTGACCCTGCTGTGCGACGCCGCCGTCGCGATCGACCGGGCCGGCCACGCGGTGACCACCGCGAGCGGGGCATCCGTGCCCTACGACCACCTCGTGCTCGCGACCGGGGCGCACAACCGGCCGCTGCCCGTGCCGGGCGCCGAGCTCGGCGGTGTGTTCGGCATGCGGGTGAAGGCGGATGCCGACGCCCTCGCTCCCCTGCTGGGCGCAGGCGCCCGCGTGATCGTGGTGGGCGCGGGCTTCATCGGGCTGGAGTTCGCCTCGGTCGCCGCGAAGCTCGGGGCATCCGTGCACGTCGTCGAGGTCGCCGACCGGCCCATGGCGCGTGCGCTCTCGGCCGAGACCGCGGCTTTCTTCCGTGCGGCGCACGAGCGTTGGGGCACGACCTTCGACTTCGGCGCGGGGCTCGCGCGCATCGACGGCGCGGACGGCCGGGTCGGCGGGGTCACGACCTCCGACGGGCGTGCGCTGCCCGCCGACCTCGTGGTCTACGGCATCGGCGTCGTGCCGAACACCGCCCTCGCCGAGGCGGCCGAGCTCGCGGTCGCGAACGGCATCGTGGTCGACGAGCGCCTGCTCACCGCGGACCCGGACGTGTCGGCCCTCGGCGACGCGGTCAGCTTCCCCTGCGCGCAGCTCGGCGGTGCGCCGATGCGTCTCGAATCCGTGCAGAACGCGGCCGATCAGGCCAGGCACGTCGCCGCGCGTCTGCTGGGTCGGGCCGACGTCTACGGCGCACTGCCGTGGTTCTGGTCGGAGCAGGGCGACCTCAACCTGCAGATCGCGGGGCTCTCGCTGGGCTGCGATCGCGTCGTCGACCTGGCCGGGGTGGGTGAGAACGAGAAGGCCGTGCTGTGCTTCCGGGGCGGCGTGCTCGTGGCCGTCGAGACCGTGAACCGGCCGGCGGACCACATGGCGGCGCGGCGGATGCTCGCCGGGCACCCCGAGCTGACGGTGGCCGAAGCCGAGGCATCCGGCTTCGATCTCACCGCATGGGAGCGAGCGCACGCCCTGGCGACGGCCGGCTGAGAAGAGGAGGCGGATGATGCGGATGACGTGCCCGTGCGGCCGGGAACTCGAGGGCGACGACGAGGACGCCCTCGTCGAGGCCACGCAGCAGCATCTGAGCGAGGCGCACCCGGGCCGCAGCTACACCCGCGAGCAGATCCTGTTCTTCGCCGACGAGTGAGCGGGGCCTGACTCGCCCGTCTGATTCAGGCCCGCTCGGCCGCCATCAGGATGATGTAGGCCGCGTCGCGCAGGTCGTGGGCCTCGCCGTTCACGGCGCTCGAGTGCACGAGCACGGTGCCGAGACCCAGGCGGCCGGCGGCCGCGATGTCGGCCTCGACGTTGTCGCCCACCATCCACACCGCGTCGTCGGGGCCCGGGTCCGGCATCCCCAGCTGGCGCAGCGCGGTGCGGAAGATCTCGGGGTGCCCCTTCTCGAAGCCGACCTCGGCGCTCGAGACGATCGCGTCGAAGTGGCCGGCGATGCCGAGGCCCTCGACCGTGCGGCGCAGCTCGGGCACCGCGTTGCTCACGATCGCGAGCCGCCAGCCCTCCTCGCGCAGCGCCTCGAGGGCGTCGACGGTCTCGGGGAAGAGCTCCCACTCGGCCGGGTCGGAGAAGCGCGGCCGTACCGCCGCGACGGCTTCTCGTGCGACCTCGGCGTCGACGCCGGCGTAGATGCACGCCATGAGCAGCACGTGGTCGAGGCGTTCCCACCAGGCATCCGGGTCGCCGTTGAGCTCGGGGTGCGGTTCGTCGGGGTGGTGCCAGGGGAAGCCGTCCTCGAGGCCCTCCCAGAGGTCGCTCGCCGTGACCGCGGTGGCGGGGTCGTACCGGCGCACCACGTCGAGCATGATGCGGCCGAAGCTGATCCAGGGGCGGCGCGCGAGCGTGCCGTCGAAGTCGAACAGGACGATCCCCGCCATGGGCTGAGCATACGGCGGGGCGGATGCCGCGCCACGTCACGACGCGTCGTGTCTGTCACGGGTGCTGACCCGGTGCTCCGAGCGCGTCGCGTCGCAGGTAGAGGTCGCGCAGCAGCGCACATTCGGCGAGGTGGTGGATCAACTCTCGATTCACCCACCAGATGATCGAAATGAACGGCAGCTGCGGGTCGAGCCCATGCGGGTACTGCCCATAGCCCGGCACGTCGAGTTGCTCGTCGCTGAGGCCCACGAGGCCGGCCCGCCAGTCGGTGCCGATGCCACGCAGGTGCGCGAGCGCGCCAGCGGCGGTCGCATCGAACGCCGTCTGCGTGAACGGCTCGGCCGTGCGGTTGCCGAAGGTCCACTCCCACCGGCCTTCCAGCCCCTGGATGACATGCCCCAGACGCCAGGCGATCGTCGTCAGCGGCTCGGGGTCGGGTCGCGTCCAGCTGAAGTCGAGCAGCAGCTCACCGCGGCCGATCGGGTCGACGCTGTTCGCCGAACCGCGCCGGCGCACCGACCACATACCCGGCACAGGCTCCCAGAGGTATTCGTCGTCGCTCAGCCCGTCGAGCCGCGCAAGCGCGAGGTCGAGGGACGAATCCCACTGGTCGACGAGCAAGCCGACGCGGTCGGTCTGGAATTGCGGATCGGTCATGCGCTCAACGTAACCGCGGCGACCGACATCCGCAGCGGATCGCCCGGTCGGCGCCGCAGGTGGTGTGCCTCTGCTCGCACCCAGGGGACGCGATCTGTTCCGACACGCCGGGACGGCCCCCAGCCGAGCCGGTCGCATTCCCGAATTGCGTCCGCGCGGACGCGCGCGCCTCAGCGCTCGACGGCCTCGCCCGTGGGGTCGGCGGCGAAGACATCCTGCAGCTCGGCCCCGCCGAGCGGCGTGCCCGCCCAGCTCAGCAGCCGCCAGCCGCGCGCGACCGAGCCCTCGAGGATCGCGACGCCCGTGTTGTCGAGCGGGTTGTGCAGGGTGAACTCGCCGCTGATGTTCTCGGCGCGGGCGCCGACCCACGAACGGATCGCGGCGCCGTGGCTGAACACGACCGCCGTGTCGTCGTGCGCCGCGGTGATCTCGGCGATCGCGGTGTCGAAACGCGCGAAGAAGTGGTGGCCGTCGAAGGCGCCGGGGATGCGCGCGTCGAGCTCGCCCGTGCCCCACTGCAGGATCGGGCCCATGTAGGCGCGCACGGATGCCTCGTCGGTGCGTTCCTCGAGATCACCCGCCTCGATCTCGTGCACACCTTCGTGCACGATCACCTCGAGCCCCCGCGCGGCGCTCAACGGCGCCGCCGTGATCTGCGTGCGCACGAGCCGCGAGGCGTAGATGGCCTGGATGTTCTCGTCGCGCAGCGCCGCCGGCACGGCCGCGGCCTGCTGCTCCCCCAGCTCGGTGAGGCCGGGCCCGGGCGCGGCGGTGTCGAGCGAGCCGATGACGTTGGCGGGGGTCTGGCCGTGGCGGATGAGGATGAGTCGCACCCTTCCGACGCTAGCCGACGGCGGTGCGGAACGGGCAGCCTGCGGGGCGCCGAAATAGGCTGTTCGGATGACCGCCGCGCGCCGCACCTGGAGCGGCGCCGTGGTGCAGCTCGGCAGCCTGGTCAGCGTCAACTTCGGCTCGGCGGTCGCGGGCTTGCTGATCCCCGCCGTCGGCGTCGCGCCGGTCGTCGCGGCGCGCCAGCTCGTCACGGCCGCGACCCTGCTGCCGTTCTGGCGCCCGAGCCGGGCGACCTTCGCGCCGAACCGCCTGGGGCCCGCGGTCGCCCTCGGACTCGCGCTCGTCGGCATGAACCTGAGCTTCTACGCCGCCGTGCACCTGCTCGGCCTCGGCATCGCGGCCGTGATCGAGTACCTCGGCCCCTTCGCCCTCGCCGTGCTCGGCTCCCGCCGGCTCGTCGACGGGTTCTGCGCGGCGGGCGCGGCGCTCGGCGTGGTGCTGCTGTCCGAGGCATCCGGCAGCATGAACGCCCTCGGCGTCGTCTGCGCGCTGCTCGCCGCTGCGTTCTGGGCCGCCTACATCCTGCTCAGCCGCCGCGTCGCGCTCACCCTGCCGGGGCTCGAGGGCATCACGATCGCGAGCATCGTGACCACGCTGATCGCGGTGCCGCTCGCCCTCGTCCTGATCGACTGGCGGGCGCTCACCGTGCGCGACGGGCTCATGCTGCTCGCGCTCGGCGTGCTCTCGAGCGCCGTGCCGTACACGCTCGACGTCTTCGTGCTGCGCCGGCTGACCCCGCGCATCTACGCGGTCGTCACGGCCTTCGGCCCGGCCGTCGCTGCCCTGTTCGGCTGGCTCGTGCTCGCCGAGCGCTTCACGCTCGCGATGATCGCGGGCATCGCGCTCGTCGTCGTCAGCTCGGCCGTCGCGATCCTGAGCCATCGCGAACCCGATTCACAGCCCCGCACCCTGACGCGCGACGAGACGGCGGGTTAGCCTGCCCCCGTGCTCTTCCGCGACCGCCACGACGCCGGCGAGCTGCTCGCCGACACCCTGCTGAACTTCGGCGGCCAGCGGCCGGTGGTGCTCGGCGCGTCACCGGGCGGCGTGATCGTGGCGCGGCATGTGGCCGACCGGCTGCGCGCACCGCTCGCGCTGGTGCGCGGCGAGGGCTTCGCCGAGACGGATGCCGGGCGCGCGGCATCCGGCCGCACCGCGCTGCTGATCGACGACGGCATCTGCACGGGCGCCACGATGCGTGCGGCGCTCGAGAACACGGCCGCCGCCCACCCGGCGCGCATCGTCGTCGCCGTGCCCGTGGCGCCGCAGCGCATCGCGCTCGGGCGGCTCGCGGCCGACCTCTACGCAATAGCGCGGCCCGCACCGTTCTCGTCCGTGCGGCGGTGGTACGCCGAGCTGGGCGAGGTCTCCGAAGAGATGGTGGGGGCCGCGCTAGCGGGCCACGAGGGTCAGGACTGGGCGTACGCCGGCGCGACCTCGTTGTGAGCGTGGCCGACGATGTAGACGCGCATGTCGTTCGTCGTGCCGGGCAGGCCGGGAGGGGAGCCGGAGATCACGACGACCTTGTCGCCGTAGGTCGCGAGACCCTCGCCGATGAGCACGTCGTCGACCTCGCGGAAGAACTCGTCGGTGTAGGTGACGGGCTCGACGAGCGAGGACTGCACGCCCCAGGTCAGGGCCATGCGGCGCTGGATCGCCGGGTCGGTCGCGAAGGCGCGGATCGGGATCGACGTGCGCAGGCGCGACATGCGGCGCGCGGTGTCGCCCGACTCGGTGAAGATGCAGACGAACTTCGCCCCGACGAACTCGGCGACCTCGGCGGCGGCGAGGGTGATCGCGCCCCCCTGGGTGCGCGGCTTCGTGCCGAGCGGGGCGACGCGGTCGAGGCCGTGCTCCTCCGTCGACTCGATGATGCGGGCCATGGTCTGCACCGTGATGATCGGGAACTCGCCGACGCTCGTCTCGCCCGAGAGCATGACGGCGTCCGCGCCGTCGAGGATCGCGTTGGCGCAGTCGGATGCCTCGGCGCGCGTCGGACGCGGGCTGGAGATCATCGACTCGAGCACCTGTGTCGCCACGATGACGGGCTTCGCCATGCGGCGGGCGAGCTCGACCGCCTGCTTCTGCACGATCGGCACCTGCTCGAGCGGCAGCTCGACGCCGAGGTCGCCGCGGGCGACCATGATGGCGTCGAAGGCGTCGACGATCTCGGCGAGGGCGTCGACGGCCTGCGGCTTCTCGATCTTGGCGATGACGGGGATCTTGCGCCCCTCTTCCGCCATGATCTCGTGCACGCGGTCGATGTCGGCCGCGTTGCGCACGAAGGACAGCGCGATGTAGTCGGCGCCGAGCTTGAGGCCCCAGCGCAGGTCGGCCTCGTCCTTCTCGCTCAGGGCGGGGACGTTCACGGCGACGCCCGGCAGGTTGATGCCCTTGTTGTTCGAGACCGCGCCGGGCACGGTGACCTCGGTGATGACGCGCGGGCCGTCGACCGAGACGACGCGCAGGCCGACCTTGCCGTCGTCGATCAGCAGGGGGTCGCCCGGCTTGACATCCCCGGGCAGGCCCTTGAACGTCGTGCTCGAGATGTCCTTGTCGCCGATGATGTCCTCGGTGGTGATGACGAACGTGTCGCCCTCGTGCAGCTCGTAGGGACCGGCCTCGAACTTGCCCAGGCGGATCTTCGGGCCCTGCAGGTCGACCATGACGGCGACGGGCTTCTTGACGTCTTCCGCGGCCTTGCGCACGTTGGCGTAGACCGCCTCGTGCACGTCGTAGCTGCCGTGGCTCAAGTTCATGCGGGCGACGTCGACGCCGGCCTCGATGATGGCGCGGATCGCTTCGTAGCTCGAAGTCGCAGGGCCGAGTGTTGCGACGATCTTGGCTCGTCTCATGATTTCCGTGATTCAGCTTTCTCGACTCGGGAGGGAATCGCCGGAGCGCGTACGCTCAGCGCTTTTACAGGCTAATGCCTCGGTCCGTCGGCTTGATAGGCGCCGGCAGCGAGGTCGAGCCCTCGAGGTAGCGGTCGACCTCGGCCGCCGCCGCACGGCCCTCGGCGATCGCCCACACGATGAGCGACTGTCCGCGGCCGGCGTCGCCGGCGACGAACACGCCGGCCTCGCCCGTGGCGAAGGCCTGGTCGCGCACGACGTTGCCGCGCCCGTCGAAGCGGATGCCGAGCTGCGCCGAGAGGAACTCCTGCTCGGGGCCCGTGAAGCCCATCGCGAGCAGCACGAGGTCGGCGGGGATCTCGCGCTCGGTGCCCGACTTCGGCACACGGCGGCCGTCGACGAACTCGGTCTCGGCGACGCGGATCGCGCGCACCTCGCCGGCGTCGTTGCGCAGGAACTCGACGGTCGACGCGAGGTACTCGCGCTTGCCGCCCTCCTCGTGGGCGCTCGACACCTCGAAGAGGCGCGGGTCCATCGGCCACGGCTCGTGCGAGCCGCGCTCGAGCGGCGGCTTCGAGCCGATCGCGAGGTTGGTGACCGAGGCCGCGCCCTGGCGGTGCGCGGTGCCGATGCAGTCCGCACCGGTGTCGCCGCCGCCGATGACGATGACGTGCTTGTCCTCGGCGGTGATCTGGTTCGCCACGGAGTCGCCCGCGCCGACGCGGTTCGCCTGCACGAGGTACTCCATCGCGAAGTGCACGCCGGGCAGGTCGCGGCCGGGGATGTCGAGATCGCGCGGCGCCATGGCGCCCGTCGCGATGATCACGGCGTCGTAGCGCGCGCGCAGGTCGGCCCACGAGATGTCCCGGCCGATCTCGATGCCCGCGCGGAAGCGCGTGCCCTCGGCGGTCATCTGCGCGAGGCGCTGCTCGAGGCGGCGCTTCTCGAACTTGAAGTCGGGGATGCCGTAGCGCAGCAGGCCGCCGATGCGGTCGTCGCGCTCGTACACGGCCACGGTGTGGCCGGCGCGGGTCAGCTGCTGGGCGGCGGCGAGGCCCGCGGGGCCCGAGCCGACGACCGCGACGGTCTTGCCCGTGAGGCGCTGCGGCGGGTGCGGCTCGATCCAGCCCTTGCTCCAGCCCTCATCGGCCAGCTGGGCCTCGACGTTCTTGATCGTCACGGCCGGCTGGTTGATGCCGAGCACGCACGCCGACTCGCACGGAGCGGGGCAGAGGATGCCCGTGAACTCCGGGAAGTTGTTCGTGGCGTGCAGACGCTCGAGGGCCTGCTGGCCCTCGCCGCGCCAGGTGAGGTCGTTCCACTCGGGGATCAGGTTGCCGAGCGGGCAGCCCTGGTGGCAGAACGGCACGCCGCAGTCCATGCAGCGGCCGGCCTGGCGACGCAGCTGAGCGGGGTCGCCCTGCTCGTAGACCTCTTTCCAGTCCATGAGCCGGACGGAGACGGGGCGGCGCTTCGGCAGCTCACGCTCGGTGGTCTTCAAAAAGCCCTTGGGGTCAGCCATGGGTCGCCTCCAGAATTCGGGTCCACACCACGTCGCCGTCGGGGTCGAGGCCCTCGGCCACCGCCTGCTGGCGGGTCTCGAGGACCGCGGCGTAATCGCGCGGGAGCACCTTCACGAACTGTGCGGCGGATGCCTCGAAGTCGGCCAGCAGGGCCGCCGCAAGCGAGGAATCCGTCTCGGCGACGTGCTTCTCGAGCAGGTCGCGCAGGATCTCGACGTCCACGCCGTCGAGCGGGAGCAGCTGCAGCTCGCCGGACGCGAGCGCCTGGGCGTTCACGCGGCCCTCGTGCAGACCGCGCACGTAGGCGGTGCCGCCCGACATGCCGGCGCCGAGGTTGCGGCCGGTCTCGCCGAGGATGACGGCGAGGCCGCCGGTCATGTACTCGAGCGCGTGGTCGCCCACGCCCTCGACCACGGCGGTGGCACCCGAGTTGCGCACCAGGAAGCGTTCGCCCACGATGCCGCGGATGAACATCGAGCCCTGGGTCGCGCCGTAGCCGATGACGTTGCCCGCGATCACGTTCTGCGTGGCGTCGAAGGCGGCGGCCGCCGAGGGGCGCACGACGATCTGACCGCCCGAGAGGCCCTTGCCGACGTAGTCGTTCGAGTCGCCCACGAGGCGCAGCGTGATGCCGGCCGGCAGGAACGCGCCGAGGGACTGGCCGGCGGTGCCGGTGAGGGTGATGTCGATCGTGCCGGCGGGCAGGCCGTGCTCGCCGTGGCGCAGCGTGACCTCGTGGCCGAGCATGGTGCCGACGGCGCGCTCGGTGTTGCGGATCGGCAGCTCGAGCTTGACCGGGGTGCCGTTGTTCAAGGCATCCGCCGCCCCCGCGATCAGCTGCACGTCGAAGTGCTTCTCGAGCTCGTGCTTCTGCTCGCGCGCGTTCTTCCGCGGCTCGTCGTCCGCGAACGCGGGGCCGTGCAGGATCGGCGAGAGGTCGAGGCCGGACGCCTTCCAGTGCTCGATGGCGCGGTCGACGTCGAGCACCTCGGTGTGGCCGATCGCCTCGTCGAGCGAGCGGAAGCCGAGCTCGGCGAGGTACTCGCGCACCTCCTGGGCGATGAACTCCATGAAGTTCACGACGTGGTCGGCCTGCCCGGTGAAGCGCGAGCGCAGCACCGGGTTCTGGGTCGCGACGCCGACGGGGCAGGTGTCGAGGTGGCAGACGCGCATCATGATGCAGCCCTCGACGATCAGCGCGGTCGTCGCGAAGCCGTACTCCTCGGCGCCGAGCAGGGCGCCGATGACGACGTCGCGGCCGGTCTTGAGCTGGCCGTCGACCTGCACGACCACGCGGTCGCGCATGTTGTTGAGCATGAGCGTCTGCTGCGTCTCGGCGAGGCCGAGCTCCCACGGGGTGCCCGCGTGCTTGAGCGAGTTGAGCGGGGACGCACCCGTGCCGCCGTCGTGGCCGGAGACGAGGATGACGTCCGACAGCGCCTTCGCGACGCCCGCCGCGACCGCGCCGATGCCGTTCTCCGACACGAGCTTCGTGTGGATGCGGGCCTTCGGGTTGGAGCGCTTCAGGTCGAAGATCAGCTGCTTCAGGTCCTCGATCGAGTAGATGTCGTGGTGCGGCGGCGGCGAGATGAGGCCGACGCCCGCGGTCGCGTGGCGGGTGCGCGCGACCCACGGGTACACCTTCTGGGCCATGAGCTGGCCGCCCTCGCCGGGCTTGGCGCCCTGCGCGAGCTTGATCTGGATGTCGTCCGCGTGGGTCAGGTACATGCTCGTCACGCCGAACCGGCCCGAGGCGACCTGTTTGATCGCGCTGCGGCGCTCGGGGTCGAGCAGGCGCTCGTTGTCCTCGCCGCCCTCACCCGTGTTCGACTTGGCGCCGAGGCGGTTCATCGCGATCGCGAGGGTCTCGTGCGCCTCCTTCGAGATCGAGCCGTAGCTCATCGCACCGGTCGAGAAGCGCTTCACGATCGACGACACCGGCTCGACCTCGTCGAGCGGCACCGCCGGGCGCACGCCGTTCTTGAACGTGAACATGCCGCGGAGCGTCATGAGCTGCTCGGCCTGGTCGTCGACGAGCTTGGTGTATTCGCGGAAGATGTCGTAGCGGCGGTTGCGCGTCGCGTGCTGCAGACGGAACACCGTCTCGGGGTTGAACAGGTGCGGGCTGCCGTCGCGGCGCCACTGGTACTCGCCGCCCGTGTTGAGGCGCTCGTGCACACGCACGGCGCCTTCCTCGGGGTAGGCCTGTTCGTGGCGCGCGAGGTTCTCGGCGGCGATCACGTCGATGCCGACGCCGCCGAGCTTGCTCACGGTGCCGGTGAAGTACGTGGAGACGAACTCCTGCGACAGGCCGACGGCCTCGAACGCCTGGGCGCCCGAGTACGAGCCGACGGTGGAGATGCCCATCTTCGACATGATCTTGAGCACGCCCTTGCCGAGCGCCTTGATCAGGTTGTAGACGGCCTTCTCGACAGTGAGGCCCTGGATCATGCCCGCGTGCACGAGCTCTTCCACGGTCTCCATCGCGAGGTACGGGTTGACGGCGGATGCTCCATAGCCCACCAGCAGCGCGACGTGGTGCACCTCGCGCACGTCGCCGGCCTCGACGACGATGCCGACGCGCATGCGGTTCTCGGTGCGGATCAGGTGGTGGTGCACCGCCGAGACCATGAGCAGCGACGGGATCGGCGCCAGGTCCTTGTTGGAGTCGCGGTCGGACAGCACGATGAAGTTCGCGCCGTCCTCGATGGCCTGGTCGACCTCGTCACACATGGCGGCGAGGCGCTGCTCGAGGGCCTGCGGCCCGGCATCCGGGCGATAGAGGCCCTTGACGGTCGTCGTGAGGCGCGAGCCCTGACGGGGGTCGATGTGCTGGATCTTCGCGAGCTCGTCGTTGTTGATCACCGGGAAGTCGAGCACGACCTGCTTGGCGTGCTCGGGGGTCGCGGTGAGCAGGTTGCGCTCGGGGCCGAGGCCCAGGCGCATCGAGGTGACGACCTCTTCGCGGATCGAGTCGAGCGGCGGGTTCGTCACCTGCGCGAACTGCTGCGCGAAGTAGTCGAACAGCAGGCGCGGGCGCTGCGAGAGCACCGCGATGGGGGTGTCGGAGCCCATGGCGCCGAGCGGCTCGGCGCCGTTCTTCGCCATCGGGGTGAGCAGGATGCGCACCTCTTCCTCGGTGTAGCCGAAGGTGCGCTGGCGGCGGCGGACGGAGGCCGGCGTGTGCACGATGTGCTCGCGCTCGGGCAGGTCGGCCAGGTTGATCGAGTTCTCGAGCCATTCGCTGTACGGCTGCTCGGCCGCGAGCGACGACTTGATCTCGTCGTCCTCGATGATGCGTCCGGCCTCGGTGTCGACGACGAACATGCGGCCCGGCTGCAGGCGGCCGCGGCGCACGACCTTGGCGGGGTCGATGTCGAGCACACCGGTCTCGCTGCCGAGCACGATGAGGCCGTCGTCGGTGACGAGGTAGCGCGCGGGGCGCAGGCCGTTGCGGTCGAGCGTGCCGCCGACGAGCGAGCCGTCGGTGAACACGAGCGCGGCGGGGCCGTCCCACGGCTCCATGAGGGCCGCGTGGTACTCGTAGAACGCCTTGCGGTCGGCGGCGATCTCGGTCGCGTTCTCCCACGCCTCGGGCACCATCATCATGACGGCGTGCGGCAGCGAGCGGCCGGCGAGGTTGAGCAGTTCGAGCACCTCGTCGAAGCTCGCCGAGTCGGACGCGCCCTCGGTGACGATCGGGAACAGCGGACGCAGGTCGCCGAGCAGCTCGGACTCGAGCTGCGACTGGCGCGCGCGCATCCAGTTGCGGTTGCCCTGCACGGTGTTGATCTCGCCGTTGTGGGCGAGCATGCGGAACGGCTGCGCGAGCGGCCACGACGGGAACGTGTTCGTCGAGTAGCGCGAGTGCACGAGCGCGAGCTTCGAGACGAAGCGCTCGTCGGAGAGGTCGGGGTAGAACGGCTCGAGCTGGAGCGTCGTTACCATGCCCTTGTAGACGAGGGTGCGCGCCGACAGCGACGCGAAGTAGACGTCGAGCTCGCGCTCCGCGCGCTTGCGCAGGCGGAAGGTGAGCCGGTCGACCGCGATGCCGGAGCGCACGGCGCCGTCTTCGGCGGCGTGCAGCGGCGCGACATACAGCTGCTCGACGGCGGGCATCGCCTCACGGGCGAGCGTGCCGATCTCGTCGGGGCGCGTGGGGACGTCGCGCCAGCCGAGGACCGTGAGGCCCTCTTCGGCGGCGATCTTCTCGATGGATGCCTTGAACTCCGCGCGCTCGGCCTCGGCCAGCGGCAGGAACGCGTTGCCGACGGCGTACTCGCCGACGGGCGGCAGGTCGAGGCCGGAGACCGCGCGCAGGAACGCGTCGGGGATCTGCGTGATGATGCCCGCGCCGTCGCCGGTGCCGGCGTCCGAGCCGACCGCGCCGCGGTGCTCGAGGTGGCGCAGGGCGTTGAGAGCGTTGTCGATGATGTCGTGGCCGGCCGTGCCGCGGAGCGTCGCGACCATGGCCAGACCACAGGCGTCCTTCTCGGAGCGCGGGTCGTAGAGGCCCTGTGCCGGGGGGACGCTGCTGAACCGGGAGACAGTGCGTGCCTGGGAAGACATCGGCGGTGTGGGCGCCATTTTCAACCGTCCTCACATGGTGTGTTGAGTGTGACTGGTGGGGACGCCATCGGCCCTACGACAGGTCGGAGTGGATGATCCGTTCCCGGGAGTCATGGGACGGTGCTGACGCGATTGTTCGGGTGTGCCTGGTGCCGGTCGCGGCGCGGTGAGGCGCCCTTCCGTCGGTGCGTTATGAGCCGGAGCTTGTGGCTTTGGCTTCGCCCGAGACATCCCCGGCAACGGACAGTTCGCCGTCGTTCTTCTCAGCGGGTTCGGACTTCTTCGAGTCTACGACATCGCCGGCAGGGCTCCATTCGTAGCCCCGGCGGTACACGCTGGGCTCGGCGCCGTGGTGACGGCGGCTCTGCACGATGATGATCACGATGCCCAGGGCGACCGCGCCGAAGGCGGCCCACACGTTGCTCGGGATGCCGAGGAAGCCGAACTCGCTCGGGTCGATGCGGATCGACTCGAGGTAGCTGCGGCCCGCGCCGTACCAGACGAGGTACATGCCGAAGAAGATGCCCCAGCGCGGCTTGTACTTCCGCTCGATGAGCAGCAGCACGAGGATGCCGAGGCAGTTCCAGACGATCTCGTACAGGAACAGCGGGTGGAAGAGGGTGCCGGCGGGCAGTCCGGCCGGGAAGGCCTTGTTGCTCGTCGAGATCTGCAGGCCCCAGGGCAGGGTGGTCGGCAGGCCGAAGAGCTCGTTGTTGACGTAGTTGCCGAGGCGGCCGACGGACTGGGCGAGCAGGAGGCCGGGCACCAGCGCGTCGGCGAAGGACATGAAGCGCAGCTTGTGCTTCGGCGTGACGCACGCGAGCCACAGGCCGATCGCGCCGCCGATCAGCGCGCCGAAGATCGCGTTGCCGCCGTCCCAGATGGCGAAGACGTTCCAGAGGTTGGCGCCCGAGTAGAAGTAGTCGTGCGGGTGCGTGAACACGTGGTAGAACCGTGCGACGACGATGCCGAGCGGCACCGTCCACAGCACGACGTCCATCGTGACGCCCGGCTCGCCGCCGCGCTTCGTGAGGCGCACATGGGTCCACCAGGCTGCCGCGACGATGCCCGCGAGGATCAGCAGGGCGTAGAGATGGATCGTCAGCGGGCCGAGCTTGAACGACTGCCATGCGGGACCGGGGCTCGGGATGCTCGAGACGACTGCTTCCAGCAAGGTGATGGTGCCTTCCGTGGGGTTCCTGCCCGCAACCGCGGGCCGGAAGAAGTCTAGGGGGCGTGGTTATGTGTTGCGTGTCGCCGGGGCCGCGAGGTCGTGGTCTCCGGTCGTCACATCGTCGGTGTTCGCCGTCTCTCTCGCCGACTTAGCGACGACCGGGCGCCGGCGGAAGCGATGGATCGTCGAAAAGTCGCGCTCACGTCGCACGAAAGCCGACTTTGTGACGACCGGATGCCTCAGGCACTGCGCCGCGCGATGAACGCGGCCAGGGTCGAGGAGAGCACGTAGTCCTCGCCAGAACGCGATTCGGTGACCTGTGCGCTCGAACGGGAATGCTTCACGACCTCCAGGCCGGAGAACGCGCGGAGCAGCAGTGCATCGGCATCCTCGCTGGTGATGCCGCTCTCGATCAGCGCGGGACGGGCCTTCCCGTCGGCCGCGAGTTCGCGGCGGTCGGCGATGATGCCGATCGCGACCACGCCGCCGGGCGAGAGCGCCTCGGCCGCACGGCCGAGCAGTCGTTCGATCGACTCGAGGTCGGGCAGATGCTCAACGGCCGAGAACGCGATCACCAGGTCGACGGGCTCATCGAACGTGAAGTCGACGAGGTCGGCAGCGGCGGTACGCAGTCGGACGGATGTCCCGGATGGGAAGCGATCACGCAGCCGCTCCAGCGCCTCGGGCAGCAGGTCGACCGCGACCACGGTCGAACCCGCAGCCACGCGCTCGGCCACCGCAAAGGTATGACGCCCGACGCCCGCGCCGAGGTCGTAGGCGATGATCGGGCGCGCGGGGTCGACCAACTCGAGCGCTTTGAGGACGAGGCCATGCGGCCTCGCGAGCCAGGTGCCGACGTCGCCGACATCCGTCATGGCATAGAGCTCACGGTGGTAGCGGATCGTCTCGGCCCGCGCCTCGTCGAACGACGCGTTTTCCGCCATGTCTTCTGCTAGACCCGGGTCGCCGGGCTCAGCGCGCGGTGCCCGCGGCGAGCGAGGCGGCGGCGGCGCGCACGCCCGTCACTCCCCCGTCGGCGAGCGACTTCACGAGCATCGAGCCGACGATCGCGCCGTCGGCGTACGACAGCACCTCGCTGACCTGCTCGCCCGTCGAGATGCCGATGCCGACGCACACCGAGTCGGCTCCGGCCTCGCGCAGCCGGCCCACGAGCACGCGGGCGGCGTCGTCGACGGACGACCGGGCGCTCGTGACGCCCATGGTCGAGACCGCGTAGACGAAGCCCCGCGAGGTCTCGGTCGCGAGGCGCAGGCGCTCGTCGGTCGAGGTGGGCGCGGCGAGGAAGACGCGGTCGAGGCCGACGCGGTCGCTCGCGGCGATCCAGTCGGCGGCGGAGTCGGGGGTGATGTCGGGCGTGATGAGGCCGGCGCCGCCCGCCGCGGCGAGCTCGTCGGCGAAGCGCTCGACCCCGAACTGCGTGACCGGGTTCCAGTACGTCATGACGAGCGCCGGGGCATCCACCTGCTTCGTGATCTCGCGCACCGCCTCGAAGAGGTGCGGGATCTTGAAGCCGTTCGAGAGCGCCTGCTGCGCCGCGGCCTGGATGACCGCGCCGTCCATCACGGGGTCGGAGTACGGCAGGCCGAGCTCGAGGACGTCGACGCCGGACTCGACGAGCGCGACGGCCGCGTCGATCGAGGTCGCGAGGTCGGGGAAGCCGATCGGCAGGTAGCCGACGAGTGCGCCCTTGCGGGTCTCGCGCGCGGCGGCGACGGCCGTGCGCACGGCCGAGGTGGTCGTCGTCATGACTGTGCGGCTCCTTCGTCGAGCACCCCGAAGTAGGCGCCGGCGGTCGCGACGTCCTTGTCGCCGCGACCCGAGAGGTTGACCAGGATGGTCGCCTCGGGGCCGAGCTCCTTGCCGAGCTTGATCGCGCCCGCGAGGGCGTGCGACGACTCGATCGCGGGGATGATGCCCTCGGTGCGGCACAGCAGGCGGAAGGCCTGCATCGCCTCGTCGTCGGTGATGTTGCGGTACTCGGCGCGGCCGATGTCCTTGAGCCAGGCGTGCTCGGGGCCGACGCCCGGGTAGTCGAGGCCGGCGGAGATGGAGTGCGACTCGAGCGTCTGGCCGTCCTCGTCCTGCAGGACGTACGTCTTGTTGCCGTGCAGGATGCCGGGCCGCCCCTCCTCGAGCGTCGCGCCGTGCTTGCCGGACTCGATGCCGTAGCCGCCCGGCTCGAAGCCGAAGAGCTTCACCGAGGGGTCGTCGAGGAACGCGTGGAAGATTCCGATGGCGTTGGAGCCGCCGCCGACGCACGCCGCGACCGCGTCGGGCAGCTTGCCGGTGAGCTCGAGCACCTGGGCGCGCGCCTCTTCGCCGATGATCTTGTGGAAGTCGCGCACCATGGTCGGGAACGGGTGCGGGCCCGCGACCGTGCCGAGCAGGTAGTGGGTCGTCTCGACGTTCGCCACCCAGTCGCGGAAGGCCTCGTTGATGGCGTCCTTCAGGGTGCGCGAGCCGGTCGTGACCGGAATGACCTCGGCGCCGAGCAGGCGCATGCGGGCGACGTTGAGCGCCTGGCGCTCGGTGTCGACCTCGCCCATGTAGATCGTGCAGTCCATGCCGAACAGGGCCGCGGCGGTCGCGGTGGCGACGCCGTGCTGCCCCGCGCCCGTCTCGGCGATCAGGCGCGTCTTGCCGAGCGTGCGCTTCACGAGCAGCGCCTGGCCGAGCACGTTGTTGATCTTGTGGCTGCCGGTGTGGTTCAGATCCTCGCGCTTGAGGATGATGCGGGCACCACCCGCGTGCTCGGCGAACCGCGGCACCTCGGTGATGATCGAGGGGCGACCGGAGTAGGTGCGGTGGAGCTCCGCGAGCTCGGCCGCGAAGCCCGGGTCCTGCTTGGCGAGCTGCCAGGCATCCGTCAGCTGATCGAGCGCCGCGATGAGCGATTCGGGCATGTAGCGCCCGCCGTAATCCCCGAAATCGGGTCCGGCGACGTCGCGCAGGGTCATCAGCGACTCCTTTGGTTCGGCAGCGCGAGCGCTGCGGGCCGGCGGGGTGACCGGCTAGACGGAGAGGAACTTCTCGAGGGTGCGGATCGGGTCGCCGTCGGTGACGAGCGCCTCGCCCACGAGCACGACGTCGGCGCCGGCCTCGCGGTAGTGCGCCACGTCCTTCTTCTTCAGCACGGCGGACTCGGCGACGCGCGTGACACCCGAGGGGATGCGGTCGGCCAGGCGGCCGAACAGGTCGCGGTCGAGCTCGAAGGTGCGCAGGTCGCGGGCGTTGACGCCGACGAGCTGGGCGCCCACCTCGAGCGCGCGGTCGACCTCTTCGGCCGAGTGCGTCTCGACCAGGGCGGTCATGCCGAGGTCTTCGATCAGCCGGTGCAGCTCGCCGAGCTTCCTCTGCGAGAGCGCCGCGACGATGAGCAGCACGATGTCGGCGCCCGCGGCGCGCGCCTCGTAGACCTGGTACTCGGTGGCGATGAAGTCCTTGCGGAGCACCGGGATCTGCACCGACGCGCGCACGGCCTCGAGGTCGGCGAGCGAGCCCTTGAACTTGCGCTGCTCGGTCAGCACCGAGATCGCGCTCGCGCCGCCGGTCTGATAGGTCAGGGCGAGCTGCGCCGGGTCGGCGATCTCGGAGAGGTCGCCGCGCGAGGGGCTCGCGCGCTTCACCTCGGCGATGATCTTGACCTGCTCGGCGGGCGCCAGCGCGGCCAGGGCGTCGAGAGCGGGCTTCTGCTTGAGCGCCGCCTTCTGCACGTCGGCCTTCGAGCGCAGCGCCTTGCGGGCGTCGGCGTCCTCGACGGAGCCGGCGGTGAGGTCAGCGAGGATGGACACTAGTGGCCCTTGGGCTGGTATTTCTCTCCGCCCACGCCATAACCCGCCTTCTTCATGACGGCGCCCGCGATGAGGCCGACCACGAGCAGGCCGCCCGAGGCGACCACGAGCCACGGCAGGTTGAACCAGAAGAAGATCGTGCCGAGCGCGAAGGCGAGGAGCATGATGATCACCGCCGTCCACGCGGCCGGCGAGTGACCTTCGCCGATTTCGTCGTGCATCTCCGTGGTGCCGCTCATGTCTCTCCTGGTGTCGGTGGTTGCGAAAAGTCTATCGGGCGGCGGGGTCGTCGCCGCGCGTGGGGTCGTCGCCGCGTGTGAGCTCGTCCCAGTCGTCGACCGCGCTGTCGCCGGGACGCGGGGCGGGGCCGCGCTTCGTCGAGGACGCCTCGGCCGAGGCATCCTCGAACCGCACGGCGCCGCCGCGGGACGTGGCGTCATAGCGCCGCGAGCCACCGGGCCACATCCGCCCGGTGATCACGGCCGCGAGCGAGCCGAGCCCGATGAGCACGCCGCCGACCAGCGCGAGTGCGGGCCATGCGCTCGACGCGACGTGCCCGATGAGTGCGCGCACCGAGGTCTCGCCCGCGATGCCGGTCGCCTTCGAGATCGCGCCGCGCACCCCGGCGGTGCCCGCGGGGTTGCCCGAGACGGCGATGACGAGGCAGGCGCCGAGCACGACGCCGATGATGCCGACGAGCAGCCGTGCGACACGGCCGGCGATCGCCAGGGCGAGCGCCAGGGCGAGGCCCGCCAGCGCGAGGGCGGTGAGCGCCGGCGCGGCGGTCGACCCCGTGACGACGACGGGCGCGGCGGTCGCGGCATCGCCGGTGAGCGTCACCGTGTACCAGTTCTGCGTCGCGCCGGCGAGGCCGAGGCCGGCCCCGACGATCACGGCGACGATCGTCGCGAGCTTCAGGCTGCGGCCGCTGCGGGCCGCTGCGGTGGTCGCCCCGGGCTCGGGCGTCGTGGCATCCGTCATCGCGTCACCCGCTGCATCGCGTTCGCGACCGCCACCGCGCGCAGCGGCGCGGCGGCCTTGTTGCGGCTCTCCTCGAACTCGCTCACCGGGTCGGAGTCGGCGACGAGGCCGCCGCCCGCCTGCACATAGGCGGTGCCCCCGATGAGCGTCGCGGTGCGGATCGCGATCGCGAGGTCGGCGTCGCCGGAGATGCCGAAGTAGCCGACCACTCCCCCATAGACGCCGCGCTGGGCCGGCTCGAGCTCGTCGATGATCTCGAGCGCGCGCGGCTTCGGCGCGCCCGAGAGCGTGCCCGCCGGGAAGGTGGCGCGGAAGACATCCACCGCGCTCACGCCCGGTGCGACGTCGCCCTCGACGGACGAGACGATGTGCATGATGTGGCTGAACCGCTCGACGCGCATGAACTCGGTCACCTCGACCGTGCCCGCGACGCAGACCTTCGCGAGGTCGTTGCGCGCGAGGTCGACGAGCATGAGGTGCTCGCTGCGCTCCTTCGGGTCGACGATGAGCCCGGCCTCGAGCTCGGCGTCCTCCTCGGGCGTCGCGCCGCGCGGGCGGCTGCCCGCGATCGGGTGCGAGTACGCCCGCCCGTCGGTGAGCTTGACGACCGCCTCGGGGCTCGAGCCGACGATCGAGTACGGCTCGCCGTCGGGCCGTTCGAGCTGCAGCAGGTACATGTACGGGCTCGGGTTCATCGTGCGCAGCACGCGGTAGACGTCGACCGGGTCGGCCGTGACGGGCTGCTCGAAGCGCTGCGAGATGACGACCTGGAAGACGTCGCCGGCGCGGATGTACTCCTTCGACTTCTCGACGGACGCGAGGAAGTCGGCGCGCTCGGTGCGGTGCACCGGGCTCGGCACGATCGACAGGTCGGCGACCGCGAGATAGGCGTCGAGCGGCTGGGCGAGCTGCGTCTGGAGGGCGTCGAGCCGGGTCTGCGCGTCGAGCCACAGGGCATCGGCATCCGTCGTGCCGTCGTTGAGCGCGTTGGCGATGAGCTGCACGGTGCCGAGGCGGTGGTCGATGACGACGAGGTCGGCGACGAAGCTGAACGCCTGGCCGGGCACGTCGAACTCGGCGGGCGGGCGGTTCGGCAGGCGCTCGAGCTGGCGCACGGCCTCCCAGCCGATGAAGCCGACCAGGCCGCCGGTCAGCGGCGGCAGGCCCGCGATGCGCGGGGTCTGCCAGCGGGCGTTGAGCGCGTCGAGCACTTCGAGCGGCGGCAGATCGGGGTCGAGGGATGCCCCGAGCGCCCGTTCCTCGCTGAGCCCGTGGTCGAGCCACAGGGCGGACCCGCCCGTCTGGGTCAGCACCCCGAACGCGTTCACCCCCACGAAGGAGTAGCGCGACCAGATGCCGCCCTGCTCGGCGGACTCGAGCAGGAAGGTGCCGGGCCGGCCCGCGGCGAGCTTGCGGTAGATGCCGACCGGGGTCTCGCCGTCGGCGAAGAGCTCACGCACGACGGGGACCACGCGGTGGCCGTCGAGCAGTGCGTCGAAGTCGGCGCGGGTGGTGCTGGTCATGCGGTGGGCGCTCCGGGCACGGGGTCGAGGACATCGGCGTCGAAGCACGTGCGGTCGCCGGTGTGGCACGCGGCGCCGATCTGCTCGACCTGCACGAGCAGGGTGTCGCCGTCGCAGTCGAGGGCGGCCTGGTGCACGTATTGCGCGTGGCCGCTCGTGTCGCCCTTGCGCCAGTACTCCTGGCGCGAGCGCGACCAGAACGTCACGCGGCCCTCGGTGAGGGTGCGGCGCAGCGCCTCGCGGTCCATCCAGCCGAGCATGAGCACCTCGCGGGTGTCGTGCTGCTGGATGACGGCGGGCAGCAGCCCGTCGGCGTTGAAGGCCGAGCGCTCGAGGATCGCCTCGACGTCGGGGGTGCGGGTGTCGCTCATGAGCGCACGTCCAATCCGGCGGCGGTCAGAGCGCCCTTGACCTCGCCGATGGTCAGCTCGCCGTAGTGGAACACGGAGGCGGCGAGCACGGCATCCGCCCCGGCCTCGATCGCCGGTGCGAAGTCGGCGAGCTTGCCCGCCCCGCCGCTCGCGATCACGGGCACGCTCGACAGCTCGCGCATGAGGCGCGTGAGCTCGAGGTCGTAGCCGGCCTTGGTGCCGTCGGCGTCGATCGAGTTGACGAGCAGCTCGCCCGCGCCGAGCTCGATCGCCTGCTTCGCCCACGCGAGGGCGTCGAGGTCGGTCTCGGTGCGGCCGCCGTGGGTCGTGACGACGAAGCCCGACTCGGTGCGCGGGCTGCGCTTCACATCGAGCGAGAGCACCAGCACCTGCGCTCCGAAGCGGTCGGCGATCTCGCCGATGAGCGCGGGGCGCGCGATCGCGGCGGAGTTGACGCCGACCTTGTCGGCGCCGTGGGCCTGCAGCTTCGCGACGTCCTCGACGGAGCGCACCCCGCCGCCCACGGTGAGCGGCACGAAGACCTGCTCGGCGGTGCGGCGCACCATGTCATAGGTCGTCGCGCGGCCCTCGACCGTCGCGGTGACGTCGAGGAAGGTGACCTCGTCAGCGCCCTGCTCGTAGTACGTGCGGGCGAGCTCGACCGGGTCGCCCGCATCCGCGAGGTCCAGGAAGTTGACGCCCTTGACGACGCGCCCGTCGGCCACGTCGAGGCACGGGATGACGCGGACCGTCACAGCCACGGTCAGAGCCTCGCCGCGTGGATCGGCGTGACGAGGATCGCCCGCGCGCCGAGGGTGTAGAGGCTGTCCATGATGTCGTTGATGCGGTCGCGCGGGATCATGACGCGCACCGCGACCCATGCCGGGTCGCGCAGCGGCGAGACCGTGGGCGACTCCATGCCGCCGGCGATGGCGGTGGCCTGCTCGAGCAGCTCGGCCGGCAGGTCGTAGTCCATGAGCACGTACTGGCGGGCGACCATGACGCCCTGCAGACGGCGATAGAGGGTGTCGAAGCCCTCGGCCTCGCTCGGCCCGGCGATCAGCACGGCCTCGGAGCGCAGCAGTGGCTCGCCGAAGATCTCGAGGCCCTGCTTGCGCAGCGTGCTGCCGGTCTCGACGACATCCGCGATCGCGTCCGCGACGCCGAGGCGGATCGCCGACTCGACCGCGCCGTCGAGCTTGACGAGCTCGACCTGCACGCCGCGGCCGGCGAGGAAGTCGCCGACGAGGCCGGTGTAGCTCGTCGCGAGGCGCTTGCCGGCGAGCTCTTCGACCGAGCCGAACTGCCCGGCGGGGCCCGCGAAGCGGAAGGTCGAGACGGCGAAGCCGAGCGGGGCGACCTCATGGGCGTTCGAGCCCGAGTCGATCAGCAGGTCGCGGCCGGTGATGCCGACGTCGAGCGCGCCCGAGCCGACATAGGTCGCGATGTCGCGCGGGCGCAGGTAGAAGAACTCGACCCCGTTCTTGGGGTCGGCGACGATGAGCTCCTTGGGGTCGCGGCGGCCGTTGTAGCCGGCTTCCTTGAGGTACTCGGCCGCGATCTCGGAGAGGGCGCCCTTGTTGGGCACGGCGATGCGGAGCATGGGGGTCTCTTTCGGGTCGGTGCGATCAGGGCAGGGACTCGATCAGAGATGTCGGTAGACGTCCTCGGGGGTGAGGCCGCGCGCGATCATCATGACCTGCAGGTGGTAGAGCAGCTGCGAGATCTCCTCGGCGGTCTCGGCGTCGCCCTGGTATTCGGCGGCCATCCACACCTCGGCGGCCTCTTCGACGATCTTCTTGCCGATCTGATGGATGCCCGCGTCGAGTTCCGCGATCGTGCGGGAGCCCTCAGGGCGGGTCTTGGCCTTCTCGCTGAGCTCGGCGAAAAGGTCGTCGAAGGTCTTCACGCCTCCAGGCTACTAGAGGGCGCGCAGGCCCCCTGTACCTGTCGGCCGTCTCGGACTAGTGACGGTGCAGGTGGGCGGATGCCGCGGCCCGCAGCCCTTCGATCGCCGCGCCGGCGTCGGCGGCGCCGAAGACGCTCGACCCCGCCACGAACGTGTCGGCACCGGCGCTCGCGGCGACCTCGATCGTCTCGTCGGTGACGCCGCCGTCGACCTGCAGCCACACGTCGAGGCCGAGGCGATCGGCCGCCTCGCGCAGCCGGGTCAGCTTCGGCATCACGTGCGGCAGGAACTTCTGGCCGCCGAAGCCCGGCTCGACGGTCATCACGAGCACCTGGTCGAACTCGGGCAGCAGGTCGAGGTAGGCCGCGACGTCGGTCTTCGGGCTGAGTGCGACGCCGGCGCGGGCACCGAGGCCGCGCAGCGTGCGGGCCAGGGTGATCGGGGCCGTCGCGGCTTCGGCGTGGAAGGTCACCGAGAAGGCGCCGAGCTCGGCGTACTGCGGGGCCCAGCGGTCGGGGTCCTCGATCATGAGGTGCACGTCGAGCGGCACCGGGCTCGTCGCCTGCACGCGCTCGACCATCTGCGGGCCGAAGGTCAGGTTGGGCACGAAGTGGTTGTCCATGACATCCACGTGCACATAGTCGGCGCTCGCGATGCGCTCGAGGTCGCGCTGCATGTTGGCGAAGTCGGCGGACAGGATGCTCGGGTTGATGCGCGCGGCCATGGCCTCAGCCTATTGGCGGCGACTGCGCGGCAGCGGTGCTCGGCCGCGCGAACGGGGAACGCGTTCCGCTTTCCGGGAACCGGATCCGGCTCCCGGAAAGCGGAACCCGCTCCCGCTCGGCTGCGGGTGGGGGCGCTAGCGTGGCGGCATGGCAGAGCACTGGCGCGCCGTCGTCGCGGCGCTCGCGAACCCCGACATGCGCACGGTCTGGGCGCGGCTCGTGCTGGGCGCGGACATCGAGGACGCCTTCGCCGGGCTCTCCCCCGCGAGGGCGCGCAAGGTCGCCGCGGGGCTCGCTGCGGCAGGGCTCGTGGACGCGGCATCCGCGCCCCGCCCCGGTGTCTTCGCCGAGGTGCTCGCCGCCGCGCCCGTGCCGCCGCAGCCGAGCGGCCCCGAGCGCTTCCTGCGCGACGGGCGCATCGACCGCTACCCCGCGAGCCAGGCGGAGCGCGGCGAGCTGCTCGCGCTCGTGGCCGGGCGCGCGTTCCGCTCCGGCGAGGTGCTCGACGAGTCGACCGTCAACGAGCGGCTCGCGGCGTTCCATGAGGATGTCGCGGTGCTGCGGCGCTACCTCGTCGACTTCGGGCTGCTCGTGCGCACGCGCTCGGGCTCGTCGTACGCCCTCGCGGAGGACTGAGCCGGCCTCGCCGGGTCAGCTTCAGGCGGCGTGGCGCCCGCGGGGCTTGCGGCGGGCGCCGACGAGGGCGCCGCCGACGGCGACGACGGATGCCGCCGCGGCACCGCCCGCGATGAGCGGGTTGGCGGGGGCGACGTGCCGGCCGCCCGTGCTCGAGGGGAGCGAGCCGGCGGAGCTCGAGTCGAACGCCGAGGCGAGGTCGCCGCCGGCGAGCGTCACGTCCGATGCGCGTTCGACCGAGACGCGCTGGGCGGCCGACGTCGCGTGCGTGCCCGGCGCCGCGGCGCTGTCGGCGGATGCCGCCGCGCCGGCCGGCGTCGCGGCGGTCGAGGCTGCGGCGGAAGCCGACGGGCCGGTGGCGCTCGTCGTCGCGCTGCTCGTCGTGGATGTGCCGCCGGTGGCTGCCGCGACCGGAGCCGATGCCGCGGATGACGCCGCAGGCGCTGCGCTGCTCGTGCTCGAGCCGGTCGCCGCGGTGGTGCCGCTCGAAGCCGCCGTCGTGGTCGCCGGGGCGGTGCTCGCGCCGGTCGATGCGACGGGCGCGCTGGTCGAGGAGCCGGCGACCGAGTCGACCGTGCCGGTCACCGCGCCCACGAGACCCGTGGTGTCGGTGCCCGCGACGGAGTCGACGGTGTTCGTGACCGGTGCGGTGACCGCGGTCGCCGTCGACGTCACTGTCGAGGTGAGGCCGCCGAGCAGGCCGGTCGTGGGCGTCGCCGCAGTGGCGGCGGCGCAGCCGGCGAGCGAGAGCCCGCCGAGTGAGACGGCGAACCAGATGCCGCGGGTGAGGTTCTTGTTCATGGGGTGGGTGCTTTCGTGGCTGTTCCGGGGCCACAGGGCAACCGGCGCGTGTCACACGCTGCGTTCCCCCGCAGGATGTCCCCCGAATGTGTCACATGACACGGGCTTCGACGCTACCCACCGACATCTGCATTGGCAAATGCAACAGCGCCGTTGCCGGGGCATTCACAGCTTGCGCAACAGAGCGATGAACATCGCATCGGTGCCGTTGCGGTGCGGCCACAGCTGCACCTGGGCGGGGTCGCCCGCGAGGTCGAGCGGCGCCGTCACGGCGGCCTGCAGGATCTCCTGGGTGGGCAGCTCCTCGAGCGTGCCCGCATGCCGCTTGAGCACGTCGGCGACGGCGATGCGCGTCTCGCCGAGGTGCGGCGAGCACGTGACGTAGGCGAGGATGCCGCCGGGCTTGAGCGCCCCGACGGCGGAGTCGAGCAGAGCCGCCTGCAGCCGCGTCAGCTCGGCCACGTCGCGCGGCTGCTTGCGCCACCGTGCTTCGGGGCGCCGGCGCAGGGCGCCGAGCCCGGTGCAGGGGGCATCCAGCAACACCCGGTCGTACCTCGCCGACTGCTCGACGCCGATCGTGCGGCCGTCGCCCTCGACCACCTCGACCGCGTCGCCGAGCGGCTCGACGGCGTTGCGCACGAGCCCGACGCGGGCCGGCACGACCTCGTTCGCGACGAGCCGCGCTCCCCCGCGCAGTGCCTCGGCGCCGAGCAGTGCCGCCTTGCCGCCGGGGCCCGAGCACATGTCGAGCCAGAGCTCGCCGGCCTCGACCGGCCGCGCGGCGACCAGGGCGAGGGCCGCGAGCTGCGAGCCCTCGTCCTGCACGCGCAGCCAGCCGCGCGAGCGCCGCACGAGCGGGAACGGATCCCCCGGCGTGGTGAAGCCGTAGGGCGAATGGGGGTCGGCCTGGGCATCGGCGGGCCGCCCCGGGCCGCCGGGCAGCGCGACGAGGTTCACCCGCGGGGCGACGTTGTCGGCCGTGAGCAGCGCCTCGAGCTCGGCCTCGAGATCGGCGCCGGGCCGGCGCTCGGCGGCCAGCGCCTGACGCAGCGCGCGCACGATCCACACGGGGTGGGACTCGAGCTGGGCGATCACGTCGTCGGGCGTCGCGGCCTCGGTGCCGACGCGTCGGCGCCACGATTCCGGCGAGACCCGTGAGATGCCGCGCAGCACGCCGTTGACGAAACCGACCCGGCTGCGCCCGATCGCCTGCGCCGCCACGTTCACGGTCTCGTTCACGGCGGCGTGCGACGGCACGCGCATCGACAGCAGCTGGTGCGCGCCGAGGCGCAGCACGTCGCGCACGGCGGGCTCGATCTGGTCGATCTCGCGCTTCGCGGCGAGGCGGATGACGGCGTCGTAGTAGCCCCGCATGCGCAGCGTGCCGTAGGTGAGCTCGGTCGCGAGCCCGGCATCGGCGGAGGACAGGCCGGAGCGCTCGAGGCGCACGGGCAGCAGCAGATTGGCGTAGGCATCCGACTCGCGCACCGCCGACAGCACGTCGAACGCGATGCGGCGGGGGCTCGGGGTCGAGGCGGGAGCGCTCATTCGGCGACCACCGCCTCGGGGCTCTGCAGGCCGCGCCACCAGTCGGCGGCGGCCATCGCCTTCTTGCCGGCGGGCTGCACGGTCAGCAGCTCGAGCGGGTGCGAGCCGGTGCCGAGGTAGACCTTGCCGCCGCGCGCGCCGAAGCGGCCCGGCTCGAGGCGGTCCGCGCCCCGGGCGAGGCGCGCCGCGTGGATCTTGAACCGCTCGCCGCCGACGAGCACGAAGGCGCCGGGCTCGGGCGTGACGCCGCGCAGGCGTGCGTAGACGCGGTCGCCGGGCTCGGCGAGCGGCAGGCGCGCGTCGTCGATGGTCAGCTTGGCGGCGACCGTCACATCGCCCGACTGCGGGGCGGCGACCGCCGTGCCGTCGGCGAGGGCGTCGACGACGGATGCCAGCTGCCGGGCCCCCGAGCGCGCGAGCGCCTCGAGAACCTCACCCGCGGTCTCGTCGGCGCCGATCACGCGACGCTCGAGCGAGAACACATCGCCCGCGTCGAGCTCCTCGACGAGCTGGAACACGGCGGAGCCGGTGCGGGCGTCCCCCGCCATGACCGCGCGCTGCACGGGTGCGGCGCCGCGCCAGCGCGGCAGCTCGGAGAAGTGCAGGTTGATCCAGCCGAGGCGCGGCGCGGCGAGCATCGGCGCGCGCAGCAGGCCGCCGTAGGCGACGATGACGCCGAGGTCGGGGGCGAGGGCCGCGACCTCGGCGGTCTCGGCCTCGCGCAGGCGGTTGGCCTTGATCGTGTTCAGGCCGAGCTCGGCGGCGCGCGCGCCGACGGGCGACGGCGTCAGAACGCGCTTGCGGCCGAGCGGGGCGTCGGCACGCGTGACGACGCCGACGATCTCGTGGCGGCCGGCGGCCAGGGCGTCGAGCGTCGGAACGGCGACGGCGGGGGTTCCGGCGAACACGATTCGCAGGGAAGGTGCGTGGGTCACGTGGGTGCGTCCTAGAGGATCTCGGGGTCGTCCAGCTTGACTCTCAGTGTAGGAGCGGGGCGCCGGCGCTTCTGCCCCGCCGGCGGCCGGCGGGCGCCCGCGGCGAGGCGCAGCACGACACCGCGCAAGGTCGTCGCGACCTGCGCGCCCACCCCGTAGTCGAAGCGCACGACGGCGCGCACGAGGCTCTCCTCGGCCTGATGCGGCCCGTCGACCGGCACGGGCGTGGGGCCGAGGACGTCGCGGATCGGCACCCCGTCGAGCGCCTGCAGCGCCTGCTGCACAGCCGGCGCCCTGCCGGTGACCGATGCGACGCGCAGGGCGGGCGGGAAGCCGAGGGCCTTGCGGTCGACGAGCTGCGCCGCGGCATAGGCGTGCTGCTGCCACAGGGTGAGCGACTGGGCGAGCGGCCCGCCCACGCCGACGAGCACGGTCGGCGCACCGGGCGCGGCCAGCGCGGCCGCGTTCGACCACCAGCGCAGGCAGTCGTCGCCGACGTGCAGGCTCTCGCGCTGCAGCATCCTCTCGCCGTCCAGCAGGATGACCGCGGCATAGCCGGCCGCCGCAACGGGCTCGGCGCCGCGGGTCGCGACCACGAGCGTGCGCGGCTCGCCGTCGACGTGCGTCACGGGCCGCTCGCCGTCGCTCACGATCACGCGCGTGCCCGGGAAGGCGCGGCCGAGTTCTTCCGCGGTGCGCGCCGAGCCGCGCGTCACCATGCGGAAGCGCGTGCCGTTGCACTCGGAGCACCGCCACCCGCCGGCGAGCTTGCCGCACCAGCCGCAGCTCGGCAGGGCGTGGGATGACGCGAGCTGCAGCGGCCCCGCGCAGTGCGTGCAGCGCGCCGCCTGCCCGCACCGCTGGCACGCGAGCAGCGAGACGTAGCCGGGCCGGGCGACCTGCACGAGCACGGTGCCCTGCGTGAGCGCCTCGGTCGCGGTGCGGAACGCCGCGCTCGGCACCCGGCCGCCGTCGCGTTGCGCGCTCTGCTGCGCGGCCGTCGGCACGACCTTCGGCGTCACGCGCGGCGCCGGCACGACCTCGTCGAGGAACTGCAGCTCGATGAGCCGCTGAACCTCGACCGAGCGCGTGTGGCCGGCGAAGACGACGGCGCAGCCCTGCTGCTCCTGCCGGATGAGGGCGACGTCGCGTGCGTGCGCATAGGGCGCGAGCGGCTCGGCGAACAGCGGGTCGCCGTCGTCGTAGAGCGCGATCAGGCCGAGCTGCGCCGCGGGGGCGTAGACGACCGAGCGGTTGCCGACGATGATGCGCGGCGTGTTGCCCGCCTCGGGGTGCGGCAGGCAGCCGAGGAACGCCGCGTAGCGCTGTGCGTTGGTGCGGCGCGCGTCGAGGGATGCCACGGCGCCGGCCGGCGCGAGGGCCGCCAGCGCGGCCTCCACCTGCTCCTGATCGCGGTAGTCGGGAACCGCGAGGATCGCGCTCTTCCCGTCGATCACGGTGCGCACCGCGGCCTGCGCGAGCGTGAGCGCCCACCGGCCGACCCACGTGCCGCCCGGCAGCTGCACGACACCCGGGATCGAGCGCAGCGCGAGCCGGCCGCCGCGCTCGATGGCCGCCTCGATGAGCCCCGGCTCGTAGCCCTCGACGGGGTGCGCGAGCTTCGGGACTTCGACGGCGGCGCCGCGCTCGAGCCACTTGCGTTCGACCGCCACCGAGCGCCGCGGGATGGCGAGGCGCAGCACGTCGCTCGCTCCCCCGGCCTGCCGGTCGGCGACGCGGCGTGCGAGCGCCCACACCTCGGGCGCGAGCACCCGCGCGGGCGAGACGACCGCTTCGAGCGGCGCGAGCGCGCCGTCGAACTCGCTCGTGTCGGCGACCTCGATCACCAGGCCGTCGGCGAGCCGCCGCTCGGTGCGCAGCGCGACCGTGACGCGCACGCCCGGCGCGACGGCGTCGGCGAGGGCGGGCGGGATCGCGTAGTCGAACAGGCGGTCGAGCTGCGGCAGCGGCGAGTCGATGAGTACCCGTGCGACGCTGCCGCGTGCCGTCGAGGATGCCACGGCGGGCACCGCGCCTTACAGGCCCGCGGCGCTGCGCAGAGCGTCGACGCGGTCGAGCTTCTCCCACGTGAAGTCGGGCAGCTCTCGGCCGAAGTGGCCGTACGCGGCGGTCTGCGTGTAGATCGGGCGCAGCAGGTCGAGGTCGCGGATGATCGCGGCCGGGCGCAGGTCGAACACCTCGCGGATGGCGGCCTCGATGCGCGGCACGGGCACCTTCTCGGTGCCGAAGGCCTCGACATACAGCCCGACGGGGTGCGCCGCGCCGATCGCGTAAGCGACCTGCACCTCGAGCCGGTCGGCGAGGCCCGCGGCGACCGCGTTCTTCGCGACCCAGCGCATGGCGTAGGCGGCCGAGCGGTCGACCTTCGACGGGTCCTTGCCGGAGAACGCGCCGCCGCCGTGGCGGCTCGCGCCGCCGTAGGTGTCGACGATGATCTTGCGACCGGTGAGGCCCGCGTCGCCGTGGGGGCCGCCGATCTCGAAGATGCCGGTCGGGTTGATCAGCAGCTTGAGGTCGGGGGTGGCCAGCTCGACGGTCTCGAGCACGGGGCGGATGACGACCTGGTCGATCGCGTCGCGCAGCGCACCCAGGCTGATCGACGGCGCGTGCTGGGTCGAGAGCACCACGGTGTCGATGGTCTCGGGGGTGAGGCCGTTGTAGCCGATCGTGACCTGCGTCTTGCCGTCGGGGCGCAGGAAGTCGAGCTCGCCCGACTTGCGCACCGCGGCGAGGCGCTCGGAGAGGCGGTGCGAGAGCCAGATCGGCAGCGGCATGAGCTGCGGCGTCTCGGTCGTGGCGAAGCCGAACATGATGCCCTGGTCGCCGGCGCCCTGGCGGTCGAGCTCGTCGACGCTCTCGCCCTCGCGGGTCTCGAACGCGTCGTCGACGCCCTGTGCGATGTCGGGCGACTGCGCGCCGATCGAGATCGAGACGCCGCACGAGCGGCCGTCGAACCAGACGTCGGAGGAGGTGTAGCCGATCGACGTGATCTTGTCGCGCACGATCTGCGGGATCTCGACGTAGCCCTCGGTCGTCACCTCGCCGGCGACGTGCACCTGGCCGGTCGTGACCATGGTCTCGACCGCGACGCGCGCCCGCGGGTCGACGGTGAGCAGCGCATCGAGGATGCTGTCGGAGATCTGGTCGCAGATCTTGTCGGGGTGGCCCTCGGTGACCGACTCGGAGGTGAACAAACGCAGTGCGGACATGGATCTCCCTAGGTAGGGCCGGTGGCGTCTGGTTCGCGTCGGCGAGTGGCGACTAGGCGCGGGTGAGCGTCGCGTCGAGAATACGATCGGCCACCGACAACTTGGTGCCTGAGGCCTCCATCACGATATCGCCCGCCCGGTTCAGAACGAGGACGTCGTTGTCATCTGTGGCAAAACCCGTGGCCCAGCCGACGTTGTTGACAACCAGGAAGTCGCAGCCCTTGCGGGCGATCTTCGACCGGCCCAGCTCGAGCAGACGGGCCGGGTCGGGCTCGGTCTCGGCGGCGAAGCCGACGATCGTCTGACCGGGCCGCTTCGCGGCGGCGAGCTCGGCGAGGATGTCGGGGTTCACCACGAACTCGACCGTCAGCCGGTCCCCCGTGTGCTCCTTCTTGATCTTCCCCTGCTGGATCTGCGCCGGGCGGTAGTCGGCGACGGCGGCGGCCATGATGACCGCGTCGGCCTCGGCCGCGGCGGCCGTCACGGCCTCTTCGAGCTCGAGGGTCGTCGACACCTCGCGCAGCTCGACGCCGTCGGGCAGGGCGTCCGTGCCGATGTTCGCGGCGAGCAGCGTGACCGTCGCACCGCGCGCGGCAGCCGCGGCGGCGATCGCCATGCCCTGCTTGCCGCTCGAGCGGTTGCCCATGAAGCGCACGGGGTCGAAGGGCTCGCGGGTTCCCCCCGCGGTGATGACGACGCGCAGGCCGTCGAGGTCGAGGCGGCCGCCCTCGGGCAGCGCGTCGATGCGGGCGCGGCGGGCGCGTGCGGCGGCGATGCGAGCGACGGGGTTGCCTGCGGCAGCGGGGCCGTCGGCTGCTGCTGCCCCGGCTCCCCCGCCGGCGGCGACGGCCAGTGCGGCCGCCGCGATGTCGTCGGGCTCGGACATCCGCCCGGGCCCCGAGTCGCTGCCCGTCAGCTGCCCGCTCTCGGGGCCCACGACGGTGACGCCGCGCTCGCGCAGCGTCGCGATGTTCGCCTGCGTCGCCGCGGCCTGCCACATCTGGGTGTGCATCGCGGGCGCGACGACGAGCGGCGCCGTCGAGGCGAGAACAGTGTTGGTCAGCAGATCGTCGACGAGGCCGTGTGCGAGCTTCGCGATGGTGTTCGCAGTCGCGGGGGCGATGACGATGAGGTCGGCCCTCTGACCGAGGGCGACATGGCGCACCTCGTCGACGCCTTCGTAGAGCTCGGCGGTCACGGGGTTGCGGCTGATCGCCTCCCAGGTGGGCTTCCCGACGAACTTGAGCGCCGCCTCGGTCGGCACGACGTGCACGTCGTGGCCGGCGAGCACGAAGGCGCGCACGAGCGAGACGGTCTTGTACGCGGCGATGCCGCCGGTCACCCCGACGACGATCGTCAAGCGGGGCGCCCCGGCGGCATCTGAGGTCACGACGGGCTACTACTCCGCGAGCGGCTTGAGGACGAGCTTGTCCTCGCCGATCTCGTGCAGGGCGACCGACAGCGGCTTGTCCTCGACGGACGAGTCGACGAGCGGGCCGACGTTGTCGAACAGGCTGCCCTCGTGCAGGTCGGCGTAGTAGTCGTTGATCTGACGCGCGCGCTTGCTCGCGAAGATGACCAGCGCGTACTTCGACTCGACCTTGCTGAGCAGGTCGTCGATGGGCGGGTCGATGATGCCCTTGTTGGACGTCGCCATGAGGGTTCTCCTTACGGGAAAGATCGAAGTGCGCAGGTCAGGCCCGCGCAGGCAGATTCATCAATTCTACGACTTCGCGCGCGGCATCCTGAACGGTCACGTTGACCACGGTGCGGTCGAACTCGCTCTCGGCCGCCAATTCGACCTTGGCGGTCTCGAGGCGGCGCTGCTGCTCTTCCGGCGCCTCGGTGCCGCGCCCGATCAGTCGGCGGACCAGTTCGTCCCAGCTGGGCGGGGCGAGGAACACGAGTAAGGAGTCGGGTGCGGATGCCCGAACCTGGCGCGCCCCCTGCAGATCGATCTCGAGCAGCACGGAGCGGCCCGCCGCGAGGGCTTCCTCGACGGGGCGGCGCGGCGTGCCGTAGCGGCTGCGGTTGTGCACCACGGCCCACTCGAGCAGCTCGCCCGCCTCGACCATGCGGTCGAACTCGGCGTCGTCGACGAAGAAGTAGTGCACGCCGTCGACCTCGCCGGGGCGCGGGGCGCGGGTGGTCGCTGAGACCGAGAAGAGCACGTCGGGATAGTGCTCGCGGATGTAGGCCGAGACGGTGCCCTTGCCGACGGCCGTGGGCCCGGCGAGCACGGTGAGTCGCGCCGTCCGGCCCTTCGCCGACAGGCGTGCGCGCTCGCGCAGGAAGCCGCGCAGGCGCTCGCGCTGGTGACGGCCGAGGCCGCCGAGCCGCTTCACCTCGGAGATCTCGAGGCGCTCGAGCGTCGAGTGCATCTTGGTGACGCCGATTGCCGGGATCGACAGCAGGAAGTCGGTCACGCGCAGCGTGCCCGCCGCCCCGTTGGGATCGCGCGAGCCCTCGTCGAGGACCGACTCCGCACTGCGCCGCCCCGCCGCGATCTGCGACTTGAGCTCGGCGCGGGCGCGTCGGGCGGCGACCGCCGCCCGGGACGCGGCGACACGATCGACTTCCGGCGGGATGGGCCGGGTCGGATCGCCTGCGGGGTGGATCTCAGCCAAGCGCTGCTCGCAGCTCGGCGGAGCGGGCGTCGATGGCGGCGGCGAGACCGTGCGGGCCGGCCTGGAGCAGACTGCGCGACTCGGAGACCAGCGTGAGCGGGGTGAGCGCGCCGAACAGCTCGCGCACCCGGGTCGCCTGAGCGCCCTGATGGCCGAAGCCCGGCGCGAGGACCGGGAGCGCGGGCGAGTGCGGCGCGTCGACGTCGACGCCCTGGGCCGGGAAGTCGACGGTCGCCCCGAGGACCACGCCGATGGAACCGACGACCCCCGCGTCGATGCGACCCGCATTGAATGCGCTCACGTCATCGATGATCGCACGAGAGACCGTCACGGTGGAAGAAGAACCCTGATCAGAGCCGATTCGCTCGATCCGAGCGCGCTGCAGGCCCGCGGCCTCCCTGTTGGAGGTCGCGGCGAGCACGAACAGGCCCTTGCCGTTGTCGGCCGCGTAGGTCATGGCCTGCTCGAGCGAGGCGACGCCCTGGAACGGGTTGACCGTCAGGGCATCCGCCTCGAGCGGCGAACCGGGGGTGAGCCACGCCTCGGCGTAGCCCGCGAGCGAGGTGTCGATGTCGCCGCGCTTCGCGTCGGCGATCGTGATGATGCCGGCGGCGCGGGACGCCGCGAGCACCTCCTCGAGGGCGGCGTAGCCCGCCGAGCCGAAGCGCTCGAAGAACGCCACCTGCGGCTTCACGATGCCGGCCCGGCCGCTCACGGCATCCACCGCGCGCAGCCCGAACTCGCGCACGCCCGCGGCCGACGACGGCAGCCCCCATTCCTGCAGCAGGAAGTCGTGCGGGTCGATGCCGACGCACAGCGGGCCGAACGCCTCGACGGCCGACTTCAGCACGCCGCCGAAGCCGAATCCGAAGCCCGCGTCGCTCACGCCGCGCCCCCCTGCTCGGCCGAGGCCGCCGCCTCGAGACGCGCGACGCGCTCGAGCTGGTACTCCTGCAGGCTCTTCACGTCGAAGCCGGCGCGCACCGCCTCGATCGAGGCGACGGCCGCCGAGAGCTCGCTGATGGTGGTGAACAGGGGCTTGTCCGCGGCGACCGCGGCCGCGCGGATCTCATAGCCGTCGTGGCGGGTCGAGCCGCCGGTCGGCGTGTTCACGACGATGTCGACCTCGCCGCGGTCGAGCATGTCGACGACCGACTCGCCCGCCTTGTCGCTCTCCGAGAACTTGCGGACCGTCTCGCTCGCGATGCCGTTGCGCGCGAGCACCTCGCCGGTGCCCTCGGTCGCGACGACCTTGTAGCCGAGCTCGGTGAGCCGCAGGATGGGCAGCACGATCGAGCGCTTGTCGCGGTCGGCGACCGAGACGAAGACGGTGCCCGAGACGGGGATGCCGCCGTAGGCCGCCGCCTGGCTCTTCGCGAACGCGCGCGGGAAGTCGCGGTCGATGCCCATGACCTCGCCCGTCGAGCGCATCTCCGGCCCGAGCAGCGAGTCGACGACCTGGCCGTTCACGGTGCGGAAGCGTTTGAACGGCAGCACGGCCTCCTTCACGGCGACCGGCGCGTCGAGCGGCACCGCGGAGCCGTCGGCCTCGGGCAGCAGCCCCTCGGCGACGAGCTCGGCGATCGTCGAGCCCGCCATCACGCGGCTCGCGGCCTTGGCGAGCGGGATGCCGAGCGCCTTGCTCACGAACGGCACGGTGCGGCTGGCCCGGGGGTTCGCCTCGAGCACGTAGAGCACCCCGGCGCTGATGGCGAACTGCACGTTCAGCAGGCCGCGCACGCCGATGCCCTCGGCGATCTTGCGCGTGGCATCCACCACCTTCGCCACGTCGATGCGCCCCAGGGTCACCGGCGGCAGCGTGCAGCTGGAGTCGCCCGAGTGGACGCCCGCCTCTTCGATGTGCTCCATGACGCCGCCCACGTAGAGGCGCTCGCCGTCGAAGAGCGCGTCGACGTCGATCTCGGTCGCGTCGTCGAGGAAGCGGTCGACGAGCAGCGGGTGGCCCGGGCCGACGATGCCCTGGTCGGCGATGCGGTCGAAGTAGTCGGTGATCTGGGCTTCGCTGTAGACGATCTCCATGCCGCGGCCGCCGAGCACGTAGCTCGGGCGCACGAGCACCGGGTAGCCGATCTCGCCCGCGACCTGCTTGGCGCCGTCGAGGTCGTAGGCGGTGCCGTTGCGCGGGGCGAGCAGCCCGGCGTCGTGCAGGATGCCGGCGAACAGGCCGCGCTCCTCGGCGAGGTCGATCGCCTCGGGAGTCGTGCCCAGGATCGGCACGCCGGCGGCCTTGAGGCCGGTCGCGAGGCCGAGGGCCGTCTGGCCGCCGAGCTGCACCACGACGCCCACGAGCTCGCCCGACTGGGACTCGGCGTGGATGACCTCGAGCACGTCCTCGAGCGTGAGCGGCTCGAAGTACAGGCGGTCCGAGGTGTCGTAGTCGGTCGAGACCGTCTCGGGGTTGCAGTTGATCATGATCGTCTCGAAGCCCGCGTCGTGCAGCGCGAACGAGGCGTGCACGCACGAGTAGTCGAATTCGACGCCCTGGCCGATGCGGTTCGGGCCCGAGCCGAGGATGACGACCTTGCGGCTGTCGCTCGGCGCGACCTCGGTCTCGAGGTCGTAGCTCGAGTAGTGGTACGGCGTGAGGGCCGGGAACTCGCCGGCGCAGGTGTCGACCGTCTTGTAGACCGGGCGCACGCCGAGGATGTGGCGCACCTCGCGGACATCCGCCTCGCCGAAGCCGCGCAGCTCGCCGATCTGCGCGTCCGAGAAGCCGTGCTCCTTCGCCCAGCGCATGGTCGCGGTGTCGAGCGTCGGCGCGGTGCGGACGTCCTCGGCGACCTCGTTGATGAGCACGATCTGGTCGAGGAACCACGGGTCGATCTTGGTCGCCTCGAAGAGCTGCTCGACGGTCGCGCCCTTGCGCAGCGCCTGCTGCACGAGCACGATGCGGCCGTCGGTCGGCACCTTCGACTGCTCGA